>JGI24740J21852_10001741_pt1 | contig 10005 bp, 8 predicted proteins | sample KBSCornC6_FD_21852 | JGI IMG/M metagenome (IMG submission 21852) | reverse complement strand
ATGATGGCGTCGGCAAAGCCGCGCAGCAGCATCACGATGGCCAGAATGCAGTACATCACGCCGATCTTCTTGTGATCGACCGAGGTGATCCACTCATTCCACAGGTACGACCACTTCTTCAGATAGGTGATCAGGCCGAACACGCCCGCACCACCCAGCAGAATGGCCGAGACCGTCACGACCACGATGGGCTCGTGCAGCGGAATGGCCTCCAGATTCAACTTGCCAAACATCGTCAACTCCTAGGAATTCGTGCGCACTGCGGTGGCAGCGGTGGGGGCCGGCAGAGCCGACTGCACCGGTGCCGGAGCGGCAATCGCATCGGCCGTCTCAACGGTGCAGTTGGCACCGCCAATGGCCTCATCGAGCGTCAGGACCTTGTCCGACTCGCCCATGTATTTGTGCAGGATGCTGTGATACAGCGTCGGGTCCACATTGGCGTACGCCGCCGGCGGCACCTTCTCGCTCGGCTTGGCCAGTTCTGCGTAGCCTTCCTTGGTCAGGTTCTGCGACGAGGCGCGGACCTGCTTGACCCAGGCGTCGAACTCTTCGTTCGTCATGGCCGTGGCCTTGAACTTCATGCCCGTGAAACCCTGGCCGCTGTAGTTCGACGACATGCCGTCAAACACGCCGGCCTCGTTGGCGATCAGATGCAGCTTGGTCTGCATACCGGCCATCGCGTAGACCTGGCTGCCCAGTTGCGGGATGAAGAACGCGTTCATCACCGTGTCGGACGTGATCTTGAAGTTGATCGGCGTGTTGGCCGGAATCGCGAGCTGGTTGACCGTCGCGATCTTCAGTTCCGGATAGATGAACAGCCACTTCCAGTCGAGCGAGACGGCCTCGACGGTGATCGGCTTCACGTCGGATTGGATGGGCTTGTACGGATCCAGCGCATGCGTGGACTTGTAGGTGATCCAGCCCAGAACGACGATGATCAGGCATGGGATCAGCCACACCACCGCCTCGATGGCGTTGGAGTGCGACCAGTCCGGCTCGTAGCGAGCCTTGGTGTTGGTGGAGCGGTACTTCCACGCAAACACCAGCGTCATGATGATCACGGGAATGACCACCAGCAGCATCAAGCCGGTTGCCACCAGGATCAGCGTCTTCTCCTCCGCCGCGATCATCCCCTTCGGGTCGAGGACCGTCAGGTTGCAGCCCGCAAGCAGGAGCGGGAGGCTTGCGGCCAGGAGCCGCTTCAGTTGTGGAACGAGTGTGTTCTTCATGTCTTGCACGGGAGCCACGCAGCCCAAACAACAGACCACAGGCAAAAAACGCGGGAAATGAGAAAGACCGTGCTGACGCACCGTAAGACGCCTGGTGCAGCAGCGGATCTTCGATCACATCTGGCGCCGGTCAGGGAGAAGCTGAACCCAGCGCGCCCTGCCTGCGAGGCGGGCTTCGACCATGACTGGCATGGACAAAGGTGAAGGCCGCCGCACCGCACAAGGCAGCGGACGACAATCGGGGCGCGGATGGAGTCGGAGCAGGCACTACGTCATGCGCCCGTTGGGCGAGCGCGGTTGGGAGTGGAATGCGGGCGCGATCTTACCGCCAGACACGTCTTCGGATCGTTGAATTTGCTCAGGCAAATAGAATTGCGCGCCGATTGACAAGTGTTATCCGGCCTACACGGCTAGGGTTTACGCGGCTTTGCGGGTAAGCAAATCGAAAGTGCATGTTGTTGCACTGCGACAATCAGCCACAGTGGTGCGCACCCGACGTTGGCCCCAAATGTGCGCGCTGCGGCAGGCGAAGATGAGAACCACTCTTATCTTCGCCTGCGGTCCGTTACTGCGCTAGCAACCCAGCAATGCGCACCAGCACCAGCCCGGCGGCCACAACGAGATAGCCCCGCAGCACAAACATCCACGTGCGCTTGAGCGGGGTCCAGCGGGCCGGGGTGAGCTGCTCCAGCGGCGGCATGGTCCAGCGATCACGGTCCAGCACGCTCACGCGCTGCGGGTGCTGCGGCCGGCGGGTTTTTCGTTCGATGCGCCACAGCACCGACGACATAACGATGGCGATGAGCGAACCGCCGATCAGGATCGCGCCGATTTCGAACTCGCCGATGCCCGGAAACAGCACCGCCACCGTCAGGATGACGGAGAGCATCACCAGCACCGCCACCACACCGCCGGTGAAGATGTTCATCGCGCGGCCGTTCGTCCAGGGGCCAAGTACGGCCTTGTCGTTGCACAACAGCAGCAGGAACACCGTGGCGCTCGGCAACAGCACGCCGGCCAGCGATTGCACCGCGTTGGTCAGCAGACCGAGCGGCACACCCGGCGTGAGTACCAAGCCGGCGGCCAGCAACGTCAGCCCGAAGTAGATCGCGTAGAAGCCCTTGGCCTCGGTCGGCTTGCGATGCAGCGAGTGCCGCACGGCAAACACATCGCCAATCGCATACGCCGTCGACAGCGACACCGCGCATGCGCCGATGATGCTGGCGTCCAGCAGCGCAATCGCAAACAGCACGCCGGCCCAGCGGCCCGAATGCGCCTCCAACCCTTTCGCCGTGCCGAGCGCATCGGTGTAGTTGCCGAACGCGGGCGTGCCGTGGAAGGCCTGCGCGGCGAAGGCGATCATCGCCACCGCACCGGCAATCACGAGCACGATGCCCAGCCACAAATCCGCACGCTCATAGCGGATGAAGCGCGCGGTGATGCGCTTGTCGATCACGTAGCTCTGCTGGAAGAACAACTGCCATGGCGCCACCGTTGTCCCCACGATGGCGATGATCAGCAGCATCACCTCTGCCAGCGGTGCGCCGGCCGGCAGCGCGGGCACGAAAAAGTCGCGCGCCACCTGCCCCATTGGCGGATGCACCATCACAAACACGGGAATCAGCGTGAGACTGCCCGCCACCAGTGCCAGCGCGAAACGCTCGAAGCGGCGGAAGTCTCCGGTGGACGCCGCCAGCATCACCAGCGCGGCCGCTGCACACACGCCCCAATGACGCGGGATGCCGAGATACTCCAGCGCAAGGCTGATGCCGATGAACTCTGTCACCAGCGTCAGCGCATTCACCAGAAACAAGTCGATGACGGAGAAGCTGCCCCAGAACTTGCCGAAGCGCGCAAAGATCAGACGCGCATGGCCGACGCGCGTAACGGCGCCCAGGCGCAGCACCATCTCCTGGTTCACGTACAGCACGGGAATCAGCAGCAGCAATGTCCACAGCAGCGTAGTGCCGTAGTTCTGGCCCGCTTGCGTGTAGGTGCCGAAGGCGCCGGCATCGTTGTCGCCGACCATGACGATCAGGCCGGGGCCAAGGATGGCGAGCAGCGTGCGCAGGCGCGCGCGCCAGCTATCGCGTGCGCCGGTGTCGTGGTGCGCGATGGTGCCAAGCGCGCCACGGATGTCGCCCACGTGGGCGCTATCAAGAGCGGCATGACGGGGTGGTGCGTCGATGCCCGAAGTCAGTTGGGTCATAGCGACCTCCGATTTGTTATTGGGTGGTGGGACGACCTGCCGGTTACCAGTAGGTGCGCGACAGCCGGATGGCGGCAGCGGCATAGCCGTGGCTGGAGAGCGCTTGGCCGCCGTCGCCGGCGCGGCGGTTGGACGTGGTCGGCACAGCATTGGCACGCTCGGGCGCACCGGCGCGGGCCTGCACGAACGGCGAGCTGAACGGCAGCGCGATGGCCGAGAAACGGCGGGCGGGAATGTTGAATTTGCGCATGGCAACTCCTCGCCACATGGGCGCGACACGTGCGCGGCATGCGGCAATCGCCGCACAGGGGTCGTCTTACCCTGGCGGCAGATTCAAACAATCAAGGAGCGATGCAGACACCGCTGCCTTGCCTGGGCGGCAAGTCAGCAGCAGGGAAAACCGTGCGGCGGACTCGCCTAGTGGGATACCGATGAAGGTGTCGGATAAGGTCGACTCGGACTGTCCATATGGGTCCTCCGTAGGCGTTAGAACTCCGCGTGGGCACGTATGCCAAAGAACTTGGCAGGCCCGCGGTCCCGGTTGTAACCGGGGTTCTGGATCAACTGAAAATCGGGGCTGAGCGTGATGCCCTTGGCCGGTTGAAAGCTGTAAAACACTTCGATGATGCGTTCGTGGCCATAGTTCAACGCGCCATCGCCCAGGAATGCGCCGCTGCCGCCGGCCGCGAGGTACGCCCGGTGATCCGGCCCCAGCATGTTCAGCGAAAAGGCCGCGCCGACCACGTCGTTGGGCCGCCCCCACGACACGCCCTTAAGCAGGCCACCGAACGACACATTGCGGCCGGCCTCCGTAAAAGCATAGGTCTCCGTCTTGTCGTCCGACCAGTTCAAACGGGTGAACAGGCCCAGGTTTTCACCCACCTTTTGCTCGAAGGACAAACCCACACCCACCTTGGCATGCTCCCGGCGCACCGGGCTCAGATCGGGCGTGCTACCCGTGGACTGGCCGAGCGCAATCGCATCATCAAAGCGGCCCATGCGGGCGAAGTTTCGCCAGCCCAGCAAGCGCACCTTGCCCTCTTGGCCGAACAGCGTGTAGCTCTTTTCAAGCTCCAGCATGTCTCCGTAATGCTTGAGAAAGCGCGTGTCGAGGGGCAAGCCGTTGGACTCCACCGGCTGCAGGAAACGGCCCGCGCGGACGGCCCAGCCGAGTTCGCTGTCGATGTACTCCAGCGCAACGCCCCAGCTGTAGCCACGCGCATCGGCTGCATAGTCGAACGATGGATGCGTCATGAACGACCAGTTCAGGAATTGCGTGCGGGGATCATGCGCATACTCCACGGCATCGAACACGTCCAGCACCGGCAGGTTGCCCACCGTCAGGACCACGCGGCGCTTGTCGACCACATCGGCGAACTGGTTGAAGTCGGCGTCGACCTTTTCTGTGTCACCGCCCAGGCCCCAGATCTGGCGCACGAAAACGCGGGCGCGGTACAGCGTCGGATCGCCGCCCGTGACCTTGGCCAACTCGCCGTTGGTCGGGCCACCGAGGCCATGCAGATCCGAAAACGCCTTGCCCATCACCACTTCCGGGTTGAAGTGGAATTCCGCGCCCTTCCACAGCCGCATGCCCAGGTCCAGGGTCGTACTGAAGGAATAGCTCGTGGCGCGGCCCGGTGTCAGGCTGTTGTCGCCGCTGTATGGCGATTTGAACGCAGGCTTGGCTTGCCAGACCCAGGTGGATTGGCCATGGAAGCCGAAGCGATCGCCCAACTCACCACCGGCGATCAGCGGCGCATCGGCAGCCGGGGCATCTTCCGCTCGGGCAGCCTGCGCACACACCGACAGCAGCGTGATCACAGCCGACAACGCCAGACGACCAAGCACAGCAGCGCGTACCAGAACCAGCGGGCGCACCGAAACCCAAACGTATTGCAGCATCGAGAGAAACAGCATGAGACCTCCCCCGTCCGCTTCTATGACGAACGTAGGCATGAGCCGCACGGCCCTCCCAGGAAACCACGCACGCAAACGCGCACGCAGCCTCATGGCCGTGTCGGTAAAACCATCGAATTGTGGGAAGCGACTTGCGCAGAGAACCCACGCAAGTGCCACTACCCGCCGTGCAATGCGGCTAGGCAGTGGTGAGGCGCGCAAGCGGCACGCCGAGACTGTCTAGCCGTTCAATGTGCGATCGAAGATCGACTAGAACAACTGTCCATGGAGAACATCTCCGTAGCTATGACGGGGCGCAGAGTAACAAAGCGTTGTTGAGATCGGCAAGCGCTTTTTTGGCGGCGCGAAGCGATGGCGCGACGGGCGCGGCGCAAGCGCGGTGCCAAAAGAAAACAACCTCCGCAACGGAGGCCGTTTGGTGATGCTGGTGCCGGCTGCAGGAATGAAATGCGTAGGTCTTAACGACGATAGCGACGGCCGTCCAAGCCGGACCTTCCCCATTATCCAATAATGAAAACCCGATATGTCGCCGTGGCCGCCATCACTTTTACAGAATTATGTCCATCACCCCTGTTTTTGCAGGGTGTAATCGGTTACCTATCCAAATGGTGGATTGATCTTTATTCCATTAATCCGGCGCCGACCTTTGGCGAAATAAAACGAATTAAAAAACTTTCAATGGAATTAAAAATCGAGCCATGCCAGACTTGAGCCGCGACCGGTTTTCCGTGGTGAAACCGCACCGGCCTATTCCCCGGCATGCCAGGCATCTGGCGCCAGTACGGGCATCCCGGTCGTCCTCGGGGCTTTTCAAATCCTCGTCCTCACACTTGCGCCCCCGGCCCATTCGCGGGCGGTGAATGACGTGTGCCGAATTGCACATGCGATACCGCCTGCCTGCCAGGCGTGTTCGGCTGGATCGTCATTTAGCGCCGGGTATTCGATTCGGATTTTTCGCGGGCGCAAACGATAATGGTGACAATATGGACACAACCAGGTGGCAGGAAGATCTGCTTGCGGACATGAACACGCTATCGTGCACGCGCGAGGCGTTCCGGCGCGTGGAGCGCGCGGCGCAGGCGCTTGGTTTCGACCTGTGCGCATACGGTGTGCGCATGCCGCTGCCGCTGTCGCGGCCGCGCACCACCATACTCAGCAATTTCCCATCGGCCTGGCAGGCGCGCTACCAGGAGGCCAACTATCTCGAGATCGATCCCACGGTCGCGCACGGACGGCGCACGACGGTGCCGCTCGTGTGGTCCGACAGCGTGTTCGCGAACACGCCCGAGTTCTGGGAGGAAGCGCAGGCGGCCGGCTTGCGCGTGGGCTGGTGTCAGTCCTGCTTCGGCGCCGACGGCGTGGGCAGCATGCTCACGTTGGCGCGCAGCACCGGGCAGGTCTCGGCGAGCGAGCTTGAAGGCCTGGAGCTCAGGATGCGCACGCTCGTCAGCGTGAACCATATGGTGTTTTCGCGCCTGCTCGGCACCAGCGCGTCCGCCGTCCCCCCAGAAAAGCTGTCCCGCCGCGAGACCGAGGTTCTGCGCTGGGCGGCGGACGGCAAAACATCCATCGACATCGCCGACATCCTGCACCTGTCCGTGGACACCGTGAACTTCCACACGAAGAACGCCGTGCGCAAGCTCAACGCACCGAACAAGACCGGCGCGGTCGTGCGCGCGGCCATGCTCGGTCTGCTGTATCCCTGAACTCACGCCGCGTCGGCCAGGCGCACGTCGGTCACCGACAGCAGCCGCTGCCCGCTGACGAGCGCACCCGCGGCCTCGACAAGCGCCTGCCGGTGCGCGTCGCTCACCGCGATGCCCGCCTCGGGCAGCTTGCCGGCCAGATACTCCAGCAGCACGGCGTCGTCGAGCCGGTAGTCCGGAACCACGCCGCTGTGCAGATGCCATGCCAGCGCCGCGCACGCGCAGGCCAGCAGCGTGATATAGCGCTCGCTCAACTGCATGGCCATCACCGTGTCCGGCGCGAGTGCAGACTGCGCCATCGCGGCATCGCAGTCGGCAAGCCAGGTCCGCACGGCGGTCTCGAGCGCCGACAGCGCCTGCGCCACGGCCGGCGGCATCTCACTCGGCATCCCGGGCGACGTTTTGCGCATGGCCTCGCGCATCGCAAAGAACGCCGGCAGCAGGCAATCCTCCCCGCCGGTGCCCAGACGCAAGTCAGACTGCGCCGGCCAGCCCTTGCAACTGCCGTCGCGCCACAGCAGCACGGCCGCCTTGTCGAGCCAGCCGGCGCCGGGCCCTTCGGCCAGCCGTTCGTGCAGCTTCGCACAGAGCGCGCGCAGTTGCCCAGCGATCAGGCTCAGGTTGACCTGCGTGCTGCCGTCGAACAGGCTCACGACCTGGCTGTCGCGCATCTGCTTCTGGAACACGCCCCACGGATATTCGCTGCGCACGTAGTGACGCGCGCCGAGCACGAGCGCCAGTTCGCGGCCGATCGCCTCGGTCTCGCTCGGTACGTAGAACTTCGCCACGGCCGACAGCACACTCAACTCGGCGGGGCGGGCCGTGATCGCGCGGCAGGCCACCTGGGCCACGACGTCGGCGACGAGAATGCCCGCATAGCAGCGGGCGAGACGCGCCCGCACGGCCGGGATGTCGATCGCAAGCTTGCCGTAGAGCTCGCGCGTACTCGCGAAGCGGAACGTCAGGCGGAACATCGTATCGACCGCGCCGAGCGAAAAGCCCGCGCACAGCACCCGCGAGATCTGCAGCGTCTTGAGCACGGTCGGCAGCGCGCCTTCGGGGCACGGCAGCAGCGCGTCCGCGCCGCATGGATACGCTTCCAGCCGCAGCCCGCTGATATCCGCACCGCGAATGCCGAGCGTGCGGATCTTGTCGAGCGGCTGCCACCCCGGCGCATCCGCGCCGTCCGCACCATCGGGCTGGCGCAGCCACAGCAGGCCGAGCCCGGCGCCGCCGTCCTCGCGTTCGACGCGGCACAGCACGGTCAGGCTGGCGCCGCGCGTGGCATTGTTGATGAGCCATTTCGTGCCGTCGGCCACGAAGCCCTGCCCCTGCGCGCGCACCCGAAAGCCCGTGGACAGAATATCGCTGCCATGCTCCTTCTCGGTCAGCGCCAGGCACGCGAGCCGGCCCTCTCTCAGCAACGCCGCCGCGCCGCGCCGCTGCTCAGCGCTGCCGGCAAGCCAGACCGGAATGCTGCCGAGGAACGCCTGCCCGAACGCGATCGCCGTGGTGAGATCGCGCCGCGAGATGAGGCGCGACATCAGCATCGCCTCTTCCAGCTCGCGCAGCGCACCGCCGAACGGCTCCGGGATCAGCTGCTCAAAGCAGCCCAGCGCGTGGAGCCGCTCGAGATGCGGCTGCGGAAACGCCTCCTGCTCGTCGAGCGCGAGCGCGCTGTCGAAGCAGATCGCCGCGTGCGCCTGCAACGGGCTGCCCAGCGCGGCCTCCAACGCCTCGCCGGACTGTATTGCCTTGGGGTCCATCAAAACTCTCCTTGCATCAGGGGAACGCCTTTGTCGAAAGGCAGGGTTGGGGGGGCGCTCATGCCGGTAAGACGAGTACGTGGGCCGTGCCGGCGTCGGCCGCGCACAGCGCGCGCCAGCGGTTGGCGCCGGCCGCCTGCGCCGGCAGCGCGCCGCCGTCCGGCCCCGCGCGCCACAGCGGACGATCGGGTGCCTGCCAGCCCGCAAGGTGCAGCGCCTCGGCGAAGCGCGCGAAGCTGCCCTCGCCCATCGCCTTGAAGAGCGCCTCCTTCAGGCACCAGAGATAGGCGCGCGCCGCTTCCGGCGGACCGGACAGCGCCTGCTGGACAACGCGCACCTCGGCGGGCCGCAACAGCGCTTCGAGGCTGCGCGCGCGCAACGCCTCGAAGCCCTCGAGGTCGACCCCGACCGGCATCGCGCCGACGGCCGCCATGGCCAGGCGCCGGCTATGGGTGATCGACACATAGAGCGGCAGGCCCTGGAACACGGGGCGCCCTTCCTCGTCGTTGACGATCGGCCACGTGGACGCGGGCGGCACCGCGCGCTGTGTCATGCGCGCGAGCAACAGGTGCAGCGCATGCTTGGCAGCCAGGCGTCCACCGAGCCATTCGATACGGCGCTTGCGCAGCACAAAACTCTGCAGCCGCGCGAGCTCGCCCGCATCGAGCCACGCGCTCGCGCGCCAGCGCTCGCAGTCCGGGCCCGGGCAGTCGGCCGACAGCGCCTCGAGATCGATGCGCCAGCTGCACAGCGCGTTGCCCTGCGCCATGCCGGGCGCCGTGCCGAGGCTCGCCGGCGGCTCAGGCATTGCGCTCAAAGCCCGGCGGCACCAGCACGCCCGCGAGCTGGCTCGCGACGGTCGCCATGCGCCCGAAGCGCGCCTGCAGGCTGCGAAAGAGCGGCAATTGCATGTCGCGCTCGAAGTCCGCCAGGCTGCTCACCTGGACGATCTCGAAGAAGTCGCAGTCCGCACCCTCGGCCGCCTCGTACACGTGGAAGCGCAGCACGCTCGGCAGGTCGCGGCATGCGGCATAGTCGACGTCCTTCACCCAGGCAATGAATGCTTCGCGGTGGGACGGGTCCAGCAGGCGGATGCGGTCGATCAGGATTTGCATGATGGGGTTTCAGTGGCGGGTATCGGATTGCAGATCGGATGGCGTGTCGGATTGCGCGCGGGC
>JGI24740J21852_10001740_pt1 | contig 10006 bp, 2 predicted proteins | sample KBSCornC6_FD_21852 | JGI IMG/M metagenome (IMG submission 21852) | reverse complement strand
TACCGTTGTTGTGATGATACGCTGCCGCGGAACCGGGATATGGGTAATTTCCCGGTTATCGATTATATTTGGAACCCGGCTATAAATTACAGGGATAAACGGGAAGCTGGTATCGTTCCTTTCCTATGATGGGTTTTTGAACAATGAAACTTAAAAATGACAGGGTCTGCTTTGCATTATCTTAAATTTGTCTTTGTTGCAATAGCTTTATTGCTGCTACCGGTTTGGGTTTTTGCTCAAAGCGACCATTATAATTTCTCCAGGCTTGATATGCATAGCGGGCTTTCACACAACCAGGTGAATGCAATACTGAAAGATGCGGATGGTTTTTTATGGTTTGGCACTATGGCCGGCCTCAACCGCTATGACCGGTATTCGTGCAGGATATTCCGTAAAAATCATAATGATAGCACTTCGCTGAAGGATAACAATGTCCTGTCTCTTTATGAGCTTCCTGATAGAAAAATGTGGGTAGGAACAAGGGGAGGAGCTTGTATCTATAATCCGGATACAGAAGGATTTGATCCGGATTATTTTCAATATTTGCGCGTCCTCGGGTTACCTGCCGGTACGATGAAGAATATCGTAAAAGGAAACGATGGCAGGTACTGGTTTATTTACGACAATATGGGCCTGTATCTGTATGCTGCTGCTGATAAAAGCGTAAAGCCGTTCAGGCAGCAGGATCCCTTACATCCTCCGGAAAAGATCACTTCCGTTAAAGAAACAAAAGACGGAAAGCTATGGATCGTATATCAAAATGGTTTTTTGCAGGAATATGACATCGCATTGGATAAAATTATATTTTCCAGCACTGCTTTACAGGAATGGCATATAGGCAACTATCCTAATAATCTTTTTATAGACAGTGACGGGGATATCTGGATCTGGTATTACACCTATGGCGTTTTCCTTTTGCATCCGCAGGATAATACGATCAAACAGTTTAATAAAAATACGCTTCCATCCAGGTTGAGCTCAGAAATAGTAAGCCAGATTGTGCAGGACAATAATGGAATGATCTGGGTAGGAACAGACCATGGCGGAATAACGCTGATCGATAAGAAAAATAACTTCCGTACCAGCTACCTGCTGAATGATCCAAAAGATCCCAAAAGCCTGAGCCAGAACAGTATCAACACCATCTATAAAGATGACAACGGGATTATCTGGCTGGGAACTTACAAGCAGGGGGTGAATTATTTAAACAGCAACATCGTACAATTCCCGTATTATCATTACCAGGAATTGAATGCAAAGAGCCTTCAATACGATGATGTAAACCGTTTTGTTGAAGATAGGTTTGGGAATATCTGGATTGGAACCAACGGCGGGGGGCTTATTTATTTTGATAGAAAGAACAATACTTTCAAACAGTACCTGCATGATCCAAACAATCAGAACAGCCTGAGTGCCAATGTAGTTGTAAGCTTGTGGATCGATCATACCGGCATACTCTGGATTGGAACTTACATGGGGGGCCTTGACAGTTTTGACGGAAAGAAGTTTACGCACTACCGGCATGACGACCGTGATTCTACCAGTTTGGGAGACGACAAGGTTTGGGAAATATTTGAGGACAGGGACCAGAATTTATGGATAGGTACTTTGGGCGGCAGCCTGAATCGTTTTAACAGGAATACAAACAAGTTTGACCATTACAAAAGTAGAACAGGGGTGGTGCTTCCCGACTACATTTTCTCCATGCTGGAAGACAGAAAGGGCAATTTATGGATTGGAACAAGCTCCGGGTTGGTCGTTTTTGAGAAGAATAAGAACATGCCGGTTTTTTATCAGCATACAAATAATAAGAACAGCTTAAGCAGCGATAATGTTTCCTGCATTCTGGAAGACAGCAAGGGACGGATCTGGCTGGGAACGGCGGAAGGTTTGAGCTTGTTCAATGAACAAACAAAAGACTTTCAAAACTTCACTACCGCAGAGGGCCTGCCCGATAATTTGATCCTGGATATTCTTGAAGACGATCATCAGACATTCTGGCTTTCCACCCCCAATGGCTTATGTAATGCCATTCCAAAACAAACTGATAAGGGCCTTGCTTTCTCTATCATTAGTTATGATGAGACGAACAATCTGCAGAACCGTGAGTTTAATGACAATGCAGCGCTCAAAACACGGGCTGGTGAATTGATCTTCGGAGGTCCTTTTGGGTTTAATATCATTGATCCGGATAACATAAAAAAGCCTGCCTATCATCCTAAGATTGTTTTTACCGGTTTACAGATCTTAAATAAAGACGTTGCACCCGGTGAGCGGATCAATAACAGGATCCTGCTGCCGCAATCTTTGTCAAAAGCGCAGCATATTGACCTGAAGTATAAAGAGAACGTTTTTTCTATTGAATTTGCATCCCTCGATTTTGGCGGCAATACTTATGATAAGTATGCCTACATGATGGAAGGATTTAATACAGACTGGTTTTATACCGATGGCAGCGCAAGAAGAGTTACCTACACCAATCTTAATCCCGGTCATTATGTTTTTAAAGTAAAAGTTTTAGGCAGGGATGGTTCATGGAGCGCTGTTAAAACGTTGCAGATCAATATTGAACCGCCATTCTGGCGAACCCCTCTGGCATATATTATTTATATATTGATCCTTGCCGGATTGTTTTTACTTGCGCGGCGTATTACTTTGGACCGGATACGCATGCGCTTTGAAGTACAGCAGCAACGCAGGGAAACGGAAAGGGCCCATGCGCTGGAACAGATGAAGACCAAATTCTTTACGAATGTGAGCCATGAATTCCGTACGCCCTTAAGCCTCATCATTGCTCCCCTGGACAAGATCATTAAACAAACCGGGGATGAAGAGCAGGTAAAGCAATTAAACCTGGTACAGCGTAATGCAAAACGCTTATTGAACCTGGTGAATCAGCTGCTTGATTTCAGGAAGATGGAAGTGCAGGAAGTAAGATTACATCCTTCCATAGGCGACATTATCCTGTTTTGCAGGGAAACCAGCCACTCGTTTGCCGATATTGCAGAAAAGAAAAAGATCCGGTTTTCATTCTCCTCCAATATTGACGGCCTGGAAATTTATTTTGACAGGGATAAGATTGAAAAGATCTTATTCAACCTGCTTTCAAATGCTTTTAAATACACGTACGATAACGGCGCTGTGGGTATTAACCTGATCTACCATCCGCCGGTAAATGAGGAAGGGGACGGAACGCTGGCCATCGAAGTAAAAGATACCGGTATCGGGATACCAGCCGGCCAGCATGAAAAGATATTTGAACGGTTTTTTCAAACAGAGGTCCCGGAAAGCATGGTGAACCAGGGAACCGGTATTGGCCTGGCCATCACAAAGGAGTTTGTAAAATTGCATAACGGGATCATAACGGTAAAAAGCGAACCGGATCAGGGGACCTGTTTTACCGTGCTGCTTCCTGCAAAGAAAATTTATGAACCGCTGGCCCGGACTGCAAGCACCCCCTTACCGCCAGAAAATGCGGAACAAATAATATCTGAAGAAAGTAAAAAAGGTGATAAAAAGAAAACCATTGTCATTGTAGAAGATAATGAAGACCTGCGCTTTTATTTAAAGGATAACCTGAAAGGTCAATATCATATTGAAGAAGCCACGAACGGAAAAGAAGGCTGGGAGAAAATAAAGCTGTTAAATCCTGACCTGGTGGTTAGCGACATTATGATGCCTTTAATGGACGGGGTTGAGCTGGCCAGGAAAATTAAAACAGAAACGCTCACGGCCCATATTCCCGTTGTTTTGCTTACCGCCATGGGAAGTGAAGAAAAACAGCTGGAGGGCTTGAAAGCTGGGGTGAACGATTACATTACCAAACCGTTCACCTTTGAGATCCTGGCTTCACGCATTAATAACCTGCTGGCACAGCAAAAATTGCTGCAGAAAAGATTCCAGAAGCAGATTGAGGTGAATCCCGGGGAGGTTACCATAACCCCTGTAGACGAAAAATTCCTGAAGCAGGCATTGGAAGCTGTTGAAAAGCAAATAGATAACCCGGATTTTTCGGTGGAAGACCTTAGCCGTGAAATGTGCATGAGCCGCGTTACCTTTTATAGAAAGATAGTTTCGCTTACCGGCAGGTCGCCGTTAGAGTTTATTCGTTCCATCCGTTTGAAAAGAGCGGCTCAATTATTAGATAAAAGCGGAATGTCAATTGCCGAAATTGCATACGAGGTAGGATTCAATGATCCCAAGATCTTCTCCAAATTTTTCAGGGAAGAGTTTAATATGCTGCCTTCACAATACATAGCAAATAGCAAGAATAAAGATAGTTAGTTCTCTTCCTGTCGGATAAATAGCAATGAAAACCAGCTATTTGTAACATTTAACCCCCCAATTTGAAACATTCAGCAACCTGCTTTCAGGCGGTCAGGCAATAGCTTTACGGCATCTAATCCACGTGTATGAAATTGAGATTGTTGCTGTTTAGCCTATTGGCTTCTGCGTTTTTGAATGACTTATTGGCAGTGCCGCCCGCCTACATCACACTTCCTGATGGGGTAATACTTTTTACAGATCCTTTGCTTACAGGCTCGCCGCATGCCGTTAAGCTGGAAGTGATTGCAGATAATATTATAAGAGTGATCGCAGCTCCCGGAAAAGAAATAGTCCCCGGTAATAGCCTGATCACTGTTTACCATAAAAAGCCCGGGCTTACCTGGAATGTTATTCCGTCTAAAGAAAGCCTGATACTCAAAACTCCCAAACTAACCGCTACCATCGACCGTAAAACCGGTGCCGTCACCTTTACGGATCTAACAGGCAAAAAGATATTGGCTGAAAAACAGCCGTTTGGAAGAAATTTTCAATCCGTTGTATTTGACGGTAAACGGTATTACACCCTGACGCAAACCTTTCAGACAACAGGCAGTGATGCATGGTATGGATTGGGTCAGCACCAGGACGGTATAATGAATTACCGTGGCCAGCAGGTTACTTTCTTCCAGAACAATACCGAAGTAGCCGTTCCTTTTTTGATCTCCAGTAAGAATTATGGCATTCTGTGGGATAATTATTCCCTGACCAGGGCAGGGGATATCAGGCCGCTTCATCCGCTTTCTTCCATGCAGCTTTTTTCAAAGCAGGGAGAACCGGGCTGGCTTACAGCCGCCTATTATAACAATACGCATAAACCACAGGAGATCAGTACGGAAAGAGCAGAGGCAAATATAAATATGGAGTTCCTGGGAGATTCAAAGATCCAGCTTCCCCGGGAATTTACACCTGCTACGGGCATGGTAACCTGGGAAGGGAGCCTTGCCAGTCATCTGTCGGGCCTTCATCAGTTCAGGTTCACCTATGGCGGTTCCCTGAAAGTGTGGCTGGATGGGAAGCTTGTTCTGGACCGTTGGCGAAAGGCCTGGAACCCCGCGTCTGCTTTGCTTCCCTGGAATTTCAAAAAAGGAGAAAAAGTACCCGTTAAAATTGAATGGGTACCGGAAGGAGGTGAATCCTATCTTTCTTTGAAATGGCAGGAGCCATTGAGCGAAGAAGAGCAAAACAGTTTTGGCTTTTGTTCCGAAGCCGGCAAACAGGTTGATTATTACTTCGTTTATGGTAATAATATGGATGAGGTGATCTCCGGTTACCGGGATCTTACTGGTAAGGCGCCTATTGTGCCAAAATGGGCATTGGGTTTCTGGCAAAGCCGGGAGCGGTATAAAACACAGGAGGAGATCCTTACCACTGTTGATGAATTCCGCAAGAGAAAGATCCCGCTGGACAACATTGTGCTGGACTGGAGCTATTGGAAGGAAGCCGAATGGGGCAGCCAGGAGTTTGACGAAAAACGTTTCCCTTCTCCGGACAGCATGATCGATGTGCTGCATAAAAAATACGACACCCGGATCATGATATCGGTATGGCCGAAATTTTATGACGGCATATCAGCGTACAACGAGTTTGATAGGAACGGATGGCTTTATAAAAGAAATATAGCCGACCAGCAAAAGGATTGGATAGGCAAAGGATATGTATCCACTTTTTACGACGCCTTCAATAAATCTGCCCGGAAAGGATTCTGGGACCTGATCAATAAAAAAATTTATAGTAAAGGAATTGACGCATGGTGGATGGATGCCAGTGAACCGGATATTCTCTCTAATGTAAGTCCGGATAAAAGAAAGCTGCAAATGACGCCCACCGCTTTAGGCAGTGCGGCCGAATTTCTGAATGCCTATCCCCTGCAAAATGCAAAAGGGATCTATGAAGGGCAGCGTTCAACAGACCCGGATAAAAGGGTTTTCCTGCTCACACGTTCCGGCTTTGCGGGCTCACAGCGCTATGCAGCAGCCATATGGAGCGGTGATATTGGTTCTACCTGGCAGGATATGAAGGCGCAGATAGCCGCAGGCGTGAATTTCTCCATGTCAGGCCTTCCTTACTGGACCATGGATATAGGCGGTTTTGTGGTGCCGGCAAAATTTGAAAAACCGGATAGCGGAAGCCTGGAAGAGTGGAGGGAGCTGATGACCCGGTGGACACAGTTTGGCGCATTTGCTCCTTTGTTCCGTTCCCATGGGCAATTCCCTTACCGCGAGGTATTTAATACAGCTCCTGAGGACCATCCTGCCTATAAAAGTTTTCTTTATTACGATAAGCTGCGCTACCGTTTGCTTCCCTACATCTACTCGCTGGCGGGGTGGGGTTACCATAATGACTATACGATCATGCGGGGGCTTGCAATGGACTTTGCAGCAGATACAGCGGTGTTGAACATCGCAGATCAATATATGTTTGGTCCTGCGCTCCTGGTAAACCCTGTTTATGAATACAGGCAAACGGAACGTGCCCTTTACCTGCCCCAATGTGCGGGATGGTATGATCTCTATTCCGGGAAATGGTATGCAGGCGGTCAGAAAATTATGGCCGAAGCGCCTTATGAGCGGATGCCTTTATTCGTAAAAGCCGGATCCATCCTGCCTTTCGGCCCGGGCTTACAATATACCACAGAAAAACAGGCCGACACTATCACCTTAAATATTTATACCGGCGCAGACGCATCCTTCAACCTGTATGAAGATGAAGGAGCCAATTACAATTATGAAAAAGGCGCTTTTTCCATTATCCCGGTACAATATAACGAAGCAACAGGAATCGTTACCATCGGCGACCGGAAAGGATCGTTCAACGGGATGCTGCAAAAAAGAACCTTCCGTATAAATATGATAGCGCCTAATAAAACAAGGCGCCTGGATCTTGATACAGCATGCGATAAAGAAGTGATTTATGAAGGGAAACATCTAAACATAAAAAATAGCCAATTTTAAATTCACACGTATGAAGTCAGCCAAAATTATTCGCTTGCGAATATTGCTGCTCTGGGGGACAATTATGATTTTTACCCTAAGCAAAAACAGTTATGCCCAAACAGCAAAAGTGAGTGGGACCATCACCAGTCAAAGCACGTCCGCCCCGGTTCCGGGCGCGTCGGTTAATGTGAAGAATACCCAAACTGCCGCCATTGCGGATGAATCAGGAAAGTTTTCCATTAACGCATCCACCGGTGATGTGCTGGTGATCACTTCAGTAGGGTTCGTTGCAAAGGAAGTGAAGGTTGAATCACCGGAGTTAAGGATCCAGCTGCAGGAATCGGAGAACCAGCTGGAGAATGTAGTGGTGATCGGTTACGGCACACAGAAGAAAAAGTTGGTAACAGGCGCCAATATACAGGTAAAAGGCGCCGATATTCAAAAGCAGAATACTACCAATGCGCTGCAGGCTTTGCAGGGGCAGGCGCCCGGTGTGCAGATCACCTCTTATTCAGGCCAGCCCGGTTCAGGAATGAATGTTATTATCCGTGGTAAGGGTACGGTGGGCAATTTTTCTCCGCTGTATATTGTTGATGGTGTTCAAACCGGTGATATTTCATACCTGAATCCTGCCGACATTGAATCCATAGATATCCTGAAGGATGCCGCTTCCGCTGCTATTTACGGATCACAGGCGGCCAATGGCGTTATCCTGGTTACTACCCGCTCAGGGAAGATCAATCAGAAAGCGCAGGTTACCCTGGATGTTTTTTACGGCGCCCAGAACGTTGCACGTAAAGCAAAGCTGCTGAATGCAAAAGAGTATGCCACTATTATAAATGAAGCGGCTGTTAACTCAGGTAAAGCACCTTACTTCAGCAATGATGTAGTGAACAATTTGCCCGTAAATACCAACTGGATGGATCAGATGTTTAAGAGCAATGTACCTACCCAGAACTATGTGCTGGGCGTACAGGGCGGCGGTGCAGGCTCCGCCTATTCCCTGTCACTGGGATATACTGGCCAGGGCGGTATTGTAGGCGGTTCTAATATTTCTAACTTCGAGCGCTATACGTTCAGGATAAACTCAGATCACAACTTATACCAGAATATCATCAAGATAGGCGAGCATCTTACGTTCAATTACCAGAACAATCATGGGATTTTAGTGGATGGCCAGTATAATAACACCTTACGTTCGTCTTTTAGTACAAGCCCTTTCCTGCCCATGTATGATGCGAACGGCAATTATTTCAGCAGTGACCAGAAAGGCTGGTATCCGGGAAAACCGGACCAGGCATGGAACAATACAGAATCCAACCCTTATGCGGTAATGGATTATACTACGCGCAACCGGAACAGCACACAGGGTTTGTTTGGCGATGTATATATACAGGCCGAACCCATTAAGGGATTAAAATTCCGTTCCAGCCTGGGTTTAAATTATACCTCTAATCAAAGCCATGGTTATACGCCGGTTTATCACCTCTCTATTTATGCGTTTAATGACACTTCCAAGGTAACCCAGTCAATGGGTAACGGGCAAACCATTCAGTTCGATAATTTACTGAGCTATGATTTTAATGTGGCCACTGATCACCACTTCAGCGTAATGGCCGGCAGCTCTTCGCTGAAAGCAAAAACAGTGGGTATGAATGGTAACAACTGGTACCTGCGTGTGGCCGATCTGCAGCATGCTTACCTTTCCGTGGCCCAGAATGTGAACAGGGGTGCGCCCTATATGAGTGTTGGCGGGGGCCCCACTGAAAATGCTTTGCTGTCTTATTTCGGGCGGCTGCAATACGATTTCCGCGAGAAATATCTGCTGAATCTCACCTTCAGGTCTGATGGGTCATCAAGATTTGCACCCGGTCATCGCTGGGGATATTTCCCTTCTGTGTCCGCAGGATGGGTTACCTCTATGGAAAGCTTTATGCAGGGCGCTCATTGGCTGAATTTCCTGAAGATCCGCGGCAGCTGGGGCCGGGTAGGTAATCAGAATGTGGCGGCTTATCAATATTTATCTCCCATCAGCTTCAGTAATACGGCCTATATCTTCGGACCCGTTGAAGGGGCAAATACGCAGGGTGCCTTCCCAAGCCGTATCGCTAATCCTGATGTAAAATGGGAAACCTCCGAGCAAACCAATATCGGCTTTGATGCTACCGTGCTGAAAAACCTGAATGTAACTTTTGACTATTACAACAAGAAAACAAAGGACTGGTTAATTACCGTACCTATTCTGGCTACTGCTGGCGCCGATGCGCCGCTGATCAACGGGGGAGATGTAACGAATAAAGGCGTTGAGCTGGCGCTTAATTACCAGAACAGCATTGGTAAGGACTTCAATTATTCAATTGGCGTGAACGGCGCTTATAACAGGAACAGGATAGGGAATATTCCCACAAATGATCATGTGCTGCATGGCAATGCCAATGTGCTGTATGCCAATGCGGGTGAGTTTTACCGCGCGGCAAACGGTGAGCCGGTAGGTTATTTCTGGGGATATAAAACGGACGGCATTTTTCAAACGGCAGAAGACGTGCAGGCCTATAAAGGCAAAACCGGCGCCCCCATTCAGCCTACCGCTCAGCCAGGGGATGTTCGTTATGTGGATCTGAACGGCGATGGTGCCATTGATGCCAACGATAAAACTAAGATCGGTGATCCTAATCCTAATCTCACATTTGGTTTTAACGTAACGCTGGGTTATAAAGGTTTTGATCTGTTTATACAGGCATCCGGTG
>JGI24740J21852_10001739_pt1 | contig 10006 bp, 8 predicted proteins | sample KBSCornC6_FD_21852 | JGI IMG/M metagenome (IMG submission 21852) | reverse complement strand
TCACCACCGAGAACGGCAGGCCACGGCCCGCCACCGCAAAATCGGCCGTATTGCGCACGCGAAGCGCCGCCCACAGGCCGATCCCGACCGAAATCACCCAGTAAACAATGACAAACCAGATCAGCATGGCACGCGCGAAAGAGGCAGGAATCCCGTCGGCGGCTAGGCGCCGGGCGAAGTGGCCGGATTATAGCGATGGGACCTCACCCCGGGGCATTGGTGCGACCACGAATGCGCCCTGCCCTGCCACTTTTTTACGCGCCGGCCCCGGATGGGCATCTGCGGGCTTTTCGGGATGGCCGTCGATGTTGCTTCGCACCAACACTGGCCGCCATCACCGCGCAAGTTCAGGTGCTACGGCGCCGCCAGACCTGCCAGCGCTCGCGCCCGGCGAACACCGGCATGGAATCGGCTTCGGCGATAGGCGTGTCGCTGAGTCGCTCGAAGGCGGGTGACAACAACGCGTCCAACTCGGCTTGCGTGGTTTCGAACGGCGGGCCTTTGGGCACCGCCTCCCGCCCCTCGACCACGGCAAAAAAGCCGGCCAGCAAACCGCCGGGCGGTAGCAGCTTTGCAACCTGCGCCGCGTAGTCCGGCCACAGTCGGCGCGGCATCGCGCACAGAAAGGCGCGCTCGTAAATCCACTGCACCGGCCGGCGCGGCGCAAAGCGGAAGAAATCCGCCAGCTCCACCACGTCGCCATGCGGGCCGAGTACGGCCTTGGCCGAAGCGACAGCACTCGGCGCAAAGTCGATTGCCGTGACGGGCCAGCCGTGCTCGGCCAACCAGCCGGCTTCGTAGGCGTTGCCGCAGCCGGGAATCAGCGTGGAAAGCGGCGCGGGCTGCGCTTGGATGAATTGCAGGAAGGCCGCGGGCACGCCGTTCGCATCCCAGGGCGTGTGTTCACGGTCGAAGCGCTCGTCCCAGAAAGCGGGGTCGGCGGCGTCGCGGGACTGGAAGACGGGCGGTTCGGCCATGGCGTTAAGAAAAGATCTGGAGATCAGTAACGGGCCATCCAGGTCAGCACATGCGTCGCGATGATGCCGACAGCAAACCCGCCGACGAACAGCAACGCGGCCGACAACAACCGGTTGGTGCGCTTTTGCTCAGCCAGCAGCGCGGTCAGCGCGGTGGTGTGCACCTTGCCGTCGTCGCGGGCGTGGCGGTCCAAAATCTGGTGCACCAGGCGCGGCAGATCGGGCAGCTTGTTGGCCCACTGGGGCGCCTCCACCTTCAGACGCTCGACAAAACCGCGCCAGCCGATCTGCTCGTGCATCCAGCGCTCGAGGAACGGCTTGGCGGTCTTCCACAGGTCCAGGTCCGGATCGAGCTGTCGACCCAGGCCTTCCACGTTGAGCAACGTCTTTTGCAGCAGCACAAGCTGCGGCTGCACTTCCACGTTGAAGCGGCGCGAAGTCTGGAACAGGCGCATCAGCACGAGCCCCAAGGAGATCTCGCCGAGCGGTCGGTCGAAATACGGTTCGCAGCAGGCACGAATCGCGCCTTCGAGCTCTTCCACGCGCGTCTCTTCCGGCGCCCAGCCGGACTCGATATGCAGCACCGCCACGCGGTGGTAGTCGCGCTGGAAGAACGCCAGGAAGTTCTGTGCGAGGTAGTTCTTATCGAACTCCGACAATGCCCCGACGATGCCGAAATCCAACGCGATATAGCGGCCCAGCGTCTCGGGCGCCACGCTCACGAGGATGTTGCCTGGGTGCATGTCGGCGTGGAAAAAACCGTCGCGGAAGACCTGCGTGAAGAAGATCTCCACGCCGTCGCGCGCAAGCTTGTGCATGTCGACGCCAGCGGCGCGCAGCTCTTCCGTGTGCGAGATCCGCATGCCGTGCATGCGCTCCATCACGAACACTTCCGACGTGCACCAGTCCCAGAACACCTCGGGCACCAGCAGCAAATCGGAGTTGGCGAAGTTGCGCCGCAACTGGCTGGCGTTAGCCGCCTCGCGCATCAGATCCAGCTCGTCGTGCAGGTATTTGTCGAACTCGGCGACCACCTCGCGGGGCTTCAGGCGCTTGGCATCGGCCCAGAGCTTTTCCATCCACGTGGCCAGGTCCCGCATCAGCGCGAGGTCACTGTCGATGACGGGCAACATGCCCGGGCGCAGCACCTTCACCGCCACCTCGCGGCCATCGCACGGGCCGCCGCGCAGCGTGGCGAAATGCACTTGCGCAATCGACGCGCTCGCCACCGGGTGATGATCAAAACGATGGAACAGCGCCGACAGCGGCTTGCCCAGCGATTTCTCGACGATGGCGGCCGCCACCTTCGGATCAAACGGCGGCACGCGATCCTGCAGCTTGGCGAGTTCATCGGCCACATCAGGTGGCAGCAGATCGCGGCGCGTCGACAGCACCTGCCCGAACTTCACGAAGATGGGGCCAAGCTGCTCAAGCGCGAGGCGCAGGCGCACGCCGCGTGGCAGCTTTGGCTTGCGCCCCAGCGTCAACAGCCACACCAGCGCACGAATGCGGCGGCTCTTGAACCCCGACAGCGCGAGTTGATCCAGCCCGTAGTACAGGATGACGAAAACGATCTTGCCCAACCGGAAGAAGCGCGTCATGCCGATTCACCCGCGCGTGCCTTCGAGGTTGCAGGGCGCGCGAGCGTTTCGAGTCGCTCCAGGCGTTTGGCGAGGCGCGCCTCCGCATCACGCAGCGCAGCCACATCAGCGGCAAATTGCGCGAGGCGTGCATGGCGCACCAGTGTCGGCTGCTCATCGGTCAGGTACGACGCCACGGATTCCGCCAGCGAGCGTCCAACGCGCGTGACCTCGGTGCGTGCGGCCTGCACACCGCTCACCATGCGCTGCGCGATCACGTCACCAAACACGCGCGACAAATCCTCTGCCGCATCCCAGCGCAGATTGCGCAACAACGTGGACAGCACGTTGGCAAACTCGGCTTCGCCTTCAATGCGTACGTGCTTGAGCACGGCGGCCTGGCCGCCTGTCGCGTATTCGCTCGCCGCCGCAGCCAGCGGCACCACCACGGTTACGGCGGGCTGCACATCCTCCTTGGGCGCCTCGGGCATCGTGACGAGGCCTGCGGAATCCACCTGCAGCGTCACCGACACCGGCGCGAGATCAAAACGCGCGGCGCGGCCGGCAAATGGACGCAGCGTCTCCTGCGCCCAGGGCTCCTGGCGCAGCAGATGATTCAGCGCGAGCAGCAACGGCTGCATCAGCACAAGCGGAAACGAAGACGAAGTAGCAGTCGAAGACATGCGGCAAGGGTGCGCAAAAGCGGCCAGAAACAGGCGGGTGACGGGCAACGAAAAGGGCCCGAACCGAATGGTCGGGCCCTATTTTACGGGCAATGCAGAAACGGCCGTTTTGCGCCGCTTCAAGCCTTATTTTTCATCAAGGCAGCATCACTGCAATTGCTGGATACCCGCCAGTACCCAGCCACCCGCGCCTTGCGTCGGCTTGGTGAGGTTCCAGACCTCGGCAAACGGCTGGGCTGGTGCGTTGGCTTCTTCGCGAATCATGCCCGAGAAGCGCACGCTGGCCAGGTACTCGGTGGCCTGCGTCTCAATGCCAAGCATTTCGGCCTCCACCGAAACCACGTCGGTCTTGTTCGGCGTGGTGCCGCGATCCGCCAGGTCCATTTTGATCTCGGCGAACATCTCCGGCGTGGTGAACTCGCGGATGTCGTTCAGGTTGCCGGCGTCCCATGCGGCCTGCAGGCGGATGAAATAGACCTTGGCGTTGCGCAGGAAGGCTTGCGTGTCGAAATCGGCCGGCACGCCCCACGGCTGTTGCGGTGCCGCTGCGGCAGCTTGTGCGTTGACGGCGGGCTCGACCGGACCACCCAGGTTCCACGATTGTGCGGCCGTCGGCGCGCCAGCGCCCAGACCCGACGTGTTACCGCTGTTGAGCGACGCTGCCGCCGGAGTGGAAACCTGCGGAGCCGGTGCGGCCGGTTGCGGCACATACGGCTCGCGGTCACCACCCAGCGACGGACCACCCGTGGCATACGCCGGACCTTGCGGACGGCTGCCGCGCACCTTGCGGATGATCCACATCACCACAAAGGCGACCAGGGCAATCAGGATCAGGTTCGAGAGGAGCGAAGCCAAGCCTGCACCCAGACCGAACTTCGATAGCAGATAGCCGATGCCCAGACCTGCGGCCAGACCGCCCAGCATGCCACCCCAGTTGCGCCCAGGCTTTGCGGCCGGCGCGCCCGGAGCGGGTGCTGCCGGCGAAGGTTGCGCGGCCGGTGCGGCCTGCTGCGTGGGCGAAGGCGTCGTTGCCGGCGGCGTCTGCTGACGCTGCGTCACTGTGGACGACTGTTTGCCGATGCTGCGGCTGCCGCCCATGCGTTTGGCGTTGGCGTCCAGCGCCGTACCGAATGCGAGCGTCGCAACCAGCGCGCCCGCCATCAATTTTCCACCCCAATGCAAACTCATCGCTGTCTTCTCTCCAATAGGCAGTGACGCCATTAGATGAAGACGTCAACGCCGAATTCAATGTGAGGATCGTGGCATATCGCCGCAGCGGGCTGCATCGCCCATCCGGTGGACCGATGAAAACCGCTCAGAGGCGACGACCGACGTGCAGTGCAACGACACCCGCCGTCAGGTTGAAGTATTCGACCTTGTCCAATCCGGCCTGTTCCATCATCTGCTTGAGCGTTTCCTGATCCGGGTGCATGCGGATGGACTCAGCCAGATAGCGGTAGCTCTCTGGATCGCCCGCCACCTTGCTGCCCAGCCACGGCAGTACCTTGAACGAGTACACGTCGTAGGCCTTTTCCAGCGGCTGCCACACCTTGGAAAACTCCAGCACCATCACCTTGCCGCCCGGTTTGACGACACGGCGCATCTCGGCGAGTGCGCGATCCTTATGCGTCATGTTGCGCAAGCCGAATGCCACTGTCACGACATCGAAGTAAGCATCTGGAAAGGGAATGTGCTCGGCGTCGCACAGCGCAGTGGGTGTGAGCACGCCGGCGTCGAGCAGACGATCGCGGCCGACGCGCAGCATCGACTCATTAATGTCGGTCAGCCACACCTCGCCGGTGGGGCCGGCCTGGCGCGCAAAGGCCTTGGCCAAGTCACCCGTGCCACCGGCGATGTCGAGCACTTTGTAGCCGGGGCGCACTGCTGCCTGGGCGATGGTGAACATCTTCCACACGCGGTGCAGGCCGCCAGACATCAAGTCGTTCATCACGTCGTACTTGCTGGCGACGGAATGGAACACACCGGCAACCTTGCCGGCCTTCTCGCGCTCGTCGACCTGCTCGAATCCGAAGTGGGTTTTGCTCATGACAGAAAGGGATGCGGAAAGCGGCGCAAGCGTGCCGCGAAGTGAATCGGGAATCAGTGGCTGTGGCCGCAGGCGTGGCCGGCGTTAGCGGCCATGGGGGCATCACGGTCGAGGCCGGCGGCGGCGAGGCGGTCGAGATACGCCTGCCACAGCGCATCGTGTTCAACGCCGAGGCGGTACAGATAGGCCCAATCGTAGATGCCGGAATCGTGGCCATCGGAGAACAGCGGCCGGATCGCGTAGTTGCCGACCGGCTCGACGCCGACGATGCCGACGTCGCGCTTGCCCGTTTGCAGCACTTCCTGCCCCGGCCCGTGCCCCTGCACTTCGGCCGACGGCGACAGCACGCGCAAGTACTCAAATGGCAGGCGGAACTGCTTGCCATCGGCAAAAGCGATCTCCAGCACGCGCGATTGCGTGTGCACGGTCAAGCCAGTCGGGTGCGGGGTGTCGGCGGAAAGTCCGGCCATGAAAAACGTCTCGTTGAGTCAAAAAGCTGTGTTTCAGGAAGCCGCCAGCGCCACGTGCGCGGGCTCTTCCACCACCCGATAGCTTACCGCAGTCAACGGGTCGCCCTCGGGGATGTAGCGCAGCCGGCGATGGTGGAATCGTGCCACGGTGCTGCGGTGCGCCACGCTGACGATGGTCACGTCGGGCATCGATTCGAGCATCAGGCTGTACATGAAGGCCTCGGTGTCTTCATCGAGTGCGCTGGTGGCCTCGTCGAGGAAGAGGTAGTCCGGACGCTGCAGCAAGGCGCGCGCGAAGGCCAGGCGCTGCTGCTCGCCGGGCGAGAGGCGCAGGCTCCAGTTGCTGACCTCGTCGAGCAGATCGACCAAAGCCGGCAGGCGGCAAGCGCTCAGCACCTGCGTCAGGCGCTCGGCGGTGTATTTGGTGGCGAGATCGGGGTACGACAGCGCATCGGCCAGCGTGCCGGACGGCAGGTAGCTGCGCTGCGGCAGGAACAGCACGCGGGCGTCGTCAGGGATTTCGATGCGACCCGTGCCGTACGGCCAGATGCCGGCGACGGCCCGCACCAGCGTGCTCTTGCCGCAGCCCGACGGGCCGTTGACGAGCACGCGCTCACCGCGCGCGAGGGTCATGTCGAACGGTTCGACCAGCAGGTCGTCCGGCTTACGGTTCGGCAGGTTCAGCGCCAGGCCACGCGCCTCGATGGCCGGCACGGCAGCGGTTTCGACCTCGACATCACGTACGCCGGCGCGGTGTTCCTCTTCGCGCTCGGCGGCGCGGATCGCGCGCTGGAATTCGATCAGACGGTTGGTGGAGGCCTTCCAGCTCACCAGCGTGCGGTAATTGGTGACGAACCACGACATGGCGTCCTGCACCTGCCCGAAGGCCGTGGCGACCTGCATCATCCCGCCCAGCGTGAGCGTGCCGCCAAAGTAGCGTGGCGCCGATACCAGAAACGGAAAGATGATGGCGAACTGCGCATAGCCGGAACTGGCGAAGGTCAGCCGCCGCGTGTAGTCCATCAACTGGTTCCAGTTGGTGCGGATGCGCTCGAAGCGGCCACGCAGAATGGCCTTCTCGGTCGGCTCACCGCGGTACAGGGCAATGCTCTCGCTGTTCTCACGCACACGCACCAGTAGGAAACGGAAATACGCTTCATAGCGCTCTTGCTGGAAGGAGAGCCCGATCAGCGGCCGCCCCACGAAGTGAATGATCACCGAGCCCACAATCGAATACAGCAGCGCAAACCACACCATGTACCCGGGGATGACGAAATCGCGCCCACCCAGGCTGAATGCGAGGGGCCCGGACACAGCCCAGAGGATGCCGAAGAACGACACCAGCGTGACCGCCGAATTCAGGAAACCGAGCGCCAGCGTGAGCGTCGCATCGGTGAAGTTGCGCAGGTCGTCGGCGATCCGCTGGTCGGGGTTGTCGGCGGTGTGGGTCTGCTCCAGGCGGTAGAACGCCTGCTTGCCCAGCCAATCATCGAGAAAGCTACCGGTGATCCACGTCCGCCACCGCATCTGCAACATCATGGAGTAGTACAGCCGCATGATCGAGCCGAAGATCAGCAACGCGGCAATCCACGAAAAGCGGCCCAGTTGCGTCCAGAATTCGCCGTAGTTCTTCTGCTCCAGCGCGTTGTAGAAGAGCCGGTTCCAGTCCGTGAACAGCACGTTCATGTAGACCAGAAACAGGTTCAGGCCGATCACCAGCGCGAGCAGCCCCCAAGCCTTGTGGCGATCTTCCGAGAACCAGTACGGGCGAATCAGTTGCCACGTCTCGGACAGATTCAGCCGGCCGTGATGGACATTCAGCTCGGCAATGGAGTCTTTGTGGGAATCGGGCGTGGCGGCGGTGCGCGGTGTCGTCATGGCGATATCGATAGCGGTGGCACGACGGAAAGAGAATCTGACGGCCTGCGCGCCATGAGGGTTCCGTGCAGGACGTGGTGAAGCGTTACCGGCGGTAACCGCTCAGACGTCGGCAAGCGCCGATTGCAGCGCGTACGACAGCGCCGGCAGCTTGGCCGTCAACTCGGCCATGCGCGCGGCATCCGGCTCGCGTTGGGCGGGGCCCCATACGGCTTCCGGAAAATGCGTGTCCCACCGATAGCGCGGAATGACATGCCAGTGCAGATGCGGAACGAAGTTGCCGAAGCTGGCGAGGTTGATCTTGTCCGGCGCGAGCTCTGCGCGCAGCACGCGCTCTACGCGCGTGACAACCTCCATCAGCCAGTGGCGATCGGCGTCGGACAAATCGGTCTGCTCGGCGACGTGGTCATTCCAGATGACGCGGCAGAAGCCCGGAAAGCGCGCGTGCTCCACCAGCACCACGCGCGCCCGGGCGTTGCGCCAGACGGGCTCGCCGCCGTCGGTCTCGCACAATGCGCAGTCGGGTGCGCGCTGGCCCGTCGACACAGCCGTCACACCAGCACCCGCTCGATGCCGCCAGCGTTGGCGTGCTTGACGTAGTCTTCCAGCCACGTCTCGCCGAGCACGTGGCGCGCCATTTCGACCACGATGTAATCGGCTTGCACCGACGCATCTTCGCTATAGCGCGACAGGCCCTGCAGACACGACGGGCAGCTCGTGAGGATCTTCACGTCGCCGCTGAACGCCTGACCGTTGCTATCGGTGCGCAGCTTGTCGGCGCCCTTGCGCATTTCCTCTTCCTTCCGGAAGCGGATCTGCGTGGAGATGTCAGGGCGCGTCACGGCCAGCGTGCCAGATTCACCGCAGCAGCGATCGTTCTTCTCGATCGCGCTCACCTTGCCATCAGCACCCTGGTTGCCGCCCATGAGCTGGTTGACCAGCTTGGTCGGGTCCATCGTCTTGATCGGCGTGTGGCAGGGGTCGTGGTACATGTACCGCGTGCCTTGCACACCGTCGATCTTCACGCCTTTTTCCAGCAGGTATTCGTGAATGTCGATGATGCGGCAGCCCGGGAAGATCTTGTCGAATTCATAGCCGGCGAGCTGGTCGTAGCACGTGCCGCAGCTCACCACCACCGTCTTGATGTCGAGGTAGTTGAGCGTGTTCGCTACGCGGTGAAACAGCACGCGGTTGTCGGTGACGATCTTCTCAGCCTTGTCGTACTGGCCAGTGCCGCGCTGCGGATACCCACAGCACAGGTAACCGGGCGGCAGCACGGTCTGCACGCCCGCGTGCCACAGCATCGCCTGCGTGGCCAGACCGACCTGCGAGAACAAGCGCTCCGAGCCGCAGCCCGGGAAGTAGAACACCGCTTCGCTGTCGGGCGTGGTCGCCTTCGGGTTGCGGATGATCGGGACGATCTCGTTGTCCTCGATGTCCAGCAGCGCGCGCGCCGTCTTCTTGGGCAGGTTGCCCGGCATCTTCTTGTTGATGAAGTGGATCACCTGCTCGCGCACCGGCGCCCTGCCCACCGTGGCGGGCGGATGCGCGGTCTGCTTCTTGGCGAACTTCTTCATCACCTCGTTGCCCAGACGCTGCGCCTTGTAGCCCCAGTCGATCATCACCTTGCGGGTGAGGTTAATGGTCTCGGGGTTGGTCGCGTTCAGGAAGAACATCGACGCGGCGGTGCCAGGGTTGAACTTCTTCTGCCCCATCTTGCGCAGCAGGTTGCGCATGTTCATCGACACGTCGCCGAAGTCGATCTTGACCGGGCACGGCGTCACGCACTTGTGGCAGACCGTGCAGTGGTCGCCCACGTCGGCAAACTCTTCCCAGTGCTTGACCGACACGCCGCGGCGTGTCTGCTCTTCGTACAGGAAGGCCTCGATGAGCAGCGAGGTGGCGAGGATCTTGTTGCGCGGGCTGTACAACAGGTTGGCGCGCGGCACATGCGTGGCGCACACCGGCTTGCACTTGCCGCAGCGCAGGCAGTCCTTGATCGACTCCGAAATGGCGCCGATGTCGCTCTGCTGCATGATGATCGACTCGTGCCCCATCAGGCCGAACGAGGGCGTGTAGGCGTTGCGCAAGTCGGCGGCCAGCCCTTGCGGGTCGTTCACGTCGCGCAGCAGCTTGCCCTTGTTGAAGCGGCCGTTCGGATCGACGCGGCGCTTGTAGGCCGCGAAGTCGGCGATCTCGTCGTCGGTCAGGAATTCCAGCTTGGTGATGCCAATGCCGTGCTCGCCCGAGATCACGCCGTCGAGCGAACGCGCCAGCGTCATGATGCGGGCCACCGCCTTGTGGGCGTCCTGCAGCATGTCGTAGTCATCCGAGTTGACGGGGATGTTGGTGTGCACGTTACCGTCGCCGG
>JGI24740J21852_10001738_pt1 | contig 10006 bp, 6 predicted proteins | sample KBSCornC6_FD_21852 | JGI IMG/M metagenome (IMG submission 21852) | reverse complement strand
AGACCTGCTTGCCGTTGCGCTTGCCGGTAGCGAAGTCGCTCGCGTCCGTCACCCAGCGGCGCGAGTCGAAGCTCAGCGTGCCGAAGCCCGCCACACCGTCGATGAACAGTGTGGGTTGCGGGCGGAAGCTGCCGTACAACGCCACGCTGTACGCATCGCCAGTGCTCTTGGTGCCGGCGCTGCCGATGTCAGTCGAATCACGCCCGTAGCCGAAGCCGGCGCCGACGGAGAGCTTGTCCGATACGCGGTAGTCCGCCCCCGCGGTGATGCCGCCCGTGGTGAAGCGGAAGCCGGAGCGCTGCGTGCCGGCGTTGGCAAAGCCGAAGTCGAGCGTGCCCGCGCTCCAGAACGCCAGGTTGGGCACATCCGCGTTACCTGGGCCGGCATCGGCACCGGGCAGGTCTGGGCCGGCGTCGGCGGCGCCTACCCCGTCCTTGGTGCCCTTGGCGTCGGTGATGCGCTTGCCGCGTGCCAACGGTCTGCCGACGGTGCTGTCGCCGCGCAGGCAGGCTTCGTGCGCGGCAATGCCGAACACGTCCTGGCAGCGGGCCTGGGCGTCACCGCGCGCGCTGGGTAGCGCCACCGTAATGCCGTTGCCTGACGGTGCGTGGCCTGTGCCGTGCAGCGCTTCGAGGCGCTGGTGGTAGTTGCTGATTTGCGTGGTCGCAAAGCGCTGCGCGGCCTGGATCTGCGCGTTGATCAGGCCACTGACGTCCGGATCGGTGGACGGATCCTTGCGCGGCGACACGCTGACCTGGATCGTGGCCGGCGTCGACGTAGCAATCGCGTTGCTGAGCGTGTACGTGATCGTGGCCGTGCCGCTGAAGGTGCTGGTGGGCGTGAAGCCGAGCAGATAGACCGGCGCCGCCGCCGCAATCGACTTGATTCCTGCCGTCGCCTGCGGGTTCTGCTGCGCGACTGTCGCCGTGCCGGCATTGGACGGGACGACCGAGACGATCGCCGCACCCGTGAACGGGCCGCCGGTTGCACCGTCCGTCAGGTCTACGTTGACGAGCTTGCCCGCCGTCGTGCTGGCAGTCTTCTGCGTCACGGCAATCGGCACGGCGTTGACGGTCACCGTCGCCTGGATTGGCGCGGAGGTGCCCGCCGTGTTGACCAGCGCAAAGGTGAAGGTGATGCTGCCCGACGTGGTGGGCGTGGGGGTGTAGACGATGTCCAGGCCGTTGACCACAGCCGTGCCGCTGGCCGGCGGGCTGACGATCACCACCGATGAGAACGGCCCGCCCGTCGCATTGGCGGTGGGGTGCAGCGTGACGGGTGCGGTGGACGTGGTGGTGGCGGTGATGGCCGATGCCGTGCCGATCGTCTGGCCGACCACGAGCGTGTAGCTGCGCGTACCGCTGTACGGTGCACCGGTGCCTGTGCTGCTGTCGGTGGCCCGCACGGTAAAGGTGCTGCTGCCCAGGGCGGTGGGCGTGCCGCTCAGCACACCGGTGGTGGCGTTGAGGCTCAGCCCCGTTGGCAGCGTGCCGGAGGCGACGGCGTACGTGTACGGTGCGATGCCGCCGCTGGCAGTCAACGTCTGGCTATAGGCCGTGGCAAGCGTGGCGCCCGGCACGGTTGCCGGGTTGAGTGCGATGGTTGCCGCACCAATGGTGACGGTGTACGCGCGGCTGGCAGTAAAGCTGTTGGCGTCGGTGGCCGTCACGGTAAAGCTGAAACTGCCGCCTGCCGTGGGCGTGCCGGACAACATGCCTGCGCTCGATAGCGACAGCCCTGCCGGCAGCGCACCGCTGGTGATTGCGAAGGTGTACGGCGCCGTGCCATTGCTGGCCGTCAGCGTCTGGCTGTAGGCCGTGCCGATGGCCGGGTTAGGCAACGTTGACGGGGCCACCGTCAACGTGGGTGCGCTGACCGTCAGCGTGTAGGTGCCCGACACGGCATAGGGGCCGGAGCCTGAGCTGCTGTCGGTGGCCGTGACACTAAAGCTGACGGCGCCGGCCGTGGTGGGCGTGCCGGAGAGCGTATGGGTGCCCGTGTTGAATGACAGGCCGGTGGGCATCGTGCCGGAATTGACCGTCAGCGCATAGGTGTAGGGGCTGCTGCCGCCGCTGGCGGTGAAGCTCTGGTTGTAACTGGTGCCGGCCACGCCGGTCAGCCCGGACGTGGATGACGGCGTGATCGTCAGCGTGGGGGTGCCCACGCTCAGCGTGTAGGCCCGGCTGCCGGTAAAGGGGCCGGTGCCGGTGCTGCTGTCGGTGGCTGTCACCGTGAAGTTGAAGCTGCCGCCGGCGGTCGGTGTGCCGGACAGCGTGCCCGAACTGCTGAGCGACAGGCCCGCCGGCAGTGCGCCGCTGGTCACCGCATACGTGTACGGCGCAGTCCCGCCGCTGGCCGTTACGCTCTGGCTGGTTGCGGTGCCGACGGTGGCACTGGTGAGTGTTGCCGGGCTCAGTGTGACAGTGGGTGCGGCAACGGTAAGGCTGTAAGCACGGGTGCCGCTATAGGTGTTGGCATCGGTGCCGCGCACCGTGAAGTTGAACGTGCCGGCAGCCGTGGGCGTGCCAGACAGCGTGCCCGTACTGGAGAGCGTCAGCCCTGCCGGCAGCGCACCGCTGATGAGCGTGTACGTATAGGGTGCGGTGCCCCCGCTGGCCGTCACACTCTGGCTGGTGGCCACGCCCACCGTGGCGCCGGACAGCGTGCTGGGCGACACCGTAATCGTGGGCGCCGAGGTGGTCAGCGTATAGGTGCCCGAAGCCGTATAGGGGCCGGTGCCCGTACTGCTGTCCGTGCCGGTAACCGTGAAGTTGACCGTGCCCGATGTGGTCGGCGTGCCGGACAGCACACCGGTGCCGGTATTGAACGACAGGCCGGTGGGCAGGGTGCCGGAGTTGACCGACAACGCATACGTGTATGGCGCAGTGCCGCCGGAAGCCACGAACGACTGGCTGTAGGCAACGCTGGTGGTTGCGCTGAGGCTACCCGACGCTGGCGTGAGCGACGGCGTCGGTGCGTTGACCGTGAGCGTGTAAGCGCGGCTGCCGGTGAAGGGCCCCGTACCGGTACTGCTATCCGTGGCGGTGATGGTGAAGTTGAACGAGCCCCCAGCGGTGGGGGTGCCCGACAGCACGCCGCTCGACGACAGGCTCATGCCTGCAGGCAGCGAACCCGCCGTGATCGCATAGGTGTAGGTTGCGGTGCCCCCGCTGGCGCTCACCGACTGCGACGAGGATGTGCCGACCGTTGCGCCCGTCAGCGTGCTGGGCGATACGGTGATGGTGGGCGCGCCGACGGTGAGGCTGAGTGCGCCGCTGGTTGCAGAGAACGGGCCGGTGCCGGTACTGCTGTCCGTGGCCGTGATCGTGAAGTTGAAGGTGCCAGCAGCCGTGGGGGTGCCGCTGAGCGTGCCACTGCTGCTCAAGGTCAGGCCCGCAGGCAGCGAACCCGAGGCCAGCGCGTAGGTATAAGGTGCGGTACCGCCGCTGGCAGAGGCAATCGACTGGCTATACGCGACCCCAACTGTGCCCGCTGTCGGTGACGACGGCGTATAGCTCACGGTCGCGCTGGAGACCGTGACCGTCACCGTGGCGGGTGACGACGTACCGCCCGCGTTGGTCGCGGTGTACGCAAACGTGTCGGTGCCCGAATACGCCGCATTGGGCGTATAGGTGATCGACGTACCGCTGGCATTGGCCGTGCCATGGCTGGCCGCCGTTGAAACCGCCACGCTGGTGGGCGCTCCGCCGGTGATGTTCAGGGTGATGGGGTTGCTACTGCTGCCGTGCGCCACGGTAGCGCTGCTCGCATTGGCCACGGGTGCAGCGATGTAGGTGAACTGGTTGGCGGCGCTGGTTGCACTGGTGCCGCCGGTTGTTGTGACCGTGACATTCACCGTGCCGGCCGTCCCGGCTGGCGACGTCGCCGTGATCGACGTTGCACTATTGACTGTAAACCCCGTGGCGTTAGTGCCGCCGAACTTGACCGCCGTTGTGCCCGCGAAGTTCGTGCCCGTGACGCTGACGGTGGTGCCACCGCTGGTGCCCCCCGAAGCAGGAGAAAGACTGGTGACCGTCGGCGTGGAGCTGATCACGGTGATGGACACCGTGCCGTTGGGTATCCAGGTGACCCCGTCGTTGCTGGTGTAGAACGTGGCGGTGTCGGTGCCGGAAAAATTCGTCGGGGGGTTGTAGACGAAACCGTTGGTGTTCGGGTCGCCCGATGGCGGCACCGAGCCGTTGTAGATGGCGATCGTGCCGCCCTGCGAGGTGGCCGTGTAGGACACCGGGCCCGACGAGCTGTTGGCATCGCCAGCGGAATCATAGGCAATGCCGATCAGGAAGGGGTCGCAATTGCTGGTGTCGGCGCCGGTGAAAATGTAGGGCTTCTGCGTATTGGCGTTGGTCGAAAACGAGACCGTACAAGGCGACGCCGATGCGGTGGACGGCAGCAACATCTGGCAAGCCGCCAACGCCAGCATCGCCAGCGTCCCCTGCCCTGTCCATGGGGCCCAGGCCCGCGCCCGTGTCCTGCTGCGGCCGAACAGGTGGACGAATGTCAGCCACCCGGCCAGCCAACGCCAGCCGGGCAGGATTGTTTTTGTCAGCGTACGCATGCCTTCCCTCGCTCCCACGTCTGTTTTAACGGACGTTTTTTATTAGTGTCGCAGGCGTATTAACCCGGACAACGCCTGATTTTTTTTGCCAAGCGAGGGAGGTTTTGTGCTGGGAGTTTCACTCGCAGCCCTGGGCTCAGTAAAAACCCTGTACGGATTACCCGCACCAACTTGTATGAATACTCCCCCGCAAAACGAAATGATTAGTTACTTTGGTTATGGGCATCATTTCGATTCGATTGGATGCTAGAAAGGAATCCATCCTTCCGCAAGCCGGCCATTCCAGCAACACAGTCAGCAAGCCCTTCTTACCCGATTCGATTGCCTGGACATCTGATCTAGCGCAAGGCCGAGTTAAAAATCACGCAGATGACTCGGCTATTCACCTCACGAGCCCGCGATCGCGTCGAATTGGCGGATGGAAATAGTCGGTGCTAAAAATCCACGTAGCCGTTGCAAGAATCCAATAACGTGGCACTGCCACATCGTAAGGAGGGGCTGTGGATCAATATCTTGGCGAGATTCGCTTATGTGCGTTCTCATTTCCGCCCAAAGGATGGGCCTTCTGTAACGGTGCCCTGCTGGCGATTAACCAGAACGCGGCACTGTTTTCGCTATTGAGCACGCAGTATGGCGGCGACGGCATCCGCACCTTTGCGTTGCCGGACCTGCGCGGCCGCACACCGCTGCATCGGGACACCACCAACACCATCGTCGGCAGCGTCGGCGGCGTAGAAACCGTCACGCTCAACGCCGCACAGATGCCGATGCACAACCACCTCTTCAACGCGTCGACCGACGCCGCCACCCAGGTGAACGTGGGGGCCACGCAAAACCATGTGCTCGCCACCAGCACCATCACGACACCTAGCGGGCCAGGCACCGCGCTCTATGCCGCGCCGGGCACCTTGACCGCGCTGTCTGCGGAGACCTGCGCCGATACGGGCGAGACGCAGCCGCACGAAAACATGCAGCCATCCCTGGTGCTGAACTACATCATCGCGCTGACCGGCATTTTCCCGTCGCGCAACTGAGGAGCGGACCATGGAACCCTTCATCGGCGAGATTCGCCTGTTTGCCGGCACCTATGCTCCCCAGGGCTGGCTGCTGTGCCAGGGCCAGGTGATCAGCATTTCCGACAATGAGACGCTCTTCACATTGCTGGGCACGACGTATGGCGGCGATGGCCAGTCCACCTTCGGGCTGCCGAACCTGCAAGGCACACTGCCCATCGGCCAGGGACAGGGGCTGGGTCTGACCAACCGCATCATCGGTCAGCAACTGGGTAGCGAAGACGTGACGCTCACCCAGCCCCAGATTCCGGCACACAGCCACACCGTGTGCGCGACCACCGGGACAGCCACCACCGTCACACCCGGCCCCGGCGTGATGCTGGCCACCGTGCCGAACGCGCAAGGCTTCTACGACGGTGGCACGGCGAACCCGCCCACCAAGGCGGCTTTTTCCGGCAAGGCTGTCGCTGTTGCGGGCAACAGCCAGCCGCACTCCAATCACATGCCCACGGCTTCCATCAACTACATCATCGCCACGGCGGGAATCTTCCCGTCGCAGAGCTGAACAAGGGGAGACACATGTCAGATCAATTCGTTGGTGAGGTCCGGCTCTTCGGCTTCAATTTCGCCCCCGTGGATTGGGCAGCCTGCGATGGTGCACTACTGCCGATTTCACAGAACACCACGCTGTTTGCCATCCTCGGCGCAACGTATGGCGGCAATGGCACCAGCACCTTCGGCCTGCCCGACCTGCGTGGCCGCGCGGTGATGGGTCCGGTGGGCGGCATCCTGGACGATCCGCAGGGCGATGACATGGTGACGCTGGTGCAAAGCGAAATGCCCATGCACACGCACACTGCCTATGGCGACAACGCACGGGCGGGCTCTCCCGAGGCCACAAGTCGGCTGCCGGCGCGCTTCATGGTGGCGCACAACGACGCTTTCGTTGCCGTGGACGCCACGCCCGCACCGGCCATGACCACGCTGTCCCCGCAAACCATCGGCACGGCTGGCGGCAGTACCGGGCACGAAAATCGCCAGCCCTTTCTGGCCGTGAATTACTGCATCGCATTGCAGGGCGCGTGGCCTGCGCGACCTTGACGCCGGACGCTTCACGCGCGGACGGTGCCACGCCGTCCGCGCCCGACTGACGCACGTACGCCATTGCTCCCATGACTGTTTCCGCAGAGCTGTTCCTGCCGCATGTCGGCACCGCATTTTCCGTGCACAACGCAGCGGGTGATGCGTCCGACCCACCGTTCACGCTGAGCCTAGATGAGGTGGCAAGCGCCACAACTGCGCCTGCCGGTGGACGCGCGTTCTCGTTGTTCTTCCAGGGCAGTGGCGCCCTGCTGCTGCAAGGCACCTATTTCCTGCGCCACGCGGTGCTGCCCGAGCAGCCGATGTTCCTCGTGCCGGTGGCGGGCTCGCGCGATGGCTATCGCTATCAAGCCTGTTTCAACCTCGCCTGAGTCGCCAACGCCAATCGCATGCCCAATTTCGCCATCGAACGACCGGGCACCGCCCTCCGTCCTGTTACGGCGCAGGACCAGCCATTCCTACTGAGCCTCTATGCCTCCACACGCGAGGCCGAGCTGCAGCTGACTGACTGGACCGATGCGCAGAAACAGCAGTTCGTGCGCATGCAGTTTGAGGCGCAGCAACGCGCTTATTTCGGTTATGCCGATGCGGAGTTCTTCCTGATCCTGCAGGACGGGGCGCCCGCGGGGCGAATCTATCTGCAGCACCGGCACGATGCGATCCTGGTGATCGATGTGTCTCTGTTGCCGGCGCATTGTGGCCAAGGGATCGGCAGCGCGGTGCTAGCGGCCGTGTTCCGGCAAGCGGCGGCGGCAGGCAAGCGTGTGCAGATCCACGTCGAACGCTTCAACCCAGCGCGGCGGCTGTATCAACGGCTGGGCTTTCGGCTGGTGGAAGACAAAGGGGTCTACCTGTTCCTTGAGTGGAACGCAGCGCCAATTCTGGCCTGACCTCGTCCCTCCCCAAAAAAAAGCATCCGGGGCCGCGACCCCGGATGCAGCCATGGTGCGCCGGATGCGGGTCAAGGCAGCGGCGTCAGCGTCCGGTAGATGTGGCTGACGGAAACCTTGTTCGTCGTGTGGCACGAGAAGCAATTCGCACTCGGATCCGACGGGGTCTTGCCCTGCACGAACGTTTCCAGCGTGGCGTTGGCGAGATGATTGGTGCCCACCTCGTTGCCTCCGTTCGGTGCCGCGCCGCCAATGGTCCACGTGGTACCGAGTTGGAAGTAGTTGCGCCGGATGTCTGCCGCATTCAACTGAGAAATCACGCTGGCGTTGGCGGAGATCACCTGGGTGTTCAAGGCCGCGGCATTGGCCGGGCTTCCGCCATCGTTGGAGCCCCAGGGCTTCGCACGCAGCACCATGGCCGGCGCAATCGGCGTCCCGGTGATCTCACTGCCCGTCCAACTGTTGCTGGTGGTGTTGAATGGCCCAGTCGCGCCGCTAGGTGTGAAGAGCCAGCTTCCCGTGGTGTTCTGCGCCACGGTCTTCAAGCCACTGGTGGAGTTGTAGGCATACGTTGCGTTGGGCGCATTGCCGACGTGCTCGAACGTGCCCCAGACCATCTCACCATGCCCGTTCGTGGAGCCCACCACGTGCAGGCCGAGCATGACAAGCTTCATCGCCGTCTGCCCGTTGGGCACCCACTTGTCGGGGTTGCTCTTGTCGAAGGTCGGCACCACCGCGGTGACCTGGATGTAGTCGTTCGGATTGGACACCTTGCTCGCCTCGACCCAACTCGACTTGGCTTCGATTGCCAGCGCGTTCGGATCTTTGATCGTGTGGCCCTTGCTGGCCGCAAAGCTCACCACCGCTGCGGCATCAGCCGCTGTCATCGGGAAAGTCAGCGTCGTGTTGAACGGAATGACGGCTGCCCCATGCATCGTGCGATGGAAGGCAAATACGTCGTTGACCGCGCTGATGTAGTAGATGAGCGAGCCATTCTCCGAGATCAGCACGCCGCTGTCCGCCTGGCCCGGTTCAACGTCAATCACGTTGCCCGCTGGGTCGATAAAGATGGGGATGTGGTTGACCACGATCTTGCGCGCCTGCAGCGCCGCCAACATCGCCTTCGCCGGCACGATCGGCGTGGGGCGCTCCGCAGACAGCATCGCCTGCTGCCGGACGATCGGTTGCAGCCTCAGCACCTTTGGCGCAAGCGGCTTGCCACGCGCATCGAGGAGTTCCAGCGTGCCCTGCTCCGTCTTGCGTGCGTTCGCAATCTGCGAGGCCGGGATCGACTTGCCAGTCGCCAGACGGACGAGGGGCGGCCGCTGCCGTGGCAGCTCACGCTGCACTTCCACCACCTGACCGGTACGCGCCATCACGATCGGCAAACCGTGCGGGCCCAGCTCGGTCGCGCGCAGGAACATGCGGATGGGCAGCCCCGGTGCGTTGGGAATGAAGGTGCGCCGATCGCTGCTATCCGGCGGGCTGACGGTGTAGAACTGCGGCGAGAACATGACGTGGCTGCCGCCACCATAGCTGGCCGGCGCGGGCGATGTCAGCCACAGAAACATCTGCTCGGTCCACTGGAAGAAGCCGCAGTTCGGCGCCAGCGGCAAAGTGCTGTCGGCCGGTTTGACGACACCATTGAGCGTGACCGAACCGCTCTCAAAAAAGCTGGCGACGGTTGCGGGTGGGATCGGGCACCCGCCCGCCGCGTCGGTCGGAACCGCCTGTGCAGAAGCCGTCTGTGCGTATCCCAGTGCGGCTGCCAGCATGGCGCCACATAAACGATGTTGGACCCTCGGACTCAGTGGCATAGCACTCTCCCTGTTTGGACGCATGGTTGCGTTCCGGTTGTCTCCTCGCGCTCAGAAGTTCACCCGTTGCAGCGCGCCGTTGCGCGATCGGCGCGTATCGAAGAGGCGCCCGTACAAGCGCCCTTCCCATTTCCGCAATCCATTCAGCCGCTTCTAAACGTCGATGCAGGCAGCCCGAGCAACTGCTCCAGGGTGTTGATCACCGCATGCCGATGGGCTGCGGCTTCACGATGCGCCTGTGCTGCCGCTTCAACGTCGGCGCCGCAATGCGGGCACGTCACCTCGTGCGGGTAGATGTAGCCATTGCAACTGCGGCACAGGCTGAGTTGCGGCGGCACCCGCCCGCGATCCGGCGCGCGCTTGCCTTTGTTCTTCCATGTCAGCTCGACCACCTGGCCCGATCGCACAATGCTGGACACGGGCGTGCCATCCGCAATGCGCTCCGTCACCAAGTCGAAACGGCCAACGGCGAAAGAGGTGTCGCTGGCCTCATGGACCTTGACGATCCGCTCGCGCAGCCCCTGCTTCTGCAGCTCGAGCACGCGGTAATGGCAATACGGGTTGTTGCCCGGCTTGCCGAGCAGCGAATGCGATGTCCAGGTGCATCCA
>JGI24740J21852_10001737_pt1 | contig 10007 bp, 5 predicted proteins | sample KBSCornC6_FD_21852 | JGI IMG/M metagenome (IMG submission 21852) | reverse complement strand
GGGCGACGGCGTATTGCATCGGCTGGCCATGATTGTCGAGGCGACTCACCGACAGCAACCAGCGCCAGCGGCCTCGGTGGTCGCCAATGTGCGCCGCGAAGCGGTTGCCGTCGTAACGCCTGCCCGCGCCGTAATCGTCACGGAAATCCTGCGAGAAATATTGCGCGTCCGCGCCGGCGATAAAATGGTCCGGCAGGCGCGTCTGGATCAGCACCGTGGCACCGGTCGAGTTGCCGGGATACAGCGCGGAGTACGGTCCGTACAGCACCTCCACCGATTCGATCGACTGCGGCGACACCATGCCCCAGCGCGGCGCACCATCCCAGCCATTGGTCATCAGGTTGGAGAGCAACAGGCCGTCGGCATACACAAGGCTGCGCGCGCTCTGCAGGGTGCCTGCATCACGGCTGCTGATGATCGCATTGGGATCGCCGATGTAGCGCTGGCGCACCTGCAGGTTGGGGAAGTAGCGCAGCACGTCGGCGCTGTCGGCGACGTTCTGCTTCGCCAGTTGCACGCGCGCCTTGCGCACGCTGACGCCGGCGGGAGTGGCCGGCAGCGGCGCGGCCTCGACGTTGATGGTCGGCAACGTCTGCGGTGACGTGGCAGCGGGCGCCATGGCGGATACCGCGGCAGCAGCCAGGAGAATGCCCGCGAACAAGTGCGCCCCTTCAAGTGAGAACTATTCTCATTGTAGGCACGCCAGTTCGCACGGCAATGCGGCAAATTGTCGCAGCGCGATTGTCAGGCGTCGTCGGCGCGTTCGTGGACCGGGCGCTTGCCGAGTTTGCGTTGCAGGGTGCGGCGATGCATGCCCAGCCGGCGCGCGGTTTCCGAAATGTTGCCGCCGCATTCGTGCAGCGTGCGCTGGATGTGTTCCCACTCCAGCCGACGCAATCGCAATGGCGATTCGGGCAGGTCGGCCGTTTCGCCAGCGTCCGCGTCGCCATCGTCCAGCAACGCGCGCACCACCGCATCGGCATCGACCGGTTTGGCGAGGTAGTCGTGCGCGCCGCGCTTGATCGCCTCGACCGCGGTCGCGATCGAAGCGTAGCCAGTCAGCAGCAGGATGCGCATCGATGGCACCGCGGCGTGCAGGACGGGGATCAAGGCAAGCCCGCTGTCGTCGCCGAGTTTCAAATCCACCACCGCATAATGGAGCTGTTGCTCGCGCACGCACTTCAACGCCTCGGCGGCATCGCCGGCAACGACCACCTCGAAACCGCGCGCCCGCAATGCACGCGCCATCGCGCCGGCGAAGACGGCATCGTCTTCCACCAGCAGCAGACGACCCATGCCCGTGGCGTCCGCCGCCGTCACGCACGCCCCGCAAGCGGCAGCGTCACGCATACGCGGGTACCACCCGCGTCGCTGTGAGCCTGCAATTCGCCGTGCATGCGTTCGACGGTCGAACGCGCGAGCGCCAGCCCGATCCCGAGTCCATCCGGCTTGCTGCTGACGGCCGGCAGGCTGGCCGCCCGGTTCGCGGAAAGACCATCGCCATGGTCGCCGATCACGAATTGCACGCGCCCGCCGTCGATGCTTGCGCCCAGCGTCACTACGTGCGAGCCGTTCTGCAGCGACGCATCCAACGCGTTCTGCAGCAGGTTGAGCAACGCATGGTCCAAACCGGGTTGGACCGTGATCGGCCGGTCGTGCAGTTCCGGCGCAACATCCATCGTCAGCTCGGCCTCGGGCCGCAGCAGGCCAAAACGATCGGCACTGTCGCTGACGAAATCACCCAGTGTCGTCGCCCGCGGGGTGCCGGCGAGTTGCTGGCGTCCGTACTCGACCATGCCGTGAAGGATGTCGCGGCAGCGCTCGACCTCGCCCGTCATCACACCGACATCGTCGCACAACGCCACGTCGTCCTCGCGCCCCCGCACGATCTCCGGCAGCAGCGTACGCAGCGTGGACAGCGGCGTGTTGAGCTGGTGCGCCGCCTCGGCGGCCTGGGTGGCCATCGCCAGGATGCCTTCGTCGCGCAGCGCCCGCTCGCGCAGGCGCCGCATCGCTTCCCGCTGGACGTTCAGGGATGCATTCATCCGCCCGATGAACACCGCCAGCAACAACACCGCCACCATGAAGTTGATCGCCATGCCGGTCAGGTGCAAGCGGAATCCGCTTCCATGCATCGACATGTCCGGCAGCTGGACGTAGAAGAAAATCAACACCCCGTATACCGCCGCCGCGAGCGCGGTCACGACCGCCGTGGTCTTGCCGGAAAGCGCAGCCGCCGACAATGCCACCGGCACCAGCAGCAATGTAATGAACGGGTTGCTGGCGCCGCCGGTGAAATACAATGCCCAACCCAGCAACAGGATGTCGAACGCGACGTGGCCAAACGCTTCCGCCTCGCTCACCGGCCTGGCATTGCGCACCCGCATGAATGCGACCGGCGCCGCGAAAAGCAGCGCCGCGATACCGGCAGCCAGGGGCGCCAATGGCAAGGCGATCCGCAGCCAGCCGATGGCCACCGCGATGGCCAACGCCTGGCCCGTCGCGGCGCAAGGACGCAGCCACGCAATGGTCGTGACCAGCGCGCGGGCGTCGAAGGGAAACGACTTCGTCGCGCGTTGACGGAAACGGAACACGCCGCGCCCTCGTGGCATGACTCAAGTGCTGGATTGTAGCCGCCCGCCACTTGGGTTTCGCCGGCTACGTCAAGACGTCAGGCCTTCAAGTGCCGCAACGCCGCCGCCATGCGCTTGCCCGATACCGGTTCGGCGGTCTTGAGTTCCTGCGCGAATACGGACACGCGCCATTCCTCGACCAGCCAGCGCAGGGTGTCCAGCGATCCGGAATCATCGCCCGATGCACGAGCATCGAGTACCGCGCGCCAGTACGGCAATACCTGCTGCATGCGCGAGTGGTCGCGCGCGGGATCGCTGCGCAACTTTTCGGCACGCAGGCGCATGGCTTTGAGATAACGCGGCAAGTGTGAGAGGCGCGCGCGGGGAAGTTCACGCAGGAAGCCGGGCGCCAGCAGCGCATCGAGTTGACCACGCAGGTCGGCGTAACTCGCCACCGCCTGCCCCTTGATCGCGGGCTTCAGCCACGGCTGCAGTTCGGCCAGTCCGGCGAGGATCGGCTCGGCCAGCTCCAGGCGCTCCATCGCTTCGCCGAACAGCGCGCGCGATACGGTGCCGCTCAGCGCCTGCCACGACTGTCGATCGCGCACGTCGAGCTCGTGTTCGCGCAACACATCGGCGAACGCGCCTTCCACGATGTCCTCCCGCAGCGCATCGGCTCGACCATGTGGCGCAAACGCGACGGCGAGTTTTGGCTTCAACGGCAACTGCTTCTGCGCGCGCTTGAATTCCATTCCGAGCGAAAGCCGCAACAGGCGTTCGACGCCTCCGCGGTGTGCCGCGCTGGCCTCGCCGCGGGTTTCGAACACACGCAGTGCCACCGTCGCACCCAAGTCGACCAGCGCGGGCCAGGCCGGCATGCCGCCACGCGTTTCCGAGACGCGGGGGATCGCGTCAAAGTCCCAGTCGCGCACGTCTTCGCGCGTCACTGGCACCGCCGCCTCGCTTGAAAACGCGGCGCGCGCCCGATCCGCCCAGCGTTCACGCAGTGCTTCCAGGTCGCGCCCTTCCGCAAGCACGCGGCCGGATTCGTCGCTCACCTCGAAGCGCATCCGCAGGTGCGTGGGCAATCCCACNGTGTCGAAATCTGCGGCGTCCACTTNGGAACCCGTGACCTTTTTCAGGAATGCCGAAAGGCGCTGCGCGAGCGGCTCGTCGCGCGGCGCTTCGGCTTCGGTGAAGGCGCGCGCGAATTCCGGCGCGGGCACGAAGTTGCGACGCTGCGCCTTGGGCAGGCTGCGGATCATTGCCGCGACCTTGTCCTGCAGCAGCCCCGGCACCAGCCATTCGCAACGCGCCAAAGGGATCGCATTCAGCAGCGCCAACGGCACCCGCAAGGTGACGCCATCGGCTGCGTCGCCCGGCACGAAACGGTACTCGAAGCGCAGGCGCTGGTTGCCCACTTCCATCGCATCGGGAAACGCGCCGGCGTCGCCGTGCGCGCCGGGTTCCAGCACATCGCGCAATGACCAGCGCAGCGCAGCCCGATCCGAAGCGGAGGCCCGCTTGTACCAGGCATCCAGCGCGGCGGCCGAGGCGATGCCTTCCGGCAACTTGCCGGCGAAGAATGCGGCCAGATCTTCGTCCGACTTGAGCAAGCCCTCACGCCGTTGCTGCGCTTCGATCTCGCGCGCTTCATCCAGGACCCGCGCGTTGGCGCGCACGAAATCGGCGCGGCCGTCGATCTCGCAGCGCGCCAGCGCTTCGCGCAGGAAGATGGCGTGCGCCAAGGGCGGATCCTGCTTCGCGAAGGTCACCGCACGCCGCTCGACGAGGATCAATCCGTACAGCGACACCTGCTCGAACGCCTGCACCGCGCCGCGCGCGCGCGACCAATGCGGATCGCTGCAGGTGCGCTTGAGCAGATGCGCGGCTTGGCTCTCGACCCATGCAGGCTCGATGCGCGCGCATTGCATGCCCCACACCTTGCCGCCGAGGTCGAGGATCTGGGCGACGAACAGCCAGGCGGGCGGCTTCTTCGCCAGCGCGGAACCCGGAAACACCTTGAACTTGCGCTCGCGCGTGCCGCGATACGCACCCTGCTCGTCCTTGCGCGCGACGTTGGCCGGCAAGCCGGAGAGCAGCGCGAGGTGGATGGGTTCGTAGAGCTCGGGAATCGGGAATCGGGAATCGGGAGTCGTCAAAGCGGGCCTCGCCGTCGCTTGCTCTTTCCGATTCCCGATTCCCGATTTCCCATTCCCGGCTTCGAGCAGCAGCTGCCGATGCAACGCGCGCCACTCGCGCATGCGCATGAACGACACGAAACGTTTCGCGCACCAGTCGCGCAGTTTCGATTGCGTCAGTTCTTCGTGCGCCGCGCGATACGCGTTCCACAGGTTCAGCACGCCGATGAAATCCGACTGCGGATCGGCGAATTCCGCGTGGGCGGTGTCGGCTTGTTGTTGCTTGTCCGCCGGGCGCTCGCGCGGGTCCTGCGTCCCGAGGAACGCAACCACCGGCAATACCTCCGGCACGACGCCAAGCTTCCGCGCCTCGACCAGCATGCGCGCCAGTTGCGCGTCGATCGGAATGCGCGCGAGCTGCTTGCCCATCGACATCAAGTGCCGAGCATCATCGACTGCACCGATCTCCGCCAGCCGCCGCCAGCCATCGTTGACGGCGCGTGGGTCAGGCGGATCGATGAAGGGAAACCCTTCGACGTCGCCCAATCCCAGGTCCAACATGCGCAGGATCACATCCGAAAGCGCGCTGCGCAGGATTTCCGGATCGCTGTATGGCGGACGCGCCGCAAAATCGGCCTCGTCGTACAACCGCACACAAATGCCGGGGCCGACACGCCCGCAACGGCCGGCCCGCTGGTTGGCGGCGGCCTGCGAAACGGGCTCGATGTGCAGGCGCTCGATCTGGCTGCGACGCGAGTAGCGCTTGACCCGCGCATCGCCCGAATCGACCACCCAGCGAATGCGCGGCACCGTCAGCGAGGTCTCGGCGACGTTGGTGGCCAGCACGATGCGGCGCCCGGTGCCGGGCTTGAACACGCGATCCTGTTCCTTCACCGACAGCCGCGCGTACAGCGGCAGCACTTCGGTGTGGCGGTATTGACGTCGCGCCAGCGCAAGGTGCGTGTCGCGGATCTCGCGTTCGCCCGGCAGGAACACCAGCACGTCGCCTTTCGGATCTTCGCGGGTGAGGTCGTCCAACGATGCAACGACACGCTCGGTGAGGCCGCTCTCCTGCTCCGGCGGGCGATAACGAATCTCGACCGGATACGCACGCCCTTCCACCGTCACCACCGGCGCGTGGTCGAAATGCTCGGCGAAACGCGCGGTGTCGATGGTGGCCGAGGTGACGATCAGCTTGAGGTCGCGGCGCTTGCGCAGCAGTCCTTTCAGGTAACCCAGCAGGAAATCGATGTTGAGGCTGCGTTCGTGCGCCTCGTCGATGATCAGCGTGTCGTACGCCGACAACCAGCGGTCGTGCGCCATCTCCGCCAGCAGGATGCCGTCGGTCATGAACTTGACCAGCGTGTTGTCGCCGAGCTGCTTCGCGAAGCGCACTTCGTAGCCAACCACGCCCCCGGCCTCGCCGCCGAGTTCGTTGGCGACGCGATGCGCCATCGCGCGTGCGGCCAGGCGCCGCGGCTGGGTGCAACCGATCATGCCGGCGACACCACGACCCGCGGCCAGACAAAGCTTCGGCAACTGCGTGGTCTTGCCCGAACCCGTTTCGCCCGCGATCACCAGCACCCGATGCTCGCGGATCAGGCGCGTGATCTCGTCCGCGCGTTGCGTGATCGGCAACGCTTCGTCCAGCATGATCGGCGGCACCAGCGCGGCACGCGCTTCCCGCTGCGCGGCGGATGTCGCGATTTCCTGTGCAAGCTTGCGCAACGCATCGGGCGATGGCGGTCGCTTGCGCTCCAACCCGCGCAGCCGTGCGCGCAACCTGCCCGCGTCGCGCGTCAAGGTGCGATCGAGCAGCCGCTCCAGTTGGCGTGGAGCAGGCGGATGGCTGTCACGAGGGCGGCGCTTCGATTCCATCGCGACATGTTATTCGACGTGACCGGCCACGACCTGCAAAAAAGCCGCGGACGGTGCATCATTCGCGTTTTGCCGACCGGGAAAAGTCCATGCCGCGCACCCCATTGATCCTCGCCGCCGCCGTCGCCTGTGCCTGCGCGGCGTGTTCGCAGCAATCGCCCAATTCTTCCGCGCCCGCACCGGCGGCCTCCGCGGCCAAGCCCACCACCACCGCCACGCCCGCGCCTGCCAGCACCGCGCCCGACCTCGGCATCAACCTGGCGTACATCGACAAGTCGGTGAAGCCGGGCGACAACTTCTTCGATTACGCGAATGGCGACTGGTTGAAGACGGCGCAGATCCCCGCCGACCGTTCCTCGACAGGCTCATTCCTCGATGTATTCGAGATCACCGAGAAGCACACCTCCGATCTCATCAGGAACGCGGGCGCCAGGGATCCGGCTGCCGGCAGCAACGCGCGCAAGATCGCAGACTATTACGCCGCGTACATGGACACCGCCGCCATCGACAAGGCGGGCCTGACGCCATTGAAACCGGAACTGGATGCGATCGACGCAATCAAGACCCGCGCCGATCTCGCGCGCGTGCTGGGTTCGCGCCTGCGCGCCGACGTCGACCCGATCAACGCCACCAACTTCCACACCTCGAACCTGTTCGGCCTGTTCGTGACCAAAGGGCTGGAAGAAGCCTCCATCCAGATTCCATATCTGCTGCAGGGCGGCCTCGCGATGCCGAGCCGCGACTACTACCTGTCGAAAGATACGCACATGGCGGAGGCGCGCGACAAGTACAAGACCTATGTCGTCGCGCTACTGAAGCAGGCCGGCATCGCCGATGCGGACCAAAAGGCCGACGTGGTGATCGCGCTGGAAACGAAAATCGCCGAGGCGCAGGAAAGTCTTGTCGACAGCGAGGACATCCACAAGGCGAATACGTTGTGGAGCGTCGCCGAACTCCCGAAGAAGGCGCCGGGCCTCGACTGGAACGCGTACTTCAAGGCGGCCGGACTGGATGGCGTCAAACAGATTGACGTGTGGCAGCCGTCCGCGATCGCCGGCGAAGCGAAGCTGGTCGCGAGCCAGCCGATCGATGCGTGGAAGGCATTGCTGACGTTCCACACCTTGAACGCCGCCGCGCCACTGCTGCCGAAGCCGTACGAGGAACTGAGCTTCGGATTCTTCGGCAAGACGCTGCAGGGCACGCCCGCGCAGCGCGAGCGCTGGAANCGCGCGGTCGGCGCCACCAACTCCGACCTCGGCGACGCGGTCGGGCAGTTGTACGTCAAGCAATACTTCCCGGCATCGTCGAAAGCCGCGGCCGAGGCGATGGTGAAGAACCTGATCGCCGCGTTCCGCAGCGGCATCCAGAACCTCACCTGGATGTCGCCCGAAACGAAGCAGAAGGCCGAGGCCAAACTCGACACGCTGAAGGTCGGCGTCGGCTATCCCGATCACTGGCGCGATTATTCGTCGCTGGAAATCAAGCCCGATGACGCGCTCGGCAATCACCTGCGCGCCGTGAAGTTCGAGTACGAACTCGCCAAGGCCAAGATCGGCAAGCCCATCGACGACCACGAGTGGTGGATGACGCCGCAGACCGTCAACGCGGTGAACCTGCCGCTGCAGAACGCGCTGAACTTCCCCGCCGCGATCCTGCAGCCACCGTTCTTCGATCCGAAAGCCGACCCGGCTGCCAACTACGGCGCGATTGGCGCGATCATCGGCCACGAGATCAGCCACAGCTTCGACAATACCGGCGCCGATTTCGACGCGCAGGGCCGCCTGAAGAACTGGTGGACGCCGGCCGACCTCAAGCACTTCGAAGCCGCGACCGACGCACTGGCCGCGCAATACAGCTCGTACGAAGCGTTGCCGGGCCTGCATGTGAACGGCAAGCAGACGCTCGGTGAAGACATCGCGGACGTGTCCGGGCTGACCGCCGCGTATCGCGCGTACCACCTCGCGCTGGACGGCAAGCCCGCACCGGAGGTCGACGGCTTGAGCGGCGACCAGCGATTCTTCGTCGCGTTCGGACAAGCCTGGCGCAGCAAGATGCGCGATGCCGCGCTGCGCCAACTGATCACGACGAACGTGCACGCACCGGCACAATTCCGCGCCGAGACCGTGCGCAACCTCGACCCGTGGTACCGGGCATTCAACGTCCAGCCCGGCGAGAAGCTGTACCTGAGACCGGATCAGCGGGTGAAGATCTGGTAGTGGCGCAGGGAATGCCGCCACGCCTGAGCGCGTGGCGGCATTCGATGGCTCGTCGATCTTGCGGAGCAGGATGCCGCCTCGCGACCGGGTGGGACGCAACCCACCCACAAGGAGAATCACGATGACGAACATCGATCGATCCGGAACGTTCAAGCTGGGCTCGCGCAGCGTCAAGCGGCTCGGCTACGGCGCGATGCAGCTTGCGGGGCCCGGCGTGTTCGGACCACCGAAAGACCCGGAGGCCGCACGCGCGGTACTGCGGGAGGCGATTGCCAGCGGCGTCGACCACATCGACACCAGCGACTTCTATGGCCCGCACGTCACCAACCAGATCATCCGCGAAGCACTGCATCCCTACCCCGACGATCTGGTAATCGTCACCAAGATCGGCGCACGTCGCGGACCGGACGCATCGTGGCTGCCGGCTTCATCTCCACAGGCATTGACGCAAGCGGTGCACGACAACCTGCGCAACCTTGGACTGGACGTACTGGAGGCGGTGAATCTGCGGATCATGCCGGCGACCCGTGGACACGGGCCCGGCGAAGGCTCCATCGAAGCACCATTGACCGCGCTGGCGGAACTGCAACGCAAGGGACTCGTGCACCACATCGGCTTGAGCAATGCCACCGCTACCCAGGTCGCGGAAGGCCGCCGCATCACCGAGGTCGTGTGCGTGCAGAACCACTACAACCTGATCCATCGCGACGACGAAGCGATGATCGATGACCTGGCGCGCGACGGCATCGCCTACGTGCCCTTCTTTCCACTGGGCGGTTTCACACCGCTGCAATCATCCACGCTGTCCGGCGTCGCCGATCGGCTGGGCGCCACGCCCATGCAGGTCGCGCTCGCCTGGTTGCTGCAGCGCGCGCCCAACATCCTGCTGATTCCGGGGACCTCGTCGGTGGCGCACCTTCGCGAAAATCTCGCCGCGGCCGAACTCGAACTTCCACCGAGCGTGATTGCGGAGCTGAACGGCATGACACAGGCCGCGTGACGGCGCTCCGCTGCGGGTTCCTGCACATGAACGCGACTGCAATGGACATGCTCGCGTTCATCTTCGAGCCTGCTTTCATGCGCTAGGGTCCGATGCGCAGCGCGATATTTCCCGCGTCGTTCCGCGCGCTGTCCTGCGGTGCGACCGACCCGAGAGGAGAAGACTGCATGTCCAGCAAGGTTTATCGCACGCTGTGCCT
>JGI24740J21852_10001736_pt1 | contig 10011 bp, 9 predicted proteins | sample KBSCornC6_FD_21852 | JGI IMG/M metagenome (IMG submission 21852) | reverse complement strand
GAACGGTATTTCTAAAAAGATGTTATCTTTTATATTGGAGCAGCCGTGGTCAAAACGTTTGAGAAGGATAATGCTGAACACAAGTGATGCGCATGGGTTATATCGTCAATTTCAGTTTAAAGAGCTTTCAGGCCCTGCTAACATCCTGGAAATTTACAGACCGGATATTCATTTACAGTATGCAGAATAGCGGGCGCCATTTTGTAATGTTAGCAAAATAACCTTTCTTTCATTGCATAATGGATAACACGGATACAAAAAGACTTTCCCGGCTAACTGCAATCCTTACACAGTTGCAGACTAAACGTATTTTGACCGCTCCGGAACTTGCTGCTAAGTTTTCGGTAAGCATCCGGACAATTTACAGGGACATCCGGGCATTGGAACAGGCCGGCGTTCCAATTCTAACCGAAGAAGGTAAGGGATATACATTAATGGAACATTACAGGCTTCCGCCCGTAACATTTACCGAAAGCCAGGCCAATGCTTTAATTATTGCTGAGCAATTGGTGCTGAAAAACAAAGACGCATCTTTCATTAAAGATTATTCGGAAGCCATTGACAAAATAAAAGCAGTATTGAACCATAGTGTAAAAGACAAAGCCAATTTACTTTCGGAAAGAACGAGATTCGATCAAAACCTTAACCGCGAAAGAAATAGTAATAATTTATCTGAACTGCAGTTTGCACTTACAAACTTTAACCTGGTCAAAATTGAGTATACCAACGAAACCCAAAAAACAACTTCCAGGTTAATTGAACCGTTTGCATTATTAAGCACCCAGGAAAACTGGCTGTTGGTAGCCTGGTGCCGCTTACGAAAAGAGTTCCGGTATTTCCGTCTTGACAGGATCAAAAAGCTGGAGCTGCTTTCCGAAAAATTCACCCCGCACAAAATGACATTGCAGGAATATTTTGACAAATTTTATAGCTCCTGAAATACCCCTGACATAGGGCTGTCATTCGACCGATTTAGATTTGCATTCTAAACTCTAAAGTCAATGATTAGTCAATTAGCAAATTTAAACTGGATCAGCGTTTCACTTGCATTTGTTGCGTATTTTTTACTTGGCGCCTTATGGTTCACATTGTTTTTTAGCAAGCAGTACAAAATTTCTCTGGGTCGTGAAAATGAAACCCTGAAAAATAACGCACCGATTTTTATTGTAGGCCCTGCGCTTTGCTCATTGGTGATCACTATTGTGAGCGCGGTTTTAATTTATGCGCTGAATATTCATCTTATGGCAGATGCTTTGGAGTTTGCTATAGTTATTGGTATTGGGTACTTGTTTGCCAATACGGTTAATATTGCCATTAACCCCAATATTCCCCGCCCTATCCTTTATGGAATTATAACCGGTACCTATCATTTACTGGGCATACTGATCGTAAGCATTATTTTAATTACAATGAAATAATGTGGCCCTAATGCAAAAAAAAGATCTGGCAACTTTTTGCCCGGCAAGCCGGCAGGATTGGCGGCAATGGTTAAAAGAAAATCATAGTTCAAAGCAGTCCGTTTTGCTTATTTACTATAAAAAGAAGACTAATATTCCAACAATAATTTATAGTGAAGCTGTTGACGAAGCACTTTGCTTTGGCTGGATAGACAGTACACGAACATCCCTGGGCGATGATCAATTCATGCAATTTTTTTGCAAACGGAAACCGAAAAGTGTTTGGTCAAAGATCAATAAGGAAAAGGTACAGCGGCTGATTGACGAAGGGCTTATGACAGCAGCGGGTTACGAATGTATTGAAACCGCGAAGCAGAATGGTTCATGGGCGATTTTAGACGATGTTGAAGAATTGAGAATACCGAAAGACCTGGCTAATGGATTCAAAAGCAAACCAGGCTCAAAGGACTATTTTATGAGCTTAAGCAGGTCTGTCAGAAAAAGCATCTTACAATGGCTGGTACTTGCCAAACGGCCTGAAACGAGGCAAAAAAGGATAAATGAAATAGCAGAACTGGCAAGTCAAAAGCTGAAACCGAAACAATTCAGATGAAATAAAAACTGCATAATGTGTGAGGCCGGTGACGTTGACCCTGAAATGAAATTTCTGCAGATATCGTTATAGAATTAAAAAATATATAATAGTAACTATTGCTTGATTGGCCCGGGAAACGTTAATTTATAGTAAAAAACCGGCATGAAAAGAAATATTTTAACCTGTCTGTTATTCGCTTTCATCCTCTTTAGCAGTAAAATTTTTGCGCAAAGTACGGGGGCAGCGTCTGCGCCAATTACCATTGAAAACTATTACAAAATAAAGTGGGGCTATGCGGATGAGTTTATTGCACTGTGGAAAAAGAATCATTATCCGCTGCTCAAAAAGCTGCTGGAAAAAGGCGACATCGTAAGCATAAAAGCCGAAGCGCCTATTATACACAGCGGTGAGGATACCCGGTGGGATTTTAAAGTGAGCATAACTTTCAAAAGTGAGCACCTGGCATTTGATTATAGTATAACCGAACCTTTCAAAAAACAGCTTTTCCCTGACCAGGAAAATTATACCAAAGCAGAACAGCACCGTTTTGAAATGGTAGTAGCCCATTGGGATGTACCTGTTGAACAGGTTCCTTTAAATTAGAGCGCGTCCCATCCGCAGTTTTAAAAGTATTTTTTAATCTAACGGATTTTACTTTAAATTCATACTAAATTCTGTTGACATTAGAACCCACCATTCTATAGCGTGTCGATCCGTGAAGTGACATATTAATGTAAATTCATTAAGTATAAAACTCCATAAACTTAAATCATGGCCGACCAAAAAATCCAACAAACAGCATTGGGTGATGTAGCTGCCAGACAGCTTGCCATAGCTACCCGCACGGTACCCCAACTTGCTACCATTACACCAAGGTGGTTAACGCATTTATTAAACTGGATCCCTGTTGAATCAGGCGTTTACCGGTTAAACAAGGTTAAGGATGCAGAACAGGTAGAAGTTGACTGCTCTGCGCGTGATGAACGATCCCTGCCCTCAACCTTTGTTGACTATATAGAGAATCCACGGGAATACAACCTGAGCGCAGTAACCACCGTTTTAGACGTACATACGCGTGTATCTGATCTTTACAGTAAACCGTATAACCAGATCAGCGAGCAGTTGCGCCTTACTATTGAGATTGTTAAAGAAAGGCAGGAAAGTGAGCTTATAAATAACAAGGAATACGGTTTGCTGAATAGCATTGTACCTTCTCAGCGCATCAAGGTACGCAAAGGCTCTCCAACACCGGATGACATGGATGAGCTGATCACAAAGGTCTGGAAGGAGCCCGGTTTCTTCCTGCTGCATCCGCAGGCTATTGCCGCATTTGGCAGAGAGTGCACACGGCGCGGCGTACCTCCACCAACCGTATCGCTATTCGGTTCACAGTTCCTTACCTGGAGAGGCATCCCGCTGATCCCGTCTGATAAAGTACCTATTGTTAAAGGTAAGACCCATATAATATTACTCAGAACCGGTGAAAGCCGCCAGGGTGTTGTTGGTTTATACCAGCCAGGTTTACCGGGCGAACAATCCCCCGGCTTATCCGTGAGATTTATGGGTATCAATAACAAAGCTATCGCGAATTACCTGATCTCTTTGTACTGCTCATTAGCGGTATTGGTGGATGATGCTATAGCTGTACTTGATGATGTTGAAATAGGAAATTACTATGACTACCAATAACTATCCCGAAGGCTTACCGGACGTTTCCGTGCTTGAAAGGCTGGCGAACCAGTTCTTTTCTGCGCCGCCGGGAAGTGCGCAAACACCGCCTTCAGATCCACGATCCGCTGATCCGAAGGATATTCAGCATAGACGGTCTGACGACAAGCTTACGGAAACGGAGCATATACCGCCATCTGCTGCTGGTAGCGGTATATCGCCCTCCGCTATTGAACAGGGTAACGCGGTGGATATTAATGATCCCCAGACAAGTTTGCCTGACCCGCAAAGCACTGGTTTGGGCCATGTACCTCAATCCGTTGCAGGTAGTGGTATATCGCCTTCGGCTATTGAACAAAATAACGCGGTTGATCTGCAAAATCCGCAAACCAGTTTCCCTGATCCGCACCGGTCCCTGAAACAGGATCAACCAGCTCCAGGCAATGGGTATACTTCTTATTTAGAGAAGATAAATAATTACACGGACCGTTCCGGGAATACGCCACTTGCGTCAGGGAATAATTATACGTTGCCCACAACATTGGATTATCTGCCGGGCTTTTTGGATCAACCTTTTGAAGCAGCCGTATCGGAACTGCTTAAAAATATACCGTCTGTACCCTTTGGCCCCCAGTTACCGGGTGGCAGTGTTTCTGAGCCGGCATTTTATTTTTTAAATGAGAAAAATCATTTAAAAACTTTCGGGGATAGCTCCGTTACTGCAGCGAAAGAGCAGGGGGACGTCAAAAAGAGCACCTGGGATGTCAATCATATCAGGAAAGACTTCCCGATCCTGCAGGAATATGTGAACGGCAAACCCCTGATCTGGCTTGATAATGCGGCTACTACGCAGAAGCCGAAACCAGTCATTGACAGGATAAGCTACTTCTATGAACATGAAAATTCCAATGTTCACCGTGCGGCTCATGAGCTTGCGGCAAGATCGACAGATGCTTATGAAGCTGCCCGCAAAAAAATTCAGACATTCCTGAATGCCGGTTCACCCAATGAGATTGTTTTTGTGCGCGGAACTACAGAAGCCATTAACCTGGTAGCCAAAAGCTGGGGCGAACAAAACCTGCATGAGGGAGATGAGATTATCCTCAGCCACCTGGAACATCATGCAAACATTGTTCCCTGGCAGCAGCTTGCGGCAAAAAAGGGTCTTAAAATACGGGTCATTCCTGTGGATGATGATGGACAGCTGATCCTTGGGGAGTATGCAAAACTATTAAATGCGAAAACCAAACTGGTGTCCTTTACACAGGTATCAAACGCGCTTGGAACCATTACCCCTGCAAAACAGATCGTGGATATGGCCCACCAGGCCGGCGCTAAGGTGCTTGTAGATGGAGCTCAATCCGTTTCGCATATGCCTACGGATGTGCGCGGCCTTGATGCGGATTGGTTTGCCTTTTCAGGGCATAAGATCTTCGGTCCTACCGGTATTGGTGTGTTATACGGCAAAGAATACCTGTTAAATGAAACGCAACCCTGGCAAGGCGGAGGCAATATGATAAAGGATGTTACGTTTGAACATACTCAATATCATAACGCTCCCGTACGTTTTGAAGCGGGAACGGGTAATATAGCTGATGCCGTTGGACTGGGCGCTGCGATTGATTACGTTAGCAAACTAGGGATTGGATGGATCTCCCAATATGAGCATTATTTGCTGCTGTATGCTACAAGGCTTCTCAAAAGTGTGCCGGGATTGCGTTTGATCGGCACTGCGCCTGACAAGGCAAGCGTATTGTCTTTTGTACTGGATGGCTATAAAACAGAACAAATAGGTTCGGCGCTTAATGAGGAAGGTATTGCTGTGCGTTCAGGTCATCATTGCGCGCAACCCATCTTACGCCGTTTCGGGTTGGAGAGTACAGTAAGGCCATCGCTTGCATTTTACAACACCTGTGCAGATGTAGATGTACTTGTTTCAACATTATACCGCCTGGCGGATGGGCGGCGGCGCAGATAATTAATAATTAAGAATTAATAATTAATATGAGCAACCGGGATTTTAAAATGGTTGCTCATATTATTTTTACGGGATTGTTCTGTCGATTAAACATTTAGTTTAGTATCAACAGCTACTGATTCCCATGCTGCAAGTTCTTGTAAAAGATCTTCGCTATGCTTTTTAACGGCATTTACTGAATCTTCCCCCAGCTGTAATCTTAATGGTGTTTTTTCTGCGGCCAGGGCTTTATCAATAGCGGCAGCGGCTTTTGCGGGATCACCTTCCTGTGTGCCATTCATCCCCCTGGCAAAATCTCTTGTTGGTCCAACGGTTTCCTTGTAAGCATCCACTTCCGGCATATGTTTCATTGCGGAACCGGCTAATTCGGTTCTGAAGCTGCCTGGTTCTACAATAAGTACTTTTATCCCCAGGGGCGCTAACTCAGCGGCCAAAGCCTCTGAAAGACCTTCCAACGCAAATTTTGAAGCAGAATATGCGCCGAAACCTGGATAGGAAAGCTGTCCGCCTAAGCTGCTGATATTAACGATTGCTCCTGATCCTTGCTGTCTGAATACCGGGAGTAAAGCCTGGGTTACCCCTACGGCGCCAAAAAAATTTGTGTCCATCAGGGCCCGTAACTCATGCTCTGGTGTTTCTTCAACGGCGCCCACTATGCCATACCCGGCATTATTGAACAGCACATCAATCCGGCCAAAGCGATCGATAGCTTTTTTAACTGCATCAGAGATTTCGGCATTGTTATTTACATCTAATTTTATTGCTTCTACCTGGTCAGGTGCAATAGCTTTTATACTTTCCAATTTATCCAGACGCCGTGCAGTAACTACTACCTTATAACCTTGCGTAATAGCATATTCGGCAAATGCCTTTCCAAAACCTGAGGAGGCGCCTGTGATAAACCATACTTTTTCCATGATTGCGATTTTAAGCCGGTAAGGCGGATTAATGATTTAATGATACAGAATTGCTGAAAATAATGCAAGTGTGCCGGGATAGGCGTTCCTATACATCCACGGGTGGGAAAGATATGACAAGAATATGCTCTATTGTATAGTGAATAAATCAATCATCCTCATCCATAAACCGGAATTCTGTACAATCGTTTAATAATGCACGAATGCGGGGAGAAATATCGTGGATCTCCTGATCTTCTACATACGGGTGTATGTTGTCCATTATTTCTATGGAAAATTGATCGGTTTCATCTGGATTCTGCATCACAATAATGCGTAACCCTAAAAAATCGTTTGTATAAACGGTTGGGATTTCATCCCGGATATAATTTTCAAATCCCCCGAAGCTGTCTTTTTTGGAGGTTAGCTTTTCTGATACGATTTCGGCAACTGCTGTAAGGTCTTTTTTGTCACAGGTGAAGAATACATTTCCGTGGATGCTAAAAATCATATTGAACGTATTAGCCGTCATATTAATTGAACTTAAGCTTTTAATAGTGGGCATATGCGTATCTGCGTGTAATAGTGTGGGCAAAGAAACATCAGACTGTATACTTTCCCCAACGCTAATGAATTTTGGAAATCTTTATGTTCTCAGGGGAAAGCAGATTAATATCATAATACCGTTCGTAGGTAGAATGTGCGCGGATGGTATCATTCATTAGCTCTATTTCCACAAATGGATTGGACTGTGTGCTGAAAAAAGCCCATTTGAGATTGCCGTCCTTATCTTCCAATGCAACAAATCCCTCATTACCCATGCCACCTTCGCCACAGTAAATGGTGTCTCCGTTTTCGAGTTTTATGTGTTGGGGATGGAGCTCTATTTCTGTCCAGGGGTCATCGTTATATTTTTCAATGCTTTCTACAGTGGTGTCACAAACAGCATTGATGAAATAAGATTTCTCTGTGCCGTCAATAACGGAATAACCGCTCATGATAATAACTTCTCCACTACCCAGCAATATACTATCGTAGCCAAGTAATTCTTTATTTTTCCAATGTTCCTGAACAATCTGCTGGGACATATTTATACGCGTATTTTTATTGTTTATTAATCACATTTCGCGGCTACAATCGAAGGACGTTCCTTTCTGCCTTCTGCAGGTAATGCAATTTTCGGCAGGTCCTTTCTATGTTTAGGCCTTGAATTTAATTTTTTCTTCAGGTTGCTGCCGTAGGTACCACCGCCTGGTCTTGCATCATCTAAATTAACAAGCTTTATCGGTACACTTTCCACGCCTGCTCTTTGCGCGGCTACCAATCTTCTATTATCAAGGCTCACCCGCTGACCATTAACCTCTGCAACCTCTAGCGGACTTCTTTCCCATTCCCACTGGCCAGCTTTCATAGCTTCTTCATATTCAGCTACCGGTTCCGTTACATAGCCTTGTGAGAAGTTAAGTGTGTTCGGATCAACCCACTCCAAACCGGTTCCACCAGCAAGGCCCATGATGTCTACAAGTACATTCGTATCCTTCACATAACCATAAAGCCGGTTTCCCCCATCCAACCTTATCGGATCCTGGCTAATATACCCTCCCTCATCCGGGCTATAATACCTGAACCTGTTATAATACAAGCCCGTCTCCACATCATCATACTGCCCCTGGTATCTGAATGGCACCAGCGCCCGTTCACCTGCTAACTTACGCACCTGTCCATAAATATCCAATTCGCACGCCCATACTTTTTCGCCGGTAGCATCATAAGCTTCACAAGGAGTGCCCAGGTGGTCGTTAATGATAGAATACTGCTGCCCGTTAATGATCTTAGCGGCAGGTGCAAAGGTACCATCTTCAAATACCCATGTAGCCAGGGTTTCAGCTGGTACGGGCTCGGGATGGTTCAATGCTACATTGCCTAGTTCATCTATGGTAGTAACGGGCCGTTCAACGGCGGCATAATTCCATTCATGCAATGGCACATTGCCGTCCCATACAAAACGGGTAATGGTTCCGTTGAACTGCTTTTCTATACGGCGGCCTAAAGGATCATAGCGGAACTCAACCGGCTTGCCATCCGGGCGAACTACCTTTTTCAGCATGCCATTGCCATACCACTCATATTCCCAGGTGGCGCCGCCTACCGGTGCAGCGGTAACTATTTTTTTAACAAGGTTGCCTTCATCGTCATAAATAAAACGGGCATCATTGGTTTCCTGCAGCTTGCCGCCAGGGCCATATTTGCGGTCCTTACGTTCAGGTGTTTTATATAGGTTACCGGTTTTGTCAGGCAGGCGGTAATCATAAGTGCCATCTTCATACTGGGCCCAGGCCAGGTTCTCAAGATCATCATGGCCAAAAGTAATGTGCGTGTTGTTGATGCCATTAATGATCTGTTTCAGCCGCTGGTTGGCATCCCAGCGGTAGTGCCGGCGGCGGAAAGCACGTTGTTCGCTGCTTACGGTATGGCTTTCGGGCATACCGGAACGGTCATAGGTCCAGCTGCTTTTAATGCCGCCGGGTAAGGTGCGTTCTATTTCGAGTCCTAAAAGATTGCGTTCAATATGCGCGGTCCAGGGGCTTTGCTCACCAGCCGCTTGTGCAAGCATACCGGTTACATCACCGGCGGCATTGTGTTGTAATTGTATGAGTGCGCCTAAGCTGCTCTGCAGCTTATTACGCCGTCCGTTGCGGCTGTAAGAGCTGTTTACAGTATAACCATTCTGCCATTCCTCCGTTATGCGGCCTATTATATCCCGCTGGAATTTCACGGTGCTGTGCTCATTCATAGCTTCTATGAGATGACCGCTGCGGTTGTAGCTATAGGTTTCCCAGCTGCCATCGCTGTACTCTGCACGGGTCAGGCGGCCGTTATAGTCATATTCGTACCCGGTCCAGCGTTCGCCGGGGCGCTGTACTTTAAGCACTTTACCGGCAGCATCTCTTTCATAATTGCGTAGCAGGCCATCAAAGCCGGTTTCCTGGATAATATCGCCACGGTCGTTGCGGGTAAAATGATAAGCTTCCCCATGTTCGTTCACCAAACCGGTCAGCTGTTCTTCCTTATTATATATGAAGTGCAGCTTTACGCCGTTCTCCTCCCGCATTTTCAGGCTGCCCAGGGGCGTGTAGGTAAAACGTACATTATGGTATTTATCACGGGCCTGCAGCACTTCGTCATAGGCGTTGTATTGCAGCTGTACCTGGTTACCATCAGCTAAATTAATTTCCGTAGCACGACCCAGCGCATCATAACGGATGTACTGTTCCTGCTGCAGCGGGTTGCTGGATTTTATGCAACGTCCCCAGGCATCATAGGTCCAGGTGGAGTGGCCACCATCCGGCAGCGTTAATGCGGTAAGGTTATGATCGGCATCGTACTCCAGCAATGATCGTTTGTCCTGCTCATCTTCTATTTTGCTCAGCAGGTTCTGGCTGTTGTACCGGTATATGGCAATGCGGCCGTCTGCCT
>JGI24740J21852_10001735_pt1 | contig 10013 bp, 8 predicted proteins | sample KBSCornC6_FD_21852 | JGI IMG/M metagenome (IMG submission 21852) | reverse complement strand
GACGAACCCGATCCGCGCCCGCTTCCCGAAGGCCGGGTCGTGGCAGCCAGCATCGCCGACATCTTCGACGCTCTCGTGGTGGCGATGGCCGACACACGCCTTGAGCCCGACCTCGAGGAGCTGCTGTGGGGCACGGTCAATCTGTTCCATCGCGCGACCAAGCGGATCGAACGCGAGCTCGATGAAAACGAAGTTGGCCAGCAACGGCTGCAGCGCGAACAGGATGGATCCGAGGTCAACTCGGTCGAACTCGAGCGCCTCATCGCCCAAGGTCAGACCCTGCTCGAACGCCGCAGCGGCTTCGAATTGATGCGCGACCAGGCCGCCGAGCACTACGAGCGTCACACCCACTCGATCTGGCGCCCGCGTTCGGGCTCTGTCGTCAACCACCGCAACCTGACCGCGGCACTGATCGACAGCCGGGACTTCGTTGCCGCGAGGAAGCACGCAGACGGCCAGGTGCTGTTGCCACCTGGACCGAAAGTCGCCTTCACCGGAGGACTCGATTTCAACGATCATCGGCTGATCTGGGCCAAGCTCGACCAGGTCCATGGCAAATATCCGGACATGGTCCTGCTCCACGGCGGATCACCAAAAGGTGCCGAGCTGATCGCGGCCAAATGGGCTCACAGCCGCAAGGTGCCGCAGATTGCCTTCAGGCCGGACTGGACCAGGCATGCCAAGGCCGCGCCCTTCAAGCGCAACGACGCCATGCTCGACACCTTGCCGATTGGCGTCATTCATTTCCCCGGCTCTGGCATTCAGGACAACCTCGCCGACAAGGCCCGCAGGCTCGGCATTCCGGTGATGAAGTTTGGTGCAACGTGAAGGGGCCACCAGTCGACCCGCCTCAAGTCATTCGCTCTGATTCCCGTCACTCTTGGCGCGTTGATCGGACGACCGCTCCTGCCGATGTGGCGTCGATGAAGGCGAGGCGGTGGACCACGAGGTTCACATCGCACCTGGTCTTGGAATGGAGGACAGGGAACCGATCGCCGCGTTTGTCGGCGCAATTCCTTGGTCCGGTCCAAGGGCCTGATGCCATCAACCCATGAAGGGTCGGACTACGCAAAGCGTGCCGCCGTTTCGGCCTTGCCTTCACGGTGATCGCGGCCCTCGGCCGGACACATCGGGCGCCTGTCACGCGGGGATCGCTCCCCGCTTCCAGAACAGGAGCCGGAAAAATGTCCCTCGTAGAAGCCAACGCCTTCGCCTTCAGCCTCGCCACCAGCCTGATGGTCAGCATCGTCATCTTCCGCGCCGGCGACGGAACACTCACGGTCGTGCGGGCCGACGAATATGAAGGAGAGGTCTCCCAGATCGTCCGCGAGATCGATCCGCACGAGCGATGATCCGGACAAGTTGCGGCCGGTGATTCTCTGCGTCCGGCCTGAGAGGCAGCGCTACACCTCGAACCGAAGTTGTCGTTGATCCGACGGCGACACATCGCCTAGCGACGACAGTGTTATGCCCAACAGGCGGATGCCTTTCCGCACGGGGAATACCGACCTCAGGAGATCGGCCGCGAGCTCCTCGAAATCACGAAGCTCGATCGGCATCGCCACCGTGCGGCTGCGCGTGATCTGCTGGAAGTCGGCGAATTTGACCTTCAGCGTGACGGTTCGGCCGCGGATGCCTTTGCCTTCGCAGTATCCCCAGACTTTGGCGATCAACGGCTTAAGTTCGGCGAGCGATGCATCGAGCTCGACGATATCGGCTGCGAAAGTGTCCTCCGCGCCGATTGATTTGCGCGGCCGATCCGGTTCGACGGCGCGTTTGTCGATGCCGCGCGCGATCTGATAGTACCAGAGCCCTGACTTTCCGAAATGCTGCTGCAGGAAGGGGAGCGACCTCTCCTTGAGATCGGCGCCGGTCTCGATACCGAGCGCTTCCATCTTCGCGGCTGTCGCGGGGCCGACACCGTGAAATTTCTTGACGGGCAAGGTCTCTACGAAGGCGGGACCGTGACGTGGCGTGATGACGAACTGGCCATTAGGCTTGTTCTGGTCGGAGGCCATCTTGGCGAGGAATTTATTGTAGGAGATGCCGGCGGAAGCAGTCAGCCCGGTTACCTCCAGGATCTTTGCCCGGATCAGCTCTGCGATCGTTGAGGCCGCAGGAATATTGAACCGGTTCTCCGTGACGTCGAGGTAGGCTTCGTCGAGCGAAAGCGGCTCGATGAGATCGGTGTGTTCGGCGAACACGTCGCGGATCTGGGCCGAAACCGCCCGGTATACCTCGAAGCGGGGCGGTACAAAGATCAGTTCGGGGCATTTGCGCTTTGCCGTGACCGAAGGCATGGCGGAGCGAACGCCGAACGCGCGGGCCTCATAGCTTGCGGCCGCGACCACGCCGCGGGCCGCGGCCCCACCGACGGCAAGCGGCTTGCCGCGCAGTTCCGGATTGTCGCGCTGTTCGACCGAAGCGTAAAACGCATCCATGTCGACATGGATGATCTTGCGCGGGCCAGCGCCGCGTTCAGGGGCCATTTGCCTGCAATGTCATTTCGCCAGGGTGTAAGGTTCGTGCTTCCGGATCCTACAATCTTCAGATCGCAAATTCAGCCTGTCTGCGACCCTGGCGGAGACGCGAAATCGCAAAGCTTGCACCTGGAAGGGGACGAAGGACCTCGTGTTCGGGCTGCGTCATGTCGAGCCAAGCCGCGCGTTCGTCCCGGCGCAGCACTACCATCTGGCGCTCATGGTAGGGCGCAATATCGTCGTTGGCCTGGATCGTCAGGATTGCGTAGGCTTCCGACCAATCGCGGGTCGCTGGCCGCCAGATGCCGGCGAAATAGAACCAATCACCGTTTGCGAGGCGAAAGCTGTAGTTCTTTCCCTGGCTGCGATGCCGGAATTCGGACGCCGGCACCAGGCAGCGATGGCTCGGGAACGATCGGTCCTCTGCGCGTACGACCGTGAAAGGTCGCCCGCCGGGTTCCCTGGGTTGGAGACCCCATGGCAATTCAAGCATCTCAACATCGCCGCCATAGCGTCTTATGATGATGCGGCGTTCGTCGAGCGGTGCGTCAGTTGATCGAAGCCATAAGGCTGGCCCAGCGCGGAAACCGGCTTAGCCGAGAGGGCGTGATATCGGCGCTCCGGCAAAGCCAATATCGCGGTATTGCATACCCAGACGTCGTCAAATGGGATGCCAGGCAGGACAATGGCGCCGCGATGACGGCCTTGCACGTGGTCGAGAAAGGCCGGTTCAAGCAGATCAGAATGATTGCTCGAGCGTCAGAGACGTCGGCCCTTTGATTGATCAACGCGGACGCGACGCCTCTGGTTTGAGGATTTCACGAGATGCCCAAGGCATTCTCCAGTTGCTGCTACGTCATCTTTGACCGGTCAGCGATCTTTCGACGTTGCGCCCGTGCGTAGAGCTCGTCACGCAACTGGCGTTTCTCGGCGACGCGCAGCCAGGCGAACCGATGGCTGCTGCGATCCCACGCGACGAAATGGCGCTTGACCGGCTCCAGGCAATCGAACGGTTCATCCGCTCGATCCACACGCCCAACCTTCCCGATGCCAGGTTGACCGCTGTCCAGCGTCGGCGCCTTGGTCACATGCTGCGATGCTTGGACGGTCGCGAGGAACAGGCATCCCATTTAGAAGTCGCAACCGCCTTGTTCGGCCGTCGGCTGGTCAACGCCGCCGACTGGCACGACCCGGCGTTTTACCAGACGCAGCCTCGTGCGCGACGGGCTGAAGATGGTCGAGCGCGGCTCTCGCCAATTGCTGCACGCGCGAAGGCGCCATCACTGACAAGTCCCGCCGGCCGCGCTGCCCAATTTCTTACTCCGTTTTCAAGCCGACGGTTACTGTCAATCATGAAGCGAATGGCTGTTTGCGCCTCATGTCCGCCGTTTAACAGCCGCGCCAATCGAGAACTTGGCATCATCAACGACCGAGCAGGAATGCCGCGCAACCATCACATCGCTGCTTCCTGCTCCATCTCCTTCATGTCCTGAAAACGATCCGCGATCCGCGGATGGAGGCGGCCGCCATCCGCCGCGCCTATGGCTACGACGATTTCGTCGGCGGCCGGTCCATCGGCGATCTGGAAGTTGGCTGTGATGAAATGCGAGCGGCGGCCGTTCTCGCTCTTGTGCATCATCGGCAATGACAGAAGCGCGCCCGGCGCGTTGCGCGTGTTGCAGAATTCGAGATAGGTCGTGCCGCCGACGGCATCGCGAAACACATTGCCGAAGCGCAGCGTGTGGATCATGGCGGAAGCGTGTTCGATCTCGCCAGCGACCCCAACGGCGGCGGCCTTGCCGTAGCTCTCGATGCGCTCGGCAGGCATGAGTTCGAGCACGCGTTGCGTGAGCTCATGTCCCAAACGGGGTGCGATAGCGACAATCTCCGGCCGCAGGTTCTCGACGAAACCGCGCCCCGCCCATGGATTGCGCAGGACAGCGGCGACGACGATCGATCTTACCGGCCTGGCGCCGGCCTTGCCGCCTTCGATGTGCACTTCTTCGATGAAGGTGCAGACTTTTCGCAATTCCATAATTTTGGGCCCTGTTGGTGGAAGCTCAGCCTAATCGGATCTAGCGGACGGGTATTCCTCCGGTTCGTAGGAAAAATCGACGTGCACCCCGCTTGGAAGCGGTGTAGCGTTCATATATCCGCGACGGCTTAAATTGGCCCTTCGCGAGGCGGAAGACCGGGCGTGGACCACGAGTCTCAAATTCTCTCTTTGCGGGACGCCGCCAGCCTCATCAACTCGGGTGGCGATCTCCAGTCCGTGTTGCGAGACCTCGTGCTGGCAGCCTGCCGCCATGCCAAATGGACGCTGGGCTCGATCATGAGCATCGATGCGCCGCATGGCCACGCCTATGTCATCGTGCGCCATGACCCCACGCTCATTCAACGCAGTTTGCCTGACCGCTGGGAATTGGCGACCAGTCCGTCGATTGTCGCGCTCAACCGGAACGAGCCGGTCTATATCAGGGATGCGCGTGTGTCCGAGGAGTTTCCTGGCTATCGCCGGGAGGCGTTCGAGCGCGACTATCGCAGCGTGCTCGTCATGCCGATGAACTGCGTCGACGACGACGGCCGGCCAATGGTGCTGACCGTGGTCTCGCGCGAAATCACCGAAGTGAGTGCCGAGGATATCGCGTTCATTGGCATGATCGTGCATTTGGGCGAGATAGCGGTGGAGAAGCAGCATCGCCTGCGCCAGGAAAAGCAAGCAGGCGAGCGTCTGCAGCGCGCCTTGTTGGCGCACACCTCGCTTCTGCAGCAGGCTCTGTCGGAAGGATCGGTGGTCTCACTCGCCGACAAGGTCGGCGAGCTGTTACCCAATGCGGTCGTGGTCATTGATTTCCACGCCAACCTGGTCGTGGCTGGCCGCTCGCCGAGCGAAGCGCATTTTGATGCCGCGGCCTGGCGCCAGGCCGTTGGCGGCGCGCTCAACCGGCAGATCGTCAAGGTCGCGCGCGGCGCGTCGGAAGCGCGCCAGGAGGAGACTTTGTTCGTTGATGACGGCAAGCATCGCCTCAAGCTTTCGGTGCGCGTAGAGCCGCTCACAATCGATGACGAAGTGGTTGGCGCGCTCATGATTTTTCCGACGCCGCAGCAATCGGGCCAACTCGACCAGATGCTGCTCGACAGCGCCAAATTCGCGCTCAGCGTGCAGATGATGCGCAGCTTCGTCCGCTTCCGCTTCGAGACCAGATCGCTGACCGAGCTTTTCCTGGAAGTCGTAGAACGACGCTGGCGTGACGAGGCGGATATCGTCAACCGGGCACGGCGGCTGGGGCTTGACCTGACCGTACCGCAAAGGCTGATTGTGGTCGACTACGCCGACGCGGCCAAGCACGGCGGCGGTGGTCTGGCCGACCCCCATCATACCCTTGTCCGGCTGTTGGACCAGGCAGGCGTGGCGGGCACCGTCATCGCCGTAGAAGGCGATCTTGTCTGTCTCGTGGTGGGCGATAACCGGGAGAGCATTCGCCTGACGAAATTGCCCAACACAATCGCTGCGGAGTTTGGCCGCCATTTCGGACGTGAGCCGGCGGTGCTGGTTTCCGAAATCTGCGCCTTGCTGGCCGATTATCCCACCGCCTGGGAGCGTTGCCGCCGCATGATCCGCATCGGGCGATCTTTCGGACGCACCGGCGTTTTCGCCGGCCAGGATTTTGGCCCGCTGCCGATGCTGGTCGCTGCCGCCGATGTGCCTGATGTGCGCAACTTCGTTGACAAGAGCGTCGGCGCCTTGATTGCGCATGATCGCGAGCACCACACCCCCTATCTGGACACGTTGTTTGCCTATCTGCGCGAAGGTTGCCGCAGCCAGGCTTGCGCCGATGCGATGGGGCTGCATGTCACCACCTTGCGCTATCGCCTGTCGCGCATGGAAGAGCTGTTCGGGATCAAGCTCGACACGCCCGAACAACGCTTCGCGGCCGAACTGGCGATCCGCCTCAGCGGCATCATCGACAGCCGGTTGCCTGAAAACCGCTAGAGCCATTTCATCGCGTCATTGCCGTCGCTGGGGCGGTCCCGCCAGGCGCGGACCTGCCGTGCTTCTGCTTGCTCGGGATGGCAGCAGCCGGTTGCCAACTCCTTCCTATAGATCTGAGGAAGAACCGCTGCCGGCCCCTGCCTAGCCTCCGTCCCAGAAATGTGGAGGAAGGCAATGGCGGACGCTGTAGCACAAAGGACGATCGACCCGATCGCCTTGCGTCGTGCCTTCGGAACTTTCGTCACGGGGGTCACAGTCATCACGACGCGCGACAGCGACGGCAAGCCGCGCGGCATGACCGCCAACTCCTTCACCTCCGTCTCGCTCGACCCGCCGTTGCTTCTGGTCTGTGTCGGCAAGTCGGCGGCAAGCTTTCCGGCATTCAATGAAACGAGCGCTTTCGCGGTTAATTTCCTGCATGAGGGGCAGGTCGATGTTTCATCGGTCTTCGCCTCCAAGGCGGCGAACAAATTCCAGTCGGTCAATCATGACAGCGCCCACACCGGCGCGCCGGTCCTCACCGACAGCCTGACATGGTTCGACTGCACCGTTCACAACCGCATCGAGGCCGGCGACCACATCATCCTGATCGGTCAGGTCCAGGCCTTTGGGACGAGCCCGTCGGCGCCGCTCGGATTTTGCCGCGGCCGCTACGCCAGCGTGAAGGATCCGCTGCCGGCCGGCTGGCTCGCCTCGCAGGATATGATCATCGGCTATCTCGTCGAAGCGGGGGACCGCATCCTCCTGTGCGCCGACGGCAAGGGCAGCTGGGTGCTGCCGACGGCGCGGCGCCGCAAGGCCGACAGCCAGCTTGTGCTGGACGGCGGCGAGGCGCTGAGCCTCGTTCCTGAAAATACCTTCCTCTATTCGGTGTTCGACGTCGCCGACAGCGACCCCGGCTATCTGATCTACCGCGCCGAACTGAGCCGCGAGAGTGCCGAAGCCGCGCTTGCCGACGGCCATGCCTTCTTTTCCGTCGACGCGCTGCCCTATGAGCGGATCGCCACGCATGAATTACGCGCCATGCTGCGCCGCTATGCGCGCGAGCGGCAGGACAAGCGCTTCGGCATCTACATCGACACCGGTGACGGCGGTCGCGTCGCCATGATCGACGGCCAGTCGCAATCGTGGACGCAGGCGGCGTCCGAATAATGAATCTCCCAGGACAGACAGCATGAAAACGACGATTGCATCGCTCGAAGGCTCGCGCCAGAACCTGTTCATCAACGGCGCGTTCGTGGCGCCGAACGGCGGGCAGTATATCGACAGCTTCGACCCGACCACCGGCAAGCCCTGGTACCAGTTTGCCGAGGCCGGCGCCGAGGATGTCGGCGCGGCTGTCGAGGCCGCGCGCGCCGCTTTCGCCGCTCCAGCCTGGCGGCGCATGACCCAGACCGATCGCGGCAAGCTCGTGCGTCGGCTGGCGGAACTGGTGATGGAGCACGCCGATGAGCTGGCGCTGATCGAGACACGCGACAATGGCAAGCTGCTCAAGGAAATGCGGGCGCAGATGCGCGCCATGCCCGACAGCTACACCTATTTCGCCGGCATGGCCGACAAGCTGCTTGGCGACACCATTCCAGTCAACAAGCTCGACATGCTGAACTTCAACCTGCGCGAGCCGATCGGCGTCGTCGGCATGATCACGCCGTGGAACTCGCCGCTGATGCTGCTCGCCGGCACGCTGGCGCCATGCCTGGCGCTCGGCAACACGGTGGTCGTCAAGCCGTCCGAGCATGCCAGTGCTTCCACACTCGCTCTGGCCGAGCTGATCATGGAAGCCGGCTTCCCGGCCGGCGTCGTCAATGTCGTCACCGGCACGGGTGCTGTGGCCGGCGACCCGCTGACCCGGCATCCGGGCATCGCCAAATTGGTCTTCACCGGGTCGACCGTGACCGGCCGGCGGATTGCCACCAACGCGGCGCAGAATCTCGTTCCCTGCTCGATGGAACTCGGCGGCAAGTCGCCGCATGTCGTCTTCGGTGATGTCGACATCGACCATGCCGTCAACGGCGTCGTATCCGGTGTCTTTGCGGCGGCGGGACAGACCTGCGTCGCCGGTTCGCGCTGTTTCGTCGAGGCCAGCGTCTACGATCGCTTCGTCGAGGCGCTGGTCGAGCGCACGAGGCGCGTGCGGGTCGGGCTGCCGACGCTGGAAGAAACCGACATCGGTCCGCTGGCGCTGTCGGCGCAGCTTGCCAAGGTGGAAGGATATGTCGCCTCGGGTGTGCGCCAGGGCGCCAGCATCGCGGCCGGCGGCAGGCGGCCGCAAGCGGCCGAGCTTGCCGGCGGCTGGTATTTCGAGCCGACCGTGATGACCGATACCGACAACAGCATGGACTTCATGCAGGAAGAGCTGTTCGGTCCGGTCGTCGGCGTCATGCCGTTCTCGTCGGAAGACGAGATGATCCGGCTCGCCAACGACACGCGCTATGGGCTCGCCTCCGGCATCTGGACGCGCGACATCAACCGCGCGCTGCGCTTTGCCAGGAATGTCGAGGCAGGCACGGTCTGGATCAACACCTATCGCGCTTCCTCCTTCATGTCCGCCAATGGCGGTTTCAAGGAGAGCGGCTACGGCCGGCGCGGCGGCTTCGACGCCATGGAGGAGTTCTCGCGCCTGAAGAACGTCGTCATCGACTACTCCGGCGCCATGCAGGACCCCTTCATTATCCGCCTTCGCTGACCAACCCGACACACTGGGGAGACCGACATGAAATTCGCCGTTTCGCTGACCATGGAGCGCTTCTCGCCCGACATCCCGATGTCGAAGGTGAAGAGCAATCTGCTCGAACTGGCACGCATGGCCGACGAGGGCGGCTTCGAGACGTTGTGGACGGCCGAACACCACACGATCGAATGCACGATCTCGCCAAATCCATTGATGACGCTGACTTGGCTTGCCCAGCATACCGAGCAAATAAGGCTCGGCACCTCGACACTGGTCGCGCCCTATTGGAGCCCGATCCGGTTGGCCGGCGAGGCAGCGCTTTGCGATCACCTGACCGGCGGACGTCTGGAGTTCGGCATCGCGCGGGGCTCGTACCAATACGAGTTCGACCGCATGGCCGGCGGCATGCCCCAGCAGGAGGGCGTCGCCTATCTGAAGGAGCTGGTTCCGGCGGTTAAGAAGCTCTGGGCGGAAGACTATGCCCATGACGGCCATTACTGGAAGTTCCCTTTGGCAGCCGGCGTGCCGAAGCCGCTGCAGAGGCCGCATCCGCCGATCTGGGTGGCCGCGCGAGACCCGGGCACTTTCGACTGGGCAGTGAGCATCGGCGCGTCGATCCTGTCGACGCCCTTGTCGGCGCCGGCGGCCGAGATCGCTGCGCTTGGCGAGAAGTTCCGCAAGGCCGTCGCCGATCATCCCGAGGTCCCGCGCCCGCGCCTGATGATGCAGCGGCGCACCTGCGTCTACGAACGGGCGCAGGACTGGGAGATCGCCGTCGGTCATGCCATCGACTATGGCCGCGCCTTCGAGAACTTATTCCAGAACATCGGCACCGTGCAGAACGGCTTTCCCGAAGCCGTCCCCTACG
>JGI24740J21852_10001734_pt1 | contig 10014 bp, 8 predicted proteins | sample KBSCornC6_FD_21852 | JGI IMG/M metagenome (IMG submission 21852) | reverse complement strand
GGATCGCGCTCCACCCGGCGCCGGACCGCTGCCAGGTTGGGCGCTTCGGCGTGCCGGACCGTCACCACGAAGTCCGGGCCGACGAAGACGTGCACCTCACCGAACTCGACCTCCTCGGTCGCGTCCCGGTACCGCGCGGCCTTCAGCACGACGAACAGCGTCTCGCCGTACCGCTCCAGCTTGGGCCGCTGATGCGCCTCGTTGGCGTCCTCGATCGCGAGCTCGTGCAGGTCGAACTCCTGCGCCAGCGAGGCGAGCTCGCGGCTGTCCGGCCGGTACAACCCGATCCAGGCCAGGCTCTGCGGCGACGTGTGCAGCGCCGTGTAGGTGTCCGCGAGCGACTGCGGGGACGCGATCCGGTTGCCGCCGCAGTAGATCGCGCTGTCGACGACGCTGTGTCCCTTGGGCTTCTGCGGATCGCGGTGCTGCTTGTCGGCCGGCTCGATCGCGGGCGCGGCGGCTGCGGCGTGCTTGCGGGCGGCCGCGCGCAGTGACGGAGTACGGCTGAACGCACGGAACGTGCGCAGGCGCAGGTCGGACATGAGTCCTCCAGGAGCGATGTGGTGCGGGTGAGTGATCAGCACACGTCTGCCCGACCCTGCTACTACTAGAGGAAAAGACCCCCCACAGGCCGAGCGAGACCGGTATGTCTGGAGGGGTCACTGCTGTTGGTCATCAGCGCCTCACCTCCTTGGTCTCGCACACCTGGTTCTTCCAACCCCTGAAGGGTAACACCACAGTTATCGCCGTTGCAGGTGCGTAGTCATTGGCTCCACGCTCACAGCCTCTGGCAAGGCGGTCCCGGTCTCACGCACTGAGCTGCCGGGTAGACGCTTCACAGCCACCTGCCCGGCTGACCGGGTCTTCTGGTCGGCTCCACATCCGTTTAACGTCTCCGTCCCACTGACGTCGACTGCCAGCGCGGCAAGGTTCCTCGCCGCGTTCTCATCGCGATCCATGACCAGACCGCAGGACTCACATCTGTAACCGCGTTCGGACAGGAGCAGCTTGGCTTTCACCACTCCACACACCGAACAGGTCTTGCTCGACGGAAACCACCGGTCGGCCACGATCAGCCGTCCGCCGTTCCACTGGGTCTTGTAGGCCAGCTGCCGCCGGATCTCGCCGAACCCCGCGTCCGCGATCCGACGGGCGAGGCGCCGGTTCTTCAGCATCCCGGCCACGTTCAGGTCCTCGATCACGACCGTCCCGTACTCGGCCGCGATCGCAGTGGTGAATTTGTGCAGGGCGTCGGCGCGCTGGTACGCCACCGCGTGGTGGACACGATTGCGGCGAGCGTTGGCGCGCTGCCATCGCTTCGACGGCAGCCGACCAGTACGACGGTCCGGGCCAACCCTGCGAGACACACGCCGCGACAGCTTGCCGAGCTTGCGCAACGACGCGTCCAGGTGCTTCGGGTTCGGTACCGTCTGCGGCTCGCCGTCGGGATCGGCCAAGATCGCAAGACTCTTGATGCCCAGGTCCACGCCGACCACGGCATCGGGGCGCTCCGGGGACCGGGCGGGCGTTTGCTGTTCGACGGTGAACGACACGAACCACCGGCCACGCTCGTGCCGGATCGTCGCCGCCACGATCCGTGCCGTGCCGTCAAGCAGTTCGGATGCGGGTGTCTCCTGCAGTCGTATCCGGCCGATCCGGGGAAGTACGGCGTACCGCTCGTCACAGCCGATGGCCCCGGTGGTGAACCGGCACGACCTGACCGCCCTGCGCTTGGACTTGAACCGCGGGAACCCTACCGACCGCCCGGCCCGCTTGCCGTTGCGCGAGTCGCGCCAGCCCTTCAGCGCGGCGGCCAACTGTGTGAGGCCAGAGGCATAGGCCTCCTTCGAATACTCCGCCCACCACGGCGCAACCTCGTCCTTGGCCTGGTTCCAGGCTTTGCGCAGCGAGTACATCGACCAGGAGATCACCGGCGTCGACAGCTCGTCCGAAATGCCGTAGCTGGCTTCGGCAGTCCGCTGATCCATCACCGCCTTGACCCGGCCAAGACCCCAGTTGAACGCCTTACGCGCCGCGCCACAATGCCCATCCAGAAGTCGAGCCTGACGAGGCGTCGGGTTCAGCGCGTACTTGTACGCCCGCAGCGTCACAACCGATCCCTGAACAACGCGGCGACAGCATGCGACTGCCGATCGGTGGCAGCGCAGTGTCGTCGTACCTCACCGCGCTCCGCGGCCAGGACCGTGAGGTCGTTGTCGAACACAACTGCATGGGCAGGCATAGGAGGAGTCTCGCCGACCCCACCGACACAATCAGCTGCCGACAACGGGCCCGCAGCTGACCCACGCCTGTTCGGAGGTCACCAGACCGGGTTCACTCTGCGAGAGCTTCAGGCCTTGGCCGGAAGGGTTGCCGGCTTGAAGGACGGCCGGGTTGCTTCGTAGGCAGCGATGTCGGCCTCGTGGGACAAGGTGATGCCGACGTCGTCCAGACCGTTCAGCAGCCGGTAGCGCGTGTAGTCGTCGATCTCGAAGGGCGCCGAGACGTCACCGGCCGAAATCGTCTTGTTCTCCAGGTCGACCGTCACCTTGGTGCCCGGGTCGGCCTCGATCGTGGTCCACAGCTGCTCGACGACCTCCTGCGTCACCAGGGCCGCGAGCAGGCCGGCCTTGCCCGAGTTGCCGCGGAAGATGTCGCCGAAGCGCGACGACACGACCACGCGGAACCCGTAGTCGAGCAGGGCCCAGACCGCGTGCTCCCGCGAGGATCCGGTGCCGAAGTCCGGTCCCGCCACGAGCACCGAGACCCCGTCGTACTCGGGCTGGTTGAGGACGAACGACGGATCGTTGCGCCAGGCGGCGAACAGTCCGTCCTCGAAGCCGGTCCGGGTGACCCGCTTCAGGTACACGGCCGGGATGATCTGGTCGGTGTCGACGTTGCTGCGGCGCAGCGGGGCCGCCGTACCGATGTGCTGGGTGAAGGCATCCATGATTCCGTTGCTCCTCAGGCGTTCGCGGGTACGGCGACGGGCGGCAGGTCGGCCGGAGCGGCCAGCGTTCCGGTGACGGCGGTCGCGGCGGCGACCAGCGGCGACACCAGGTGGGTGCGACCGCCCTTGCCCTGACGGCCTTCGAAGTTGCGGTTGGACGTCGAAGCGCTGCGCTCGCCCGGGGCCAGCTGGTCCGGGTTCATCCCCAGGCACATCGAGCATCCGGCCCCACGCCATTCGGCGCCGGCGTCCTTGAAGATCGTGTCCAGGCCCTCGGCCTCGGCCTCGAGGCGGACCCGTCCGGAGCCCGGGACCACCAGCATCCGGGTGCCCTCGGCAACCTTCCGCCCGGCCAGCACCCCGGCCGCGGCCCGCAGGTCCTCGATCCGGCCGTTGGTGCAGGACCCCAGGAACACCGTGTCCACGTGGATGTCGCGCAGCGGCGTACCGGCGGTCAGGCCCATGTACTCCAGGGCGCGCTCGGCGGCAACCCGGTCGTTCTCATTGTCGAAGTCGTCCGGCGACGGCACCGTGGCCGCCAGCGGCACGCCCTGGCCCGGGTTCGTGCCCCAGGTGACGAACGGCGTGATCTCCTCGGCCTTCAGCACGACCTCGCGGTCGAACGACGCGTCCTCGTCGGTGGCCAGGCTCTTCCAGTACTCGACGGCCGCCTCCCAGTCGAGGCCCTGCGGCGCGTGCGGCTTGTCCTTCAGGTACTCGAAGGTGGTCTCGTCCGGCGCGATCATGCCGGCCTTGGCGCCCCACTCGATCGACATGTTGCAGATCGTCATCCGGGCCTCCATGCTCAGCGCCCGGATCGCCTCGCCGCGGTACTCGACGATGTAGCCCTGGCCGCCGCCGGTGCCGACCTTCGCGATCAGCGACAGCACCAGGTCCTTGGCCGAGACGCCCTCGGGCAGCACACCGTCGACGGTGACCGCCATGGTCTTCGGCCGGGCCTGCATCAGCGTCTGGGTGGCCAGCACGTGCTCGACCTCGCTGGTACCGATGCCGAAGGCAATCGCGCCGAACGCGCCGTGCGTCGACGTGTGGCTGTCACCGCAGACCACGGTCATCCCGGGCTGGGTCAGGCCGAGCTGCGGGCCGATCACGTGCACGACGCCCTGGTCCGGGTCGCCGAGGGTGTGGATCCGGATGCCGAACTCCTCGGCGTTCTTGCGCAGCGTGTCCACCTGCGTCCGCGACACCGGGTCGGCGATCGGCTTGTCGACGTCGAACGTCGGGACGTTGTGGTCCTCGGTCGCGATCGTCAGATCCGGCCGCCGGACCGGGCGGTTCGCCAGCCGGAGCCCGTCGAAGGCCTGCGGGCTCGTGACCTCGTGGACCAGATGGAGGTCGATGTAGAGGAGGTCGGGTTCTCCGTCGGCATGGCGCACCACGTGCGCATCCCAGACCTTTTCCGACAACGTCCTACCCATCAGACTCTCCCTTGAGAATGTTTGTGTGGTCGAGGGTGCTTTCGCTCACAGTGCTCTCGATTGGGCTGCCGAAGCGACTTGCGTTCCACGATTCGAGACGGCAATATCGTCTCATGGACAACTCTAGCGGAGTCGGTGTTCTCGACAAAGCAGCCCTCGTGCTGTCCGCCCTCGAATCCGGGCCGGCGACCCTGGCCGGACTCGTGGCGGCCACGGGTCTGGCACGTCCGACGGCTCACCGCCTGGCGGTCGCTCTCGAGCACCACCGGCTGGTCGGCCGCGACATGCAGGGACGCTTCGTGCTCGGCCCGCGACTCAGCGAGTTGGCCTCGGCCGCCGGCGAGGACCGGCTGCTGGCGACCGCCGGCCCGGTGCTGGCACGGCTGCGGGACATCACCGGCGAGTCGGCGCAGTTGTTCCGCCGCCAGGGTGAGTACCGGGTGTGCGTCGCCGCCGCCGAGCGTCCGTCCGGCTTGCGCGACACCGTCCCGGTGGGCAGCCAGCTCACGATGGCGGCCGGTTCCGCCGCTCAGATACTGCTCGCGTGGGAGGACCCGGAGCGGATGCACCGCGGTCTGCACAACGCGTCGTTCAACGCGGCCGCCCTGGCCGGCGTACGGCGTCGCGGCTGGGCGCACTCCGTCGGCGAGCGCGAGCAGGGCGTCGCGTCGGTCTCCGCCCCGGTCCGCTCCCCCAGCGGCAAGGTGATCGCGGCCGTGTCGGTCTCCGGCCCGATCGAGCGCCTCTCCCGCCAGCCCGGCCGCATGCACGCCCCCGCCGTCATGGCCGCCGCCGAGCGCCTGTCCGAAGCCCTCGCCGCGCCTCGGAGTAACCGCCGGGGTAGACATCTCGGGTACTGCGGGGAGCAGACCGATCTACGCCAGTTGGGCGGTGTGGACGCCCCGCCGGCGCTCCTACAGTCCGAAGATGGAGCGCATCTCTCGTCGTCCCGCTGCCCTGCTGGCTGCGATCGCCCTGACGATCGCCGGCGTCACGCTGCCCAGCACGCCTGTTCATGCGGCCGGGGCGGTGATCAGGGTTCCGGCCGACCAGCCGACGGTGCAGGCCGCGGTGTCGGCGGCCTCGAGCGGCGACACGATCCTGATCGCACCCGGCACCTACACGGGCGGTGTGTGGGTCCAGGACAAGGTGCTCACGTTCGCTTCCTGGTACCAGACCACAGGTGATCCGGCGTACATCGACCAGACCGTCCTGAGCGGGTACGTCGCGAACGCCTGCGGTGGAGCGTCCGGATGCGCGGGCAACGCCGTACTGGAGTTCGGGTCGCGCTCCGCCGGCAGCGTGGTGAACGGGCTGACGATCGCGAACGGGGTCGACGGTGTCCGCGGCAACGCGCGGGTGACCGTCACACACAGCCGCCTGACGGCGAACGGCGACGGTGCGGACTTCGGCAACGACTCGACCGCGCTCTTCGACCACGACGTCTTCGTCGCCAACACCGACGACGGGATCGACATCAACGGCCGGGTGGCGATGACCCTGCTGGACAGCACGATCCAGGAGAACCAGGGCGACGGCATCGAGTTCCGGATGTACCCGTACGTCGGCCCGGCGCTCGACGTGGTGATCCGGCGGAACCGGTTCGTTCGCAACGACTCCGACGGGATCCAGCTGATCGACTCCGACGGTGCCTCGAGCCGGACCGTCACTGTCGACCGGAACACCTTCGACCACAACGGCGCGGCCTCGATCGGCTGCCTGCCGAACCAGCAGACCAACGAGGACTTCAGCGGGGCCCCGCTGGCCGAGCGGGTGTACGTCACCAACAACACCTTCTCGATCGAGAACTACGGCGTGGTCGGCGGCGCGAACAGCATTGTTCTGAACAACATCTTCGCGGGGACGAGGGCGACCGCACTCCGGCGGGTCACCGGCGCGTCGGCCGTGGCCTACAACCTCTTCTGGCACAACACGGCCGACTACGAGGAAGGGATCCCTCCGACCTCGTCGGTGTTCGCCGATCCCCTGCTGTACGAGGACTTCCGGCTCTGGCCCGGGAGCCCGGCGATCGACGCCGGAACGTCGTCGTACACCTGGAACGGCGAGCAGGTGCTGAGCATCCCGGCGAGTGACTACGTGGGGGCGGCGCCGGACCTCGGGTACTGGGAGTACGCCGGCGCGCCCTCGAACCGGGCGCCCGGGGTGAGTGCGGGACCTGATCTGTCGGTGGTACTTCCGGCCGCGGCGACACTGGACGGGACTGTCAGCGACGACGGCCTGCCGAGCGGCGTTCTGACATCGCGGTGGAGCATGGTGAGCGGTCCCGGGACGGTGACGTTCGCCGATCCGGCCGCGGTCGACACCACGGCGACGTTCAGTACGGCGGGCACCTACGTGGTGGAACTGACGGCCGACGACGGCGACCTGTCCGCCTCGGACACCGCGCAGATCGTGGTGGCGCCGGCGCGCCGCCAGGATCGTCGGCCCTCGATCGGCGGATCGCCGCCAGTACCGACGACGTCGAGGAATCCGCGACCGGCAGCTACGCCGCGACCAGCAGCGATCTCGAGCTCGTCTACGACGGCTCGAACCAGAAAGTGGGTCTGCGGTTCCCGAACCTGACGGTGCCCGCGGGTGCCACGATCACCAAGGCCTACCTGCAGTTCGAGGCCGACGAGACCCAGAGCGAGGCGACCAACCTGACGATCCGCGCCCAGGCGATCGACAACGCCCCGGCTTTCACCTCCACCACCAAGCCGTCGACCCGGACTCTCGGCGCCGCGGCGGCCTCCTGGGCACCGGCAGCCTGGACCCTGGTGGGTGAGGTCGGCGCGAACCAGCGCACACCAGACCTGAGCGCAGTGGTGCAGGGAGTCGTCAGCAGGCCGGGCTGGACCGCCGGCAACGCACTCGCCTTCGTCATCACCGGTACGGGTCACCGCACTGCCCGCGCCTACGACGGCAAACCCGCCGGGGCGCCACTGCTCCACGTGGAGTACACAACCGGTACGCCGCCGCCGAACCGCGCGCCGGTCGTCGATGCGGGCCCGGACCAGACCATCACCTTGCCGAGCACGGCGTCCCTGGACGGAACCGCGACCGACGACGGCCCGATCACCACGCAGTGGAGCCAAGTCAGCGGCCCGGGATCCGTCAGCTTCGCGAACGCCGCGGCAGTGGACACACCCGCCACCTTCGGCACAGCCGGAACCTACGTGCTCCAGCTGTCCGCGTCCGATGGTCAGCTGACTGCCTCGGACACGGTGCAGGTCGTCGTACAACCGGCGCCGGCTCCAGGGTCGGCCACGCTCGAAACCCGGATCGCGGCCGGCGCCGACGACGTCGAAGAGTCCGCCACCGGCAGCTACTACGCGACCAGCTCCGATCTCGAGCTCGTGTACGACGGCTCCAACCAGAAGGTCGGCCTCCGCTTCCCGGGCCTCACGATCCCGGCCGGCGCCACGGTCACCAAGGCCTACGTCCAGTTCGAGGCCGACGAGGTCCAGAGCGAGGCAACGAGCCTGACCGTCCGCGCCCAGTCCGCCGACAACGCCGCCGCCTTCACGTCGTCGACCAAGCCGTCGACCCGAACCCTGGGTACGGCCGCGGCCACATGGACTCCGGCGGCCTGGACGCTCGTCGGAGAGGCCGGAGCGAACCAGCGCACCCCGGATCTCAGCTCGGTGCTACGAGAGGTCGTCGGCAGACCAGGCTGGGCCAGCGGCAATGCCCTGGCGCTCGTCATCACCGGCACCGGGCATCGCACCGCCCGCGCCTACGACGGAAAGCCCGCAGGGGCGGCGCTGCTCCACGTCGAATACNCCACCGGCTAGCCGCGCGTCGGCACCGGCCAGAGTTGGCCGGTGCCGCTGTCGACAAGGGCGGCACGGTCCGCGGTCGCTTCGAGGGGCAGTACGTCGTACACGGCCGCGGCCAGCACCGGCAACGCGACCAACGGGACCCGTGGTGCGAGAGTGCAGTGCGGCACCCATCTACCTGGCCTGTAGTGCCGATGGAGATCAGCGCCCGTATCGACAACCGCTGACACCACNTCACTCTGGAGCTGCAGCGCCTCGACGCCCACGGCCGGCGCCAACCAGGCCCGGCCGCGCCGGAACGTGCCCAGCGCATCGAAGAACAGCTCGACCGTCTGATCGCTCAGCAACGGCTGCACGGCCTTCATGACCTTGTCGTGGTCCCACTCGCGCAGCACTGCGAGCGACAGGTGCGGCACGTGGTGGCCGTGGGTGTGCGTCTCCAGCGTCGGCACGCCGAGTTCCTCCAGCCGGCCCCACAGGGACCGGAGGAGCCGATCGGTGCGGCGGTCGAACAGCAGGCAGACAGCCAGGGCCACACACCCACAGTAAACCGGTCATTGCCGTGAGATGCATCGCCGGATCACCATGGAGGGAAGAACCCACAAGGAGGTCCACATGGAGCGGGACTGGCTGACTCTCGGGTGGAAGATGTTGCTGGTGCGCGGTGCGGTCGGCATCGTGTTCGGGATTCTCGCGATCGTGTGGCCGATCCACACGGCGATCGCACTGGTTCTGCTCTGGGGATTCTGGGCCCTCGTGGACGGGATCGGGTCGATCGTCCAGGCGTTCCAGCGGGAGTCCAGTGGCAGCCGGCTGTGGCTGATCACGCTCGGCGTGATCGCCCTGCTCGCGGCGTTCTTCGCGATCACCAGTCCCGGTATGACCGCCAAGGCGCTGACCTGGATCCTGGGGATCTGGCTGATCATCCGCGGCATCTTCGAGCTCGCGGGCGCGTTCAGCAGTCAGCAGGTGATGCCACGCTGGCTGCTGGTCGTCAGCGGCCTGCTGTCGCTGTTCATCGGCATCCTGTTCGCCGCCAACCCTGGCGCGGGCGCGGTCGGCATCGCCGTACTGCTGGGCGTCACGGCCCTCGTCTGGGGCGTCGTACTGATCGCCGTCGGGTTGTCGGTGCGGCGGGCCCACTCAGGTCCGGCCCACTCCAGCCCGGCCCCTGCCTAGGTCCTGCACGGTCAGGGGGTGCCGCCGTACGGCACGGTGATGATCTCGAGGTTGTGCCCGTCGGGATCGTTCCAGTAGAGACCGCGTCCGCCGTCGTTGGTGTTGATCTCACCCTCGCGCCGGTGGAACGGGTCGGCCCAGTAGGTGAGGCCGCGCTCGACGATCCGGGCGTGGATCTGGTCGAACTCCTGCTCGGTCACCAGGAAGGCGTAGTGCTGCGAGTGCGGCTGTCCATGGGCATCGGCGAAGTCCAGCGACGTACCGTTCCCGAGCTGCACCACGGCGAACGGTCCGTAGCTACTCGGCTCCGGGAGACCCAGGAGGCCGGCCAGGAAGCGCGCCGACGCCAACTTGTCGCTGGAATTCACGATCGTGTGATTGAACTCGACAGCCATCCGTTCAGGCTACCCGGATTCGGTGCAACCGCAGGAGGTGCTCGGAACCAGTTCGTAGTCGAGGACGTGGCGGGCGGCGGGTGGGTCGGTGCGATCGAGCAACAATTCGACAGCCCGCCGCGCGGTCTCCTCGATCGGCTGCCGCACGCTGGCCAGCGGCGGGATCGTCACCGTGCACTCGCTGGTGCCGTCGAAGCCCATCACCGCCACGTCCTCCGGCACCCGCAGCCCGGCCTCCCAGGCCGCGAACAGGACGCCGAACGCCTGCTCGT
>JGI24740J21852_10001732_pt1 | contig 10022 bp, 9 predicted proteins | sample KBSCornC6_FD_21852 | JGI IMG/M metagenome (IMG submission 21852) | reverse complement strand
ACTTCAGGCTTCAGGACTTCAAAATTGACGATGCGCTCGCGCAGCATGTCGGGCACCGGCGCGGAGGTCTGCGTGGTTGGATCCGCGCACACGTAGATGACTTCGCCGGTGATGAGATGCTCGTCTGCGCGATACATCTCGATAATAAAGCGCATGCTGGAGCGTCCCAGGCGCGCCACGCGGCAGCGCAGGTCCAGCTCGTCGTCAAAACGCGCGGACGCATGGTATTCCAGCGTGGATTTGACCACGTAGAAGTCGACGCCAAACGTATCCACGACCTCCACTGGATACCGCACGCCGATGCTGCGCCAGTACTCGGTGATGCACACATCGGCGTACAGCAGGTAGTGGCCATTGAAGACGATGCCCTGTGCATCGACTTCAGCCCAGCGCACGCGCAACGGCGTGCTGTGGCGGAAATCCTCGATCGCCATGCGGTCTCCTTTCGTTTCTCGTTGTGGCTTATTCCGTCTCGGTGCCGAAGGCGCGGCGCAGCGCGTCGGCGGCGTCCCGGTGGGCGTCTTCGACGGCCGGCACGAAGCGGCCGATCTTGAAGAAATCGTGAATCATGCCTGTGTACAGCTTCAGCTCAACCGGCACTTCTGCCGCGCGCAGCTTGTTCGCATAGCCGATGCCGGCGTCGCGGATGGGGTCGAAGCCGGCGACCGCAATCCACGCAGGGCACACGCCGGTCACGTCGGCGCCATGGCCGCCGGCATTCAGCGGGGCGAAGCGCCAGTCGTCGCGATCCGCATCGGTGCGCAGGTATTGCGAGAAGAACCAGCGGATCATCTCCTGCGTCAGCAGGTAGCCCTCGGCAAATTCGCGGTGCGATGGTGTGTTCTCGTGTGCGGTGGTGCCGGGGTAGATCAGCAGTTGCAGAACCGGTGTGAGGCCTCGGTTGCGGGCCTCAATGGCCGTGACGGCGGCGAGCGTGCCGCCCGCGCTATCACCGCCAAACGCGATGCGCGCAGGGTCGGCGCCAATGGTGGCGGCTTCATCGAACACCCATTGCAGGACGTCGAACGCGTCGTTTGCGGCGGTCGGAAACTTCCAATCGGGGCCGAGCCGGTAATCGACCGACAACACCATCGCCCCCGATTTGGCGGCGAGCGAGCGGCACAGCGCGTCGTGCGTCTTGATGCTGCCCACCGTAAAGCCGCCACCATGGAAGTACACCAGCAACGGCAGCGGATCGGCCCAACTCGCTTCGCGCGCGGCGTACGTGCGAATGGGGATGGGATAACCATCGCGCGCCGTGACCGTCAGGTCATGCACCGATTCCAGCGCAATGGCCGGGATGTCGACAATGGGGCTGCTCTTTTCGTAGGCGATCTTGGCGTCGGCGGGGTCAAGTGCGTTCAACGGTGGACGCTTGGCACGCGCCACCAGATCCAGTAATTGGGCGACGTGCGGGTCGAGAGACGGAGACTGCATGGGCGACAACTGAACGATCGTTCTAATTTGGCTATTATCAGGGACTCCATTGAACCACGCCCGCACAGCACGACGGGCGACGTGGACGAACAACACCATCCGGAGACAGCGCATGGCCCTTATCTACTACCTCACCCACGTCCACCTTGGCTTTGGCACGATCAGCGAGCTGAAAAGCGAATGCGCGCGCGTCGGCATCCGCCGGCCGATGATTGTGACCGACAAGGGCGTCGCTGCCGTCGGACTGGCGCAGCGCGCCATCGATGCCACGGGCGGCCTGCCCGTCACCGTGTTCGACGAGACGCCCTCCAACCCGACCGAGGCGATGGTGTTGAAGGCCACCGCGCAGTACAAGGACGCTGGCTGCGATGGACTGATCGCTATCGGAGGCGGTTCATCGATCGACCTGGCCAAGGGCATCGCCATTGCAGCGACGCACCCGGCGCCGCTCACCACGTACGCGACCATCGAAGGCGGCAGCGGTAAGATCACCGAAGCCGCAGCGCCCCTGATCGCCATTCCCACCACCGCAGGCACCGGCAGCGAGGTTGCGCGCGGCGCGATCATCATCCTGGAAGACGGCCGCAAGCTCGGCTTCCACTCGTGGCACCTGCTGCCCAAATCGGCCATCTGCGACGCGGAGCTGACGCTGGGCCTACCGCCCGCGCTGACAGCGGCCACTGGCATGGATGCCATCGCGCATTGCATCGAGACCTTCCTTGCCCCCGCCTTCAACCCGCCTGCAGACGGCATCGCGCTGGATGGTTTGGAACGCGCCTGGGCCAACATCGAACGCGCCACGCGTGATGGCACCGACCGTGATGCGCGGCTGAACATGATGAGCGCGTCCATGCAGGGGGCGATGGCGTTCCAGAAGGGGCTGGGGTGCGTGCATTCGCTGTCGCACCCGCTGGGCGGCGTAAAGGTGAATGGCAAGACAGGGCTGCACCACGGCACGCTCAACGCCGTGGTGCTGCCGGCGGTGCTGCGCTTTAACGAGACGGCGGAAACGGTGGTGGGCGACAACCGCTACGCCCGCATGCGTCGCGTGATGAACCTGCCGGAGGGGGCCGACCTTGCACAAGCCGTGCATGACCTCACGGCCCGCCTAGGTTTGCCGACCGGCCTGCGCCAGATGGGTGTGCCAGATGATGCGTTGGAACACGTGGTCGAAGGCGCCCTGCTCGATCACTGCCACAAGACCAACCCGCGCATCGCCACGGCGGATGATTACCGCCGCATGCTGGCGGAGTCGATGTAACGCCGAGCGCGCTACGAAACGAACGGCCGGATCAACGCCGTGATGCGCTCCGGCTGTTCGTGCACGACCCAGTGCGTGCCGTTGGGAATGCGTTCGAGCCGCATATCCGGAATGAAGCGCTCCAGCCCGTTGAGCAGGCTCTTGGGTAGCGCCATATCCATCTCGCCCCAGATCACCAGTGTGGGCATCTTCACGACAAACGCTTCCGGCGGCATCTGGTCGATACGCAGCGGTGCGGCGCCCTCGGTGGGCGGATGCAGCGGCGAGGCGCGGTAGTAGTTCACGCCGCCCGTCAGACCATGCGAGCCGCCTTCGCCCGGTTGGCTCCACGCCGCGTGATAACGCGCCCGCACCTCGGGCGTAAACCACTCGGCCACCGGTTGGCCCATGCCGTGGAAAAAACCTTCGAGCTTCTCAAAGTCGTTGGCAGCCAGCGCTTGTTCCGAACCCGGCTGGCGCAGCCAGTTCATGTACGCGGATGACGCCTGCTGGGCCGGATCGCTTAGCAGCGCATTCGCAAACACCCAGGGGTGCGGCGAGTTGATGATCGCCAGCCGCTCGACACGTTCCGGATGCTGGATCGCCAGGTTCCAGCAGATCGCACCGCCCCAGTCGTGCGCGACCACGATAGCGCGCTCATATCCAAGCGCCGTGATGAACTGCTCCAGATCCTGCACCAGGAACTTCGGGCGATACGCATCCACTGCAGCCGGCTTGCTCGACAGATTGAACCCCCGCATGTCGGGCGCCACGGCAAAGTGCGTATCACCAAAGGCGGCAAGCTGCGCTTCCCACTCGTACCAGAACTCCGGAAAGCCGTGCACGAACAGCATCAGCGGCGCACCGCGCTTGCCGGCGCTGGCGTAATGCAGCCGCGTGCCGTTGGGCAGATCGGCGAATTGCGATTCAGTGATGGCCGCAGCCGTTGCTGTGTTCATGGCAATTCCAGAGTCGTAACAGTGTGATTACCCGCGCAGCGCATCCACCAGACGCGCACGCACGTCCGGCTTGCTTTCGAAGGGGTCGGACGGATTGCGCTGTGAAACGATGTCTTCAAAACGGTGCTGCACCGGCGCCAGCGACTGCGGGTGCGAGTAGATGTAGAAGCCCGCGTTGCGGATGGCATCGAACGTTAACTGGGCGACCTCCTCGGCGGTCACCTTGCCGGAGCTGACGGCCTTGTCCGACATGGCTTGCGCTACGAGTTGCGACTTGGTGGGTGGCGCGTTGTTCGCGAGATCCTGTGGTCGATTGCGGTGGGATTGCGTAATGCCGGTGGGCACAAAATACGGGCACAGCACCGAGCAATGCACCTGCTCGGTCACCAGGCTCAAATCCTGGTACAGCGATTCGGACAGCGCCACCACCGCATGCTTGGACACGTTGTAGATGCCCATGGCCGGCGCGTTCAGCAGGCCTGCCATCGACGCCGTGTTGACGATATGGCCTTCGTACGACGGGTCCTTCTTCGCGGCCTCCAACATGAGCGGCGTGAAGATGCGCACACCGTGGATCACGCCATGCAGGTTTACGCCGAGCACCCAGTCCCAATCCTTCTCGGTGTTCTCCCAGACCAGGCCGCCTGCGCCGACGCCAGCGTTATTGAACAGCAGGTTGACCTTGCCGAACGTCTTGATCGCGGCATCGGCCAGCGCCTGTACGTCTTCCACCTTGGACACATCGACACGCAAGCCGACCACTTCCACGCCCTGCGCTTTGAACTCGGCCACGGCAGCGTCTAGCGCATCCTGTTGGATATCGGCCAGCACCAGCTTCATGCCCAACCTAGCACCGATCTTGGCGAACTCCTTGCCGAACCCCGACGCACCACCCGTGATGACGGCCACGCCGCCTGCGAATTGCTTCATGTGTGTCTCTCTCGTGTTGTTGTCATGAAATGCGATAGCGGAGGCAAAGGCTGTCAGCCTGCCGCCTCAACCTTGCGCACGGCGTAACCCACGCGCGGGAAATGCACCACCACTTGGCCGACGCGCGGGTCTTCACGCAACACGCCAACGGAATCGCGCGTGGACACGACCAGTTCGCCTTCGACTGGGTCAACGCCATAGTCGACTGCAGCCACCGTGACGCGCGTGCCCTTGGGAAGATCGTAGCGATCGTCGAACGGGGCATTCGTTTCGGTCAGCGCGCGCGGCGTGGCAGCCTTGGCGATGTCGAGTGCCTCAGCGGGCGTCATCGGTTGGGCTTGCGAGTGGCCAAATGCGGCAACGCGATGCATCCATGCCACGACTTCGGGGTGGGCATCCAGAATGCCCGCGACGCCCGTTGCGCGGCGAATAAACCACAGGCAGTGGTAGACGGAAAAATCCGCCACCGTCGGCTGTTCACCAAACAGGAAGATGTGCTCGCCGGTGGCGAACTGCCGCTCCAACTGTGCGAGGAAGACGTGCAGCGTGGACGTGGCTTCCGGTAGCGGCGTACGCAAACCAATGCCGCCCGCGCGCATCGCTTTCCGGTCTTCCACAAAGGCTTTGACAGCCGCCTCCGGCATGTTGCCGAACAGGCTTTGAAAACCCGCCGGCTGCATCACAAAGGTGGCCGACGCCCAGAACAGCGTCGTATCCGCCCACTGCGCCATGGCGAACACGGCGGCGGCATGCTCAGAAGGCACGAGCTTCGGCAGCGGATGAATCGATTCGAGCACCTGCGTAATCAGCGCGGTATCGCAGTAGATGTCCGCGCCGATCTGCAGGAATGGCGTACGCCGATAGCCGCCGGTGAGCGGCATCACATCCGGCTTGGGTAGGATGACCGGCACGGTGACGGACTTCCACGGCTGGTCCTTATAGCCGAGGATCAAGCGCACCTTCTCTGAGAACGGCGAGGTGGCGTAGTGATGCAGGATCAGATCCGTCATGGAGGCTCCAGAAAATTGCGGGCCGATCAATCGAGCAGATCGGGTTGTTCTTTGACGATGCGCGCGTACAGCGGCTGAAACTGGAACCACCCTGCCTGCGCGGAACCGACGATGGAATATGCCTGCCGCGCAGCCGCATCGGAGATCGTGCGCGGGGCCTCGCCGGTGCGCGCCGCAGCGGCTTCGGCCAGCAGTTGCACCTGGCAGGAGCGCTCCATCGTGATGAACCACCACGCGGCCTCATCGACCGTTTTGCCGACGGTCAGCAACCCGTGGTTCTGGAGGATGGCGGCCTTGTTGTCGCCGAGTGCTTCGGCAATGCGCTGGCCTTCATCCAGCTCGACCACAACCCCGCCGAAATCGTCATACAGCGCATGATCGTCATAGAAAGCGCAGACGTCTTGCGTGAGCGGATCAAGCTTGCGGCCGAGCGTCGACCACGCGCGCCCATACGTGCTGTGGGAATGCGCAGCGGCCACTGCATCGGGCCGCGCTTGATGCACGCGCGAGTGAATCGCAAACGCCGCTGCATTGACCGGGTAATCCCCCTCGACCACGTTGCCGTGGTGGTCACAGCGGATCAGGTTTGACACCGTCACCTGACTGAAATGCACGCCGAACGGATTGACCCAAAAGCTGTCCTGATGCTCTGGGTCGCGCGCTGTGATGTGCCCGGCCACGCCTTCGTCAAAACCGAATTTGGAGAACAACCGGAACGCTGCGGCCAGACGCTGTTTGCGATGCAAGCGTTCTTCGGCAACGGTTGCGAACTGCGGCGGACGCGGCAGGTTGCGATAGCGGGCAGCAGCCTCAGGGCTGAGGCTGCTGGCCATGTCTTCGGGCCGCTTGGCTTGCGCGGTTTCGGGTGCGTTCATGGTGTCTCCTTCACGCGTTTGTTTTGGGTGGAGCCATTCTGTGGCGGCCCTCACCCGGCGGACTGTCAAACCATTGACAATCCGCTGGCGGCTGAACTCAAACCAGCTTGACGAGCTGCTTGCCGAAGTTCTTACCCTTGAGCAGGCCCATGAAGGCTTCGGGCGCGCTCGCCAGGCCTTCAGCCACGCTCTCGCGGAACTTCAGCTTGCCTTGCGCCACGAAGCCGCCCAGCTCACGCAGTGCTTCCGGCCACACGTCCATGTGTTCGGAGACGATGAAGCCTTCGATCGTCAGGCGCGACACGAGGATCAACTGCGGGTTCTGGAGCGGCAGCGGCTGGCCGTCGTAACCGGCGATCATCCCGCACATGGCGATGCGGCCGAACGGGTTCATGCGCGAGAGCACCGCATCCAGAATCGAACCGCCCACATTCTCGAAGTACGAGTCGATGCCGTCCGGCGTGGCTTCCTTGAGCATCTTGTAAAGCTCTTTCGGATCCTTGGCGGCCTTGTAGTCGATGCAGGCATCAAAGCCCAGTTCGTTGACCACGTAATCGCACTTGTCCTTGCCGCCGGCAAAGCCCACGGCGCGGCAGCCCTTGAGCTTGGCAAGCTGGCCGACCACGCTGCCAACGGCGCCCGACGCGGCGCTCACCGCCACGGTCTGGCCGGGCTTGGGCAGCATGATCTTGTTCAGGCCGTACCACGCCGTCACGCCAGGCATCCCCACCGAACCCAGATACGCCGACAGCGGAATGTGGCGCGTATCGACCTTCTGGATGCCACGGCCATCGGAGATGCCGATCTCCTGCCAGCCGAACATGCCGACCACGCTGTCGCCCACGGCAAACGACGGGTTCTTGGAGGCCTCCACCACACCAACCGTGCCGCCAATCATCACTTCATTCAGCGGCTGCGGCTCTGCATACGACTTGCTATCGTTCATGCGGCCGCGCATGTACGGATCGAGCGACAGGAAATGGTTGCGCACCAGCACTTGGCCGTCCTGCAGCTCAGGGACGTCCGCCGTCTCCAGGCGGAAGTTGTCCGGCGTGACGGCACCCTGCGGACGGGAAGCCAGAACAATGCGTTGATACGTCTTCGACATGAATGCGCTCCTAGGAATCGTGGTTGCGGTTTGCGTGTTCTTCACTTGTGCTGCATGAAATACTCGGCCAGCGCCGCATACGCCCGGTGCGTGACCGGATCGTTCGCGGCGTTGGCGGCAATGGGGTGCGAGGCGTAGCGCACGATGGTCATCTGGGCCACCGGATCAATATAGATGCGCTGGCCATGGATGCCGCGTGCCTCGAACGTGTGGTGATCGTTGCTGGAGACCCACCACATGTTGCGATACGAATACCCTGGCAGCGTCGCGTAGCCTGCCTTGGCAAACTTGGCAGGGTCACCGCCGCGGCGGATGTCGTCAATCACGCTCTTGGGCAAGATCTGCTTGCCGTTAAAGCGGCCTTCGTTACGGATCATCTCGCCAAAGCGTGCAAGATCGCGCAGCGTGGTATTCAACCCGCCGCCGCCCGATTCGGTACCGATGCTGTCCACCTGAAAGTACGCGTCATCCTGTGCACCCATCGGCTGCCAGATGCGCTCTGACAGCAGCGCCGCCAGCGACTTGTTGGACGCACGGCGCACGATCCAGGCGAGCACTTCTGCATTGACGGTCTTGTAGGCGAAGGCCTCGTCGTGCTGGCCTTCCTTGCGCAGCGTGACGAGGTAGTCGTAGAAGTTGTCCGGCCCCTTGTAGCCAGCCGGGCGCGGCAGCATGCCGCCAGCACGGGCGTAGGCCCAGACATCGGCGTTCGGGTCGGCGTAGTTTTCGGAGTACTGCACGCCCACAGTCATGTCCATGACCTGGCGCACGGTGGCATCGGCGTAGGCGCTGTCCTTCAACTCCGGAAGGTATTGCGTGACAGGCGCAGCCGGATCGAGTTTGCCGTCGGCCACCAGCATGGCGGCCAGCGTGCCAACAAACGATTTCGTGACCGACATGGCGATGTGCGGCGTATGCGCGTCGAGCACGCCAAAGTAGCGCTCGTACACCACCTTGCCCTTGTGCACGACTAGGATGCCGTCGGTGTAGGTCAGCTTGAGCGCTTCGGAAAACGTGCGGCGCGTACCGTTGGGGTCGGTGAACAAGACGCCGCTGATGTCGCGTTCAGCACGCGGCAGCTTGCTGACGGGGCCATCGCCACGCCAAATGACGCGCGTCGGCACAAACTCCCGCACGTGGCTGTAGCCGTAGCGCGTGCGCGGGAACATGTTGCCTGCCATGTCAAAGCGGATGATGCGATCCGGCGGCGGCGGGAAGCCCTGCATCCAGCCCATCTTGTTCGGGTCGGATTCGTCCGCCGTGAGGGGTTTCTGTACCGGAGGGTTCGAGGCCGGCGGTGCCTGCACGGCGGTGGGCGTCTCCGCGGCCGGTGCGGAGTTGGAGGCGCATCCTTCCAGGGTCATGGTCAGTCCGGTGCAGCAAAGCAGCGTGATGGCAAAAGCGGATGCCGTCCGCCGTGCGGGTTGTTGCATGGTTGTCTCCGTGGTTGCTTTTCTTATGTGCCGGACGCCGTCCGGTGTGCAACTGGGTACTGCCTTACTGCAACTGCGTAGGTCAATCAGCCGTCCGCGCCTGGCTCGGGTGTGCGCGGCGGTACACGGCTGGCAATCTGCGCGCGCTTGACGAACTTGAACGTGCCCGAGCCGCGGGCAACCAGCTTGTCATCGGCATCCCTCACCTCGCCTTCGCAGAACGCCATGGTGGTGGACTGGTGCACGCAGCGCGCGCTTGCCCTGAGCGTGCCACGCCCGGGCTGCATGAACGCCGTCTTCATCTCGATCGTCACCACGCCGCGGCCGTGCACGTCAGCTGAGCGGCCAGCCATGGCCATCGCCACGTCGAGCATCGTCATGGTCACGCCGCCGTGGGCCATTTCCCAGCTGTTCATGTGCTGGGCCTCGAGTGCGAGTTCGACGATGCCCTCGCCGCCTTCCGCCTTCAGGCACCGCATGCCCAAAAGCTTCAGGAAAGGGATGTCGATCGGAAAACCGTTGTTGTCTGCGCTCATGCTGCGTTTCAAAAGAGTGGAAAGCAGCCGAAATTAGACCACGCTCACGCCGCCATCCACGGCCAAGATCTGCCCCGTGATGTGTTTGGAGGCGTCCGATGCGAACAGAGCGGCCACGCCCTTGAGGTCTTCCTCATCGCCAATGCGGTGTAGCGGCGACTTCTCGGTCAGCTTGTCGACACCCAGCTTTTCCAGCGAGCCGCGCGTCATCTTCGACGGGAAGAAGCCAGGGGCGATGGCGTTGACGGTGATGCCGTGCTCGCCCCACTCGCCTGCCAGCGCGCGCGTAAAGTTGACCACGGCGCCCTTGCTGGTGTTGTACGCAATCGTATCGAGCGAGCCCGGTGGATTGCCCTTCAGGCCGGCAATCGATGCCACGTTGACGATCTTGCCGTACTTGCGCGGGATCATCGAACGCTTGCCGATCTGCTGCGTGAGCAGGAACAGGCCGCGGATGTTCAGGTTCATCACCTTGTCCCCCAGGCTTCGACCGG
>JGI24740J21852_10001730_pt1 | contig 10035 bp, 9 predicted proteins | sample KBSCornC6_FD_21852 | JGI IMG/M metagenome (IMG submission 21852) | reverse complement strand
GAAAACGGAGCGCAACGCCCGAAAGACATGCGCGAAGCAGCACCGAAGGCCCCGCAAATTCTGAGGGACAACGTTTACGGCTGGTTCGAGCGCATTGACCGAGGAATCTACGCTTTGACAGAGCTTGGAATAGAGGCTCTCAAGCGTTGGCCGGCAGCGCAGCTTTAAATATGGAAAATTTCCGGTCGCTCAACATTAAATTCATGTAATATCTTAACATTTTGCAATACAAACATGATCAATATTTAATTTGTAAAAGTTTCTTGGCGGATCATATTAACACCAAGCGCCAATTCAAATCTATACTTTGCTTCCTGCAGTAAAAACGGGAAACAAAGTCGCTCGCAAAATTGACGCGGAACCAATCACAGCTCGTCTCCGATATGGACGGGCCGCCAAACCGCCAACGATCTCGCAAGGGACTTTGCCATGCCTTCTCTTCTCCGCAAACATCGCACAGCCGCCATCGTCGGTGCCGCTATCATCGTCGGCGCCGGCGCATTGCCTTTTGCCTTCAGCACATCCGCAACCGTCGCCTCGGCCGCCGAACCGGCCGGCATCATCGCACCCGGCGGCTCCTTCGCTCCGATCGTCGATGCCGACAAGCCGGCCGTCGTCACCGTCACCACCACCATGAAGGCGACCGATACCGGCGCCGACGGCAGCAACTCGCCGATGGACGAGCAGTTCCGGCAATTCTTCGAAAACCAGGGTATCCCCTTCCCGAAGCAGATGCCGCGCCAACAACAGAACCAGCGCGCCATGGCGCTCGGCTCCGGCTTTATCATCAGCCCCGATGGCGTCATCGTCACCAACAATCACGTCATTCAGAATGCGGTCGACATCAAGGTGACGCTTGACGACGGCACCGAACTGCCTGCCAAGCTTTTGGGTGCCGATGCCAAGTCGGACCTTGCCGTCCTGAAGATCAACGCGCCGAAGCCGCTCGCCACCATCGCCTGGGGTGACTCCGACAAGCTGAAGCTTGGCGACCAGATTCTCGCCATAGGCAATCCCTTCGGCATCGGCACGACCGTCACAGCCGGCATCGTCTCCGCTCGCGGCCGCGACCTGCACAGCGGCCCTTATGACGATTTCATCCAGATCGATGCCCCCATCAATCACGGCAATTCCGGCGGGCCGCTGGTCGACCGCGAAGGCAATGTCGTCGGCATCAACACTGCCATCTACTCGCCGAACGGCGGCAGCGTCGGTGTCGGCTTTGCCATTCCCTCTGCCGAGGCCAAAGCGATTGTCGCCAAGCTGGAGAAGAACGGCTCGATCGATCACGGCTATCTCGGCGTCGCCATCCAGCCGGTGACCTCGGATATCGCCAATGCCATGGGCCTCTCGCAGACCCAGGGTGCGCTTGTCGCCAGCGTCAATGACGATACCCCGGCCGCCCGCGCCGGCATCAAGAGCGGCGACATCGTCACCGCCGTCGGCAACGAGAGCGTGAAGGCGCCGAAGGATCTGTCGCGGCTGGTCGCCGATCTCTCTCCCGGTGACAAACGTTCCATCACCCTGTGGCGCGACGGCAAGAGCATGGACGTCAATGTCACCATCGGCGGCAATGACGACAGCAAGCAGGCCGCCAACGACGCTGGCGACGGCAAGGTCCAGCCCTCCAATCAACCGAGCATTGGCGTCGGCCTTGCCAACCTAACACCGGATGTGCGTGAGCAGTTGAACCTGCCGCATGGCGTCGAGGGCGCCGTCGTTGCCAGCGTCAATCCGGAGAAGCCCGCCGCTGCGGCTGGCATCCAAACCGGTGACATTATCGTCTCGGTCAATGATCAGCCGGTCCACAACGCCCATGAGGTGCAGACGGCCGTTGCCAAAGCCGGCAAGGATGGCCGCAAGTCCGTCCTGCTCCTGATCGAGCGAGACGGCAACAAGACCTTCGTCGCCGTGCCGTTCTCGGCCGCTTAGAAGATCTGAGGCATTGAATGATCGGCCCGCTTCCAGCAACGGAGCGGGCCGAATTTGTCTTGTTTCGCCGTCTCCACGTGGCCTATGTCCTGAACGCCACCTTTCCACAACGGAAACCTTTCCGTTTTTGACACCTGACTCTTTTTGTCCAAACTCTGCCTTTGTGATGGTACAAATAGCGCCGGAGCCGATTGAAACGATCGGGCGGGAAGTTTAAACCGCTCCGGCGATATCAGCGGCTGGGCCTTAAAACAGGAATAAGCGGCGGCAGGAGTTGGAGTGACTGATCCCTACGATATTCTCGGCGTTGCGCGCGATGCGGGCGAGGAGCAGATCAAGGCAGCTTATCGCAAGCGCGCGAAGGCAGCCCATCCGGATTCCGGCGGCGATACCGAGGCTTTCGCGCGGCTGCAAAAGGCCTACGAGCTTCTTCTCGACCCCGTACGCCGCAAGGTGTTCGACGATACCGGCTATGATGTCGAACTGACCGATGCTGTCGACCTGCAAGCGCTGGTCGCGATCGAGAAGCTGATTACAGAGGTCGTGCTTGACGAACGGGAACCTGGTACCTTCGATCCGGTCGCCAAGATGCGCGCGAGCCTTCTGGAAGAAATTCGCAAGGCGAATTTCAGCAAGAGCGAGCTCGAGCGACACTCCAATCGCATCGGCCTTCATTTAGAGCGGCTGGGCAAGCGTCCGGGCAAAGACGTAGTCGGCCGCATGCTGCGCGCCCGCATCAAAGCGATCGCCACCGCCATCAGCGAAACGGAAGCAAAGATCGGCGCCACCGAACGCGCCTGTGACATGCTCGAAGGCTATCTTTACGAGATGAACGAGCCTCAGGAAGAAGCGGAAACAGCTGCCGAGATCGAATGGGACGAGCCAAGGGTCCGCTCGGCCGCGCAGTAGAAGCTCACTTTTTCACTGCTCGAAAGAGGCAAATTTCGCGTTTGCCTTGATCGCCACATCACTTTCAGCAACGCAATGTTGCAATGCAACAATTTTCCCTGGACAAATCGAGGGGCTGGCCTAGATCATGCATCCAGCACGCCGTCCTGTTTCATCGGGCGACGGCGAAGCGGCAATGGCGGGCGCCTGTTTCCGGCATTCGCCGAAGGTCTAAAAACGGCGAGGTATGCGTTTGCTGGCTTCCGAAGCGGATGAAGTCGTCTTTGAACATCTGAGCGAGAACCGATCGCGGGCCGCATTGAGAGGCGCCTTCTGGTCGGCGCTGGACACATTGATCCCGACGGCGCTCAACAGCCTGGTCTTCGTCGTCACCTCGCGTTTTCTTCTGCCCCAGGATTTCGGCCTGGTCGCACTCGCCTTCGCCATCGTCAGTTTCGCTTCCGGTTTCGGCCCGACGGCCTTCGGCGAGGCCTTGATCCAGCAGAAATCCATTCGGCGCAGCCACCTCGATACGGTCTTCTGGCTATCCTTCGCCTCCGCGGCAATCCTCTATGCCGCGCTGTTTCTGCTTTCCCCGTTTCTCGCCCACTGGGTCGGACATGACGACATCGTCAAGCTGCTGCTGATCATCGGCCTGAAAATCTTCTTCGACATGATGATCATCGTGCCAAACGCCCTGATCGGCCGCACGATGTCCTTCCATCTCGCAGCTGCCCGCACGGCGATCGCCACCACCGTTTCGGCGACTATCTGTCTTGCGCTGATCTTCGCCGGTTTCGGGCTATGGGCGCTTGCAATTGCCCAGATTGCAGCTCCCGCTGCTGCCTGTATTGCCGCATTCTGGGGCGCAAGATGGCTGCCGGGTTTCCGGATCAAGCTCTCGAGCCTGCGCGAATTGCTGCATTACGGCATCTTCGCCTCGGGCAACCGATTCCTCCAGACCATGAATCTCGACCAGCTGATCATCGGCACGCTGGTGAGCCCGGCCGCTCTCGGCATCTATAATTTCGCCCGGCGGCTCTACGAGATGCTCAACAATGTCGTTGCGGGCGGGCTGAATTCGGTCAGCCACGTGCTGCTCTCCTCGCTGCAGCATGATAAGGACAAGGTGCGCGAAGCCTTCCTCATGGCGACCTTCGGCTGCTCGCTGGTGTCTTTCCCGGCCTTCATGGGGCTTGCGGCGGTCGCCGACGATGCCATTCCGCTGATCTTCGGACCGCACTGGGCCGCCGCCATCTGGCCGGTTCGTTTCTTCTGCGTCATCGGCCTGATGGCCGGTATCGGCATCATCCAGGCCTCCCTGATCACCAGCCAGGGCAGATCCGACTGGTGGTTCTACTATCAGCTGGTGCGCAACGTCGTCTCTATCCTCACCGTGCTCATTCTTCACCAATATGGGGTGACAACCGTCGTCTTCGGTCTCATGCTCGGAGTGGTGATGCTCTGGCCGGTGACGCTGTGGATGGTGTCGCGATTGATCGGTCTCAGCATCGCGGAATATTTCGGTCAGTTCCTGAGGCCCATCGCCGCTTATCTCGGCATGCTTGTCGCCGTGCTGGCAATCTCGTCGGCCCTGATCAACCAGCCCCTGGCAGAACGCCTTATCTGCGAAGTCCTGGTCGGTGGCCTCGCCTATTCGGCCCTCATCCTTCTCCTATGCAGAGAAAGGGTCCTCTTCCTCGTGCGAACGACGCTGCAAGGCCGTCGCGCGAAGGCACAGTAGCAGTCGTCGCGAACAAGGACGGAAAAGGCTCATTCCATCTCGCGATAGAATACCAAGTCGGAAAGGCGCCTCATGACACTGGTTACGTTCATCATTCCCGTTCGCCATCAGGCCAATTCCAATGATTGGCCGGCGCTGAAACGGCGGGCAGTCCAACAAAAACTGGCGCGGCGTTGTCGTCGCCAATGAAGGCGCCGATCTGCCGGATCTGCCGCCGAATTTTACGGCAGAACGCGTGACCTTCCCGCCAAACCAGCTGCATGACATCAACGGCGCCGATCGCGAGAAGGTCTATGATGCATTCCGGCTGGACAAGGGCCGCCGCGTCCTGAGCGGCATGCTATCCGCGCGGGATACCCGTTTCTTCATGATCGTCGACGACGATGATTTCGTCAGCGCCAACATCGTGGATTTCGCGGCCGGAAATACCGATGCCAACGGCTGGAAAATCAACCGGGGCTATCTTTGGAACGAAGGCGGCAGGCTGCTTATGCATCACAACGACTTCGCCAATTATTGCGGTACGTCGCTGATCATTCGCTCCGATCTCTATCGCTTGCCGGCGACCTTCGAGGATGCGGAGATCGATTATATCAAATCCATGCTCGGCAGCCACGTGCGCATCGGCAAGCTGCTGGCCGACGCCGGCTCTCCGCTCGGCTCGCTGCCCTTCCGCGGCGCGATCTATCGGGTCGGCCATGCCGGCGCCCACAGCAAGTCCTCCAATCTCATCAGGACGCATTTCCTCAACCGATCGGTGCTGACAAGTCCCCGCCAGTTCCTGGGCAACCTTTCGCGGGTGCGCCCGCTCGATCGCAACCTTAGAAACGAGTTCTTCGGCGCGCGGGCCGCCGGATAGCTTAGGCGTAACCTTTCCCCCCATGAGGTTTCGATCAATGCCGGCTGATGCAACGAGACACAGATATGCCGCCCTGGATGCGATGCGCGGTCTGGCGGCATTCGCCGTTGTCGTCTATCACCTCGACAGGCCTTATGCGCCTTCGGCCTATATCGCGGTCGATTTTTTCTTCGTGCTCAGCGGCTTCGTGATTGCCAGGGCCTATGGTGAAAAACTCGCAAGCGGCATGACCGTGCTGGCCTTCATGAAGGCCCGCTACGCGCGTCTCTATCCGCTCTTCCTCATCGGCAGCGTCTACGGCCTTGTGCAATTGCTGCTGCACTGGCAGGCATCCGGTGTCGGACGGGCCGATCTTGCCGCGAGCATCCTTACGACCATATTCATGCTGCCTTCGCCGAGTTTTCTAACGCGGTCGGCGGGCGACATCTTGGCGCTTTATCCGCTGAATGGCCCCGCCTGGTCGCTGTTTTGGGAGCTGCTGGCCAATCTCATATTCGCGCTCGTGCTGTTCAGATTGAAAACGCGGAGCCTGATCCTCATAGCCACTGCATCTCTGGCGCTGCTGATCGGCTCCGTCTTCCTGCACAAATCGCTCGATCTGGGCTGGGAATGGCACTCGGTGGACGGCGGCTTTGCCCGCGTCTTCTTTTCCTTCACGCTCGGAATGATCATCTACCGGCTTCGAAACAGCACCGCGATTGGCTGGACCATGAACAGCTATGCCGCCCTGCTGCCCATTGCGGTGATCTTAATCTTGCTGTTTCTGCCCACCTATTCGCTGAAATATGCGCTTGTTTTCTGCATCCTGATCTCGCCGCTCATCGTCCTTGCCGGCACGATGCTGGAACTGCCAGAGAGGCTGCAACGGCTCGGTATCTTTCTCGGCTATCTCTCCTATCCCATCTATATGTGCCATCGCGGCTTCACTGAGATTTACGGGCATCTGATGCGCGATACCCACTTGCCGCAGCCCGTCTACGTCGCGATCTATCTCGTCGCGATTTCCATCATCGCCCTCATCTCGGCCAAGCTGGCGGAAATCCTGGTTCGCTATATCGGCGCCTCGAAAGGCGCTCACAAAGGCATTGAAGCCAGCCAACGCGGCTGACTGTCTCCAGAAATCATGTGTGGACGGCGGCAAGTGCGATGGCATCGGCAACCTCGTCGCACCGCTCCGAAAGATTGGCCGTCGCGACGCGCAAATTGCTGCTGGGCAGGATCGAGAACTTGGCACCGGGATGCACCGCGATGCCTCGGGCAGCAAGCGTCACCATCGCGAAAGGCTCCGACGAGACCGGCACCCAGGCACATAATCCCTCTCCGTGCCACGCATCGACGCCGCGCTCGCGAAGCGCATCGATGAGCCCTGCGCGGCGTTCCCGATAGGTCCTGCGGGCATGATCCAGGCACGATGCCGTCGCCGGATCGCGCAGCAGCCAGGCAGCCGCCGCCTGCAGGATACGGCTGGTCCAGCCGGAACTAAAGCTGCGATAGGACTGGATCTGGTCGATGATCGCCCGTGAGCTCGACAATACGGCGAGGCGCAGGTCCGGCCCGTGCGTCTTCGAGTAAGACAGAATATGGATGACCCGATCCGGAAAGAGATGTCCCATCGAATGACGTGGTGCCGTCGAGATATCGGCAATGCCATCGTCCTCGACGATCAGCGTATCCTTGTCGCGAAGGATCTCCGTGAGGCTTGCCATGCGTGCCGGGCTCACGCTCTGGCCGGTGACGGAATGGATGCGCGGCTGGAAGATGAAAGCGACCGGGCGATATTTTAGCGCTTCCTCCAGCGAGGCCGGCAGCGGCCCCTCCTCGTCGCATTTCACCGGAATGATGCGGGCGCCCCGATCCTCGAGAATATCGAGAAGCCGCATGCCCGTCGGATCTTCGATCGCAACGGCAGCACCCGGCATGACGAGGGCGTTGATCAGGGTGTAGACGGCATTATAGCCGCCATTAGTCGCCAGGAACGCCTCCGGCTCATAGGGCCATGTCTTCCTGACCTCGCGCTCAAGCTCCGGCAGGATGCGGCTGCGCTCGTAGCTGTTGAGATTTTCGGCCGAGGCGCCATAGGCCATCGCCGCCTCCAGCTTTGGCAGCAGGCGAACATCGGGAACGGCTGCTGTCAGATTGAGGGCGTCGGAACCGTAATCGCCGACACTTGCTAACCGCGCCGGCTTGGCGACGAAGCGGTCGCCGCTGACCCATGTGCCATTCCTGCCGCGTCCGCTGATGATCTTCTGACGTCTGAGTTCGCTCCAGGCTTCCGACAGGGTCGCCGGGCTCACGCCAAGGACAAAGGCGAGGTCGCGGATCGGCGGCAGCTTGGTGCCAACAGGCAGGGCGCCAGCGCGAATGAGCGCGCTCGTTTCAAGCGCGATGCCACGGATGGTCCGATCGCTCAATTGTGAGGCAAACCATTTCGCATCCCGCTCTTCGCTCATTTCTGACACCATTTTTAATGTTCAATAACGTAATAACATTTGATCGACTTATATTGAACATTTACTCGTTGAGAAAACAAGTTTTCCCGCGAGTGAATTTCATGCCCCTTACTCTCCGCCTTGCCCTCCGCGACTGGGACTATATGACGCCTTTAGTCCTGGGCGATGTCTCCTCCCCGAAACTCGACATCAAGGTGGATCGGGTCGGCACGCTGGTCTCGCATGTTGGGAAGAGCGACGCCTATGACGCGGCGGAAACATCCTTCAGCCGCTACACGCAGATGCGCATCGACGGCGACGAGAGCGTGGTCGGCATACCGAACTTCATCATGCGCGGCTTCCGCCATCGCTGCGTCATCACGACCAAGGAAAGCCCGATCACGAGCTTCGCCCAATTGGCCGGCAAGCGTATCGGCGTCACCGGCTGGCGCGACTCCGGCAATACCTGGACGCGGGCAGCGCTACGCCGCGAAGGCGTCGGCGTCGAAGATGCCATATGGTATGCCGGCCGCCTCACTGAAGCCCATCCGATCACCGACCGCCTTGATGGCTTTGGCCGTCCCGGCCGCATAGAGGTGGCACCCGGCGAAAGGCCGATGGTGGACCTGCTGAAGGAAGGGCTGCTTGACGCGATCTTCACGCCCTTCATGCCGGACGGCTATTTCGCCGGCAACTCCGGCTTCCGCCAGCTCCTGCCCGGTTTCCGCGCGGCCGAGCATCGCTATTTTGCCGATGTGGGCTATGTACCGGGGATGCACCTGGTCGGCCTGAAGGCTGAGATCGTCGCCGAGCATCCCTGGGTCATTGCCGAATTGAGCAGGCTGATCGACGAATCGCAGCGCATGTGGCTCAGCAAGCGGCGCAAATATGCCGAAACCACGCCCTTCATGCTCGACGAACTGTTGAAATCGGCAACCGAGCTGCCCGAAGGGTGGGATGCGAGCGGCTTTGCCGCCAACCGCAAGATGATCGCCGATTTCGCCGAGGAGCTGCATGTGCAGGGCATCCTGCCGCGGCTGATGACGCCGGAGGAACTCTTCTCGTTCGACGTTGATGGCAGCCGGACAAGCGCTGCCTGACGACCACATCGTATCAGAGACACAAAGCAAAAAGGGGAATGAACATGTCGCTGAAGAAAATGATCTACATCGCCCTGGCAAACCTGACGATGTCGGGTGCTGCCTTCGCCGAGGATGCGAGCCTGCCGAAACTTTCGGTCAACAAAGATCTGCAAGCCAAGCTGCCGGAAGCGATCCGCACATCGGGCAAGATGATCTCCGTCAACAACGGCTCCTTCCCTCCCTATGAGATCGTCACGGGCACCAAGCTGACCGGCGCCAGCGCCGATCTGACCGACGCGATCGGCGAGGTGCTTGGCGTGAAGATCGAGCATGAAAGCGTCAGCGGCCTGCCCGCCATCCTCGCGGGCATCAATTCCGGCCGCTATCAGTTTGCCTTCGGGCCGATCGGCGATTTCAAGAGCCGCGAGGAAGCCAACGACTTCGTCGACTGGGTGCAGGAATTCGTCGTCTTCGCCGTCCAGAAGGGCAATCCGAAGGGCATTACCTCGCTCGATAGCGCCTGCGGCCAGCGCATCGCCGTCATGGCTGGAGGCTCGGCCGAAAAGGTGATCCAGGTTCAGGCCGAGAAGTGCAAAACCGACGGCAAGGGTGCAATTGAAGTCCAATCCTTCACCGACCAGCCAAGCTCGATCCTCGCCGTCCGCTCCAAGCGCTCCGATGCCTTCTTCTCTTCGCAGGCGCCGCTCACTTATTTCGTCTCGCAGGCGAACGGCCAGCTCGAATTGACGGGCGTCGGCCAGAAAAACGGTTTCGAGGATCTCTATCAAGGTGCCGTCGTGCCGAAAGGCTCGCCGCTCGGCCCAATTCTGAAGGATGCCGTCAAACTTCTCATGGACAATGGCACCTATGCCGCCATCATGAAAAAATGGGGCCTTGAGAACAACATGATCAAGGAACCCGGTATCAATCTTGGCGGGACATTGCCGAAATGAGTAGGAACGCCGGAAACATCGCATCGCCTTCAGGCGATGCGTCGGAACGGGATGTGGCAAATGCCCACACACCGTTCCCGAAGGGTCGTGTGGCAGCCTGGATCGTTACCCTTGCGATCGCGGCCTATTGGGCCTGGTCGGTCGCGCG
>JGI24740J21852_10001728_pt1 | contig 10036 bp, 7 predicted proteins | sample KBSCornC6_FD_21852 | JGI IMG/M metagenome (IMG submission 21852) | reverse complement strand
CCACGGACCCATAGCCGCCCGTCAACAACGTTCCGCCAATCACCGCCGCGATGATCGCTTCGAATTCCTTCTGCAAGCCGCGATCCGCCGCAGCCGAGCCGATGTCGCACACTTGCAATACCGCGAACAGGCACGAGCAGAATGCGGTCAGCACGAACAGCAGAATCTTCACGCGGCGCACCGGAATGCCCACGTTCTTGGCTGCGTTCGCATCGCCGCCGACGGCGAGAATCCAGTTGCCGGCGCGCGTCTTTGCCAGAACGAATGCGCAGATTGCGGCGAGGCCGAACCACCACAGAATCACCTTCGGAATGCCAGGCACCAGCGCATGACCGTTATCGAGCAGCGTGCCGATGCCGTGGTGCGCGAGCATCGTGAAGAGGCCATTGAGCGCGACACCGTGAAAGAGCGTGTTGGCGAGCCAGTCCTGCTGCGCGAGGTCGCCGACGCCCGAGACGATGGTGCGGTCGGCGAACATGATCGACAGCGCGAGCGTGAGGCCGCGCAGAATGAACAGGAAGGCCAGCGTGACGATGAACGACGGCAGCCGCGTGCGCATCACGAGATAGCCGTTGAGCGCGCCGAGCAGCATGGAGCCGGCGAATGCAAAGAGGATCGAGAGCGAAATCGGCCAGTGAAAGTACACGCTCGGAATCGCGACCATCATGCCGGCGAAGCCGATCATCGAGCCGATCGAGAGGTCGAACTCGCCCGCGATCATCAAGAGACATGCGCCGACCGCGAGGATGCCGAGATACGCGGACACCTGCGACCAGTTCATCACGCCGTCGAGATTGAACATGCCGGAGCCGCCGGCCGTCAGCGCGAAAACGAGAAACACGAGTACCGCGCCGGAAATCGCGGCAAATTCAGGGCGGTTCAGCANATGACCGAACCACGATTCCTTGCGCACGCGCTCGTCGCGTCCGTCGCGCGCTTCGGCGTCCGGGCGCGGCGCGGCGTTATGCGANGCGGCGCTGTTTGGATCGACGTGCGGTGGGAAGTGTTTGCCGGCTACACCCATGATGTCTCCTTGGAGCCGGCTGTGCGTTAGGGCAGGCGGGAATGCGTTGCGAGAACGACAGCCGGTGAAATGCGCGCTGGCGGCGAAGCTGCCGGGCGGGAGCGATGCCCGCCGCGCGCGTGACTAGCTAGAAGAAAGAATCAGCGATACTGCCCTGCGTACTTGATGACCTTGTCGAGGTTTTCCTTCGTGATGAAACCCGGGCCCGAACGAATGTTCTTCGGTCCATACGACGGCGCGAGACCGTACGTCGCGAGCCGCGCCTTGAACTTCGGATTCGCTTCGAGAATCTGGCGGATTTTCGCGGGGTCGGTGGTGTGCTCTTTCTTCACGATGGCGAGCACGGCGACCGGAATATAGCCTTGCAAATACGGCTGCTGATCGATCGCGAACTGGATCGTGCCGTTCTGGATGGCCTTCGCGATGTCGTCGGAGAAGTCGAACGTGCAGAAATAGATCTTGCCGTTCAGGCCCATTTGCTGGACCGCTTTCAGCGTGGCCGACGCGGGCGTCGGTCCGAGCGTGAGAATCGCGCCGGTGTTCGGATGGTTGCGCAAATAGGCGCTGACCTTCGATTGGATCTCGGTCGGGTCCTGGCCGGAATCGATGGTGGACGATTTATAGTCGACGCCGATCGCATCCGCGAAACCACGGCAACGGTCGAACGAAACGGTGTTGGTCGCGAGGTGATTCACGCACACGAACGACTTCACGCCGGCCGCTTTCGCCTTCTCGCCCGCCGCCTTGCCGGCGACGTATTCGGGCTGGCCGACGTGCATGATCGCGCCCAGTTGCGCGCTCTGTTCCTCGGTGCCGGAATTGATCGTGACGAGCGGAATCTTCTTCGCGGTCACCTTGCTGATGGAGCTCTTGAGCACATCGTAATCGGCGATGGTGACGATCACGCCGTCGTAGTTGCGCGCGGCGGCCTGCTCGACGAGGCGCGCCATATCGGCGATGTCGCCGTTCGGCGGATTGCGATAGTCGGTCTCGACGTTGAAGTCCTCGTCGGCCTGCTTGATCGCGTTCTTGATCGTGTTCCACCAGGAATCGGAGTCCGGCGCGTGGCTGATCAGCACGAAATGAGCGTCAGCCGCGCGGGCGGCCGAAGCCGCGCCGAATCCCGTCGCCAACGTCAATGCCGTCACCAGAATCCTGAGCGTAGCCTTGCCCTTGCAAAGTCTCATGTCTCCACCTTTCTCGGTCTGTCGTTATTGAGGGAGCGACGCAGCTGCGCCGAAGCGCCATCGCTCACGACCAAGATTAGGTCATCTTCGAGGGTGGTGCAACAGAAATTTCATCGTGAATAAAAATGGAAAATACGTTCCATTTATGCGATGCGCTGCCTATAATCGGCAACGTCAAACACGTCGTGCGGCGCGCGTCGAAAGCGTCTGCCGCACTGCGACAAAGCACCGAAGAGAGACTCATGGCGGAAGAGAGCACCGAGGAATTGCCGAGCGTCGAAGAATTGATGCAGCGCATCGCGGAAAACTACGAAGCGTTGCCGCGTCAGTTGAAGAACGTCGCAACGTATATCGAGCAGCATCGTTCGAGCGTGATGGTCGATCGCACGAGTGATATTGCCGCAAGCTGCGGCGTGCATCCGTCGGCGGTGGTGCGTTTTGCGCAGCGCTTCGGCTTCTCAGGTTTCTCCGATTTGCAGGCGGTGTTTCGCCAGGCGTACACAGGGCAGGGCGCGTCGTCGCCGAGTTATCAGCAGCGCATTCGCAAGCTGATCGACGACAAGCCTGGCGCGCTGTCGGGCGGCGCGGTGGCGCGCGAATTCATCGCGGCGTCGCGCGGCGGCCTGGAAGAACTCGAAGCGGGGCTCGACGACAAACAGTTCGACGCCGCCGTGAAAATGCTGCAGCAGGCGGACAACATCTATGTGATCGGCGTGCGGCGCTCGTTTCCGGTCGCGAGCTACATCGTCTATGCGTTGCAGCACACGCCCAAGCGCGTGCATCTGGTGTCCGGTTTCGGCGGCATGTATCGCGAGCAGATTCGCAGCGTGAAGAAGGGCGACGTGGTGATCGCGATCAGCTTCGCGCCGTATGCGAAGGAAACGCAGTATTGCCTGCGCGTCGCGCATCATCATCAGGCGAAGACGCTGGTTATTACGGATAGCCAACTATCTCCGCTCGCCCGTTACGCGAGCACTCAACTGTATGTGAAAGAGGGCAGCGCGTTTGCGTTCCGCTCGCTGACCAGCACGATCTGCCTGTGCCAGGCGCTTTTCATCGCGCTCGCGTACAAGCTCGAACTGAACGTGGAAGAATCCAAAGACACTGGAGGATACGATGACTGACGCAGCACAACCGATCGACGTCGCGGTGTTCGGCGCGGGGCGCATCGGCAAGATTCACGCGGCCAATCTCGCGCGGCAACCTGGCGTGAGGCTCAAGTATGTGGTCGATGTGAATCGCGAAGCGGCCGCGGCGCTCGCTGCCGCGCATGGCGCGCAAGTGGCGGACATCGACGGCGCGATGGGCGACGCTTCGGTCGGCGCCACGGTGATCTGTTCGAGCACCGACACGCACGCCGATCTCATCATGAAGTCGGCCGCGCAGAAAAAGCACGTGTTCTGCGAGAAGCCCGTCGACCTCACGCTCGAACGCGCACGGGCCTGCGCGGACGCGGTCGAACGCGCGGGCGTGGTCTGCATGATCGGCTTTCAGCGCCGCTTCGACCCGACGTTTTCCGCGCTGAAGGCGCGTCTCGACGCGGGCGAAATCGGCACGCCGGAAATGCTCATTGTGACGAGCCGCGATCCGGGGCCGCCGCCGGTCGAATACATCCGGCATTCGGGCGGCATCTTCAAGGACATGCTGATTCACGACTTCGATATCTTCCGCTGGATTCTGGATGACGAAGCCGACACGCTGCATGCGACCGGCAGTTGCCTCACCGATCCGGCGATTGCAAACGCGGGCGACATCGACTCGACGGCGGTGACGATCCGCACGAAGCGCGGCCGTCTGTGCCAGATCAACACCGCGCGCCGCGCCGCCTATGGTTACGACCAGCGCTTCGAAGTGCTCGGCAGCGGCGGCATGCTGCAAGCGGGCAATGTGCGGCCCACTGAAGTCACCGCTTATTCGAAGACCGAAGTATCGAGCGACGTGCCCGAGGCGTTTTTTCTCGAACGTTATCGCGCGGCGTACGCGCTGGAAATCGCGCATTTCTTCGAAGCCGTGACGCAAGGCAAACCGGTGCGCACGACCGTCGCCGACGGCGTGAAGGCGCTCGAACTCGCCGAGGCCGCAACGCTTTCGTGGCGCGAAGGCCATGCGGTCAAACTCGGCGAGGCCGCGCGATGAATGCCGCGGCAGCGCATGACAAGCGCGTTCGTCTGGGCGTGGTCGGCCTTGGTCGGCTCGGCAAACGGCATGCGGAGAATCTCGCGTATCGCGTGCCGGGCGCGGAGCTGGTCGCCGCTTGCAGTCCGCTGGAAGAGGAGCGGGCATGGGCGCGCGGGGCATTGCCGTCGCCGCGTCTTTACGACGATTACGCGAAGCTGCTCGACGATAGCGAAGTGGATGCCGTGTGGCTCGTCACGCCGTCGTCGTTGCACGCGCAACAAATCGTCGACGCATTGCGCGCGGGCAAGCACGTGTTCTGCGAGAAACCGTTGTCGCTCGATCTCACCGAATGCGAGCGCGTGCTGGCCGAGGCCGCGCGCTTTCCGCATCTTCAGGCGACGATCGGCTTCATGCGGCGCTTCGATCGGAGCTATAAGGATGCATTCGACAAGATCGCGGCGGGCGCGATAGGCCGGCCGTTTCTGGTGCGCTCGCAGACCACGGACAAGAACGATACCGACGGTTTTTTCGTGCGCTTTGCGGCGACCTCGGGCGGCATCTTTCTCGACTGCACGGTGCACGATATCGACGTCGCGCGCTGGCTGCTCGGCAAGCCGCGCGCGACGCGCGTGTTCGCGGCGGGCGCGGTCGCGTTACATGAAGGCCTGCGCGAATTCGGCGACGTCGACAACGGCGTCGCGATCTGCGAATTCGAGGGCGGCAAGCTCGCGATGTTCTACGCGTCGCGCACCCAGGCGCACGGCAACGACACGCATAGCGAAGTGATCGGCACGGCCGGCGCGCTCGCGATCGGCTGCAATCCGCGCGCGAATCGCGTGGAGATTTATGACGCGAGCGGGATTCGCAACGAGTGCACGCCGAGCTTCTTCGACCGTTTCGAAGACGCGTTTTTGCACGAGGCGCGCGCGTTTGTCGCGGCGGTGCAGGGCGGGGCGGGCTCGGANGCGCAAGCGGGCGCNACGCTNGCCGACGCGCTCGAGGCGACGCGCATCGGCAATGCGTTGCGGCAGTCGCTGCAGAGTGGGCAGGCGGTGACGCTTTAGCGCCGGGATCGCGGCGGCGGCACTCTCAACGCCGCCACCGGCAGCGCGGCGCAGGCTGCGGTAGAATTTGACCCTCTGTCTGGCGTCGCACAACGGCGTCTCGTCCCGAAGGTCATCGTCGATGCAAATTCAGATTCACAAGGAAGTCGATGCGCGCGGGCTGATGTGCCCGCTGCCCATCCTGCGCGCCAAAAAGGCGCTCGCCGATATGGAAAGCGGCCAGATTCTCAAGGTGCTCGCCACCGACCCCGGTTCGCAGCGCGATTTCGCCGCGTTCGCGAAGCAGACCGGCAATGAGATCGTCGAGAGTTCGTCGCACGACAAGGTTTTCACGTTTCTGATGAAGCGCCGCTGACGCAGGCGCAGGCGCTGAAACACGTTCGCTCNAACGCGTCCTCTCAAACGCGTCCGCTGAAAACGCGCGCTGCAAACAAAAGGCGCTGTGCCCGCCAAAGCGGGGCACAGCGCCTTTTTCATTCGCGCGAAAGAATCAGCCTTCGAGCACCGGCGAACGCGTCCGCAGATATTCTTCGAAATCCGCGGCCACTTCCGGATGGCGCAGCGCGAATTCCACCGTCGCCTTCAGATAGCCGAGCTTGCTGCCGCAGTCGAAACGCGTGCCGTGATACTTGTACGCGAGCACCTGTTCGTCGGCGAGCAGCGACTGGATCGCGTCCGTCAACTGCAGTTCGCCGCCGGCACCGGGCTTGATCGAGCGGATGTGGTCGAAAATGCGCGGCTTCAGCACGTAACGGCCGACAACGCCGAGATTGGACGGCGCGACGTTCGGCTCCGGCTTCTCGACGATGCCCGACATCTTGATGATCGAGTCTTCCCATTCCTTGCCGTCGACGATGCCGTACGACTTNGTNTCNTGCGCCGGGATCTCTTCGACGCCGATCACCGAGCTGTGATAGTGGTCGAACACCTCGATCATNTGCGTCATGACGGGCGGCGTGCCGTACAGCAGGTCGTCCGCGAGAATCACGGCGAACGGGTTGTCGCCCACCAGCTTTTCGGCGCACAGCACCGCGTGGCCGAGGCCGAGCGCTTCCGGCTGACGCACGTAGAAACAGTCGACATGGCTCGGCTTGATGCTGCGCACGAGTTCGAGCAGCTTGTCCTTGCCGCGCGCCTCTAGCTCCGCTTCGATTTCGTACGACTTATCGAAATGGTCTTCGATCGCACGCTTGCTGCGGCCCGTGACGAAGATCATCTCCGTGATGCCGGCCGCCATGGCTTCTTCCACCGCGTACTGGATCAGCGGCTTGTCGACGATAGGCAGCATTTCCTTCGGGCTTGCCTTCGTGGCAGGGAGGAACCGGGTGCCAAGACCTGCTACCGGAAATACCGCCTTTGTAACTTTTAGCATGTGATTTACCCTGAGTCCTCTGGTTTAATCAGTCCGTGCCCGCCGCGCGGGGCGGGCGTGGAGCGCCGATCAGGCCGGCAAGCGCGCGAGCTGCGCTTTCAACTTGCCAACAGTCGCTTCGAATTCCGCCAGCCTTTTCTGCTCCTGCTCGACGACTGCGGGCGGCGCCTTGGCGACAAAACTTTCGTTCTGCAGTTTGGCATTGCACTTGACGATTTCCGTGCTCAACCGCGCAATCTCTTTCGACAGGCGCTCGCGCTCGACGGCCACATCGATCTCGACCTTCAGCACGAGCTTGTCACTTCCTACGATAGCAATTGGCGCGCCATCTGCCTGCGCGTCGAGCGTTGCTTCGTCGGCGATGATCTGCACTTCGGAAAGACGGGCCAATGCCTGGGCGTACGGAGCGAAACTGCGCAGACGCTCCGCGTTGCCGGTGACGAGCAACGGCACCTTCACCGCCGGCGACAGATTCATTTCGCCGCGCAGATTCCGGCACGCATCGATCATTGCCTTCAGGTCGGCGGCCCATTGCTCCGCTTCTTCGTCGATCTTCGACATCTCGGCAACGGGATACGGCTGCACCATGACGGACGCTTCGCCCTCGGCCTTGTCCGCGGGATAACGCCCGGCCAACGGCGCAACTTTTTGCCACAACGCCTCGGTGATGAACGGAATCACCGGATGCGCGAGGCGCAACACCGTCTCGAGCACGCGCAGCAGGGTGCGCCGCGTCGCGCGCTGCTGGTTCGGCTGACCCGTCTGGATCTGCACCTTCGCGAGTTCGAGATACCAGTCACAGTATTCGTCCCATACGAACTTGTATAGGGCGTTGGCCACATTGTCGAAGCGATAGTCGGCAAAACCCTTGGCGACTTCCGCTTCCACGCGCTGCAAGAGCGACACGATCCAGCGATCCGCCGACGAAAAATGCAGATGCCCGTCCGGCCCGCATTCGCCGCATTGCGCCGGCTTGCCGAAGCCGCAGTCGTGGCCTTCGCAGTTCATCAGCACGAAGCGGGTGGCGTTCCACAGCTTGTTGCAGAAGTTGCGGTAGCCTTCGCAGCGCGCGAGGTCGAAGTTGACGTTGCGCCCGAGCGTGGCCATCGACGCCATCGTGAAGCGCAGCGCGTCGGTGCCGAACGCGGGAATGCCGTCGGGGAATTCCTTGCGGGTTTTCTTCTCGATCGACGCCGCCTGCTTCGGATTCATCAGGCCGGTGGTGCGCTTGGCGACGAGCGCATCGAGCCCGATGCCGTCGACGATATCGATCGGATCGAGCGTATTGCCCTTGCTCTTCGACATTTTCTGGCCTTCGGCGTCGCGCACGAGGCCGTGCACGTAGACCGTGTCGAACGGCACCTTGCCGGTGAAGTGCGTGGTCATCATGACCATACGCGCGACCCAGAAGAAGATGATGTCGAAGCCCGTGACCAGCACCGACGACGGCAGGAAGTGCTTCAGTTCCTGCGTCTCGTTCGGCCAACCGAGCGACGAAAACGGCACCAACGCGGACGAAAACCACGTGTCGAGCACGTCTTCGTCACGCTTGAGCGGGCCGGTATAGCCGGCTTCGGCCGCTTTTTCGCGTGCGCCTTCTTCGGTCTTCGCGACGAAGATTTCGCCGTTTTCGCCGTACCACGCCGGAATCTGATGACCCCACCAGAGCTGGCGCGAGATGCACCAGTCCTGGATGTTTTCGAGCCACTGGTAATACGTGGAGGTCCAGTTTTCCGGCACGAATTTGATCTGGCCGTTGCGCACCACGTCGAGCGCGGTTTCGGCGATCGACTTGCCCGGATTGAACGTGCCCTCGGGCGCCGGCTTGCTCATCGCGACGAACCACTGGTCGGTCAACATCGGCTCGATCACGACGCCGGTGCGGTCGCCGCGCGGCACCATCAGCTTGTGCGGCTTGACGGATTCGAGCGCGCCGAGCGCTTCAAGATCCGCAACCACCTGCTTGCGCGCGTCGAAACGGTCGAGGCCGCGGTATTTTTCCGGCGCGTTTTCGTTGATCTTCGCGTCGAGCGTGAGAATTTCGATTTGCGGCAGCTTGTGGCGCAGGCCGACCTGATAGTCGTTGAAGTCGTGCGCGGGCGTGACCTTCACGACGCCCGTGCCGAATTCCCGGTCGACGTAGTCGTCGGCGATGATCGGCACTTCGCGGTTCGACAGCGGCAGCGTGACGGTCTTGCCGATCAGGTGCGCGTAGCGCTCGTCTTCCGGATGAACCATCACGGCGGTGTCGCCGAGCATGGTTTCGGGACGCGTGGTGGCGACCGTGAGATGGCCGGAGCCGTCCGTCAGCGGATACTGGATGTGCCACAGATGGCCGTTTTCTTCCTCGCTGACCACTTCGAGATCGGACACGGCCGTGAGCAGCACCGGGTCCCAGTTCACCAGCCGCTTGCCGCGATAGATGAGCCCCTGTTCATAGAGGCGCACGAACACGTCGCGCACGGCGGTCGACATTTTGTCGTCCATCGTGAAGTATTCGCGCGACCAGTCGATCGACGCGCCGAGACGCCGCACCTGGTTCGTGATGGTGGAGCCGGATTCCTGCTTCCATTCCCACACGCGTTCGACGAATTTCTCGCGGCCCAGATCGTGGCGCGACACGCCTTTCGCGTCCAGTTGCCGTTCGACGACGATTTGCGTGGCGATGCCCGCGTGGTCCGTGCCCGGCACCCACAGCGTGTTTTCGCCGAGCATGCGGTGATAGCGGGCGAGGCCGTCCATGATGGTCTGATTGAACGCGTGGCCCATGTGCAGGGTGCCCGTGACGTTCGGCGGCGGCAACTGGATCGAGAAGTCTTTCCGGTTGCCGTCGAAAGCGGGCGCGGCGTACGCGCGCTTTTCCCATTCGGGGCCCCAGTGGGCTTCGACGGTGTGCGGCTCGAAGCTCTTGGCCAGGGTGGAGGAGGTATCGCTCGGGGTGTCGCTCATGTGTCGATCGGCTGATGAATGCGGGGAATGTTCGATTATAAGCGGCGCAGCAGGCGCGGGCCTGGTTTTGGGGTTGGGTTGGTCGGCTTGCGTTGGCCCGCTTCGGATCTCGCCAGCCCGCGCCCGTCATAAGACAGCGCTCCGCCCGCGCCGCTCATGGTGAACCCGCGTTGTCCACGCGGCGGCGCGTACTTTATGCTTCATTCACGCGCTTGCCGCCGCCGCTGTCCGTTGCTCCCCGCTGGCGTGCGCCGCGGCGCGCCCGCGTCTTTAGGTTTTCTCACCGCACTCGAAGGATCGCCGCCGATGACCCGCTACCGCG
>JGI24740J21852_10001724_pt1 | contig 10045 bp, 9 predicted proteins | sample KBSCornC6_FD_21852 | JGI IMG/M metagenome (IMG submission 21852) | reverse complement strand
GAGCAGATAGCCAACGCGCTGCTGCATGTCGGCATGGCGCCTGCCGGACAACCACCGCATAAAGCACCGAAACTGGAGGAAGCCGCCGCGGCTGTCATTGCTGGCTATCTGACACCGCAGGAGGCGGTTCCGGAGGTCAGCGAGGGACTGCGCGAGACGGCAAAGAAGGTTCTCCGTCCCCTCGAATTCGACCGCCGTAAAGCCCCGAGCACCGTCTTCTGGCCGCAAGAAGCGTTCCTATCAGGCGATAGTTTGGGGCAGGCTCTGGACGATCTTGTCGATCTCACCGGTGGCGCCCGCTGCCTCATCTATGGCCCCTATCTTCACCTGCCGACGGGGCGCTGGAATGCGAAATTCATTTTCGATGTCGACGAAGACTGCCAGGGGCAGATCTTCACCGTAGAGGTACATGCTGCCGAATTGCTCGGTCGCCTGCGTGTGTGCCCGCAAGGCATCGGCTCATTCGAAGCGGCAGTGCCGATTGATGTTGTCGATCCGCGTGCGCCGATCGAAATCCGATTGATGATGGATAGCGGCGCCATCGAGGGGCGTCTTTCCGCCTGGAGCGTCGAGTGGCTGCGAGCGGCCTGACAATCGGCTCTCGTCGTTGACAGCTGCATGCGAGCAGGGCTGCTGCGCCGCCCGCGGGCCAATGGATTCACTTTTTCACCCGTTATTTTGCTGCTCAGCGTTTCTGACGCCCGGAATTTTGTAAACCAATGTTTCGCGGCGGAAATTTCCGTATTGGTGCCGCAAAGTCCTTCTTTTCTGGGAAGTCATAGTTTGTATAAGGATTGAGAAAACGGAATGAAGCCTATGAACGCGAGCGCCGCACCGGATATTCTGATAGTCGATGACGATCATGAAATACGCTCGCTCCTGAGCCGATATCTCGAGGAACAGGGCTTTCGCGTATCGACGGCGAGCGATCTTCGCGGGTGCAACGACGCGCTCAACCGGCGGAACCCCGATCTTCTCGTTCTTGACGTTATGCTGCCGGATGGGTCGGGTCTCGATCTTTGCCGCGATCTGCGAAACCGGCGCCCTCGCGTGCCCGTCATTCTGCTGACCGCCTTGAAAGAGGACATCGATCGCATTCTTGGCCTGGAGATCGGTGCTGACGACTACCTCGGCAAGCCTTTCAATCCACGCGAATTGGCTGCGCGCATCCGCGCCGTCCTGCGTCGGACGAATGAGGATTCGTCCTCGGAGCCCGAACAGAGGCGCTATCGATTTGCGAACATGATGCTCGATCCGCAGCTTCGCAGGGTTAGTAGAGACAGCGGCGAGGCGATTTCGCTGACTGGCGCCGAATTCGATCTTCTCAAGGCGTTTCTGGAGCGTGCAGGCCGGCTCCTGTCGCGCGATCAATTGCTTGATCTCACGCAAGGGCGTGATCGCGACCCCGCCGACCGTTCCATCGATGTCCTGATGAGCCGACTGCGCCGCAAGCTCGGCGAGACAGCCGGAGATCCGATCTTCAGAACGATCCGCAACGGTGGTTATCAACTGGTTGTCCCGGTGATGGCCATTAAAGGCGATTCATGAGGTCGCTTGGTGCGCGGCTGGCGCTGCTTTTAATGACGGCGATTGTGCTGGTTGTCATTTCCTCGTCCTTCGTGGCAAGCCTTGTCATGCGCGGGCCACGTCCGGATATGACCGTCGAACGGATGGCGCGGCAGCTTTCCATTCTCGCCACCTTTGCCGAGAAGGACAGAACCACAACGGCATCGGCGGGGTTGGTCGTTGCTCACAAGCCGGCTGAAGGCCAGCGCGACGAAGAGCTGTCGCGCTTTCTGATGGAGGCGCTGCTTCGAATAGCGGGCATGCGCGAAGCCACCATAGTGCGCCAATCGACAGGCGAGATGATTGCGTCCCTGAAGCTCTCCGACGGTAATTGGCTGATCATGCCGCTGCCGGAGCATGGACCCCCGCCGGGCGGATGGAAGATCCTGGTAGGCTGGCTCGGTCTCATCATAGTCGGCAGCGTGCTGGTTTCCATCTTTGCCGCCTCGAAAATCATGAAGCCGCTACGTCTGCTGGAGGAGGCCATTGCGGCGGTCAATCCCGACGGCACCCTGCCTCATATAGCGGAAAGCGGGCCAGGTGAAATTCGCGCGACGGCCCAGGCGCTCAACGGCCTGTCGGCCCGGGTGAAGGCGGCAACGGAAAGCCGCATGCGCCTTGTTGCTGCCGCCGGACACGATCTGCGGACGCCAATGACCCGCATGCGCCTGCGGACGGAATTCATCCGGGACGACGAAGAGCGTCGCAAATGGCTTGCCGATCTCGCGGAGCTCGACAGGATCGCCGACAGCGCAATCGGGCTGGTCCGGGAAGAGATCTCCAGGGACAGCCTGGAGCAGGTCAGGCTTGACCAGATCGTCGACGATATCGTTACCGAGCTGAAGGCGATCGATATGAATGTCGCGAGCGGCGAACTGGAGCAGGCAACGATCTGCGCCCGCCCGCTCGCCATCACAAGAGCCCTGCGAAACTTGCTCATCAATGCCGCGACCCACGGCCAGTCGGCCATGGTGACGGTGACGCATCTTGGCGATAGAGCCGTTGTGCGCATTGTCGATACCGGCCCCGGCATTCCGGAGGACCGGCTGAACCAGGTGTTCGAACCCTTCTTCAGGATCGATATCGCAAGACAAAGGTCTTTTCCGGGGGCCGGTCTCGGGATGGCTATTGCGCGCGAAATCATCAACCGGTTCGGAGGCGAGATCAAGGTACGCAACCGCCAGCCACGCGGCTTGGAGCAGGTCGTATCGTTCAAAAACGCCGAGGCCAAGGTCGTCAGCTAGCGCGCGGCTCGAGCCGATTCATTGTTGCAGCGCCATCTTTTGCGAAGCCGCGAGCAGCTGGCGGTACATTCGCGCTATCACAAGGTTTTACTTGGGTAAAACACCCGGGAACTTTACTTGAAGCAATATTGAAAATAAGGTTGCAGAACTTATCAAATAATTCGCCGCAGTGGAAAAGCCAAGACATTAAATTTCGTAGAAATGCCTCATTTCAGCAATCTTCCGAAATGTTCTGGCCGGCAACTGATGTAAAATTGCAGCCGATCAGCCGCTTGACTCGAGCAAGCTTTGGTCGCCCCGCATACCCGGCTTCGCCATTACGCCCCCAACACGAATGGCGAAGCCGGATTCGCTCTCGGCCACGGTCATCAATTTTTCTCGAAAATATCAGTTTCTTGATAATGTCGCTGCGAAGTCCAGCAAGACGCGTTGTGGACCCGCAGGTGCGGGAACATTGAGATGCCATAGTGTTCGGCATCCTGTTCTCAGGAAGCGGGCGATCCCAGCCTTATTGAGCGTGGAGGCAAGTTCCGGCCCATTGATGGGGATCTATCGAAGCCATCGTTTCTTCCCTCGAAGAACGACCACAGTGCTCACACGCCATTGGTCCGGGAGCGCCGGGCGGGGCGTTCCCGGACCGTTCGGCCCATTGTCGGGCCGCTCCTTCCAGCCAGCTGAGGCGTCCGGGGGGATCTCAATTGGATGGAAGCGGAGAGGACATAGTCCGCCGTAGCAAGGCGAGGGGGGCTTTTCGCCCCATCTCCTCATCGATCAATGGAATGGATGCGGACCTGCGACGAGTGATCGCTCAGCATCTTCCAGCTTGGCAAGCTGATCGGCATTCAGCACGTTGCGCAGGGCAGCAGCCTTGTCCTTCAGAGCCTTGGCCTTGGTAGCGCGATCCAGCATGTGATCGGCTAGGCGCTCTCCGAAAAGCAGAACTTGGCCGTCGCCGCCACCGGCCGTCGGGGGAGCCGCAGCCCCATCCGCAGCCCGCTGCTCGGGCGGCTCATACTTCGGAGGGGTGAGAAGATCGATCAGAGCACCGGTATAATCCCTCCATGCGTCGAGCTGGTTGCCGCGGACGCCGATGAGCGTTTCGAGCGCTGATAACTCACCGGCAATCATCACGGCGGGATTCGGCCCATGCGGGAAACCGGGCGGCATTGGCATGCCGCCGCCGAAGCCGATCATTGGCCCTTCGGGATGACGGCCCCAGAAATCCCGGCCGTCCGGTGGCGGGCCAGCTGGATCCGGCTGAGCGATCTGGACGTCCACAGGCTTTTGCTGGTCGCATGCGATATCCGGACCTGCGGCATAAGCCGAAGCGGCAGTACCGCCAATTGCCGTTGCAACCAATGCAGCAGCGATAAGTCGTTTCCTCATGATCAATGCCTTCGCTATGAGCAACTGATGCGAAAGCTAGGGCGCTCGTATGAATGCAATACTTCGCTATATTTCTGAGTTTTTCCCGCGAAAGGAATGTTGCGAATGAATTTTGCTGATGGGTCAACAGCAATACTTTATTACAATTTCCTCTATTCTCGCCTTAATTTCACGTCCCGATGTCATGACGAACAGGCGCAGCCATTTGCAGCTTGCAGATGGGGAGGGCCTCCTTTTTATTAGAAGCTCTCCCCTGGTGTCTTATTCCTTGGCTCCGGAAGTTGCCGACGTCGATTGCCCGGCTTCCTTCAAGGCAGCCGCACATTCCTCGCAGCATACCTCGACCGATTTGCGCCAAGGTTGACCTTGATCGTATCTGCGCCGAGTTCACAATCACAGGCAGCACATGTTGTTTTCTTCATATCATGATCCTTTCCTGATCGATCCCCTTGCCGGGGTAGGATCATAAGAGCACCGATCATCGTGTCGGCGCTGTCGGAATCTTTAGCGAACCGCGTAGCGCTTCGGCTTCAGCTGCGCCGAACGCTGAAATTCCGCCGGTGTCTGACCGTAAGTCTGTTTAAACGCAGCACTGAAATGGCTGTGGCTGGAAAAGCCGAGATCGAGCCCGAGCATGGTCAGGTCGTCATAGGCGCCGAGGAGATCGAGCGCGCGTGCCAGCCGCAGGCGCAGCTGATAGCGATAAAGCGGAATGGCTTCTACCTGTTGGAAGACTTGCGTCAGATAGACGGGCGAGACGCCGACTTCTTTTGCGATCTCTGCAAGCGTCCAGCGGCGGGCAAGATCGGAGGACAGAACGAGCTTTGCCCGGTCGACAAGCTTCTGCCGACCGTAACTTGCGCCCGCCGCATGCGACGTCCGCTCGCCGAGAGAACGGCGCACCAGGGTCAACGCCAGCGTTTCGGCTTCAAGGCTCTCGGCTATATTGCGGCTGAGCCCATGGCGAAGCATCGCCACGAGTGCCTGCGCACGTGGATCTATGCGTCGGCGCTGCCGACGGAAGATGACGCTTTCGCCGGACTGAACCTGCTCTTTCGGCGCGAGCTCGTGAAGGACGCTCTCATCTATACTGAAATCGAGACAGGAATCGCCACCATCAACGGGATGACTGATCCGATATCCCTGTCCCTTATTGAAGAATAATACCTGGTTTGCTTCCGCAACGGTATCACTCTGGTCGACGTGGCGCTTGAAAACGCCACGATAGGGATAGACGAGGCTTGTCTTGTGGGCGCATTCCTCACCGCTCTTATGCCGGCATTCGCCATTGCAGACGATATCGCGGATGAGGACGGTTTTCGTCTTCAGCAGCAAGGCGGTCGTAATTTCTGACATGCCGAACTTCCCCATCCCGGCGTTGACACCCGCGACACCAGTGAAGCCTAACACATCCTGCGCCATCTTTTTAGTAGCGGCTATAAATATGGACATCGCTTCCATTCTGGCCGCGGGAAAGGCCAATGTCTGTCTTTCAATTGATCGTCCGACAGCCCGAGAAGCGCATTGCGATTCCTGCGCTCGACCATTTTGCGTACGAGCATACGTACAAGGTCCAGCAAGGTCGAGAAAGACGCGGGTCGAGTCTTGCGGAAGGTGCTGGCCTGTTCGGAAGAAGTGATGATGCTTGTGGCTTGCATGGTGATACTCCATCGGTTGCTTCGATGAGAGCAGTGAACCACTGGAGCCGTATTCGCGCTGTCAAATAATTTAGCTATCGAACGGGGCGGCGACCTTCGGAAAGGAAGTGGTTGTATTTTCCTTGTCGACATACGTCTTGCAGAAGCGATAGTGTTGGTACCGCTTCACATGGCGGGACGATAAGCTATGCAGGGCGAAGAGTATTGAGGAGAGTAGGAATGTCGTGGCAACACCCAGTACCCCGGATTTCAGCGGAGGAAAGACAACAGCGCCTTTCAAGGCTTCGAAAGCTGCTTGATGCGAATGGATGGGCCGGCATGCTGCTCGGGCCGACCGAGCCTCCGCTATTTCACCGGCCTAGTCTGGCATGCAAGCGAGCGGTTTCTCGGCGCATTGGTGACGCCGACAGACCTCTACTACATTGTGCCGGGCTTCGAGCGCAGCAGGGTTGAAACCCTGCCGCATCTGCCCGCCGAAATTCTTGAATGGCAGGAGGAAGAGAGCAGCGCGGCATTCATAGCCCGCGTGCTGGGAGATAAGGGCATCTTGGCGCTCGACGACAACATGCCGCTTTACTTCTACAACGCGCTGGCCGCCGAGCTTGGAGCTGAAAGGCTTGTGAACGGCGGGCCGATCATCAATGGCCTGCGCCGGATCAAGTCCCCAGCCGAAATCGCGCTCATTCAATATGCCATGAACCTGACACTAGACGTGCATAAGCAGGCGCATGCCCTGCTCAAGCCAGGGATTCTCGCATCGGAAGTGGTCGAATTCATCGACCGGCGTCATCGCGAGGCAGGCGCCGATGGCGGCTCGACCTTCTGCATCGTATCCTTCGGCGAAGCCACGTCCCTGCCGCACGGCGCGGATGGCGACCAGACGCTTGGCGAAGACGACGTCATTCTCGTGGATACGGGCGCTCGCATCGACGGCTATCATTCCGACTTGACGCGGACATACAAGCTGAAGAGCGGCGACAGCGCCTTCGAAGATGCGTGGGCGATCGAGCGGGAGGCGCAGCAGGCCGTTTTCGACGCGGCAAAGCTGGGCGCTGCCTGCTCCAGCCTGGATGATGCGGCCCGCGCGGTGCTTGCCAGGCATTCGCTTGGCCCCGACTACAAGCTGCCGGGACTGCCGCACCGCGCCGGTCACGGCCTTGGTTTGGAGATTCATGAGGAGCCCTACATCGTGCGCGGCAACGCGACGGTGCTTGAGGCCGGCATGTGCTTCTCAAACGAGCCGATGATCGTCTTTCCGAAGAAATTCGGCATCCGACTGGAGGACCACATCTATATGGCGTCGGATGGGCCGCACTGGTTCACGCAGCCGTCCAGCGGGCCGACCGAACCGTTTGCGAGCTGAAAGTCTTAGTCGGGCGGCCGTCAAGCCGCCCTTTTTCCATCCTCATCGAAGACATGCAGATGCTGCGCCGGGAAGGCGACGTGGACCTGCGTGCCCGCGCTCAAAGCGGTGCGATCCAAGGTGAACACCTTGAACGGCAGGCCGTGCAGCGAAAGATGCAGGATGATGCCGAAGCCGGTAGGCTCAATCAGCTCGACATTGGCGGCCATGTCGGACGGGTTGGACGACAGCACGACATGCTCCGGCCGNATGCCGAGCGTGACCTTCGCAGCGGTTGCCNATTTTAGCGGCTCCGGAAGCGAAACGAGTGTGCCATCCTTGAGNTGGACAGCATTGCCCTCGTAAGTCGCATCAAGGAAGTTCATGCCGGGTGAACCAATGAAGCCGGCCACGAAGAGATTGGCGGGGCGGTCGTAGAGTTCGAGCGGGCTGCCGACCTGCTGAACGACCCCGCCATGCATAGCGACGATGCGATCCGCCAGCGTCATCGCCTCGATCTGATCGTGAGTGACATAGATCGACGTCGCTTTAAGATCGCCATGCAACTTCTTGATTTCAGCGCGCATCTGCTCGCGCAGGCGCGCATCGAGATTCGATAGCGGCTCATCGAAGAGAAAGGCCTTCGGCTGGCGAACGATGGCGCGGCCCATGGCGACGCGCTGGCGTTGGCCACCGGAGAGGGCCTTCGGCCGGCGCTCCAATAGCGGATCGAGACCGAGCTTGGATGCCGCGCCGGCGACAGCCTTGGCAATGCCATCCTTGGCCACCTTCCGCAACCGCAGGCTGTAGCTCATATTGCCGGCGACATTCATATGCGGATAGAGCGCATAGGACTGGAAGACCATGGCAATGTCGCGGTCTTTCGGATGCAGCTCATTGACACGATTGTCGGCAATGCGGATTTCGCCGCCGCTGATGTCCTCAAGGCCGGCAATCATCCTGAGAAGCGTAGATTTGCCACATCCGGAAGGACCGACGAGGACGACAAACTCGCCGTCCTTGATCCTGAGATCGATGTCATGCAGCACCTGCACGTGGCCGTAGGCTTTCTTGACGTTCTGAATATCGATCGATGCCATGTGACTAACCCTTGACCGCGCCGGCCGTCAGGCCCTGCACGAGATAGCGTTGGATGAGCAGGAAGAAGAGGGCCGCCGGAATGAGCGCCATGACGCCCGCCGCCATCATCTGTCCGAAATCCACCGAGAATTTCGAGACGAAGGTGAGAAGCCCGACCGGGAAGGTCGCAGCCTGATTGCCGTTGATGAGCATCAGCGCAAAGAGAAGCTCGCTCCATGCCGCCGTGAAGACGAAGCCGAGGGTGGCTGCGATACCGGGCAGCGTCAGCGGCAGGATGATCTGCCGGAAAGCGGTGAACTGCGTTGCGCCGTCGATCATGGCTGCCTCTTCCAGATCCTTCGGAATGCCGTCGAAGAAGGACTGCATCAGGAAGGTGGCGAAGGGCACGTTGAAGGCCGTGTAGACGATGACGAGGCCGGTCAGGCTGTTGGTCAGATGTAGCGGCGTCAGGATCTTGAAGATCGGTGCCACAAGCATGACCAGCGGAAACATCTGCGTCAGCAGCATCAGCGCCACGATCCAGTATTTGGCGCGGAAATTGAAGCGCGAGAGAGCATAGCCGGAGAGCGACGCACAGATGGTCACGGCAATCGCCGTCGAGCCGGAGACGATGAGGCTGTTCTTGAAGAAGGTCGGGAAGTCGCTGTGCTGCAGCACGAAGGCGTAGTGTTCCCAGGTCGTGCGCGACGGCCACATGCGCACGCCTTCGGTATAGAGCAGATCGTTCGGCGTCACCGACACTTTCAGCAGCCAGAAGAGCGGGAAGAGCGCGAAGACGACGTAGCAAAGAATGGCTAGGCGATGCGCGATAGTGGGAAGAACGGATCGTCTCATGGCTCAATCCTTGTTCAGCAGGGTCTGCCGCAGCAGGATGATCAGCATCGAATAGCTGAGAAGGAGAACCAGCAGAACCAGGGCGATGGCCGAGGCGTAGCCGAAATCCAGCCGTTTGAAGGCCTGCGTGAAGATGTAGCTGGCAACGATCTGCGTGCGGTCAGCCGGCCCGCCGCCGGTCATGACGACGATCAGATCGGCGAAATTCGAGACCCAGACCGTGCGCAGGAGCACCGTAATGGCGATGGTCGGCGCCAGGAAGGGAAGCGTGATCGAGCGAAAGCGCTCGAACCAGCCGGCGCCGTCGATCGAAGCCGCCTCATAGAGATCGCGCGGAATTGCCTGGAGAGCTGCCAGCAACGTGATCGCGAAGAAGGGAATGCCCCACCAGACATTGGCGATGATCGGCCCCCACATCGCATAGTTCGGATCGGAGAGAATGTTGCCCGGCTCGCTCGTCAGGCCCATACCATAGAGCCAATGCGGTATCGGGCCTATAACCGGATTGAAGAGCCACGACCAGTTGAGGCCGGCGAGGAAAGAAGGAACAGCCCAAGGCAGGAACACCAGCGCCTGAACGATCGATCTGCCGAAAAACGGCTTGTCCAACAGAAGTGCCAGGATCAGCCCAAAGATGAACTGCAGCACCACGGAGGCGCCCGTCCACCAAAGTGTATTCTTCAGCGCCCAGTAAAAGGCCTTATCCTTGGAAAGATCGCGAAAATGCTCCAGGCCGATGAAGCCGCCGGAAAACGGATTGAGCAGCTGAATATCGCGAAAGGCGTAGGATATGCCGATTGCCAGCGGCACCAGCATCACGGCGATGATCAGAATGAGGGCAGGGGCGCTGTAGAGATAGGGTTCCGAGGCGTCGGCGAGGCGCTTCAGCCACGGCCTGCGGTCGTGACGCCTGT
>JGI24740J21852_10001721_pt1 | contig 10052 bp, 12 predicted proteins | sample KBSCornC6_FD_21852 | JGI IMG/M metagenome (IMG submission 21852) | reverse complement strand
CACAATCATCCACAGGGACGGTACAACCAACTAACGCTCCGACACCTGCTGCCTCTTTGTCTGATAAGACTAATCAGGTCAACAATCTGCAGGATGATGTGAATGCTAAGAAGTCCGCTCCGGCAACGGTTCAAGTGGTTACAGACAATAGCGTTAAGTCTAACAACACCACTATGGTGAATCAGAAGATGACAACCCGCAATAACGATCAAACTGTGGCTCTATATGGCTACGGGGCGATGGGGTAATACAAAAAGCCCGGTGGTTAGCCGGGCTTTTCAATCAAGCCTCTCCTAACGGAGGGGCTTTTTCTATTCTGTCTGTGCTTGGCTTGTTTTAGGCCGGTTCTTCGCTGACTGTAATCAGCTGCATGGCAAATGCATGCTCAACGCCGTCTTCATCCTTGGCGCGGTAAGGCGAGATGCCATCATATGCGGCGTTCATCACCTTTCCATCCGGCACATGGCAGTACACCAAATGCAGGAAATGACCCAGGCTTTCGTTCTTGACTGCAAAGCTGGTGAAACCGTTTTCCTTCACAACCCCACCTTCCGGGACATTGCTGAGAACATCCTGGATGGCACGATTGGTGGCGATGGGATTGGTATCCTCAAACGTGATACTCACGGTGGTGCTGTAGTATACCGGTTCAGAACTCGCCCCTTGCTGGACGTCCACTTCCGCAACTTCAGCTGCTTGTTTTTCGACGAACATATTTGTTTATGGTCCTTTATTAAGCTGTTGATCAAGATAAAATCTTGGGTGACCATTTTTGAGTTTGATATTCCCCACCCGTGAATATCAGCCTATCGGATTAGAACTTTTCTCTGTCTCCCTAACCGATAAGGTCTATTATACTGGGTTCCTGATAAAAAGATAGCTTAGGCCGATTTATTTCATGAATAAAAAATGAGACTCGGCATGAACCGAGTCTCTGGAATCAATTAGGCTTCAATACCTTCATCCAAGTCATCCTTAAGGAACAACTCAGTAACGTCCTTGAGAACTCGGTATTCGCAAACACGAGCCTTCATCGAATCGTAGTCAGTCGGAATCGAAACGAAATCCTTTGGATTGATACGACACAGAACTACCTTATCCCCCATTGGCGATGCGCTTGGGTTTCCGTACTTCGGAATATACGCCTTGGCAGCAACGTGTAGGCCGTGAGAACAAGTTTCCTCATCCTTCGGATTGACCTTATTGCGCTTCATCCAAACAAGTTCACCAGGTGAGTTGTCCATGGTACCGGTGTACTTGTCCTTATAGTCGTGTTTAACAACCTTGTATGCCAGCACATAGCCTTCCTTATCTAGGCGCAGGTCGTTATGAGCAATAAAGTCGTAAATGCGAGTAACCACGCGGAAATCCGGATTCTCATCACACTTATCAAGGAAATTGGATAGTGCTTCCAGAGCCTCAATATTCTCCTCAAACAGGCAGCTAACCAGACGCTGAACAATCTTACCAGAAATGGGTTCGCCATCTAGAAGAACCGTTCCACCTTCAACAGTAACTCGCCCGTTAGAATACTTGGTTAGGGTATTCTTCATGTCGATCAGGTCCAGGACTTCTTGCCAGCGTTCTGTCTCTAGAGCAAAACCGATCTTATCGAAATTCTTGTGAGTCTTATCGATAGTCAGAGGACGTCCATCACGAACCACAACCAGAACCTCTGGGGTGATGATATACTTGAGAGGTTCGATTTCTTCAACAGATTCTGGAGTGAACGTTGTTGGTGATACGACAACCTCAACGCTATCAGTATCGCTAATCAATAGCATACTGTCATCGTAACTAGTTACATATGCCTGGCCAATGTCATTTTTGCTAGCCACTTGCAAATAAGCATCAATCATGACATAGTGCTGGCCGCTATATTCATCCATGAATACATCGCCAGGGTAGTATTCAGAACCCACAATCAAGCTCTTCTCAGATTCTGGGGTGTGGTCCCGTAGAAATTCACGATTCCAACCAAGGCGAGCAGCTTCTGCGTCGGTGATATTGTACTTATCCTTGAATCGATTCACGCGATTACGAATCGCATCCTTGGTCACTTCAAAAGTCTCTGCCAGTTGTTGCCAGGTGAATTGAAAAGATGGGTTGTTGCGAAGAACCAGTGCTGCTACAAGTTGGAAACTATACATTAATCAAATCCTCTTCAAAATTTTCGGTTGTTACTTCGGTGCCCTTTATGGCGTTGTAGTCTAGTACATATTGATATAGATATTTGTTCACCCCATCTTGTTCTGTCTGAATGTACTTCAGGATCATATGGAAAACAGGATAAAACTCTGCGAACTCTTTGGCTTGATTCTCAAATTCTTCGGATAGATCAAGATCGATATTCTCCAACCAATCGCAATCCTTTAGATATGGTAGAAGTCTCTTTCTACGAAGGGTGGCAACGATTGCTGTATTCGGATCAACCTGAGCCCAATCAGATTCACTTAATTCTGCAATCCTATCAATATCAAAATACATCTTAATGAAAGGATGGATCCATTCATGATTCTGTTGAAGCTCTTTATACAAAGCCTTTAACTGATACTTGGTTGAATACCTCCACCACAGCGGATTATTTTGCTCAATGGCCTTTGCAGAATTATATCTCTTATAGTCATCAGAAGGCTCCCAACCGTCCAACTTCTTAGAGATGAATTCCTTAAATTCCAGATATCCGATTTCTCTTAATTTGGATAGCTTGGACTCCCCGCTCTTACGAACGATGATCATTTCATAACCGCGACTATTGGCTAGATCAGAAAAGTCCTTGATGCTACATCCAGGATAATCAACTAGATCATTTCTCATGGCCCTAACATAAAAAGCCTTATTGAAATACTCTTGTTTACCCTTCTCAATCAATGCTGCCCATTCATCCTCTTCGGTGTCTTCCTCATAAACATTACTTGGGGTGAATCTATCTTCAATATCAGACCAACGAAGGCGCTGCTCACCGCGCCTAGCATCTGCATAGCAAATACCTTCGATAATTGAAGTGTCCTTCAGCCTCTTCTCTACATCAGGGCGAGGAACATTGCTCATGAAGATAAATTCGCCTTCAATGGTGATACCCGGATGTAGCCTTTCAAATCCCGCGATGAATTCACTGAAGTCAGTTTTGCTGCCTTGGTAATTCGGATTAACATATACCACAAAACAATCCTGGTTATATGATAGCGAATTCAGAACCGATTTCATACGACCAATACGGTACTTAGGTTCCAGCTCATCCATAATCAAGAACTTATTTGCCTTACTCTTGATTCGATGTAGGAAATTAAAACCAACCTTAAGTTCTTTGCGATCTCGCTTGCGATTTAGTCTAGTATCGTGCTTAGAAAATTCCTCGCAATGAAATTGACATAATTTCTGATTGATACGTTTCTTGATGGGAGGCTTATTGCTTACCTTTAGGACAGTTTCCAGATCACCAAATTCATTCAACACTGTCTCATATTCAGGAAGAATCGGTTCATCGACTTCATAAATATGATCAAAGTATGGAAATACGTTGGGGAAGTTATCGTTGTTAATACGGAAACCAAGATTGTAGACTTCATCCGTGGACATGTCGATATTCAAGACATTCTTGATTTCTTGCATCTTCAACCAAGAATCTAATGGAGTCGGTTGCTCTTCAATTTGCTTCCGTAGCTCTTTCTTGAACTCCAACACAAACAACTCATACTTCTCGCGGATGTTATCCTTTGTTCGTTGATCATATGTTAAGCCTTCACGAGAAGGCAGCGGTTCGATGGCCCCAATAGGAACTTCAATGATCAACGCCGATGTGTAGGAGAACTTTGAATAAACCGTATTCAAATTACCATAACGATCAAAGGAACTGAATCCAATCTGGGCAGAATCAACCGGATAAAGAACCATACCCATCCGAACATACAACGTCCTAGATTGTAGGCCAAAATCAGTAGCGTTCGATAATACAAAACCGTGTTCAGTCTCTAGCGCCTTCTCAGGAACATTGAAGGTGAACTGATCGATATTTGTGATGATTGGCTTAGGATCCATCACAATCAATTGTCGATTCAGAGCCTTCCGATATTCATAATATTTGCTGCCTGCTGCCGGAATGATGACCTTAACACCATCTTGTCGACCTTCATTTCGCTCTCCCGTCTTAAGGAGACTCGGCAGCCCCGATTCTGTCTTGAAGCACAAGTAGAAATGAGTGACGCCTTCATAGGTATTTTCAACCGTGAAGGTATCGGTGACTGCGAACGGACTCTTGGAACCTAGACCGAAAGCACCAATTTGGTCATTCGTAGATTCCTTGGTAGACAGACCCAGGGTAGAATACAGATTTTGGGCGGTTTCGTCTGGCATGCCCGGGCCAGTATCCTCGACAATAAAGTGAGGCTCAAGATCGGTAGGGAGGGTGACTTTGAAGGGTTCCATCGGCTGGCCCGTAGCCAGTGACTTCATCTTCTGCGCGTCCCAAGCGTTTGAGCAGACTTCGCGTACAACCGAACCAATACGGTCGGTATATAGCTTGTCGCTCATCATACTATAAATCTTGGGGGACAAGGCAATACCATATTGCCGTTCCCCCATCAAGCCATTACGTTGGATTTCCCGTGCGTTTCCTTCTACAATCAACTTTTATCCTTATTCATTCTTGAGCGCTTTGTTCAGAACATGATTTTGGTTGTACGAGAAAGCACCACCTTGAAGCATGCTCTTGCGGCCCCACTTTTCGAGATTTTCAATTGCCTTCTGACGCGCTTCCTTCACCTGATCGGTTTCCTTGAAACCCATACGGCGGATGATCGTACCATCGGCCACAGCTGCGCTCTGAGTCGGACGAAACAGGGACAGGATCGAAGAGAACAGATTCATGATATATCCTTTAAAGGTTAGGTTTCACATACCGCGTTAGATGTAAGGAATTATAGCTGTGGTATGTAAAAAAGTAAAGTCGAAAAATGAAAAAGTCCTAGGGAATTTCCCTAGGACTCATGATCATTCTTTATTGTCTTCCGGTTCTCTGGTGGGTTCTTTATCCTCATCCTTGATACCTAGTTTTGATCTAACAATATTACCGATGTGCTTATACTTGTCAGTTACTCCATATTCATGCTTTGTAATAACTTCCTTCTCGGTTTCCTTCCAGATGTTATTAATGTGATCAGCAGGCTTTCCGCTTTTCTTCGCCAAACCCTGAATAATACGGTTGACTTCCTGTAGATGAATAAATTCTTCAATTAGATTCATATGGTTCTCCAATATATCTATTATTTAAGAATGGATAACCGAATCAATTCCATATTGCTTGATCACATCCTGACAAATAGGGCATGGCTTTCCGGGCAGCAACCTCTTCTTAGAATCCATTCTCATAACAACAATAGACTCCTGTTTAGATAGTTGCTTATAACTCAAGCGAGACAGCGCATGAATCTCGGCATGTAGAAAGCACTTGTGTTGATCATCCTTAGCCAATGCTGCCTGTTTCTGGATAGGATGCGTCTTTGTGTATGAGTTCCACCCCTCCGTCAGAATCCTTCCTTTTGAGTCCAAAACAAAAGCAACCACTCTTTGGCGGTTGCTTCTCAGGCTCTCTCGGTCGAATATAATCTTGGCTCTGGTATGGAACTTTGCTAGATCAATATTAGACATTTAGGCCCACGGATCGATGGCCGTAGTCATCATCTCCAGAACTTCCGGACCTTTGGCCATCGTTTGATACTCTTGTAGATTCATAACGGCCTGTACCAACTTTTGCCACTTCTCTCGCTTGGCTTCAACCTGGCTAGATTTTTCCTTACCCTTGGTGAGGATTTCTTGTAGTTCTTGCTCGCCCGCAGTTACTTCTCCAGCAACCGCATCGCGCAGCTTGATCAAATTATCGATATGTTCTTGTAGATTCATATTAATCATTCAAACGATTTTTATACCTTCTCATAATCAGAGAGGTCAGTTGTCCAACAGCTTGGGTATAGTTTCGATACATGGTAACGGCTTGTCGGCCGCACATAATCTCAATATTACCTTGTCTCCAAAATCCGTCCGGACAGCACACCACCATATCCAAGTTGGATCCCAGAGCATATCCCAATTCGGCCAGTGTGATGGGGGACATCGTACCGGGAATGAAGTTGAAGAAGATGATATCCGCCTTCTCCACATGATCCAATTCCCATGTCACCTGCTGGTTGAACTGAAAATTGTTAATGGATTGTTCCCAGCTGGAATCCCAATCCTTACGGCGAGGATTATAGACATTGCCCACTTCATACATTTGAGACAGTTGTTGGCCAAGCTCTGTCTGCCAGTCCTCAGCCTTGCCCATCTCAATACTTCCCGCCAGAAATACATCAATCTTAGGATAACAGCGGGGAGTGCGCTCTGGCGGGAGAAATACCTTACCCATTTAGTTGGATGACCGGCTTGTAGATGGTATTCTTTGTTTCAAAGACGCCGGTGTTTGGTTCAATACGAATCACCTTTGTCGTATGCACAGTAGTTGCACCCAGACTCGGATGATCTACCGTATCAACAATTGCCATCATACCAAGATTCACCATTGCGGTTTCCTTAATATATTGAACAACTGGCTTGCTTTGAGTTTCTTGTTGGGTTTGTAGGGTTTCCATCTTTGTGATTCCTTTCAAATAAGTTTCAATAATTGACCAATCAACCTCCGGATCAAATCCGGCCTTATCATCCAGCAAAATGCTGAAATAGAACTTCTGGGAGAAGTCAGAAACCTTTGTATTGGCTTCGAATGGATTAGAATTGAATCCATATACTGAGATGCCTTGTTCTTTAAAGAACTTAACAATAGCAGCCTTCTCTTCATTGAAGACCGACGACCACAGAATGATCTTCGATTCCTTACGATTGCTAATCGTCTTAAGAGCAGACAAAGCGGATTTATTAATCCACTTATACCCGCCTTGTTTGTAATTGGATTTCAAACAAACGCCATGGAGATCGATACACCAATAAATGGTATCCCAATTTCTTTCCTCCATGACTTTATACGCGCGGTGCACCGCCTTGGAAATACTACTCATGTCGCAATTGGTTCGTAGACGATCAGCTCAGGAATATCCTTATAGCCTTCTGCCGGATTGAAATGGAAGAACTTAGACTGGTCCTTGAAGCACTTCCAATATTTCTCATCAGCCTTGTAATGCTTCGGCTTCTTGATACTAGCGATGCAACTTTCTTCCAGCTTATCGTTCACTTCTTGCTGATTCTTATGCTTGGTGTAATACGGAATCTCCACATAGGAGAATTCAACACCATTCCGCATCTTACCTTTATAGGACCAGTAAATCCAGCGCCTAACCTCCTGATGCTCTGGGTGTTGGATACCGGCTGGGCCGATCACTGTCACGTCTCTATGATCGTATAACATGCCCAGCATCCCAGGCAAAGGATCAAACGTAACGTCAGCCAGTTTGATCTCAGGAACATTACCATCCTGACTTTCAACAAGCCCAAATCCGGCCCACTGAGCCCCGATAGCATTAGCATAGGCTTCTGCATCCTTAGCGCGTTTGCGCGTGCCTGAGTAGACCGTCAGAATGATAACAATCTTACCTGCCTTGATCCAATCAACCATATGCTGGTGAAGGCTCAGATAGGCGTCGTCGGCGTGCGGCTCTACTACCGCAATAACTTTGGAATCGATCATGAGCTTTGTATTTCATTAAGCTTGCGTTGAATGGCAAAGGCTTGTTTCTCAACCTCACTACCGCTATGCGATTCAAGGGCAGTCCAGTCAATCATGCGCCTGAATCTATCCAAGTCTTCATTGGTTTCCAGAACAATGCTGATGGGGGAGAATTCACGAATAACTTTCATAATTTAGCTGAACATTGAGAAAAGATCAAGGGATTCTTCCTTCTTTGGCTTTTCAGCCACAATCTTGGAAGGATCAAATGGTTCAGGATCAGGACCATTCAATGCATCGATCACCTGTTGATACATATTGAGAGCGGAATGTCGTTCCAGTACCCAATCTTGGGCTGCTTTCACTCTCTCAGGATCGGTTGCGAAGTCTAGATTCTTCTTGATCAAATCTGGAATCTCACGAGCATCTTCAACCGTCAGGAAGAACTCACTGGGGATGATGGATCGCTTTGCTTGGTCTGCCAGGATCGGACAAGAACCATACAACAGAGCCTCAATTGTTGTGATGTTATAGGCGCCATTGGTATAGGCTTTATACTTCGGATTCCCGATGCCCTGAAGGTCGATCATGAACCAAGAACGCTTCAGAATGAGAGGAATGTCCTCCAGGTTCACATAACCAAAGAAATCAGCATAACCATCACCATCATACCCCTTGAAATGGTCCTTTCCCATGGCCTTCTTCCACTCTTCTGTTTCTCGCATTTGGTAATACAAGATGCCGTTGGAATACATCTCCATCTTGATTTTGTTGTCCCGGGTGATTTCAGGAATCACCGGCATCAGCTTGGTAATGCCCTTGATATTCTTCCATTGAGAGGTCCAGACCACTAGTGGGTATTTTTCTCGATCAACCAAACTTGTATTTACCGGAAAGATCGGAGCATCGATTGCTTGTACCGGTAGACCATACTTCAGAAGAGGCTCTGCATAAGCAGGTTGCGTCACCAGCGTCTTCTTGACGTGAGGGAGACACAACATAGCCCAATCCTTGTAGGTTTCCCAATAGGCATCGGTGATGAAAGTCACCTTGGGCAATTTCACATCAGTGTAGATCGGGAGGAACACTGGATCATCCCCATATGCCTTGTTGGCATGCGGGCAGATATACGCAAAATAAAGAGCGTTATAGTTCTCTTCAAGGAAACGGATCGCACCAGAGACTTGATCCGGATGGTGAGAACATTCCCCGTGGATTGTAATGAAGGTATCTCCACCACGAATCAGCTGCGGCTCGCTGAACATCTTCGGAGTGATTGTCTTCTGGTTACCACAACGAATTACGTCAAAGGTATCGCCTCGCTTTTCAGCTTCCTTTCGGAGCGCAACCAGTACTGAGTTGATTCCTCCAACCGAGGAAGTGGGCCAATAGATAGCCGCAATTTTCATATAGTTCTCCTATTACACATACGATGATTATACCCGGCTTACATAGCTCGGTAAAGCCTAAATACTACTATTATCAGAACATTCACTGGCCTGGAAGATGAAGGGCCATAACCGTAAGGATCATTATGGCTACCCAAAAATATATTTCGATCTACACCGGCGCTGAGATCGATCAGGCAATTACAGAGATGAGGGGAGCACTAAGTGCTTCAAATATTGTTAATGATTTCTCTGGTGGGACTACTAAAGTTGCATCAGCCGAACTAGCAAAGATTTTGAAGGGAATGATTGATACTAACAATCAACCTTCCAATATCAAAACACAACTTCTTTCAGTTCCCGATACTCATGTATTGACTGATGCTGAATACGCCGCGCTTGGACATCTAGGTCGTGCAACATCATTTAGAGGCTCATATAACAATGCGGCTGCTAGAGATACTGCTTTGACATCAGAATATGTCAGCTATGTTGGCAATGAAGTAACATTCATCTACGATGATGGCTCTGGCGATTCTCTTTCTGAATTTTCTCGTTGGAACCCCAATACCCTGAGATGGGAAAAGATCCAACTATATAACGCAGCAGGAACCCCACCCCAAACTATTGCGACCGCCAGCGCCTATACGCTATTTTCATATAGACAAGCAAGATATAACACCATGAAGGCTTTAGTATCAGTATCTTCTGCAGATGGGACTCAGAGACAAATCCAAGAAGCTCTGATTACATATGTGGGCACAGATACTTACATCTCTGTTTATAATGAGGTTGGAAACGCATCAAATCTATTCAATCTAACAACTTCCATTGCCAGTGGGTATGTAAATCTGATTGTTAACACAACAGCAGCAAACCTTGTGGTGACGGGTCGCATTATTGCTATGATCTAATGAAAAAGCCCTCCGGATTCCGGAGGGCTTTTTGTTTAATAGTCGCCATTGTCGAAATATGGGACACAAGGGAGTTTGCCCCCAATTTCTTCGAGAGAA
>JGI24740J21852_10001720_pt1 | contig 10061 bp, 7 predicted proteins | sample KBSCornC6_FD_21852 | JGI IMG/M metagenome (IMG submission 21852) | reverse complement strand
AAGGAAGAAAAGGTCGAGAAGGTGTCGCAAGACCTGCGCGACCTCGAGGGGCTGACCCCGGAGCTGATCGGCAAGCTGGCCGAGGGGAACATCCAGACGCGTGACGACTTGGCCGAGCTGGCCGTGGACGAATTGGTCGAGATGACCGGCGTCAACGAAGAACAAGCCAAGGCGCTGATCATGAAGGCGCGTGAACACTGGTTTTCGTGAGTCGCGTAAGCGTTGATCGTTTATCGCAATTCTCACTGAAACCAAGCATCGAAAGGGTTTGAATGGCAAGCACAACAGTTGCCCAACTCGCTGGCGAATTGAACCGAAGCGCATCCGCGCTGCTGGAACAATTGCAAGCCGCGGGCGTGCAAAAGGCGACGCCGGAAGACGTCATCACCGAATCGGACAAGACCCGACTGCTCGACTATCTCAAGCGAGCACACGGCAGCGCCGAGGATGGCGCGCGCAAGAAGATCACGATCACCAAACGCGAAACCAGCGAAATCCGCCAAGCGGATGCCACCGGCAAGACGCGCACCGTGCAAGTGGAAGTCAAGAAGAAGCGCGTGCTGGTCAAGCGTGATGAGCCGAACGCGGCGCAGGCTGAATCGGACGCCGCAGAGGTTGCACCGGTGGTCGATGCCGAAGAGATCGCGCGTCGCGAGGAAGAACAACGCCACCAGGCTGAATTGCTGGCCCGTCAGGAAGCCGAGCTGAAGGCGCGCCAGGAGGCGATGGAGCGCGAGGAAGCTGAGCGTCGCGCCCGTCAGGAAGCTGCTGAAGCCGAACAGAAGCGTCAGGCTGAACTCGCCGCCAAGAAGGCGGAAGAAGAAGCCGTTGCTGCCCGCGCAGCCGCTGAAGCGTCGGACGAAGCCCCGCGCCGCAAGGCCGAGGAAGATGCCGCGCGTCTGGCAAGTGAGCGCGAAGCTGCGCAGAAGGCCGCTGATGAGGCGCGCGTTGCTGCCGACAAGATCAAGGCCGAGGAAGACGGTGCGCGCAAGCGCCGTGAAGCTGCCGAAGCCGAAGCACGTGCCATCCGCGAGATGATGAGCGCCCCCGCTCGCGTGCTGAAGACACCTGCCGAGCGCAAGGCTGAAGAAGTCAAGAAGGCCGAGCAATCGGGCACGCTGCACAAGCCGGTCAAGCCGGCTGGCGAGGCACGTCCGGCTGCGGCCGCCAAGAAGCCAGCTGCCCCGGCGCCTGCCGCTGCAGCACCCAGTTCGCCTACGGGCGACAAGAAGGGCGGTCGCGGCAAGTCGGGCTGGCAGGACGATAACCGTAGCGGCAAGCGTGGCGGCCTCAAGACGCGCGGCGACACCGGCGGCGGTGCCGACGGTTGGCGCTCCGGCTCCAAGGGCGGCCGCAACCGCCATGGCGACGACAACCGCAATGCTTTCCAGGCACCGACCGAGCCGGTTATGCGTGAAGTGCACGTGCCGGAAACCATCTCTGTGGCCGATCTGGCGCACAAGATGTCGGTCAAGGCTGCCGAAGTCATCAAGCAGATGATGAAGCTCGGCCAGATGGTCACGATCAACCAAGTGCTGGACCAGGAGACCGCGATGATCGTGGTCGAAGAAATGGGCCACCAGGCGGTCGCGGCCAAGCTGGACGATCCGGAAGCGCTGCTGATTGGCGGTGTGGAAGAGCCGACGAATGCCGAGGCCGAAACCCGTCCGCCGGTCGTGACTGTCATGGGTCACGTCGACCACGGCAAGACCTCGCTGCTGGACTACATCCGTCGCGCCAAGGTTGCGGCAGGTGAAGCCGGCGGTATCACGCAGCACATCGGTGCGTATCACGTCGAAACCGATCGCGGCGTCATTACGTTCCTGGACACCCCGGGTCACGAGGCCTTCACGGCCATGCGTGCACGTGGTGCCAAGGCAACCGACATCGTGATTCTGGTGGTGGCCGCCGACGACGGCGTCATGCCGCAGACCAAGGAAGCCATCGCTCACGCGAAGGCAGCCGAGGTGCCCATCGTGGTTGCGATCACGAAGGTCGACAAGCCCGAAGCCAACCCCGACCGCGTCAAGCAGGAACTGGTGGCTGAGAGCGTGATTCCGGAAGAGTACGGCGGTGATGTGCCGTTCGTGCCGGTGTCCGCCAAGACGGGCGAAGGTATCGACAGCCTGCTGGAAAACGTGCTGCTGCAAGCCGAAGTGCTGGAACTGAAGGCTCCGGTCAACGCGCCGGCCAAGGGTCTGGTGGTGGAAGCGCAGTTGGACAAGGGCAAGGGTCCGATCGCTACGGTGCTGGTGCAGAGCGGTACGCTCAAGCGCGGCGACGTGGTGCTCGCGGGCACGGCCTATGGCCGCGTGCGCGCTATGCTGGACGAAAACGGCAAGCCGGCCAAGGAAGCTGGTCCGTCGATCCCGGTGGAAATCCAGGGTCTGTCGGAAGTGCCGGGTGCCGGCGAAGAAGTGCTGGTGCTGCCGGACGAGCGCAAGGCGCGCGAAATCGCACTGTTCCGCCAAGGCAAGTTCCGCGATGTGAAGCTGGCACGCCAACAGGCTGCCAAGTTGGAAAACATGCTGGAACAGATGAGCGAAGGCGACGTGAAGTCGCTGCCGCTGATCATCAAGGCAGACGTTCAAGGTTCGCAGGAAGCATTGGTGCACTCGCTGCAGAAGCTGTCGACCGACGAAGTGCGCGTACAGGTTGTGCACGCGGCCGTGGGTGGCATCACCGAGTCGGACGTCAACCTGGCAACCGCATCGAAGGCCGTCATCATTGGCTTCAATACGCGGGCCGACGCGGGTGCGCGCAAGCTGGCCGAGCATCAGGGCATCGACATCCGCTACTACAACATCATCTATGACGCTGTAGATGAGGTGAAGGCGGCGATGTCGGGCATGCTGTCGCCGGAAAAGCGCGAAGAGACGACTGGCCTGGTCGAGGTGCGTCAGGTCTTCCACGTGCCGAAGGTTGGCGCGGTGGCCGGCTGTATGGTGCTCGACGGCTTCGTCAAGCGCAATTCGCTGGTGCGGGTGCTGCGTGCGAACGTGGTCATCTTCTCGGGCGAACTCGATTCGCTCAAGCGCTTCAAGGACGATGTGAAGGAAGTGAAGCAAGGCTTCGAATGCGGCCTGTCGATCAAGAACTTCAACGACGTTCAGGAAGGCGACCAGCTCGAGATCTACGAGATCACCGAGGTGGCGCGTACGCTGTAATACGTTGGCCGGACGCTGCGGTGTCCGGCTCGACTTTGCGACGGTGGCCCGGGCGCGTCCCGCGCCACCGTTTTGTCTTTTTGGGCTGCGTCGGCGCGTGCTGGCGGCGGCCACGTAAGGAAACACACTATGCCGAAGAAATCGGGATCGGCCGCTGGCCGCAACGTGCGCATTGCCGATCAGATCCAGCGTGATCTGGCCGAGTTGATCCAGCGCGAAATCAAGAACCCGGCAATGGGCCTTGTGACCCTGCAATCGGTCNCNCTTACGCCTGACTATGCGCACGCCAAAATCTACTTCACGGTGCTGGGCGCCGAGCCGGAAGTTGCCGGCGCCATTCTGAACGAGAAGGCGGGCTANCTGCATTCACTGTTGTTCAAGCGCCTGCACATCCACACCGTGCCGACGCTGCATTTCCACTTTGACGGTTCCGTCGAGCGCGGTATCGAGATGTCGCGCCTGATCGATGAGGCCAACGCCACGCGTGCCAAAGACGATTGAAATGGCCGAGCAACATGTGCCCAGGCCGCAGAAGCCGCCGCGTCGCGATGTGCATGGCGTGCTGCTGCTGGACAAGCCGATCGGCTGGTCGAGCAACGATGCGCTGATTCGAGCCAAGCGCCTGTTGTGGGCCAAGAAGGCCGGGCATACCGGCACGCTCGATCCGCTCGCTACCGGCTTGCTGCCGCTGTGTTTTGGCGAGGCGACCAAGTTTTCGCAGGATTTGCTCGATGCGGACAAGACGTACGAAACCATCGTGCGTCTTGGTATCAAGACGAGCACCGCAGACGCGGAAGGCGAGGTGCTGAGCGAGCGCCCGGTATCGGTCACACTCGAGCAACTGCGGGCAGCCATCGCGCGCTTTGTCGGCGAGATCGACCAAGTGCCTCCTATGCACTCGGCGCTGAAGAAGGACGGCAAGCCGTTGTACGAGTACGCGCGCGCGGGGCAGACCGTGGAACGCGCTGCACGTCGGGTAACGATCCACGCAATTGATGTACTGGCGACGGATCTGGAGTCGGCAGCGCCGACGATCACGTTGCGCGTGTCATGCAGCAAGGGAACGTACATCCGTACGTTGGGTGAAGACATTGGTGAGGCGCTGGGCTGCGGTGGACATCTGGTTGCGCTGCGTCGCACCCAGGTCGGTAACCTGACGCTGAACGATGCCGTGACGCTCGAATCGCTGGACGAAGCGGCTGACGATGCGCGCGCCGCATTGCTGGCCCCAGTCGATGCGCTGTTGCAGACGCTGCCGCGTGTGGAGTTGGATGCGGAAGAGAGCCGCCGCTTCCTGCATGGACAGCGCTTGCCGTTGCGATTGGCGTTGCCGAATGCAGACCAGGTGCGCGTGTACGGCGTGCGCGAGGCGATAGGGGCGGGCGCCACGGCGTCGTCGCTGCTCGGTGTGGCTGCTTGGCAAGATGGTGTGCTGCGACCGGGGCGGCTCGTGCATCTTTAAGCCGATCGACCGGCAAAAAAAAGCCACGCAGCTACGCGTGGCTTTTTTGTTTGCGCGATGTTGTATCAGTGCGCGCCGGCTGCCGCTTCCGCACCGGCCGCCGACTTCGCCGGCTTGGTCAACCAGATGAAGACGATCAGCACGATAAACAGCACCGCCGAAATCCAGAAGATATCGTTGGCGCCCAACATTGCGGCTTGCTGCGAGATCACGCGTTCGATTACGCCATTGGCCTGCAGGTTGGGCATGCCCAGTTGCGTGTACTGATTGATCGATGACGCATAGGCAGGGTTGTACGGATTCACGTGCTCGACCAGTTGCGCGTGGTGCAAGGCAGAGCGGTTGTCCCACACCGTGGTCGAGATCGACGCACCGATGCCGCCGAACATGATCCGCACGAAGTTCGACAGACCCGATGCCGCCGGAATCCGCTCGGGAGGCAGGCCTGACAGGATGATCGAAGTGAGCGGGATGAAGAACATCGCCATTGCAGCACCCTGGATCAGCGTGGGGATCATCAGCGTCCACGTGTCCACTTGCACGGTAAAGCGCGAGCGCATCCAGAACACTAGTGCGAAGGTAATGAACGCCGTCGTCGCTACCCAGCGCGCATCCATCTTTGGCAGGTTCTTGCCGATGACGGGCGACAGGATGATGGCGAAGATGCCCACCGGCGCCATGATCAGGCCCGCGTCCGTGGCGGTGTAGCCGACGATGGTCTGCAGCCACAGCGGCAGGATCACCAGGTTACCGAAGAACAGCCCGTACGCCACCGAGATGGCAACGACCCCCGCGCTGAAGTTGCGGCCCTTAAACAGCGTCAGGTCCACCACGGGGTGATCTTCGGTCAGCTCCCACACCAGGAAGAACGCGAAGCCCACGATGGCAACGACCGTCAGCACCACAACCTCGGTTGAATTGAACCAGTCGAGTTCCTTGCCGCGATCGAGCATCAGCTGAAGCGAGCCTACCCACAGGATCAATAGCGCCAGGCCGATCTTGTCGATCGGCAGCAAGCGTGTCGGCGATTCGCGGTCCTTGTAGATGACCCACGTTGCGTACGCAGCCAGGATGCCCACCGGGATGTTGATGTAGAAGATCCACGGCCAGCTCATGTTGTCGGAGATCCAGCCGCCGAAGATCGGCCCCATGATCGGCGCGACCAGCGTGGTCATGCCCCATAGCGCCAATGCCATTGAGCTTTTGGCGGGTGGATATGTCGACAACAGCAACGATTGCGACAGCGGAATCATCGGACCTGCTACGGCGCCCTGGATGATCCGGGCGGCGATCAGCATGCCCATATTGGGCGCCAGCCCGCACGCCCACGACGACAGCACGAACAGCAGGATGGACGTGACGAACAGGCGCACCTGCCCGAAACGCTGCGTCAGCCACCCCGTGAGCGGCACCGAGATGGCGTTGGCTACCGCAAACGAGGTGATGACCCACGTGCCCTGATTCGGGGCCACACCCAGGTCGCCCGAAATTGCCGGGATCGACACGTTGGCGATGGACGAATCCAGCACGTTCATGAAGGTGGCCAGCGACAGCGCAACTGTGCCGATCGCCAGTTTGGCGCCGGTCAGTGGCGGTAGCGGCTTGGGCGCGGCGGTTGCCATGCGTCTCAGACCTTGGGTGCGGGTTGCGAAGCGCGCGGAGCCGTTGCGGCCGGCACGTTGGTAGCGGCCGGTGCCGTGGCGCCGCCGCGGCCTGCGTTGGCGGTGATGATGCTGGCGATGACCTGATCGGCGTCTTTCCCTGCCTGGTCGTATACCGTCGTTTGCAGCGGCGAAGCCGTCGGCGCGGTGGCCAGGCTTTGGCCGCCTTCGTCATGGATGTCGACCTTGGCTTCCATCGACAGGCCCACGCGCAACGGATGATCCTTCAGTTCCTTCGGGTCAAGCGACACGCGCACCGGCAGGCGTTGCACCACCTTGATCCAGTTGCCCGTGGCGTTCTGTGCCGGCAGCAGCGAGAACGCCGAGCCGGTACCCGCCGAGAAACCCACCACCTTGCCGTGGTACGTCACGCTGCTGCCATACACGTCGGCCACCAGTTCAACAGGCTGGCCCACGCGCATGTGGCGCACCTGGACTTCCTTGAAGTTGGCGTCCACCCAAAGCTGGTCCAGCGGCACGATGGCCATCAGCGGCGTGCCCGGAGCGACGCGCTGGCCGACCTGCACCGAACGTTTGGCCACATAGCCCGTGACCGATGCCGGCAGGCTGGTACGCGCATAGGCGAGGTAAGCCTCGCGGACTTTGGCGGCAGCCTGCAACACATTCGGGTGACGCTCCAGCGTGGTCTGTTCGGTCAGCACGCGGTTGCCCTGCAGTTGCTCCTTAGCGGCTTCCAGTGCAGATTGGGCAGCCTGCACAGCCGTTTGTGCGTGCGAGATTTCTTCCTGTGACACCGCGCCCGTACCGGCAATCTGCTTGCGGCGGGCCAGGTCGTCCTTCGCCTTGGCGAGATCGCTCTCACGCATGGCCAGCGTGGCGGTGAAGGCGCTGGTGTTCGAGTACAGCGTACGCACCTGGCGCACCGTCTGCGCGAGCGCCGCTTCGGCCTGCTCCAGCGCGACGCGTGCATCTGCGCGGTCCAGTTCAATCACGGGCTGGCCGGAGGTCACGAGCTGCGTGTCATCGGCGCGAATGGCGACCACGGTGCCCGCCACCTGCGGCGTTACCTGGACGACGTTGCCTTGCACGTATGCATCGTCGGTCGACTCGAACCAGCGGCCGTACAGGCCCCAGTAGAGGCCGTAGCCGACGCCGGCAACCACCAGTGCGGCGGCCAGCGTGGTCAGCATGCGCTTGCGCTTTCCGTTGGCATTGCCGTTGCCGGCGGGCGTTGCCGCGGGGGCTGCCGGGGCGGGGGCAGCGGACGGTGCGGCTTGGGGCTTGTTGTCACTCATGATGTTGGCTCGAAAGAATGCGGTGGAACGGTCGGTTCAGTTCAGTTCAGTTCAATTCAGTACAGCTCAGCCATGCGATGCGGCGGCCTGGGGCTTGGCGTCGGGGAGGTCTTCTGCCGTATAGCCGCCGCCGAGGGCTTTGATAAGGGCCATCTGCGCGTCGAGTCGGCGTGCCTGCAGATCGGTCGCGAGCTTGCGTTGCTGCAACACGGTCGTCTCGGCGTTCAGCACAACCAGTTGTGTACCTAGGCCGGCGCTGTAGCGCGTGCGGGCGAGGCTGTAAGCGCGCTCAGCCTCGCTCAGTGCAGTGCGCTGGATCGTGATTTGCGAATCAATGCTGTGCAGCGTAGTGATCTGGTCAGCGGTGTCGTGCAGGGCTTCAGTCAGCGTCTGGTTGTAGCTTGCGACAGCGGCGTCATAGTTGGCGTACTTGCCGCGCAGGTTGGCTCGCAGCTTGCCGCCTTGGAAGATTGGCAGCTTGAGCGCCGGGCCGATACCGAGCTGACGCGATGCGCCAAGCAGCAGGTTTTCCGGCGCAATCGAAGCCAGCCCCAGGAATGCGGTCAGGCTGATATCCGGCAGGAACTGCGCCTTGGCGACGTCGATATCCTTCGACGCGGCTTCCACGCGCCAGCGCGCAGCGACGAGATCCGGGCGACGGCCGATCAGGTCGATGGTTAAGTTGTTCGGCAGCCTGGGCGTGGTTTGTGCGAGCAGCGTCGGGCGCGTGATCGTGAGGCCGCGGTCCGGGCCCTTGCCCAGCAGCGCGGCCAACTGGTTGCGTGCCAGCGTGATCTGCTCGTCGACTTGTTCAAGTTCCGTCTGTGCGGCGGCCACATTGGCGCGGGCCTGCGTGGTTTCAACTTGCGTATCAAGGCCAGCACGCACGCGTTGGCCTGCAAGGTTGGTCAAATCCTTGCGCTGCACGATTGCACGTTCGGCCACGTCGCGCTGCGCGTAGAGCGCGGCCAGCTTGGCGTAGGTGCGTGCCACCGTGGTCGACAGCATCAAACGCGAAGCCTGGCTTTCCGCTTCCATCGATTTGTCATCGGACAGCGCAGCTTCCAGTGCGGAGCGATTTTTGCCCCAAAAATCCAGGTCGTAGCTCACGCCCAGTTGGATCTTCGATTCCGTGAACCAGCGGCCCGCCAGCGGCGTACCTTCAAACATGTCGTATTCCGACAGGCGCTGGCGCGTCATGTCGGCATCGAGACCGACGCTCGGATACAGATTGCCGCGCACCACATCGGCCATCGCACGCGAAGCCCGCACGCGAGCAAAGGCGACTTGCAGGTTCGGATTGTCCTTGATGGCTTCGTCCACCAGCGCGCGCAGTTGCGGATCGTTGAACTGATCGACCCAGTTCTGCGACGGCCACTGACCGCCCTGCGAGGGCAACGATTGCGCGCTCGCCAATTGGCCCGGCGTTGTCAGCGTCTGCGTGCTGTGCGAATTGCCGAGGTTCGCGCACCCGGCCAGCACGGCCAGCGTCACGGCGGAAAGCGCCACACCCAGGCGTGCCGGCCATTGCGCGCGCGTACTGCCGGCGCGGCTTAGGGGCGAAAGTGCCTGAGGGGCGGAGTTCAAGGCGTTCATGTTGTTTGATGGGTCAAGCGATCAAGGGGGCGGGAAGCGTTCGGTGCTGCGGGTGCAATTCGGGCAGGGCGGCGTCAGTGACCGGCGGGACGCACGCGATGCCCCTCCGTGGCGGCACCGTTGTCGAGAATGCGCTTGAGAAGTCCGCGCAGCGTATCGACGTCGCCCGAAGGTGAAGCCAGCAAAGAAACGATTCAGCACGTGCGTATAGATGGCTGGCATGCGGTCGGCTAAATCACGGCCGGCTTGCGTCACCTCCAGATGCACGACGCGGCGGTCGGACTCGCTGCGCACGCGCTCGATCAGGCCGCGCTTTTCCATGCGGCTGAGCATGCGCGTGAGCGAACCGATGTCAGTGTTCAGCTCGCGGCCCAGGTCGGTCGCGGTTTGGCATCGGCCGTTGGCGAGCAGCACCAGGCAACTGGCCTGAGAATGCGTCACATCCATCGCGGCAACTTCCTGCTCGATGGCCATGGACAGCGCTGTCTTGGCGCGCCCAACGAGGTAGCCCACGCTTTCGCACATGCGGTAGTCCTCCACCCGGAAGAGCGTTCCGGCAGCAACTTCGGTGGCGGGTCTTGTTTGTTCGGACATCTTATGTATGCACAATCATTGTCCGGACAAATATACGAATCGGCGCAGCAAACAGCAAGGTGCTGAATGTGTGATTCCAATTTTAGAAATAATCAGTGATTCAACGAGCACTTGTGGAATGTTCCTCCACCGATTCGTCACGGAGTGTCATGTCTTGCGCATCGCAGCATGCTAGAATGTCAGGTTATTCCGCGAGCTGAATTTGGGTGCTGTCCCGGGCTCGTGTCACGTCTTTTCGAGTTCACATCCCATGCGCGCGCTTCGCAACATCGCCATCATTGCCCACGTTGACCACGGCAAAACCACACTGGTCGACCAGCTCCTT
>JGI24740J21852_10001719_pt1 | contig 10063 bp, 8 predicted proteins | sample KBSCornC6_FD_21852 | JGI IMG/M metagenome (IMG submission 21852) | reverse complement strand
CATGTTCCTCATAAGCGATCGACAGGCTGGATGTTGCGACGTGGCAAATCATCGTCATTTCGCTCGCTCCTAAGCGAGATGATAGTCTTCCATCCTCGCATATCGGATCGAGTCATATGTAACGGATGGTCGCAGGGGATTGTTGACGATCTGTCGGCCATGTTCATTGACATAATAGGATCTTACGCCGTCCAGGCCCCAGATGCAGCTGTCCTGCGCCGCATCAAGCCGTGCGTTATAGTCTTCGAAAACCTCCCGTCGGCATTCGATCGTGCGATGCCCGGATTCGATCATCTTTACGATGCAATCCAGGGAGTATCTGGCCCAGAGCTCAAGCCAGGCGAACAGGCCGCCCGAACGCGCCTGCATATTTGGGCCGTAAATAACGAACATGTTAGGAAAATCAGGCATCGTTACGCCCACATAGGAGCGGGCGCCGTCGTGCGACCATGCTTCTTCCAGTGTGATGCCGTTCCGGCCGGTATATGCCACGGGCCACAGGTAGCGCTCAGCTTTGAAGCCCCCAGCAACGACGATCATGTCCAGATCATGCTCATGCCCGTCGCGGGTAAGGATTCCGTTCCGCGTTATTCGCTCGATCCCCTCGGTAACAAGCTCCACATTCGGGCGCTTGAGGGCGTCGAACCAGCCATTGTCGACCACCAGGCGCTTCGCAAACGGAGGCCAGTCGGGCATGAGCTTTGCAGCGAAATCGGGGTCGTCGGGAAACTCGGCCAGAATATTGGCGCGAATGTTCACGCGCAGCAGGTCGTTCTTGCGATTGATCAGACCCCCGCTCTGCTGCCATTCAGGGTCGATCTGCTGGAGCGCTCCATCGTCCGAAAAAAGTGTGTAGAAGACATTGAAACAGTGCCAGTTCCAATAATGTGGCACATTGTCCATCAGCCATTGGAAGTTTTCCGGAACCGGCTCGCGATAATTATCCATCCGCGACACCCAATGGGGTGAGCGCTGAAACACGGATACATGCGCCGCACGGCGCGCAATGGCAGGCATCAATTGCGCGCCCGTGCAGCCGACGCCGATGATGCCTACCCGCTTGCCCGCATAGTCGTAGTCGTGGGGCCATTGCGTCGTGTGGAAGATTCTCCCTTCAAATCCTTGGATGCCGGGAATGTCTGGCATGTTCGGCGCATTGAACAGACCGGCCGCGCTGATGATGATATTGGCGCTGAGCGTGCTTTCGGCTCCATCCGCTTCCGCCAAGCTGACATCCCATTGCGCGGTCGCTTCGTTCCAGCGCGCGTCGGTAAGTTCCGTGTTGAACCGGATGTTGCGCCGCAGGTCGAAGTCATCGGCAACGCCGCGCAGATAATCGAGCAACTCGCCCTGCGTGGCATACCAATGCTTCCAGGCATAGTTGCGGGTAACGGTGAGCTGATAATGATGGCTTGCGATATCCACGCGCGCATCGGGATAGTCATTGATCAACCAGGTGCCGCCGACATCGTGGTTTCGTTCGATGATGGTGAATGGGATACCCAGCCGCTGCAGATGTACTCCGGCGACAAGCCCAGCCGCGCCCGCTCCGATAACGATCACGCGGAAGTCGGAAAGGTTCGCGGGTGCCTTGCCCCCGGTCCATTGGACCCCGCGCGGAAAAGGCGTGAAGTTCGCCTCCTCCTTTCCGAAGTTGAAGAGATAATCATTGACCGAACGGCCGACGAGCATTTCCATCAGACGGCGCAGGGTGGTGTCGTCTGGTGCCTCACAGCGGCTGCTGGCGCCAGAGCGCAGAAAGGCGAGCGCCTTCTCCCTAACCCGTCCGTCATACTCAGGGGCGAGCATCGGGACCTCATAGGCCCCCGCCCAGAAGGGCACATAGACGACGGGCATCTGCGCCAGTTCCTCGTCGCCCGTTGCTTGGTACAGTGCGACCCTCAAAACGTTCGTGGATGCCATCGCCAGGGCCTTTTGCGCGGCCGCTTCGTCGAACACGCTACTTTCCTGCATAGACGTTGCAGTCATCCGTCCCACTCCGAATTATTGGTTGCTCTGGTAGCGACTGACGCTGCCGCACAGGTCACGCCATCGCTTCGGCCATGGGGGCAGGTTGCCGCCCGCGCACGAGATGACCGGGCAGCGCCCCCGTGGCGACCCCGTTGCGATAGGTGATCGTGCCATTGACGATCGTGGCGACATAGCCTTCCGCGCGCTGGCGCAGGCGACGCCCACCCTTGGGCAGATCGTGCGCAACGCGTGGGGAGGGCAAACGAAGATTGTCGTAATCGATCACGTTGATGTCAGCCGCATAACCCGGAGCGATCATACCTCGATCGTTGAGGCCTACCGTCCTTGCGGTATCGTGCGACAGTGCCCGGATAATCTCCGGCAAGGCCAGCCGTTCGCCGCGTACACGATCGCGCGCCCAATGCGTGAGAAGGAAGGTTGGATAGCTCGCGTCGCATATGACCGCGTAGTGCGCGCCGCCGTCGCCGAGACCAAGAACGATGTCGGGGTGATGGAACATCTCCAGCGCAACGTCGAGATTGCCCGAGGCATAATTTGCGAATGGCATGTAAAGGGCCGGTTCGCCCCCGTGAGCGAGGAGGATGTCGTAGGCCAGAGCCGCAGGCGTAACGCCCAGCACCGCTGCGCGCGCTGCGATCGAGCTCGCCGGCGCAGGCTCATAATCCAGCGGATTGCCGATCTCATACATCCCGTCGAACTTGTCTAGGGTTGCGGCGATGGGCAGATGGAACTCGATCGGATGCTCAGCCAATATGCGTTCCCGCCGTGACGGCTCGCGCATCGCGGCGATCCGGTCAGGAATAGGAAGGTCGGCAATTTCGCGATAGGAAGGCTTGAGGAAAAACGGATGAGCCGACAAGTCCAACCCGTAAATAATACCGATGCCGCGGGGTAATGCCTGAGCGCTCATCTCTGCCCCCTCGGCATTGGCCGCGCTGATCTTGCCCATGATCTCTCGCCACAGATTGGGATTGGAGTGTAATTGAGCAATTGGCAACGTCATCGGGTGGCCCGAGGCCTTCGCCACGCGGTGGAGAATGCCAAATTCCTCGTCGAGTGAGCGTGTGCCCCCGAAATCGACCGCGACCTGGAGAATCCCTCGTCCGGGATCGCCCATGGCACGCGCGATATCGAGCAGTTCGGCTTCCTCGGCATCTTGCGTGCAGATCGGCTCACCGGTCGCACTGCGATGAAAGAGACTTCGCGATGTCGCAAAGCCGAGCGCTCCGGCGTCGATCGCTTCCTTAGTCAACCGGGCCATCTCTCTTCGATCTTCGGCAGTAGCCTCTTGGCCCACATGAGCGCGATCCCCCATGACATAAAGCCGCAGAGGGGCATGGGGCAGATAAGATGCTACGTTGACGTCGTGCGGACGCCTAGCGACGGCGTCTAGAAACTCAGGATAACTCTCCCATTCCCACGTTAGACCTTCCGACATGACGACCTCTGGAATGTCCTCTACGCCTTCCATCAGGGCAATGAGTCCCTCGCGATCTTGCTGCCGACAGGGCGCAAAGCCGACTCCGCAATTGCCGAAGACGACCGTGGTGACGCCATGCTCGCTGGCAGGCGCCATTCGGGATTCCCAGATCGATTGTGCGTCGAAGTGGGTGTGGATATCGACGAAGCCGGGGGTGACNAGNAGACCGNTCGCATCGATTTCCTCTCGCCCGAGGCCGAGCACTGTGCCGACCCGTTCGATGCGTCCGTCCCGCAGCCCGACATCAGCTACGAAAGGGTCGCCGCCCGACCCGTCNAGGACTGTGCCNCCGCGAATGACGATGTCATAATCAGCCTGTTCGACAGCCATGAGCCATCTCCTCTCGTTGCTATTAGGCGATGCATCGATGGAAGGGCGGACCGCCCNTTCACTCCTCGGCAGCTGCATTTCCTGTGGAGCTATTCTGAACCGGCATATAGTATTGCGTCGAGCANNATAATTGTTCGGCCGTCCAAAAGTAGANGGCTGTTTCAGGNACAGGCATGATCGACCGGAGCGCGCGCCCAGATCGTTNACCAGGACGCCCTCGCGGTGNCNGTCGCGCTGCAATTCCTGACAATCTGATTCGCGCTTTNCACGAAGTNTTGGCNGAAAAGCCTGCCGATGCCGTCACGCTGCGCGAGATTGCTGCGCGTGCCGGGACATCCCCGGAGATGGTNCGTTATTATTTCAATGGCAAGGGCGGTCTCATCAACGCGCTGCTGGATAGCTCGCTGGCTCGGGTGCGGGATCGGCTGGACGAAATGACGCGACAAGTGGACGCGGTCGAGCATGGCCATTCGCGGCTTATCATCGACTGCCTCGCGTCCATCTATCTGGACGAGAGCGCGGCCAGCAAGCTGTTCAACAATGAGTTCGCGCGTGCGCGTACGGTCGGTCGTACCGCCGATCGGGGAGATCGCTCAGGCGCGATCGTCGAGGTCGTACATGCTGTAATATGCCGCCTGATCGAACGCGGCGTCTATCGCACTTCGCTCGATCCCGGGCTGATTGCTGTGATGACGATGTCGCTGACCGGCTACCCCGTACGCCTGCTGGAGACGCTCTCGCCGCGCTGGGTCAGCGACGAAAAGCTTCGCGATCCAAGCTGGCGAGCGGAGATGGCCACGCTGGTCGATCGCTATTGCCTTGCCTGAACCTGCACCGCGTCGTGCATGACGACTGCATGGCTCTTGCCAGGCAGTGCCCATGCAGGAAATTGATTTGGCGGTCGGTTAATGCCGATCCCGATATTGGTGGAGCATCCGATCACATGGAAGATCAGAGCATCATGTCCTTTGAGAACATTCTTTTCTCAATCGATGACGGCGTCGCCCGCCTCCGGCTCAACAGGCCCGCTTTCCTCAATGCCCTCAGCAGGCCGCTCCTTGGAGAGTTCCGTGAGGCGCTGGACCAGGTCGCAAGGTCGCCAAATGTTCGAGTGCTGGCGCTGACGGGGGAGGGGCGCGCCTTTTCAAGCGGCGCGGACTTGTCGGCTGGGGCCTCTCCGGTCGGCTCGCCCGACTTCGACGCTGGTGCCGTGTTGGAAGACTATTACAATCCCATCCTGGAGCGGTTGTTCGCGCTGCCGGTCCCCATTGTCGCGGCACTCCATGGCCCGGTGGTCGGCGCCGCATGCATGCTCGCGCTCGCGGCCGATGTGGTGGTGGCCTCGCGATCGACTTACTTCCTGCAGGCATTCGTTAACATCGGCCTAGTGCCCGATGCCGGAAGCAGCTGGTGGCTGCCTCGACTGGTGGGGATTGGCCGTGCGTCGGCCATAATGTTGTTGGGCGAACGTATTCCCGCTGAGAAGGCCGCCGAGTGGGGCATGATTTACGAGGTCGTGGAAGATGACGATCTTGATACGCGCGCCGAGGCGATCGTTTCGAAATTCGCGGTCGGCCCGACGATTGCCTACCGGCTTGTCCGGCAGGCCATTCGCGATGGATTGACCACCGATTTCAGAACCGCGCTTGAGCTAGAGCGCAGGAATCAGCGGATCGCCGGCAATAGTCGCGATTTTGGCGAGGGCATCGCCGCCTTCCGCGAGAAACGCAAACCTGCCTTCAACGGAAAGTAGATGTCCTCGATCGAAAGGCATGGTCAGCATTGACAGGGCTGTTCGCGACGAGATTGGCGCTGACTGCGGCCTCGACCGCTAAAGCCCCCCGCAGGGGGAGCAGACTGTCCTTCGCGTACCGCTTGTCGGGCGGCAGCAAGGGCCGGCATCGATCGATCGGCCAGCACGGCTGCCTGATCGAGCGCCAAAGCCACTGCACCACCCGCTTCATCCGCGATCCAATTGATCAGGCCAATCTTCTCCGCCTGCACCGCATCTACCGGCTCGCCAAAGCACAACAGTTCGAGTGCGCGCGCCGACCCGAGGAGTCGCGGGGTAAGCTGCGTTCCGCCATAGGAAGGTATCACACCAAGACGAATTTCGGGTAGCCCAAGCTTAGCGCCGGGGGCTGCGGCTCTGAAGGTGCAGGCCATTGCCAGCTCAAGGCCGCCGCCCAACGCCCAACCCTCGATTGCCGCGATCGAGATCGCAGGGTATTCGGCGAGCCGCTCCACCATCCGATGCATGCGCGCGACCCGTTGGCCAATGTCGGCAATGGGTTCTTTCAGGTCGGCCCCGACCGAGAAGCAGGCCTCAGAGCCGGTGAGAACAATGACCCTCAACTCTGGCAGTGCTGCAAGGCGATCAAGAGCGCTATCGAGTTCGTCGAGCAGCGGCCCGCTGAGCGCATTGAGCGATCGCGGTCGCATAAGCCGCACGACCGCGGCGCGATCGTTGAGCATTATTTCCGTTTCGACCATTTGGGCTACGGCCTCTCCGGTCATGCCGACACCGCCGGCCGGGATGCCCGCGCGCGAGTCATGGTCGGCGCAACCAAAACGGCGATCGCTGCGATCAGACAAGCCGAAATGACCAGGAAAGCGGGACGATAATCAGTCGAATGCACATAGGCATAGCCAACTGCGGGCGCAGCCACGAACAGGAACGGCAATTTAATCGCGTAACTGTAACCTAACGCCTTGCCCACCCCATTTACGCCGAAGATTTGTGCCATCGCTGCGCCGTGAAGCGTGGTTAGCGGCGTCGTGGCGGCACCAAGCGCAGCCGACAGGATCAGAAAGCTCGCAGTCGGTGCGACCGCCAGCCCAGCCCAGCAGATGCACTGGATGAGTCCGGAAAGCGCTAGCGCACGAGGCGCCCCGATCCGATCTGCAAGCCAGCCGAACAGCGGTACACCCGCGAAGCCCGCTCCAGAATAAACCGATAAAATGATTGCGGACCCGCCAGCGCCCATGCCCCGCGATTCAGCAAATGGGATTGCGTGGACTGTATAGGCCGTTCCGGTGCCGGCGATTAGAGCGATGCCGAGCGAAATCAACCAGAAGTCCAGACGCCCAAGAATGGCCTTGGACGGGACTGATGTCATTGCCGGCTTATTTTCTTCGTCGCGATTCGCCGGGGATACCGGCAGTCGCAGCACGAGCAGCAGAACGGGAAAAAGAGGGGCGGCGAGCAGGATGTAGGTCGTCTCGCGGCCAAATAAGGGGATCATCATCGCTACAAGCCAAGGGCCGAAAAATAGGACGATCGGGAGATTGATGATTCCCAGGATCTTGCCTGACCTACCAGGGAAGAATTCTGCTGCGATCGCCACGGGTCCGAGTATCGCTGCCATTGCTGCGCCGAAGCCAAGCAGAGCCCACATCGCCAGCGCGAACGGAAGGCTGGAGGTAAGGCCCAGGCCGAGCAGGGCGCAGCCTGTGGCGCCGACACCCAGTGCGATCGAAATCCGCGCTGTAAGCTTGCGCACCAGTCCGCCCATCAGGAGGGCCGTGAGGCCGAGCGTCGTGGCGACCGCGCTCATCCCTAGCGATATCGTGTCGCGCGCCACGCCGAAAGCCTGCTCGTTGCTGATGAGCAGGGCGCTGAACGACCCGAAGGTCAGCCCAAGTGTGAAATTGTTCGCCAGCATGCAGACTGGGACAGTCATGCCGTTGGCTCTGTCGCCCGGCGCCTTCGTCATGGAGCCTCTTCCAATGTTTGTGTTCGTTGCGGGCAGTCTCCCATGCAAGTTGCGCGATGCTAAGGGCTGTTCGCGCAATGACATGTCCTATACGGCAACTATAAATGTCCGTTCATGCGACCGGGGCTGTGGCACGGCGATCGTTGAAAAAAATTCAACGACATCGACAAAAATCGCGCTTTATCGCTGGCCCGTCATGCGAGATGAGTGTGCTCAGAAATATTGTAGGAGTATCGCCATGGCCACGGCCATTGAAATCGTTCCCAATCCGGCGAATGAGTGGCGCCTCGATGCGCCAAAGGTGGAAGGCTGGGTTCGCGACGTTCGGCCCGGACCCAACAAACATTTCATGGTGTCGGTCGACACGCATATGACTCCGCCCGTCAAGCTATTCCACGAGCGGATGGACAGTAAATTCCACGATCTGCTGCCCAAGATCGAGAAGCGCGAGAATGGCGAACGCTATATCATCATGCCGGGCGCACGGCCAGAAAGGCTGATTGATTTCAACTTCGAAGGCGACGATCTGGTGCGTTCCAAATCGGGCGCAGATTTGTTGGCCAAGGATCAGGACGGCACCGTCATCACCGGGCTTACACGTATTGCCGATCAAGACCGCGACGGGGTCGACGCCGAGGTTATCTTCCCCAATGGGGCGGCGTTGCTCATGTGGTCCAGCAGGAACAACGAGATGGTCGATGCCCAGGCGAAGGTCTGGAACGATTGGGCGATGGAGCAGTGCGCACCCTTCTTGCACCGGTGCAGCCCCACCGCAGCGATCTGCACGGCCGACATCGATCTGGCGGTGGCGGAGATCGAGCGTGTCGCCAAGCTCGGCTATCGGATCCTGGCGCTTCCCAACAAGCCGATTTTTGGGGAGCATGATGTCAATGACATCAACTACAACCTGCCCGTGTTCGATCGGATGTGGGCCGCGATCCAGGATCATGATCTGGCGATCACCTATCATGTCTCGACCGGGCGTGATCCGCGGGCAGCGCGCGGCAATGGCGGCGCTATCATTAACTATGTCTGCCACTCCTTGTCGCCGACCATCGAGCCGATCGTCAACATGTGCGCCTCTGGCATTTTTGAGCGGTTTCCCAAACTGCGGGCCGCGACCATCGAGGCCGATGCCGGATGGGTGCCGTGGATGATGCAGAAGATGGACGAAGCTTATCTTAAACATCACTTCTGGGTCCGTCCCAAGATGAAGAACCTGCCGAGCGATTATTATCGCAGCAATTGCTTTGCCTCCTTCGGCGAGGACAGGGCTGCGGTCGCGCTCGTTGAGGAATTCAACCTTGAAAACAACTTCATGTGGGCAAACGACTACCCTCATCATGAAGGCAGTTGGCCCTATTCCGCCCAGGCGCTGTACCGCACACTCGGCAATGACTTGCGAGAGGAGACACGGCCAAGCTGGTGGGGCTGAACGCCGCGCGCGCCTTCCGGTTCGACATTCCCGAGAAGTATCGCGCCTATAGCTAACCGTCGTCGAGATCGGCCGAGCAGCGGCACGGCTGCTTGGCCAATCTACTCGAATCGCAGCAGCTTTTCCGGGTTTTGAGAGAAATCGCGTTTCATTCCAGTGAGCCCGATCGCCTCGCCGATCCGTTCGGGACCATAGCCAAAGCATACACCCTCGACGGCGCGACGATATGCTTCCGGCAGCCGCCCCTTCGGAATCTCGAATTGGCGTGCTCCAGTCATGAAGAACCCTTTGTGGAGCAGAAGGCATTCCTCCACTGCTAAGTCAGATAGCTCCGCATTAGACGTAATCCACCGGGTAAAGCCACCAGTGAGACCTTGGCCTGCCAGAGCGAGCGGTGAGACGATCACATTGCTCTCTACCACCCAGTCCTGCACGGCATGACCGTTCCGTCGCAGCACTCCCCGCATCGGCCCGGACAGCACGTCGGGGATTTCGATCTCGTACAGCCATTCGATATGGCCGCGGCTGGCATGGCGCAGCGCCAGCCATGCCAGATCCAGCATGTGTGTACAGTTCTGCCGCGCGCGGCCTTTGGCAAAGAAGTCGGAGGTGGAGGTGGACAGCGGCATTCCGACGATCTGCTTCAGCGGTTCGCTCGCCCCAGGGCAAAGCTGGAGGGTGTAGCGACGGAAGTCGGCTTCTACCGAGGTGACGACCTGTCCGTCATGCCACAGGGTGCAGATCATGGCATGGCACATGTCTTCCAATGCGGTCTCAACCCGATCTTCGAGGCCGCGAAGGCGAAAGGCGCGCCGGGTGACTCCGCGCCCCCAATCTGCCCCAGCGGCCAGATAATCAGTCGGTTTACTCGTCATCACGCGTCAAATCTTTTCCCACGATCTTGAACAGCTCCCCCCACCGAGCCGATATCCGCGACCTGAAAGATCGGGGCATCTTCATCCTTGTTGATGGCGATGATGGTCTACGAATCCTTCATCCCGGCGCGATGCTGGATCGCACATTGTAATCAATGACCCGCTTCACGGGCTCAAGGATCTTCATGGCGTTTCCATCTTATTTTGGCATCGACAGGCGATAGCATTGAGGGTT
>JGI24740J21852_10001714_pt1 | contig 10072 bp, 9 predicted proteins | sample KBSCornC6_FD_21852 | JGI IMG/M metagenome (IMG submission 21852) | reverse complement strand
CGTCGGCGTCTTGCCGCTGCGCGATACGCCGACGAGGATCACGTCTGCGTCGGCGAGATTGCGGTTCGACTGGCCGTCGTCGTGCGCGAGCGAGAAGTTGATCGCCTCGATGCGGTTCTTGTACTCCTCGGTGTCCGCGTTCTGGTGTCCGCGCCCCATCGCGTGGCTCGACTTCAGCTCCAGTTCCTGTTCGAGCGGCTCGACGAAGGTCTGGAACATGTCGAGCACGAGCGCGTTCGAGCCTTTGACGATCTGATTCGATGCGCTGTCCACGAGCGTGGTGAAGACGATCGGACGGCGACCGTCCTGCTGGACCGCTTCATTGATTTTTTCGAGCGTGGCGTACGCCTTTTCTGTCGAGTCGACAAAAGGCACGCGGACCAGGCGAAATTTCTGGTCGAACTGGGAGAGGATCGAATGCGCGAAGGTTTCGGCAGTGATCCCGGTACCGTCGGAGACGATGAATACGGTGGGCGGCATCAGTGGGGCAGGGAACGTGAGCGGCAAAAAGCGCTCGAATGGAACATTGCTGGAGCGACTTCGCTGCGCGGTGGCTGACCGCTCATGCAGCGGCGTCGAAACAGCGCGCCGTGGGCACCGCTACTACGCCAGGACTGGCCGGAGGCTCTCTTCATGCATCGAAAGAGCCCTGCGGGCAGCCTGGCGCGATTCGAGGCGCAATTCTCGTCCGACAGTCACATTTCGAGAGTCGGCACGGTAGAATAGCGGCAACCTGTTGGATAAGCAATTGCAGGCGATTGGCGTCTAACTCGCTGCGAACGGTCGTTCAACGCGATGTTATCTGGTGCTAAAGCGGGCGGATCGCGATTGATCGGGCGCTAAATGCGTCGATTCGCCTTCTTCGTGTGGAACGGGAGCGCAAGCCCGAACCCGCGCGGCGCCACAAGCGATTGCTTCTCCAACAGGTTGTGCAAGACGCGAGCTCACGCTTCCAATGAGCGTCTCGCGTTCGAGCCCACTTGCACAGCCGTGAATTTCTTTCACACTTAGGGGCTTGTATGACTAACGCAGTTACCGTCGCAAAGGATAAGGCGTATGTAGTTCCGTTCGAGCAGTTGCGGATGACCGATGTGGAGATTGTCGGCGGCAAGAACGCGTCGCTAGGCGAGATGATCAGTCAGCTCGCCGAAGCCGGCGTGCGCGTGCCGACCGGTTTCGCCACGACGGCACTGGCTTTCCGTGACTTCCTGCATCACAACAACCTGACGGAACGCATCGCCCAACGTCTCGAGACGCTCGACGTCGACGACGTGAAGGCGCTTGCCGAAGCGGGCAAGGAGATCCGTCAATGGATCGTCGACGCTCCCATGCAGCCGCAACTCGAAGCCGACATTCGCGCGGGCTTCGACACGCTTCAAAACAGCTCGCCTGAAGAGCTGTCGTTTGCCGTGCGTTCGTCGGCAACGGCGGAAGACTTGCCGGACGCATCGTTCGCGGGTCAGCAGGAAAGCTACCTCAACGTGGTCGGTATCGAAGACGTGCTCGATCGCATGAAGCACGTGTTCGCGTCGCTCTACAACGACCGCGCTATTTCCTATCGCGTCCACAAGGGCTTCACGCATGCTGAAGTCGCGTTGTCGGCCGGCGTGCAGCGCATGGTGCGCTCGGACGTCGGCGCGGCCGGCGTGATGTTCACGCTCGACACGGAATCGGGCTTCAAGGACGCGGTGTTCATCACGTCGAGCTACGGTCTCGGCGAAACGGTCGTGCAAGGCGCGGTGAATCCGGACGAGTTCTACGTCTACAAGACCACGCTCGCGCAAGGCAAGTATCCGATCATCCGCCGCTCGATCGGCTCGAAGCTCATCAAGATGGAGTTCACGAAGGCCGGTGAAGAAGGCCGCGTGAAGACCGTCGACGTGACGCACGAGCAGCGCAACCGCTTCTCGATCACCGACGAAGACGTGATCGAACTCGCGAAATACGCGGTCATCATCGAAAAGCACTACCAGCGTCCGATGGACATCGAGTGGGGCAAGGACGGCCGCGACGGCAAGATCTTTATCTTGCAGGCGCGTCCGGAAACGGTGAAGAGCCAGGCGACGGGCAAGGCCGAGCAGCGCTTCAAGCTGAAGGGTCAATCGAACGTGCTGGCTACCGGCCGCGCGATCGGCCAGAAGATCGGCGCGGGCCCGGTGCGCGTGATTCACGATCCGTCGGAAATGGACCGTGTGCAGCCGGGCGACGTGCTGGTCGCCGACATGACCGACCCGAACTGGGAGCCGGTCATGAAGCGCGCGTCCGCAATCGTCACCAATCGTGGCGGCCGCACGTGCCACGCGGCAATCATCGCGCGTGAGCTGGGCGTGCCGGCCGTGGTCGGCTGCGGCGACGCGACCGACGTGCTGAAGGATGGCGCGCTCGTCACGGTTTCGTGCGCGGAAGGCGACGAAGGCAAGATCTACGACGGCCTGCTCGAAACGGAAATCACCGAAGTGCAGCGCGGCGAACTGCCGCCCATTCCGGTGAAGATCATGATGAACGTCGGCAACCCGCAACTGGCTTTCGACTTCTCGCAACTGCCGAACGCGGGCGTCGGTCTCGCGCGTCTCGAGTTCATCATCAACAACAACATCGGNGTTCATCCGAAGGCGATTCTCGAGTACCCGAACATCGACCAGGACCTGAAGAAGGCCGTGGAAAGCGTCGCTCGCGGTCACGCGTCGCCGCGCGCGTTCTACGTCGACAAGCTGACCGAAGGTATCGCGACGATCGCCGCGGCCTTTATCCGAAGCCTGTGATCGTGCGTCTGTCGGACTTCAAGTCGAACGAGTACAAGAAGCTGATCGGCGGTTCGCGCTACGAGCCGGACGAAGAGAATCCGATGCTGGGCTTCCGCGGCGCGTCGCGCTACATCGCCGAAGACTTCGCCGAAGCGTTCCAGATGGAATGCGTCGCGCTGAAGAAGGTGCGCGAAGAGATGGGCCTCGACAACGTCGAGATCATGGTGCCGTTCGTGCGTACGCTGAAGCAGGCGGAGCGCGTGGTCGGCTTGCTGGAGAAGTTCGGCCTGAAGCGCGGCGAGAAAGGGCTGCGTCTCATCATGATGTGCGAAGTGCCGTCGAATGCGATTCTCGCCGAAGAGTTCCTGCAATATTTCGACGGCTTCTCGATCGGTTCGAACGACCTGACGCAGCTCACGCTCGGCCTCGACCGCGACTCCGGCATGGAACTGCTGGCGGTCGATTTCGACGAACGCGATCCGGCGGTCAAGTTCATGTTGAAGCGCGCAATTGAAACGTGTCTGCGTCTGGACAAGTACGTCGGCATCTGCGGTCAGGGTCCGTCGGATCATCCGGACTTCGCGCAATGGCTGACGGATGAAGGCATCAAGTCGATCTCGCTGAACCCTGACACGATCATCGAGACGTGGCAGCAGTTGGCGAAATCGTCGACGAAGTAAGCGTGCGGCGTGCCGCGTCCTAAGCGGCACGCATAACGAAGAGTGCGGCATATCAACGGCGCGTCAAACGCGCGTCAGCGGCGCAGTGAAGCGCGTCCTGAATGCCGGTAATTTGTCCGCGCTTCGTGCTATAAACACCCCGGTAGATCCGGGGTGTTTTGCTTTGTGGAGGTCGACGTGGCGCCAGGGGGATTGTTCTGGTGGGTCGGGGCGGGCGTGCTGGTCGTGCTGGAATTGCTCAGCGGCACGTTCTATCTGCTGATGATCGCGCTCGGTTGCGTCGCGGCGGCTATCGCGCATATTGCGGGCGCCGCCGCCGACGTGCAGTTCGCCGTTGCCGCGGTCGTCGCGCTGGCGGCCGTGTTTGTGCTCAAGCGTTCGCGCTTTGGCCGCAGGACGCGCAAGGAAGCGTCCGCGAATCCGGACGTCAATCTCGACATCGGGCAGACGCTCAGCGTGCCCGCGTGGCACGAGCGTCGCGCGCGGGTCAGCTATCGCGGCGCGCAATGGGACGCCGAACTCGCGCCCGGCGAGCCCGAAGACGCCCAAACCTACGAAATCATCGAACTGCACGGCAGTTGTCTTGTGGTCGCGGCGAAGCGGCCCGCGACGCATCACGTCAATACGCGGTAAGCGTCGGAAATGCGCTGACTTGCTTAATCCAAACCAGTCAACCGAACTAGTTAACCAAACTAACTAATCAAACCAACTAAAGATTGGAGGGCGTAAATGGATTCGACCATTATCGGGGCGGTGCTGCTCGTCATTGTGATCGTGCTGGCGGCGCAGACCATCAAGATCGTGCCGCAGCAGCATGCGTGGGTGCTGGAGCGGCTCGGCCGCTATCACCGCACGCTCACGCCGGGCCTGAGCTTCGCGTTTCCTTTCGTCGACCGGATCGCGTACAAGCACATTCTCAAGGAAATTCCGCTCGAAGTGCCGAGCCAGGTCTGCATCACGCGCGACAACACGCAGTTGCAGGTGGACGGCGTGCTGTATTTCCAGGTGACCGATCCGATGAAGGCGTCGTATGGATCGAGCAACTTTGTGTTCGCGATCACGCAGTTGTCGCAGACCACGCTGCGCTCGGTGATCGGCAAGCTCGAACTCGACAAGACTTTCGAGGAGCGCGACTTCATCAATCACAGCATCGTCTCGTCACTCGATGAAGCAGCGGCGAACTGGGGCGTCAAAGTCCTACGCTATGAGATCAAGGATCTGACACCGCCGAAGGAAATCCTTCACGCGATGCAGGCGCAAATTACCGCCGAGCGCGAAAAGCGCGCGTTGATTGCAGCTTCGGAAGGGCGCAAGCAGGAGCAGATCAACATCGCGTCCGGCGGGCGCGAGGCGGCAATCCAGAAATCGGAAGGCGAGCGGCAGGCGGCGATCAACCAGGCGCAAGGGCAGGCCGCGGCGATTCTTGCGGTTGCCGAGGCCAATTCGCAAGCCATCCAGAAGATTGCTGCTGCGATTCAGTCGCATGGCGGCATGGAGGCGGTAAACCTGAAGGTCGCCGAGCAATACGTGAACGCGTTCGGCAATCTGGCGAAGCAGGGCACCACGCTGATCGTGCCAGGCAATCTCGCGGATATGAGTTCGATGATCGCTTCGGCGCTGGCCATCGTGAACAAGGGCAAGAGCGGGGTGGCGGAGGCGCGCTGAGCGCGCGTTGGTTTTTGCGTTGGGCGCCGTTGCGCCATCGCTGGTAAAAAAATGGCCCGCAGCAAGCGGGCCATTTTCATCGTGCTCGGCAAACACTGCTCTGGCAGCGTCGCGGCAAACGCCCGCGCAAAACTCAGGTCGGCGAGCGCATCAAACGCGCCTTTTCGCGCTCCCAGTCGCGCTTTTTCTCGGTTTCGCGCTTGTCGTGCATCTTCTTGCCCTTGGCGAGGCCGATCTCGCATTTGACGCGGCCGCCCTTGTAGTGAAAATTCAGCGGCACGAGCGTGTAGCCGCGCTGTTCCACCTTGCCGATCAGCTTGCTGATTTCTTCGCTGTGCAAAAGGAGCTTGCGCGTGCGNACAGGGTCGGGGTTGATGTGGGTCGAGGCTTCGGGCAGCGGGCTGATGTGCGTGCCGATCAGGAACAGCTCGCCGTTCTTGATCACGACGTAACCTTCCTTGATCTGGCCGCGCCCGGCGCGCAGCGCCTTGACCTCCCATCCTTCGAGCACGAGCCCTGCTTCGTAACGTTCTTCGACCGAGTAGTCGTAGAACGCTTTTCTGTTGTCGATAATGCTCATGAATGGAAAGTGCCCAACTCGTTTAAAATCACGATTTTAGCAAAGCGGGGCAAGGAAAGCCCGCCGCGCCCGTCCACCCTTGCCACGTGCTGTTCAATTTATGGCAGATGTCCAGAAAACCGTGTTGATCCGCCATTCGGCGGAACAGATGTTCGACCTCGTCACCGACGTCGCCGATTACCCGAACTTCCTGCCCTGGTGCGGAGGCGTCGAGGTCCGTCATCGGGACGATACCAGCATGGAGGCGAAGATCGACATCAATTTCAAGGGCATCAAGCAGCACTTTGCGACGCGCAACAGCATGGAGCGGCCCACCCGCATCGACATGGAATTCGCCGACGGGCCGTTTCGCAAGTTCACCGGCTTCTGGCGCTTCACGCCGCTGCGCGCGGACGCCTGCAAGATCGAGTTCGCGCTGCACTACGAGTTCACCAACATCATCCTCGAAAAGATCATCGGGCCGGTGTTCAATCACATCGCCAATACATTCGTCGAATCTTTCGTGAAGCGCGCGGACCAGCGCTACGGCAAGGCATGAGCGAGCGTCTGTCCGTCCAGGTCTGTTATGCGCTCGCGAACGAACAGGCGCTCGTCGACGTGCAATTGCCGGCGGGCGCCACGCTCGCACAGGCTATCGAGGCAAGCGGCATTCTTCAGCGTTTTCCTCAGATCGATCTNGNGACGCAAAAGNTCGGCGTATTCGGCAAGCTCAAGCCGCTCGACACNGTGCTCGCCGATCACGACCGCGTCGAGATCTACCGGCCGCTGCTCGTGGACCCGAAGGTGTCACGCCAGCGTCGCGTCGAGAAGACCCGCAAGGCGGGCTCGATCGAAGGACGTCGCTGGCAGAACAAGGATTCGCGTTAGGCGGGTAGGTTGCTCGGTGCGGGCTGCAATGCGGGGCGGCCCGTGGACCGTGCGTGCTAGGGCGCCGAACCCTGAGCCTTTTCTTCGACCGGCGCAGTGCCGCCGGAATCGTCGTCCGCATGCTGACGCACCGACCAGCACACGCCCGCCACCAGCAACAGAATCGCGGCGAGTTCGAGCGGCCGCGGCAGGCGCTCGTCGTAAATGAACGCGTAGAGCAGCGCGAACAGCGTTTCAAACACGATCATCTGACCGGAAAGCGTCAACGGCAGCCGCTTCGACGCCGCATTCCACAGGCCGTTGCCAAGCCATGACGCGCCGATCGCGAGAACCAGATTGAGCGCCCAGAAGCTGTGCCAGCGGCTTTGCGCGAGTTCGCCCTGCGGGCCGCCCGGCGGCAGCGCGGCGATCGCGAGCCACAGCGCGGCGCCGAGCGCGCCCGTCACGACGCCCCACAGCACGGACCACTCGTTGCCGCTGAAATGCGTGTGCCGTTGCAGGTAGCGGGTGTTCTCGACCGCGAACCACGTCCAGCAGCCGAGCGCGCCGACCGCGCAGGCAAGGCCGAGCAGCTTCGTCAGGACGCCGGCGGGCGTGCCGTCGGCGGCCGTGAAGACGTCGATATTGATGCAGACGATGCCCGCCATCACGACCGCAAGCGGCCACGCGAGGCGCGCGAGCGGCACCGCGCCGCGGTCGCCTCGGCCCATCAGCGTGACCGTCACCGGCAATACGCCGACGATCAGCGACGCCGGCGCGATGCCGACGAGGTGCACCGCCGCCGTCAGCAGCAGGTAGTACAGGAGATTGCCGCCCAGCGCGAGCTTGACGAGCGCGACGAGGTCCTCGCGAGTCAGGCGCTTCAGCAGCGAACGCGCCGTGGGCAACGCCGCTGCGAGCGCGACCACGCCGTACATCGTGTAGCGGCCGGCCGACAGCAACAGCGGCGAAAAATCCGGCAGCACGCGCGGGACCAGAAACACCATGCCCCATAGGGCTCCGGCCATGACTCCATAGGCGACACCGCGCTGCATCGACTGCTCCTGCGAAAAAACTGGAATGGTCGCAAGCGTAGCCGGCCGGCGCGAGGGGCGTCTTGTTTGATTCTGCATTCGGGCCCGAGCAAACGAAACGCGATCGAACCCGAGGCGAACGGCGAAGCGAAATCAAGGGTGTAAAAGCCACGAAAAAATGCGCCCGAAATTCGCTAAGCTGCTGTTCGCGCAGTGAAAAGCGGGGAGGTATCGCGTATAATTCGCTTTTGCGCCTATAGGATTTGCCATGCGTCTGATCCAAACAGCACTCACGTTCGATGACGTGCTCCTCGTCCCGGCCTTCTCCGATGTTCTGCCGCGCGACACCAGCCTCAAGACCCGGCTGACCCGCAACATCTCCCTGAATATGCCGCTCGTGTCCGCCGCCATGGACACCGTCACCGAAGCCCGTCTCGCCATTGCGATGGCGCAAATGGGCGGCGTCGGCATCATCCACAAGAACCTCACGGCTGCCGAACAGGCGCGTGAAGTGGCCAAGGTCAAGCGGTTCGAGTCAGGCGTGGTGCGCGATCCGATCACGGTGCCGCCGCAAATGAAGGTGCGCGACGTCATCGCGCTGTCGCAGCAGCATGGCATTTCCGGCTTTCCGGTGGTGGAAGGCTCGCAGCTGATCGGTATCGTGACCAACCGCGACCTGCGTTTCGAGGAGCGTCTGGACGAGCCGGTGCGCAGCATCATGACGCCGCGCGAGCGCCTCGTGACCGTCAAGGAAGGCACGTCGCTCGCCGAGGCCAAGGCGCTGATGCACAGCCACCGCCTTGAGCGCGTGCTGGTCATCAACGACGCATTCGAGCTGCGCGGCCTGATGACGGTGAAAGACATCACCAAGCAGACCGAACACCCGGACGCCTGTAAGGACGAGCACGGCAAGCTGCGCGCGGGCGCGGCCGTCGGCGTCGGCGCGGACAACGAAGAGCGCGTCGAACTGCTGGTCCAGGCGGGCGTGGACGTGATCGTCGTCGACACCGCGCATGGCCACAGCAAGGGCGTGCTGGAGCGCGTGCGCTGGGTCAAGCAGAACTTCCCGCACGTCGAAGTGATCGGCGGCAACATCGCCACCGCAGCGGCGGCCAAGGCGCTCGTCGAATACGGCGCGGACGGCGTGAAGGTCGGCATCGGCCCGGGCTCGATCTGCACGACGCGAATCGTCGCCGGTGTCGGCGTGCCGCAGGTCACGGCAATCGCGAACGTGTCGGAAGCGCTGAAGGGCACGGGCGTGCCGGTCATCGCAGACGGCGGCGTGCGTTTCTCGGGCGACGTCAGCAAGGCGCTGGCAGCGGGCGCGAACGCCGTCATGATGGGCAGCATGTTCGCCGGCACCGAAGAAGCGCCGGGCGACGTGTTCCTCTATCAAGGCCGCCAGTACAAGTCGTACCGCGGCATGGGCTCGGTCGGCGCAATGAAGGACGGCGCGGCGGACCGCTACTTCCAGGACAACTCGGCGAATATCGACAAGCTGGTGCCGGAAGGCATCGAAGGCCGCGTCGCTTATAAGGGTTCCGTGAACGCGATCCTGTTCCAGTTGATCGGCGGCGTGCGCGCGAGCATGGGCTACTGCGGCTGCCGCACGATTGCCGAGATGAACGAGAAGGCCGAGTTCGTGCAGATCACGGGCGCGGGTTTGCGCGAGTCGCACGTGCACGATGTTCAGATCACCAAGGAAGCGCCCAACTACCACGTGGACTAAACGCCAATGAAGCCATTGCTGCGCGCTGTACTGATTGTCGATGCGCTGTTGCTGCTCGCGTTCGGCTTGCTGTTCCTGCTGACGCCCTGGACGTCGTTGTACAACGCGCTGCTGTTGGTGCAGACGCAGCCGGCTCTNGNCGGCCAGGCGTTTGGCCTGGCGCTCATCGGGCTCGCCTGGCTNGCGTTGCATGCGTCGATCGACGGGGCGCTGACTTCGTCGGTGGCACGNGTGGTCGGCCATGTGAACTGGCTGACCGGCGTGCTCATGCTGGTGTGGCTGCTCGGGCTGCATACGCCGTCGCTGAGCGCGTTTGGGCAGATCGTCGCGGTGCTGACCGGTGTCGTGCTGCTGGTGCTCGGTCTTGGCGGCGTGCGTTTGTCGGGCGCGGTGCGGCGGCGCGAGAAGTTGCGCGTCGCTGAGGCTGTTGCCGCTGAGCGCGCCGAAAAGCAGGCCGCAAAAGACGCCGCGAAAAACGCGGCGAACCTCGAGGCAAATCGCCGTGAACCGGTTGTGCCGGCTACGGCGGGGTTTCCGGTGTATCACGCGGAGCCGGTGGTTGAGCCTGTTATCGGGCGTGGAGTTGATCCGGTTGCAAGGCCTGGCGTGGCGCCTGTGGTGCCCGCGGCGTCCGAAGCGTCGCCGGTCAACCCGACGACCTCCGCCCATTTGCATGCCACGACGGGCGAAGTGCTGAGCCCGTCGGAGCGAGCGGCACGCGCTGAAGCTGCTGCTGCCGCACGCGACGATGCCCGCAATGCCGCCGACGACGCCGCGAATGCGCCACGGCCTCC
>JGI24740J21852_10001713_pt1 | contig 10073 bp, 8 predicted proteins | sample KBSCornC6_FD_21852 | JGI IMG/M metagenome (IMG submission 21852) | reverse complement strand
GCCGCGGGTGACGGCACCCAGATCACCGACCCGGCGAAGATCGCCGCGCTCGGTCAGGGTCTGCAGGGCGTTCAGTTCAGCGTCCAGCGCGTGAGCGCGAACGGCACCCCGATCGACCTCACCACCGCTGCCGGCTGGGACCAGGCGAAGACCGCGACGCCCGCGAACGTGTCGTCGGCGCCGTTCTCGCTCGGCACCGGCACCACCGCGACCACCGATGCCTCCGGCCAGGCCGTGGTGTCGAACCTGCCGTACGGCCTGTACCTGGTGACGGAGACCAGCCCCGGCGCGAACCCCATCGTCTCGCCGGTGCAGCCGTTCCTGGTGTCCGTGCCGTACCCGAACCAGGGCACCTGGCTCTACAACGTGCACGTCTACCCGAAGAACAAGCTGAACAACACGCAGCCGACCAAGACCGTCGCCGACCCGAAGGCGCCGGTGCTGGGCTCGCAGATCGTGTGGACGGTCAACGCCCCGATCCCCGCCCTGGCCGCCGGTGACACCTACCGCAGCTTCTCGATCACCGACACCCTCGACCCGCGCCTGACCTACGTCGGCGCCGTGGTCAAGGTCGACGGCACCACCCTCACCGAGGGCACGGACTACACCGTCTCCGGCAACACCGTGATCACGTTCACCGCGACCGGCCTCGGCAAGCTCGTAGGCAAGACCGCGGTGACCGCGGACATCACCACGACGGTGACCTCGCTCGGTGCCGACGGCCAGATCCTGAACACGGCCGTCGTCAACACCAACGGCTCCGACCGCACCACCAACACGCCGCAGACCAACTGGGGTCCGCTGAAGGTCGTCAAGCAGGACGGCAACACGAAGAACACGCTGCAGGGCGCGATCTTCGAGGTCTACGACGCCAAGAACGGCACCAAGGTCGCCGGTCCCGTCACCACCGACGCCAACGGCCAGATCCTGGTCGACGGTCTGTGGGTCGGAAACAACGACGTGAAGAGCAAGGACTACTGGCTCAAGGAGGTCCAGGCCCCGGCCGGCTACGTGCTCCCCGCCGACCCGTGGACCCAGGTCACCGTGACCGCCAACGGTCAGGCCAGCCCGACCAGCATCACCATCTCCAACACCCAGCAGTTCGGCCCGAACCTGCCGCTGACCGGTGGTGCGGGCAGCACGCTGTTCGCCGTCATCGGCGGCCTGCTCGTCGTGGCCGGCATCAGCGCGATCCTGGTGCGCCGCGTGCGCGCCCGTCGCCACTGATGATCCGACGTCCGTGAGCGATCCCGTCGAGGATCGCTGACGGACCCGAGGAGGGCAGGGGGCCCCAGAACCCCTGCCCTCCTCTTCTCTTTCCCGCCCTGCCCGGCGCCTGCCGGCATCCGGAGCCGGGATCCCTTCACCCCGCACATCCAGACCGAGAGGAGCCGTCGTGACACAGACCGTGCCGCTGCGCCGTCGCGACGTGAGGCCCGCACCCCGCCCGCGATGGCGGATGCCCTGGGCGACGGCCATCCTTGCGGCTGTCGCCTTCGTCGGCGTCCTCGTGCTGATGTACCCGACGGTGGCGAGCTGGTGGTCGCAGTACAACCAGTCGCAGCTGATCGTGAAGGTCGACTCCGAGGTCGGAGGATCCGCAGCCGATGCGCGACAGCAGGCGCTCGATCAGGCGACGGCGTACAACAGGGCACTGGTCGGCGGGGCGCTCCTCGCACCGGGATCCCGCATCCCCACGAGCACCGCGGCTGCGCCCGGTTTCGACTACTCCCGCATGCTCCGGGCGGATGCGGATGGAGTCATGGCCCGGCTGCGCATCCCCACGATCGGCGTGGACCTGCCGATCTATCACGGCACCTCCGACACCACCCTCACCAAGGGTGTCGGACACCTCGAGGGCACGTCCCTCCCCATCGGCGGCGTCGACCAGCATTCGGTGCTCACGGCCCACCGCGGTCTCGCCGGTGCGACCCTGTTCGACAACCTCGACCAGCTGAAGATCGGCGACACGTTCACCGTCGAGGTGTTCGGCGAGGTGCTGACCTATCGGGTGCGCGACACCAAGGTCGTTCTGCCCGAGGAGACGAAGGCGCTGAGTGCGCAGCCGGGGGAGGACCTCGTCACGCTCGTGACCTGCACCCCGCTTGGCATCAACACCCACCGGATCCTGGTCACGGGCGAGCGCGTGACGCCGACGCCGCAGAAGGATCTGGACGCCGCCGGTGCGGCGCCGGACATCCCGGGCTTCCCCTGGTGGACGGTCGTGATCGGTGCGGCGTTCCTCGTGCTGGCCGGCGTCGTCACGGCCGCAGGGCGCCCCCGTCGTGAGGCTCCGCGCGAGGCGGACGCCCCCGTCGTGCCGCCCGTCAGCCTAGGAACTCGCGTGCCGCGACGGTGAGGGCCTTGACGCCGACCTCGATCGTGGGGTGGATCTCCACGGCGAAGTACGGGGAGTGGTTCGTGGCGATCTCGCTGTCGACGGTGCCCTGCGCGACGGCCGCGGCGTAGCGGGCCGGAGCGATGCCGCCCCAGAACCAGAACACCAGCGGCACGCCGGCATCCCGGGCGAACCACGACACGTCCTCGCTGCCGGTGAAGAGGCCGGGATCGATGACGTTCTCCTCGCCGAACGCGGCACGGAAGGCTGCGGTCGCGCGCTCGGTCGCCCCGTCGTCGTTGATCGTGGCGGGCAGCGTATGCAGCGTCTCGATCGTCGGATCCTGCGTCGCCCCGCTCGCCATCGCCTCGGCCTTGATCACGCGCTCGACCTTGGCCAGCACCCTGGTGCGCAGCGCGTCGTCGGGGTAGCGCAGGCTGAGGTCGAGCGTGGCCTCGGCGGGGATGATGTTGTTCTTGGTGCCGGCGTGGATCGCGCCCACCGTGACGACGGCGAGGTCGTGCGGGTCAACCTCGCGCGAGACCACGGTCTGCAGGCGCATCACGGTGGCGGCGGCCATGACGACCGGGTCGATCGTGGAGTGCGGCCGGGACCCGTGTCCGCCCCGGCCGTGCAGCACCACGTGCAGACCGTCGGAGGCCGACATCTGAGGCCCGGGCCGCACGCCGATCACGCCGGCGGGGAACGGCGTCACGTGCTGCCCGATGACGACGTCGGGACGCGGGAAGCGGTCCAGCGCCCCGTCGTCGAGCATCGCGCGGGCGCCGGCGCCGAACTCCTCGGCAGGCTGGATGACGACGACCAGGGTGCCGGACCACTCGTCGCGGGTGCGGACGAGCTCCTCCGCCGCGCCGATCATCGCGGTCACGTGCATGTCGTGGCCGCACGCGTGCATGATGCCGACCTCGTGCCCCTCGGCGTCGACGCCCTTGGCGGTGCTGGCGTAGGGCAGCCCCGACTCCTCGACGACGGGCAGGGCGTCCATGTCGGCGCGCGCCCACACGACCGGGCCCTCGCCGTTGCGGAGCACGCCGATGACGCCGGTGCGCCCGATGCCCTCGGTGACCTCCAGCCCCAGGTCGCGCAGGTGCCCGGCGGCGATGCCGGCGGTGCGCACCTCCTGGAACGAGAGCTCGGGGTTGCGGTGCAGGTCGATGAAGAGCGCTTCGAGGTCGATCGTCATGGCCCCGAGCCTACGCGGATCCCGGTGCCGACCGGATCCGCGATCAGCGTCCCGCGTAGGTCTCCAGTGCGGGCCCGGGGTGCAGCACGCCGTTCACGATCGCCCGGATGGCGAACGAGCTGGCCTCGGCGAGCCCGACGGCGGAGGGATCCAGCAGCCACTGCAGCTGCAGTCCGTCCATCACCGCGAGGATCGACGCCGACGCCGTGCCGATCGCCGCGGTGTCGGTCACGCCCTCCTGCGCGCACAGCTCGCGGAACGCCGCGGACACCTCGCCGCGGAGCTTCTCGTAGCGGTGCTCGAAGAAGCCGCGCGCGGGATGGCCGTCCGTCACCGACTCGTTGGACAGCACGGTGTAGGTCTGCACGATGCCCGGACGGTGCTCGTTCGCGAACGCCGTCTTCACCAGGTGCAGGAACAGCTCGGGGCCGTCGGGGATGTGCTGATCGGCGAGCTGGGCGACATCGCTCTTGTCCCGGTAGTCGAGCACTTCGAGCAGGAGCTTCTGCTTCGACCCGAAATGGTGCAGCACCCCGGCGTGCGTCATGCCGACCTGCTCGGCGATGTCGGCGAGGGTGCCGTTGGTGGATCCTTTCGCGCCGAAGATCTCGATCGCCGCGTCCAGGATCTCGGTGCGCTTGCGCTCGGTCTCGGGCCGCGATTTCACGCGCGCCGACGTCGTCGTGACCATTTCGCCCCCTTCGCCGCTTGTCATCCAGCTTACTCGTCGGTAACCTCACTTCTACTTACTTTCTCGCTAGTAAGTAAAGTTCCGCGGAAGCGAGACCCCGCACCAGGTGGGCGCACGATGGCCGTGCCCCAGAAGGAGAAGCAATGAGGCTCACCAAGACCCTGCTCGTCGTCTCGGCGATCGCGGCCCTCAGCGCCGTCGCGCTGACCGGCTGCTCGTCGGGCTCCACCGCCGGCGCGTCCGGCGGCGGCTCGCTCACCGTCGCCAAGCCGGACGGCGCCGCGATCCTGTCGACCCAGACCAACAACCCGTTCATCTCCACCGGCTCGGGGATGTCGCTCGGATACGACCGGATGATCTACGAGCCCCTCGCGATCGTGAACCCCGTCGGCAAGAACGAGACGACGCCGTGGCTGGCCTCCAAAGTGGAGTGGAACGCCGACTACACCCAGCTCACCGTCACTCCGCGCGCCGACGTGAAGTGGAGCGACGGCAAGCCGTTCACCGCCGACGACATCGTCTTCACGTACACGATGATCAAGAACACGCCCGCNCTCGACCTGGCCGGCCTCAAGCTCGCCGACGTCAAGAAGGACGGCGGGAACGTGGTGCTCTCCTTCAGCGAGTCGAAGTTCGTGAAGCAGGGCGACGTGCTGCAGGTCGCCATCGTCCCCGAGCACCAGTGGAAGGGGATCTCCGACCCGTCGAAGGACCCGGTCAAGGACGCGGTCGGCACCGGCCCGTACACGATCAAGAGCTTCTCCTCGCAGGGCGTGGTGCTGAAGGCGCGCACCGATTACTGGGGCGGCAAGGTGCCGGTCGGCCAGCTCAAGTACCTCGAGTACAACGACAACACGGGACTCCTGCGCGCGCTGCAGAGCAAGGAGGCCGACTGGGCGCAGATCTTCATCACCGACTATCAGAAGAACTACGTCGACAAGGATCCGAAGCACAACGTGTTCTGGGGCGCGAACGTGCTGAGCCCCGACATGGTCCTGGTCAACACCACGAAGGCGCCGTTCAACGACGTGGCCTTCCGCAAGGCCGTGAACATGGTCGTCGACCGCAAGGCGCACGCAGAAAAGGCNCGCAGCAACGCNGGCCCCGAGCTCACCAGCGTCACCGGCATCCCGCAGCCCACNGGCGANCAGTACATCGCNCCCGAGTACAAGGACAAGACCTTCNCGATCGACGTCGACGGCGCCAAGAAGGTGCTCACCGACGCGGGCTACACCTGGAAGGACGGCGCGCTGATCGATCCCTCCGGCAACCCCGTCTCGTTCACGCTGCAGGATCCGCAGGGCTGGAACGACTACGTCACCGGGATCCAGCTCGTGGCGACGCAGATCAAGAGCACGCTGGGCGCGGACGCCAAGGTGGCTACGCCGGACGCCGACACCTGGTTCACGAACATGGCGACCGGGAACTTCGACGCGGCGCTGCACTGGTCGGGCTCCGGCTCCAACCCGTGGCACATCTATGACGACGTCATGAACGGGGCGTACCTGGAGCAGGCCGCCGACGGCAAGGTCTCGGACAACTTCGGCCGCTACAACAACCCGGAGGCGACCGCGCTGCTCAAGCAGTACGCGCAGGCCTCGGACGACGCGACCCGCACCGAAGCGCTCAACAAGATCCAGAAGATCTTCGTCGAGGACGTCCCTGCCATCCCGATCGGCACGCACCCGCAGCTCGGCGAGTACAACACCCGCACCTTCACGGGGTGGCCGAGTGAGAAGGACCAGTACGCGACCGCCGACCCGACGCAGCCCTCCGCCGTCCAGGTCATCATGAAGCTGAAGCCGGCTGGCAAGTAGCACTGATCGGTCGTTGAGCGACACTTCGACTCGCTGCGCTCGCTCAGTGCGGGTCTCCGCGAGACGAAACGTCGTGACGTTCTTCGAGAACGGCACCGCGTTTCGTCTCGCCTGCGGCTCGCTCAACGACCGGCGTCCCCACACGAGGAACCTCATGACAGACACCCTTCTCTCCGTGCGCGACTTCTCGGTCGTGTACGACGTGGATCCACCCGTCCGGGCGGTGAAGAACGTCACGATCGACATCCGCCGCGGTGAGATCGTCGGTCTCGCCGGCGAGAGCGGCAGCGGCAAGACCACGCTCGCCTATGGCGTGCAGCGGCTGCTCAAGCCGCCGGCCGTGATCACCGGCGGCAGCGTCATCTTCCACGATGCCGACGGCTCGGACGTCGACCTGCACGCCCTCGACGCCGAGCAGATGCGACGGTTCCGCTGGGACAAGGTGTCGATGGTGTTCCAGGGCGCGATGAACGCCCTGAACCCCGTGGCGACGATCGGCGCGCAGCTCGACGACGTGTTCCGTGTGCACCGCCCGGGCATGAACCGCGCGCAGCGTCGTGCGGAGGTGATCGACCTGCTCGAGATCGTGAAGGTCGGCGGCCAGCGGATCCGGTCCTACCCGCACGAGCTGTCCGGAGGCATGCGTCAGCGCGTGATGATCGCGATGGCGCTCGCCTTGCGGCCGCAGCTCATGGTCATGGACGAGCCCACCACCGCGCTCGACGTGCTGGTGCAGCGCGAGATCCTGAAGCAGATCTCCCAGCTGCGCCACGAGTTCGGCTTCTCGGTCGTGTTCATCACCCACGACCTGCCGCTGCTGCTGGAGATCAGCGACCGCATCGCGGTCATGCGCGAGGGCGAGATCGTCGAGCTCGCCGATGCCGAGCGGCTGTGGACGGATCCGCAGCACGAGTACACCCGCGACCTGCTGCGCTCCTTCCCGCGCCTGACCGGAGCGCGGGGGGTGGTGGTGCGATGACCACGCTCGAGTTCCGAGGGGTCACCAAGCTCTACAACGTCCGCGGCTCCGGGCAGCTCAAGGCCCTGGACGACGTCAGCTTCACCCTGCACTCGCGCCAGACGATCGGCCTGGTCGGCCAGTCCGGCAGCGGCAAGTCCACGATCGCCAAGATCCTCACCCAGCTCGAGACCCCCACGCACGGGGAGGTGCTCCTCGACGGCGCGCCGATCCCGCGGCGAGGCAGGGGTCTGCGGACGTACCGGCAGCAGCTGCGCATGGTGTTCCAGGATCCGTTCGCCTCGCTGAACCCGTACCACTCGATCCGCCATCACGTCGAGCGCCCGCTGCGGCTCGATCGCGTCGTGCCGCGCGACCAGGTCGACGCCGAGGTGCGCCGCCTGCTCGAACGGGTGCGGCTGGATCCGGACGCCGTGATGGAGCGGCGCCCGCACGAGCTCTCCGGCGGTCAGCGTCAGCGCGTCGCCATCGCTCGGGCGCTCGCCTCGCGGCCCGCGCTGCTCGTCGCCGACGAGCCGGTGTCGATGCTGGACGTGTCGATCCGCCTCGGAGTGCTCAACCTTCTCGCCGATCTGCAGCGCGAGGAGGGGCTCGGCGTGCTCTACATCACCCACGACCTCGCGACCGCGCGTCACTTCAGCGACGAGATCATGGTGCTCAACCAGGGCAGGGTCGTGGAGCGCGGGCCGGCGGACGACGTCATCCTGCGCCCTCGCGACCCGTACACGCGGGAGCTGCGCGCCGCGTCGCCCGATCCGGAGGAGTTCTTCCGCCGCCGGGCGGCACAGACCACGGGAGGTGCGCGATGAGCGCCGACACGTCCGCACCCGCGACCCAGGCGTCGCCCGCCGCACCCGAGCCGGTGGATCCGACGCTCGTCGGCACCACCGCGACCCGGGCCGAGCGAGGCCGCATGCGCGTGCCCTGGCGCTTCATCGGCGGCAGGGCGGCCTTCTACCTGTTCACGGCCTGGGCCGCGATCACCATCAACTTCTTCATCCCGCGACTGATGAAGGGGGATGCGGTCGACGCCTACATGGCGCGCAGCCAGGGCCAGCTCACCCCCGACGCCGAGAAGGCACTGCGCCTCATGTTCGGCCTGGACCACTCGGTGCCGCTGTGGCAGCAGTACCTCGACTACTGGGGCATGCTGCTGCGCGGCGACCTCGGCGTGTCCATCTCGACAGGCATGGCCCCGGTCGGGGACGCGATCGCGGCCGCGCTGCCCTGGACCCTGGGGCTGGTCGGATTCGCCACGATCGTCTCCTTCCTGGTCGGCACCGTGCTGGGCGCCGTGATCGGATGGCGGCGCGGCGGCCGGCTGGACGTGCTCGTGCCGGTGACGACGTTCCTCGGCACGATCCCCTACTTCTGGCTCGGCCTGATCTTCATCGCCGCGTTCTCGTCGGTGCTGGGCTGGTTCCCCGCCGGACACGCCTACGAGGTCGGCGTGGATCCGGGCTGGAACGCCGAGTTCATCGGGCAGGTGCTCTCGCACGCCGCGCTGCCGGTGATCACGATCGTGATCGCCTCGCTCGGCGGCTGGGTGCTCGGGATGCGCAACATGATGCTCACCGTGCTGGACGAGGACTACATCACCGTCGCCCAGGCCAAAGGCATGCCGAATCGGCGCGTGCTCTGGCGCTACGCGGCGCGCAACGCGGTGCTGCCGCAGATCCAGAGCTTCGCCCTGTCGCTCGGCTTCATCGTCGGCGGCACGATCGTCATGGAGATGGTGTTCTCCTATCCCGGCATCGGGTTGCTGCTGCTCGGCGCGACGAACGCGAAGGACTACGCGCTCATGCAGGGCATCTTCCTGGTTCTGGTCATGGCGGTGCTCGTCGCGAACATCATCGCCGACATCGCCTACGCCATCCTCGACCCGCGCACCCGTCAGACGGAGGCCTGATCATGTCGATTCCCGTTCCCCCCGAGGTCGCGCAGCCGGCCGCCGGCGCGCCCGAGACCGCGGCGCTGCTCACCGCCGAGCGACGCCCCGCACCGCGGCGCACCTTCTGGACTCAGCTCAAGGCATCGCTGGCGATGTTCGGCAACCGCAAGTCCGCCGCGGGCCTGATCATCCTCGGCGTGTTCACGCTCGTGGCGGTCTTCGCGCCGTGGATCGCGCCGTACAGCCCGACCGCGCAGCATCTGGATGCGACGCTGGAGCCGCCGTCCTGGCAGCACCTGCTCGGCACGACGCACATCGGCGAGGACGTGTTCAGCCAGCTCGTCTACGGCACGCGCGGCGTGCTCGTGGTCGGCTTCCTCGCGACGATCATGGCGACCGTGGTGGCGATCCTGGTCGGCGTGACCGCCGGCTATCTGCGCGGCTGGAAGAGCGAGTCGCTGTCCGCGCTGTCCAACGTGTTCCTCGTGCTCCCGGGGTTGCCGCTGATGATCATCATCGCCTCGCAGTTCCAGGATCCGCCGCTGTGGATCATCGCCGCGGTGCTGGGACTGACCGGCTGGGCGTGGGGAGCGCGGGTGCTGCGGGCGCAGACGATGTCACTGCGCAACCGAGACTTCATCCAGGCGGCGCGCGCGAACGGCGAGCCGCTGCACCGGATCATCCTGGTCGAGATGCTGCCGAACCTCATGGCGATCATCGCGTCGAGCTTCGTCGGCACCATGACCGCCGCCGTGCTCGGCCTCACGACCCTCGCCTTCATCGGCGTCATCCCGGTGTCGAACCTCAACTGGGGGACCATCCTGTTCTGGGCCCAGCAGAACAGCGCCTTCCCCGACTACTGGTGGTGGTACGTGCCGGCGGGCCTCTGCATCGCGCTGCTCGGCGTCGCGCTCGCACTGATCAACTTCGGCATCGACGAGTATGTGAACCCGCGGCTGCGTTCCGCCGGAGAGCGGGCCCGCGCCCTGAAGAAGCGCGGCATCGATGCGAACGCCGCCGTGACCGCGGTGCGCACGACCGCATCCCCGACCTCCTTCCCCGCGGCCCGAGCAGCCGCCGACCCAGAGAGCACCACCGCATGAGCGACGCCCTGCCCTTCCGCGACCCCCGACTCAGCACCGCCGCGCGTGTG
>JGI24740J21852_10001712_pt1 | contig 10073 bp, 8 predicted proteins | sample KBSCornC6_FD_21852 | JGI IMG/M metagenome (IMG submission 21852) | reverse complement strand
GCCTGCTGCTGTGCTCCTGGCCCAAAGGAGGAAAGCTTTCACTGCCATTTGTGTACAGCAATGAAGTGTGGACAGGTATAGAATACCAGGTAGCATCGCACCTGATCTTTATGGGTGAGGTGGAAAAAGGACTGGATATTGTAAGAACCTGCAGGGATCGTTACAATGGCAAAGTGCGTAACCCGTTCAATGAATATGAATGCGGGCATTGGTATGCCAGGGCAATGTCAAGCTACGGACTGCTGCAGGCTTTAACCGGCGTACGTTATGACGCTGTTGAAAGAACATTGTATGTAGATTCAAAGGTGGGCGACTTTACCAGCTTCCTGAGCACAGAAAGCGGTTTCGGGAATGTAAGCCTGAAGAATGGGAAGGCACGGTTTAATGCAGTAAGCGGTAAGCTGGATATAAAAAGGATTGTGGTATCAGGGAAGGAGCAAATTGCCTAGTTAAGTTTTAACTTTATTCCCTCAATAAAAGCGCCCATTATGACAACATTTGCAAATGATGCCTTCAAAGGTAAAACCGCTATTGTAGTAGGCGGTTCAAGAGGTATTGGAAAGGCCATCGTAGAACGTTTAGCCGCAGCCGGAGCAGCAGTGGCCATTAATTATGTGAACAGCACCACCACTGCGGAACAGATTGCAGAAAAGATCAGGCAGCAGGATGGTAAAGCCATTGCCATACAGGCAGACATCTCTCAACTGCCGGCTATCAAAACACTTTTTGATAAAGTAGAAGAATCGTTGGGGAAACCTGATATTGTAATTGCCAATGCTGCCACCTATATCCCCGCTTTATTATCAGAAGCTACGGAAGAGCAATATGACGCTGTGTTCAACACCAATACGAAAGGTATTTTTTTTGTGTTGCAGGAAGCCGCCAGAAGAGTAAAGGATGGCGGGCGCATCATCGTTACCTCTACCGGCGGCACGCAAATGTATTTTTCGATGAACGCCATTTACCTCGGTAGTAAAGGAGCGGTAGAACAATTTGTAAGAGTGCTGTCCCGGGAATTGGGAGAGCGCAACATTACAGTCAATGCAGTATCTCCGGGTTTTACGAATACGGATCTATTGCCGGAGCGTGACCGGGCAGTGGCTGCGGCCATGTCTCCTTTTAAACGGGTAGGAGAGCCGGAAGATGTGGCCGATGTAACTGTTTTCCTTGCCAGCGACGCGGGCAGGTGGATAACCGGGCAGAATATAGCAGCGGGAGGAGGTGTATTTTAGATCGCATTATTAACCGGCTCCCCGGCCAGTATATTCCAATGCACCTCACCGGGCAAAACGCGGTAAACCGGTATTTTTATTTTTAGCTTCTCGCACAGGGATCTTATGCTCCCGTCAATTTCTTCTTTTGAATAGCGGGATGAGAAATGCCCCAGGATCAGCGTTTCAATATTTAGCCGGGAAACCATTGTTAAAACCTGCTCTAAATTACTGTGTTTGTTGCGATGCGTGTTTGCATGGTTGAGCTCCTGCTCACCTAAAAAGGTAGCCTCATGGATCAGTATTTTTGTGTTGTTCCATTTTTCAGGATCATCCACCGGCGTATCGCCTGAATAGGTTAGTATATTGGTCCTGATCTGCTCTGTCATGCGCTCCTTGCCAATTTCCGCGATCTGCTTTAAGATCTCTTTCTGTGATAAGCCCGCGTATTCTTTTTTTAATTTGTTTTTTACCTGATAAACCTGGTAACCAAAACTTTTAAAAACATCCTTTTCAGATGGCACATGATTATTTCTGATGGATTGCACATAAAGGTCATCCTTTATCTGAATGTGCGCATTTTCTTTTATGCCTTTCCAGGTAGTGCCGCTTACATGCGGATCAAAATTTTTTGAAAAGGTTTCTATGGCGGGAAAAGAGCCGGAATCTGAAGGATAGAAGATCTTAGGAAAACCTTCCCTTGCATTCAGCTGATTAAACTGCAGCAACCCTGTTAAATGATCCCGGTCTGCATGAGAAATAAAAACGTGATCTATTTTTCTTGCCTTTTGAAGTAAAGCAGCCGTGATGCCGTCGCCCGCATCAAACAGCAACCCTAATTCCTCAATGAAATACCAGGTTGAAAATAGTGCCGTTGAATATCCTGTGATGGTTAGTTTCATAATAATGTTGCTTTGTAAATATCGCGGATCTTAGGTAAGTACTCCTACCAATAATACGTACGCGCGTAGTAAAAATAATTTTTAAAAACATTTTTTTTTACAAAATCAATTTACTTAACTTCAGAATCTCAAATTGCAAATCTCAAATAACCCGTCACGTATGAGTCAACTTACATAGAGTCCGTACAACCCCGTTCCTGAATATGCGCTGAACAACCACCCCATGGCGTAATGATTGCATTGAAAACAGGGGAGGACCGTAATCTAAACCATCTGTAACCCTTAACAACCATAACCGTAATTCCCCTTGTATGAGAAAAAGGAAAATTCCCCCGGATCAGCAATACAGCTAGTGCTGTTTAAGCACATTTAATCTTTAACCCGGATAAGTCCTAACCGGCTGCCATGAATGGCGGCAGGAAAAAGCTTTGCTTATAGCTCCCAAATTGATCAGAACATCTTTTTAATAGAAGCTGAACAACCGCCCCATGGCTATAGACAGGGGAGGACCCTCATGTAAAAATTTACCATCATGAAAAAAACAAAAGTAGAGCTCAGCAAAAAGCTGATGTTTAGCAAAGAAACTGTTGCACAGCTTTCAGCAGATCAACAGGCACAGCTGAATGGCGGCGCTGCAACCCTTGCAGCTACCTGCACTGAGGATACCCGTTTAATATCTAGCTGCAGGGCTACCAGTCCTGGCCCCGGCCGTCCTTGCTGCATGATCCCTTGATAGCAAGCCCCGACAACTTTAAGGAACAGGGATGAGCGATCCCTGTTCCATTTTTCATAACCTGGAAAACCCTGGTTAATACTTCAAACAGCCGCTGAAAAATGAATAGCACAGCAACACAGTTGCGGAACATTTATAACGATCTTATTCTCCTGCTGGACCAGCAGAAATATGATCCCGCCACCAGCAGCAGCTTATTTAAAGGCCCCTGGGGCGCCTTGCTTTTTATATTCTACTACGAACAATATGCAGACCAGGAGGCGGATAATGCCGTGCCCCTGCTGCATAAGCTCTATGCCGGTTATACATCGCAGGAAGGATTGGATTATTCCTTCTGTACCGGCCATACCGGACCGTTCTGGTTACTAGAACATTTGAACAGGCATGAGTTCCTGGAAATGGATATTGATTCCCTGACCAATGAATTTATTTCCGCCGCTATTGAACAAAGCCAGCTGCACCTGCAGTGGAAGAACTTCGATTTTTTGCACGGCTGTACAGGCATGAGTAATTTCCTGCTGCCCTTCTCAGGCAGGCCGGAAGTGCGCGCGCACCTGGAATTTTTGGTACAACAACTGCTGGCTGCCAGTAAGCCAACACCCCTTGGCAGAAGCCTTCCCATTTTTTTTACACCTGAAGAACCTGCCGGTACCTATGTAGATGCCTTTAGCCTGGCGCATGGCAGCTGTGCCGCATTAATATTGCTGGCAAAAATATACCGCGCCGGCATTGCTGAAGCAACCTGCAAACAACTTATTACAGAATGTATAACCTTCATACTGCAGCATAAGATACCGGCATCAGGTACCGGTCTGTACTCCATGTACCCGGCCATACTGGATGGGAAGCCTGCCAATGCCAATAGCCGCCTGGCATGGTGTTACGGCGATCTGAATGTAGCATGGACCTTATGGTACTGCGGTAAAGTACTGGATGAAAAAAGCTGGATGAATGAAGCCCTGGAAATTATGCATTACAATACCCGGCGTTTTACCGATGAAACGGCCGGTGTAATAGATAACTGCATTTGCCATGGCTCCAGCGGCATCGCTGCTTTTTACCGGAAGTTCTGGTTTGAAACAAAAGATCCATCTTTTTATGAATGCGCCACCCATTGGCAAAACAAAGCATCGGAGCTGATTGCTTTTTCGGAAGAAGAGGGTAAGCACGGCATTCGCGTATGGCAGGGCAAGGATAAGCTATGGGATTATTCCTGGGACCTGCTGGATGGCGGTAGCGGCGTAGGATTGTCATTATTATCGCATTTACAGGATCATCCATTACCGTGGGATGAATGTATCCTGCTTTCATGAACCACGTTTGCTAAAGAAAAAGGAGCTGTTATGGCCTTGTCGCACACAGGATTCTTCCTATTAAGAAGTCCGCTTTTTCCTATAAAGCAGTACCACAGGGTATTGGATAATAGCCTGCAGGCGCTGGCCGGTGACCATCCGGTTTTCCTGTATGCACTATCTGTTGCTTCCGGGGAACTGTTGAAGGAGCTGGAACGCTACCTTGCCAATCCCGCTGCTTTCACACCTAAAAAGGTGGAAAAGCTGCAACGGGCATTGTATAAATATTGGGTAAGGGCATGCACCCGCAGCACGCCCTATGGCCTGTTTGCAGGCTGCACTACCGGAACGGTAGGTGAAACAACTGCCTGGCAGCTGGCGCCGCTGGCCCATGCACGCCAGCATGTGCGGCTGGATATGGATTACTACACCAGGATCTGTCATCATATTCAACGCTTGCCTGAAGTAAGGGAAGCGCTCACCTGGTATACCAACAACAGCGTTTACAAAAGCGGTGAGAAGTTCAGGTATGCGGAATATATAATTGTCAATAACCGGCGTAAATACCTGCTAACAGCAGTGGCCGATTCTGTATTTATACAAAAGATCATCCGGGAAGCTGCGGGCGGCTTAACCATAGGGGAAATGGTACAGCTGATAACCAATGAGGATGATTCCATTACTGCGGAAGAGGCGCGCGCTTTTATAAATGAGCTGATAGATTCCCAGCTGCTGATCGCAGAAATAGAGCCGCGCATAACAGAAGCAGATAACCTGCAGGCCCTTATTAACCGGCTGTCATCCATTGAAGGGGCGAGCCCTGTAAAAGATAGCCTGCAGCAGCTGCAACACCTTTTTCAGCAGCAGGATTTTGAGCAGGCCCGTTTAGCCGCCATTCATGATGCCTGCAATACAGCTTTTCCCCTGGATACGCCCAAGGATCTGCTGCAGGTGGATCTGTTTAAAACCGCTGCTGCCTGCACCATCAGCGAAAAGCTTTTAAGCGGCATACTGCAGCAGGTGGGCCGGTTAATGGCCCTTTGCCATGGGTATGCAAAAGGCGGGAACCCGGAGCTGGCCGGTTTTGTAAGCCGCTTCAAAGAAAGGTATGAGTCGCAGGAAGTACCGCTTAATTTAGTATTAGATGCTGAAACGGGCATTGGTTACGGCAGTAGCCTTGACAGTATTATTCATGCCCCTTTTGTGGAAGATATAACCGGTGGTAGCAGTACTGAAAGTGCTGCTACAGTAAGCTGGTCGCCGGTACAGCAATTGTGCCTGGAAAAGTATGAGGACCATCTGCGTAGGGGCGGCCTCGTTACTATCACCGACGACGAGCTTAAAAAGTTAGGCGATCCGGAAAAGCTGCCGTTTGCGCGCAGCAGCTACCTGTTTGGTTCCTTATATGCCAATAGTGCTGCAGATGCGGATAACGGCGTTTATACCTTTGCGTTACAGTCTATGGGCGGCCCTTCTGCCGCTAACCTGCTGGGCCGCTTTTGCAGCGGGGACCCACATTTGGCTGATTATGTGCATAGGACACTGGCAGCAGAGGAAGCTGCATACCCGGATGTTATTTTTGCAGAAGTAGTGCACTTCCCTGAAGCCCGCGCCGCCAATGTGCTCATCCGCCCGCCTTTGCGCCAGTATGAGATCCCCTACATAGGCATGGCCGGCGTAGCGCCCGCCTGCCAGCTACCGGTGTCGGACCTCATGGTATCAGTACAGGATAATGAAGTGGTGCTGAGAAGCAAGCGCCTGGATAAGCGCGTTATTCCGCGCCTCAGCTCAGCCCATAACTATAGCTTTAATAGTTTACCCGTTTATAAATTCCTGTGCGATCTGCAGCATCAGTCGCTGGTATCACATCTTTTCTGGGATTGGGGCATCTTAGCAGGGCGTCCCAGCCTGCCTAGGGTAACGTATAAGAATATTGTTTTGTGCCGCGCCACCTGGACCATTACCCAAAAAGACCTGGCGGATCCAGACCTGCAGCATTTTGAAAAATACCGGCAACAGCAGGGTATTCCAGACCGGGTATTATTATCTGATTTTGATAATGAGCTGCTGCTGGATCTTACACAACCTATAGCAGTTGGTATCTTGCTGGATCATCTTAAACGCTCCAACAACGCAACGTTAAAAGAGTTCCTGGCAGATGAGCAGCAGGGTATGCTCCGGGATGAAGGGAATGAGGTATATGCACATGAGCTGCTGGTGCCATTGATCTATACTTCTGCAAACACCAACGCCTTACCATTGCCGGCAAAACAGCCTGCCGCCGGTATAACGCGGAGCTTTGCCCCCGGCAGCGAGTGGCTGTACCTGAAGATCTATTGCGGCTACCGTGTAGCAGAAGAGCTATTGGCCGGCTACTTTGCAGAGCAGGTACCCTTATGGCAGGAGGATGGCCTGTTTGAACAATTCTTCTTTCTGCGCTATGGCGATCCGCAGCCGCATATCCGCTTAAGGTTTTTGAATAAAGCGCAGCCCACTAATAACGATGTGCTTTTACATAACATACAAACGGCGCTGCAGCCTTATATCAGATCCGGGCAGGTGCAAAAGCTGCAATGTGATACTTATATACGGGAAATAGAGCGGTACACCGCAGCTGCCATGCTGCAAAGTGAAGAACTGTTCTTTGCAGACAGCATAGCGGTATTAGGTATTATCAGTTTGCTGGAAGGCCCGGCAGGAGAGGATTACCGCTGGAAGCTGGCCCTGCGGGGTATGGATATGATGCTGGATGATTTTGCGTTAACCCTGCCAGAAAGAAAACAATTGCTGGCCGCTTTAAGAGCAGCCTTTGTTACAGAATTTGGCGGAGGGGAGCTGCTGCATAAACCCCTCAATGATAAATACCGCAAACACCAGCAGCAGATCATGTCTTACCTGAATGCTGCGGACGATGACCGGAATGATATTGCTGAAGCAGTAGTTTTTTTTCAGCAACGTACACATACCGCAGGGTCACTGGCCTTGCAGATACGAAGGGATTGCGGATCACCGGAGGAATATGAACGCATTGTTGCCGGCCATCTGCATATGTTCATGAACCGGTTATTTGTTGGCAAGCAGCGGAAGCATGAGCTGGTGCTGTATCATTTCCTGGAAAAATATTATTTATCACAGCTGGCGCTGGTAACCATAACCAGGTAATGGGATTCTTTTTTTATAAACAAATGGACGCCATGGACTGCGGACCTACCTGCCTGCGCATGGTAGCCCGGCATTATGGCCGCAGCTATTCACTGGAATACCTGCGGCAGCAGGCAAGTATTACCCGGGAAGGCGTGAGCTTACTGGGTATTAGCGAGGCAGCTGAAAAAATAGGCTTCCGCACCAATGCCGTGCGCATCACCTTTGAACAGCTGGATGAGCAGGTAGACCTGCCCTGCATACTGCATTGGAACCAGCAGCACTTTGTAGTATTACCCCCGCAGGAATATAACCGGCATAAAAAGGGAGAGAAGATCCTGGTAGCAGATCCGGGCCATGGGCTGGTAAAGGTGGACAAAGAAACCTTTCTTGAATGCTGGCAGGGTAATAGTAACACCGGCGCTATCCTGATGCTGGAACCCACAGCCGCTTTTTACCAAAAGGAAGCAATGCGGGAAACCGCCACCGGTTTTCGTTTCCTGTTCCAGTACATAAAGCCCTACCGCAAATATATTGTTCAGCTATTTTTAAGTGTGCTGGTAGCCAGTGTGCTGTCGCTAAGCCTGCCTTTTCTTACCCAAAGCCTGGTAGACTACGGCATTAACCGCAACAACACAGGTTTTGTATACCTGGTGCTGATATCCCAGCTATTATTATTTGCAGGCTCCACCGCCATTGAAATGATCCGGAGCTGGATCCTCCTGCATATGAACAGCCGTATCAACATCCACATTATTTCCGATTTCCTGATCAAGCTGATGAAGCTGCCCATCCGTTTTTTTGATACAAAAATGATCGGCGACATTCACCAGCGCATAGGCGACCATACCCGCATACAGAATTTCCTGACCGGTACTACTCTCTCCACCCTTTTTTCTTTTGTGAACCTGTTGGTATTTACCACCGTGCTGGCCGTGTACAGCCTGAAGATATTGCTGGTGTTTGTACTGTTCAGCGCCGCCGCTATTGGCTGGATCTTCTTTTTCCTGCGCCGCCGTAAAGCGCTGGACTATAAACGGTTTCAGCGCATGAGTGAGAATGAGAATATTTTATTTGAGCTGATCACCGGCATGCAGGAGATCAAATTAAATAATTGCGAAACAGCCAGGCGCTGGGAATGGGAACAGGTACAGGCAGGGCTTTTTAAGGTGAATGTAAAGAATCTGGCATTAGGGCAATACCAGCAGCTTGGTTCTGTTTTTTTTCACCAGCTGAAAAATATCCTGATCTCTTTTATAACCGCACGGGAAGTTATGAACGGGCATCTTACGCTGGGCATGATGTTATCTGTGAGCTACATCATAGGGCAGATGAACAGCCCCCTGGATCAGCTGTTAACCTTTATACAATCAGCCCAGGATGCTAAAATGAGCCTGGACCGCTTAGGCGAAATACATAACCGGCAGGAGGAAGAGCGGCCCGGCCAGGAGGCGCTGCCTGCAGACAATGGCGATATCCGCCTGGAAAACGTATCCTTCCAATATGGGGGAAAACAATCCCCTTTTATTTTAAAGAACATTGACCTGGTGATACCGGAAGGAAAGGTGACCGCTATTGTAGGCACCAGCGGCAGCGGTAAAACCACGCTGCTGAAATTACTACTGCAATTCTATGAACCGGGCAGCGGGCAGGTATGGGTGGGCAACAGGCAGTTACAGGAAATATCGCCCCGGTGGTGGCGGCGGCAGTGTGGCAATGTAATGCAGGATGGTTTTATATTTTCAGGTTCTATTGCCAAGAACATTGCTATCAGTGATGAAAAGCCGGATAAGCATAAATTAATACATGCGGCGGAAGCAGCTAATATCCGCAGTTTTATTGAGGAGCTGCCGCTGGGCTACCAGACTAAGATCGGGAATGCAGGCGGCGGCATTAGCGCAGGACAAAAACAGCGTATACAAATTGCGCGCGCCATTTATAAAGATCCCCGCTACTTATTTTTTGATGAAGCTACCAGCGCGCTGGATGCCAACAATGAAAGCATTATTATGCGTAACCTGGAAGCGCTGTTTGAAGGAAAAACAGTAGTGGTGATCGCACACAGGCTAAGCACGGTAAAACATGCAGACCAGATCGTGGTGCTGGAAAAAGGCGAGATCGTAGAAGTAGGAACGCATGCCACGCTCACTGCGCAAAAAGGGAATTATTTTGAACTGGTAAAAAATCAGCTGGAGCTGGGAGGATGATCATATGCCGTTTGTTCAACAACATAAAACAGATTTAAATGGCCATGCCACCCATCACTCCCTGGAAGAGGTGCGGAGTGAAGCCGTGCAGGAGATCATGGGAAAAATGCCGCCCTGGATCATCCGCATTGGTATTTACCTGGTAGCGCTGCTGACAGCAGCAGCATTGGCAGGCGCATGGTTCTTTCATTACCCGGAAATTGTAACGGCGCCTGTGGTGGTACGGCAACAGCTGGCAGCAGCTAACATTCCGGCAGCAGCTGCCTGGCAAGTAAAAGCCGGTCAGCAGGTATTGATCCGGCTTACCGCCTATCCGAAAGAGGAATTTGGAATGCTGCAGGGTACTGTGCTGAGTATGAGCACCACTGAAACGGGTACCGGCTTCATGGTGAGCATACAGCTAACGCATGGCCGGGTTACCAGCGCTGGTAAACAGATCCCCCCTCATCCGCAGCTGGATGGAACCGCCGAAATTATGACGGAGGATAAAAGCATAGCAGCGCGGTTATTTGGTAAGTTCTGGGAAATGAAATAATAAGATTCCGGATGGTCCATCATTCACTCCGCAAAGACTTTACGGGGTCGGC
>JGI24740J21852_10001711_pt1 | contig 10075 bp, 11 predicted proteins | sample KBSCornC6_FD_21852 | JGI IMG/M metagenome (IMG submission 21852) | reverse complement strand
TGCCGTCGTGGTTGCGGCCGGTGAGCGAGCACCAGCCGATCACGCCGGTGATCGAGACCGTCCGGAGCCTGCTGATCGGGACGCCGATGGCGAACAACGGATGGACCGCGCTGGCCTGGTGTTGTGGTCTACTCCTGTTCTCCGTCGTGCTGGCCACCTCGCTGTATCGGCGGCACAACAACCGCTGACCGCAGGTCTGCTGCCGTTCGGCGACGGATGTGGCACGGAACGACCAGGCGTGACCCCTTGCTGGGGTTACCGTCGAGGTCCCCCCCAACGTGTGGTGGTCCCACTCCCCCCGGGACCCACACGGACAAGCGCCCCGGTCATCGACCGGGGCGCTTCGTTTTCTTTTCAGCCGGTGTCGAATCCGGCGCCTTTGGTTCGACGTATCAGTGAGAGCGACCAAAGGAGAGGGTCAGAATGAACATCACCACCGACATCCGGACCATGATCGTCACCATGCTGGCCGAGGGCAGCCCGGTCTGGTACGTAGCAGGCATGGTCAACATGCGCAGCCACGACGTGTACGTGATCGGCTGCGAGGCCGGCTACCCCGACAAGGCCAAACTGCGCCGCGCCGTCTGGGCCGCCCGCAACCGCGTACCGCAAGCCGCCTGACCCCTGTCAGGTCGCTCGAACCGCTGCTACCCCGACGCCTGGGGAGCAGCGGTTTCGTCATGTTTAGGGTTGATGCGTGGACGAGGTCAGCGTTGTCGACTATCACACGGCCGGTGAGCCGTTCCGGATCGTGACGTCGGTCGAGATCCCGGGCGACTCCGTCGCCGACCGCCGGGTCACGGCGCAGTCGTCGGAGGCGATCGACGCCGTCCGGCAGCTGCTGGTGAACGAGCCGCGCGGCCATGCCGACATGTACGGCGGGTTCGTCGTTCCGGGTGACGACGACGGCGCCGACTTCGGAGTGGTGTTCTGGCACAAGGACGGCTACTCGACGGCCTGCGGGCACGGGACGATCGCGCTGGCGACCTGGGCCGTCGATACCGGTCTGGTCCAGCCGGGTGATGTCGTCATCGACGTACCGTCCGGACGGGTGACGGCCCACGTCAGCGAGTCCGGCGTTGCCTTCCGCAACGTTCCGTCGTACGTCCTGCGGCGTGACGTGCCGGTGTCGACCTCCCGCGGGGAGGTGCTGGCGGACATCAGCTACGGCGGCGCGTTCTACGCCTCGGTCCCCGCGTCGTCCGTCGGCCTGTCCGTCACGCCGTCGTCGTACGCCGACCTGATCGCGATCGGCCGCGAGATCAAGTGGGCGCTCGACCCGGTCGCCGTACACCCGACGGATCCGCGCCTCAGCGGTCTGTACGGCACGATCCTGTACGACGATCTCGGCGACCTCGAGGACGGCCCGCACCAGCGCAACCTGGCAGTCTTCGCCGACGGCGAGGCGGACCGCTCCCCCTGCGGCTCCGGTACGTCGGCACGCCTCGCCCTGCTGCACGACGAGGGCCGTCTCGGACCGGGGCAGACGCTTCGCCACGACTCGATCGTCGGGACGACGTTCCTCGGCCGCGTTGTCGCGCAGACGCCGGACGGCGTCGTCACCGAGGTGGCTGGGGCGGCCTACCGGACCGGCACGGCGACGTTCAGCCTGGACCCGCGCGACCCGCTGGGCACAGGATTCACCCTCCGCTGATCTCAGATTGCGACCGTCGCCGGCGGCCGCGGCCGATAAGTTGGTCCTCATGATCTTCATCACCGCGAAGTTCCGCGTGAAGCCCGAGCACGCCGCCGACTGGCCGTCGATCACCGCCGACTTCACGGCGGCGACCCGCGCCGAGCCCGGCTGCCTGTGGTTCGACTGGTCCCGCTCCGTCGACGACGCGAACGAGTACGTCCTGGTCGAGGCCTTCGCCGACGACGAGGCCGCCACCCACCACGTCACCTCGGACCACTTCAAGGCGGCCCAGGAGCACCTCCCGCCGCACCTGGTGGAGACGCCCCGCATCGTCAACTTCAAACTCCCCCAGGACGACTGGTCAGAGCTCGGCGAACTCGCCGTCAAGTAAGTCAGGTCGCCGTCGAGAGGGCGGTGGCGATCACTGCCGCCGTCTGTTCCGGCGCCTCGTCCGGCAGCAGGAACACCGCGCCAGGGATGGTCACCAGTGTCACATTGGCCGCCGCATCGAGGGTGGCGCGCTCGGCGTCGGTGAGCCCACCATCGCCCTTCTCCGCGTGGACGACCCACACCGCGCTGCCCGACGTGGCCAACTGGGCGGCGTAGTCACGGTCGGCGGCGATGTAGTCGAGGTACGGGCCGCTCACCCGGACCGAATCGCCGGCCCTGTTCTGCTTGAGATCCTCGATGAGATCCCGCTTGTGCGGCTCAGGGATCTTGGCAAACCTCGCCACCAGCGGCAGCAGCCGGAGCAGGACGGCCATCGGCCAGCTCCCCAACCGCTGCGATGCCCGGACGACGGCGCGGAAGAACCCGGCCTCGTCCTCGGTCGTCAAGCTGATGCCGAGCAGGACGACCGGGCCGTGGAAGTGACCGGACAGCAGCATCTCCAGAGCAACGGTGGCGCCGTGCGAGAAGCCCACCAGCACGTCGCACCGGTGTTCCTTGGCCAGCATTCCCGCCGTACGGGCCAGTGCCGGGACGGACACGTCGCCGGTCAGCGGGGCCCCCGCCATACCCGGCATGGTGGTCGCCACCAGGCGAACCCCGGACAGCGCCTGATCAGCCATCACCAGGTCGAACGAGCGGGCAGCGTTGGCTCCACCCGGCAGGAGCAGGACCGCTCGGTCCGCATCGTCGGGGCCTACGGTCAGAATCTCCCAGGCTTCCCTCATGGCTACCACCCCTGACCTCAGGGTAGGTCTGGCTGGCAGGTCCTACTACTCACGGGCAGTTTCAGGCGGAGCAGGGCGCCGCTGCTGCGCGGTACGACTTCAGCTGTACCGCCATGAGCCTCGGCGACCTGCCGGACGATGGCCAGGCCCAGCCCGGATCCGGGATGCGCGCGGGCAGTTGGTGACCGATAGAAGCGGTCGAAGACGAACTCGAGGTCGCTGTCGGGGATGCCCGGACCGGCGTCCGCGACGTCGAGAGTGCCCTCCTTGACGCTGATCCGCACCTGGCCACCGGACGGGCTCCACTTCACGGCGTTGTCCACCAGGTTCGCGACGGCGCGTTCCAAGGCATCAGGGTCTCCATGGACAAGGGTGGGCGCGCAGGTCAGCTCGAACTCGATCTGCGTCGCCCGCCGCGTCGCGCGGGCCGCAACGCGCTCGGCGACCAGGTCCAGGCGGACATCTTCGGTATGGAAGGCGGGCTGGCCGTAGCGCGCCAGATCGACCAGGTCGTTGATCAGCGTTCTGAGTTCGCTCGCCTGGTCGAGCGCTTCAGCGGCGAGTTGCGGGGCCTGCGCGTCGGACAGGTCTTCGGCGAGCAGTTCGAGGTTCACGGTCAGGCTCGTCAGTGGTGTACGCAGTTCGTGCGAGGCATCGGCCACCAGGCGGCGCTGGGCACCGACCGACTCGTCCAGCGCAGCGGTCATCCCGGCGAACGCGGAGCCGAGCCGCCCGATCTCGTCCTGACCGTCGGCCGGGATCGGGATCGCCAGGTCGCCGGTCGTGCGAATCAGTTCGACGGTCTCGGTCAGCCGCCGGACAGGCCGGAGGACGCGACGGGCAGCGAGCCGTGCGGCGACAGCGGCGAGGAGTCCGGCGGCCACGGTGGACGCGGCGAGCAGCCAGGCGAGTCGGCGCAGGGTGGGGGCAGGATCCGATTGCGGTATCGCTGTGCGCACCAGGGCGCCGGATGCGCCTGGGAATCTGGTCGTGTAGATGCGGTAGGCGACGTTGTTGTAGACCGCGTTGCGGAAGTAGGCAGCGGCGGTTCCGTTGGCGACGGCGACGTCGCGGTCTGTGAGGTCGACGAATTGGGCCGACGGCCCGGCCGTGACCGGGTCCGGCACGATCTGCAGCTGGGTGCTTCCGATTCCCAGCGGTACTGCCGGAAAGGCCCCCTCGTTCGACGTACCCCGGAACTTCTCCTTGATGGCCTTCGCGACATCCGGCGCCTGGCCTGCCGCCGTCACGAGCGAACTGTCGATCTGGCCGCGGAGGCCGTGTTCCACGGCTGGGTACAAGACCACCGAGACGAGTGCCAGTGCGGCTACGACGATGGACCCTCCGGCAATGGCCAGCCGGGTACGCAGGTTCACGGCTCCTCGCGCAGGACATATCCCAGGCCGCGCACCGTCTGGATCAATCTGCTGCCGCCGTCTGCCTCGAGTTTGCTTCGCAGGTAGCTGATGTAGACCCACAGCGCATTCGACTCCGGCCCGAAGTCGTAGCCCCACACGGACTCGAAGATCTGGGTCCGGCTCAGCACCCGGCGGGGATTGCGCAGGAACAGCTCGAGCAGGGACAGCTCAGTCTTGGTCAGCTCCAGGCGCCGGCCCGCGCGGGTGGCCTGGCGGCCGCTCAGGTCCAGGTCGACGTCGGTGAAGTGCAGCACCTCGGCTCTGGCGCCGCTGCGCCGCAGCAGTGCTCGAAGCCGGGCCCGCAGCTCCTCCAAAGCGAACGGCTTGGCCAAGTAGTCGTCCGCCCCCGCGTCGAGCCCGGCGACCCGGTCGGTGACCAGGTCCCGGGCCGTGAGCATCAGGATCGGTGTGTCGTACCCGCCCGAACGCAGCGTCCGGCAGACCTCGAGCCCGTTCGGCTCGGGCATCAGGACATCGAGCACCACTGCGTCCGGGCGGAACACGCCGTGCTCGGCGAGGGCAGACGTCCCATCAGCGACCGACGCGACGTCGTAACCGTCCCGGCCCAACGCATGCTCCAACGACCGCCGCACGGCCGGGTCGTCGTCCACGACAAGTATCCGCATGGTCGTCCATCCTCGCCGTCAATCATGAAGATTTCATGAGCTGAGCGACGCCGACTGTCAGCCGTTGTCCAGCGACTTCTTCAGATCCCCCAACGCGGAGTTCAACTGCTTGGCGCTGACCCCGAGCGAGGCGGCCATGTCGCGGAAGGACTTGGAGGTCGGAACGATCCCGCCGGGCGCCGATACCAGAGCAACCAGGGTGGCCTTCGCCTTCGCTCGACTGACGCCGAGTGCTGCCGCCAACCGGGCGGCCGCGGCGTCACTCGCGAACGGCGAGGTGCGCGGATCGTCCTTCTTGTGCTTGCCGTCCCTCTTGTCCTTGCTGTCCTTGCCGTCCTTCTTGTGCTCGCCGTGCTTGTCTCCCGGACGCGGGCGCCCGGGGTTCAGGAACAACGGCGCCACGGCGGCCTTGACCCGCGCGACCGGCAACCTGAGGTTCGCCGCGACCGCCGCGGCGAATGCATCCAGCGTGACCTTGGTCGAGCCACCCAGCGACATCTTGGCCGCGACGAGCGCGGCTTCGAGCCGATCGGCCGTCACCCCGAGCTGCGCCGCGATCTTGGCGATGTCGGTGTTCTTGCCCGGTTTGGCTTTCCCGTCCGACTTGACCGCGGCACCCGACTTCGCCGCGCCGGGTTTCGGGTCCGCCATCGCCGCCGGCGCCATACCGGTCGTGGCCAGCGCCGCAACCGTCACCGTCGCCACGAGCAGGTGTGCACGTTTCATCATCGTGATCCCTTTCGTCCCGCGCCGGACAGTCCCGGCGCCATGGACGACACACAACCGCCCCGCCCTCAGCCGCACTTTCAGCGAGCTTTAGAGCTCCCTTAGAAACCTCCACGGTGCCGAGGCCTGGCTGCGAGTACGGCGAGAAACAAAACGAAGGCCCGGTGTCCCGATCGGTCCCGAGCTGCTCAACGCGTTTGGGTACGGATCTGGGTACGACGTCACCAACGATGAGGGGGCGATCCAGTCGCATCAAGCCCGGCCGGCGGCCAGAGATCATCCGGGTCCACCATGGATCTACGGCAGCCACCGAGCAGAAGGGAAGTACTCCGGCGGCGTCTTGAACCGCCGCGAGAATCCGAGCGGACGCCCCGATCGCACTCGGTGTCGTCCCGGGTGGGCATGGCCTGGATCTCGTACCTCGAAGCGGGCCTCCTCCAGTGGACGTACGCCGTACAAGACCTGACCCCCGAGTTGTCCCGCGCCCTGGGTGAGGACCTCACCCGCAGCGGGTGAGGAACTGACGCTCCGGACCTGCTGCAATGCGAATCGTAGCGCCTGTCGGATGCGCAGGTGAGGCCCGACCTGGGTGAGCCGGGCGGCGCGAGCGCTCATCACTGGGAGGAAATGGCCGTGGATGCGATAACGAATGACTTCGGGGAAGTTCTCCTGTGGAGCTTCTGGTTCTTCATCTGGATCGCCGCACTGATGGTGTGGTTCCGGTGCCTGTGGGACCTGTTCGGCGACCGCTCGCTCAGCGGTTGGGCCAAGGCCGGCTGGGCGATCCTGCTGATCCTCGTGCCGTGGCTGGGGGCACTGATCTACCTCATTGCTCGGGGCCGGAGCATGAACGAGCGGCAGCGGACGGCGGCTGCACGGATGCAGGCGGAGCAGGAGAAGTACATCCAGGAGGTTGCCAGCACGTCCAAGTCCAAGAGCCCGACCGACGAGATTGCCAGCGCCAAGGAACTGCTCGACTCCGGCACGATCACGCAAGAGGAGTACGAGTCCCTCAAGGCCAAGGCCCTCGCCTGACCACAACGGAACCAGCCCCTGACGGCGTCTCCGCAGGTCAGGGGCTGGTTGGTGCTGGTGGCGGGTGCAGGGTTCGCTCGCACACCGCCGCGAGCGCGACGGTGCCGGACCTCTGCCTCGCGACATTGCGGCTGCCTGTGGCACAAAGCTCGATGCGGCACGCGAAGCAGTACGCCGATACAAGCGCGGCCGGATTCCAGCCGAGTACTCCCCTGGCCGAACGTGGCAGGCGCGCAGGGAGGAAGCAGCACATGATCTGGACCCCGCCTCAACTCGGCGCGTTTCCACGGGTCGCCTTCGAAGACCGCTACCACTGAATGTGGGTGCTCGCAGCAACTACGGGAATGCGCCGATCCGAGCTGGCCGGCGTCGAGCGGAAGATGGTCGATCTCGACAACGGGACACTGACCATCGAGGACACACGGGTCGTGGTGCGCGGACGGGCCGAGGCATCTGACGGAAAGTCCGAATCGAGCCAGCGCGATATCTCGATCGACCTGATGGTCGGACCGGAAGGCCGGCCGCTGCCCCGCATTCGCCGGCACGACGTACGCCACACCTACGCGACCATGGCCCAGGACGCCGGACACAACATCAAGACGCTCAGCGAGCGGATCGGCCACGCAGATGTGACCGTGACGGGGAAGATCTACACCCACAAGTCGCGGGGTACGGACCGCGCCATGGCCGACGCGATGGGCGAGCTGATCGAGCGCCAGGCGACGAGCCGCCGGACGTATCGGCCGTCGCATCCTAGGAAGGCCGATGACAGAGAAAAACCGCAGGTCAGACCACATGACAAAGCGAAGGCCCGGACCTGATGGTCCGGGCCTTCTTCCGTAGCGGGGGCAGGATTTGAACCTGCGACCTCTGGGTTATGAGCCCAGCGAGCTACCGAGCTGCTCCACCCCGCGTCGTTGTGTCTTTAGTTTAGAGGATCTGGGCCGAGCAACCAAATCGGCCCCCGGCGCGGCTCCGGACCGGCGAAAACCCGTGTCTGTCGGGCACGTCCCGGCGTACCGTCCGAGTATGTCCCAATACGTCATCCGCCCGTTCGAGGAGGCTGATCTGCCGGCGGCGGCGGGCTTGCTCGCCGAGCGGCATCAGGAGCACCGCAAGCGTCACCCGCTGCTTCCTGCCGACTACGAGGACGAACAGCTCGCGCTCGTCGAAGTGACGGCCGCATGGGAGAGCGAGGGCGCGTCAGGCGCCGTGATGGTCGAGCACGGCGAACTGATCGGCTACATGCTCGCCGCACCGAAGCCCTCGCCGGTCTGGGGCCCGAACATCTGGGTGGAGGCCGCCGGTCACGCCGTCCGTGAGCCGGAACACATCCGCGACCTGTATGGCGCCGCCGCTGCCCAGTGGGTCGACGACGGTCGCACCGCGCACTACGTCCTGGTGCCCGACGACGCCGAGCTGATCGACGCGTGGTTCCGGCTGGCGTTCGGTTCGCAGCATGCGCACGCTGTGCGCCCAGTGCCCGAGTCTCCCCTCGCACCGCCGCCGGATCTCACCGTACGGCGTGCCGTCCGCGCGGACATCCCGGTACTCGCGGAGCTCGATCTCGCCCTGCCGCGTCATCAGAGCCTGTCGCCGGTGTTCTCGTCCGGCGAGATGCCGACGCTGGAGGAGGCGGTGGCGGACTGGGAGGAATCGATCGACGACCAGGACTACGCGACCTTCGTTGCCTCGTACAACGGTGAGGTCATCGGCTCGTCGGTCGGATGTTCGCTGGACAAGTCGAGTTCGCACAACGGTCTGGCGAAGCCCGACAACGCCGGCTTCCTCGGGTTCGCGGCCGTCCTGCCCGCGGCGCGCGGGCTCGGGGCCGGGCGCGCGCTGGGCGAGGCCGTGCTGCAGTGGTCGGCGGAGACCGGGTACACGTCGGTCGTGACGGACTGGCGGGTGACGAACCTGTTGTCGTCGCGGACGTGGCCGCGGCTCGGGTTCCGGCAGACGTTCCACCGGCTGCATCGCCTGATCGGGTACTGACGCCGGGTTTGTCCACAGATCCGGATTCGCCGGTCCGGACGCGGTGCGATCGCTGCATCTTCTTGGTCACGAACGGCGTCTCGCAGCAGGCGAGGCGCCGCCGATTCCAGGAGGCAGCCATGTCGCGTTCATCGCTTCGTTCCCGAGCCGTGCCGTCCGCCCGTCGTATCGTGACCGGGAGCGCGGTCGTCCTGGCCGCGCTCGCGCTCTCGACGACCGCCCCCGCCTCGGCCACTGGGTTCGCGCCTTCGTCGACGCACTCAGCAACTCACCCATCGACCGAGCAAAGGGCTGGCACCTTGGACGGCTTCGTGATCGAGAACCTCCCCGACGGCCTCGGCATGCCGAGCGACTTCGAGTACGAGTGGGAGGACGTGTCGTTCCACAGCCGGGTCTGGGAGACCGGACCGGATCCGGAGGGCGCGTTCAAGGTCGACCTGACCGTGAAGACCCTCCGCGGCGAGCGGCTGACCGACCTCGAAGCCGTCAAGGACTTCCTCGTCGAGTACGAGGAGAAGGAGCCGGGCGACTGGCAGCTCGTCCCGGTCAAGGTCGGTGGGTACGACGGTCTCCTCGCCGGCGACGAGGTGTTCTACTTCATCGAGCCCGGCGTCGCGGCCGAGGTGACGATCGATCACGAGCGTTTCACCGACGAGGATCTGGTCGACACCGCCGCCGGGTTCCACCCGGAGCCGACGACGTGATGCCGTAGGCAACCAAGCCGAGGCAGACGAAGGGGCGGCGACCCCGACTGCTGTCGGTGTCGCCGCCCCTGGAAGCCCGTGCGCTCAGCCTGTCGGTGAGCTCGGTGGGCTGGTTGGCGTCGGAGATGCGGGTGGACTCGACGGACTGCCGGACGGCGTGGCCGACGGCGTCGGCGTGGGCGTTCCCGCCGCGGCAGCGGCAGCCCTGTCGAGCGCCGCCTTCATCTGGTTCAGGTTGGTCTGGTAGCCGGCGAGGTCGCCCTTCGTCAGGGCTGCCTGCGCTCGTGTCCAGGCAGCCTGTGCGTCGGCGATGGCCTGCTTGACCGTCTGGTTCGGCTGTTGCGTAGGCGGTTTCTCGGTTCCTGGTGGCAGCTCACCGGTGTCGACGTTGGTCTTGAAGACCTTGTTGAGGGCTTCTTGCAGCGTTCCGCCGTAGGCCACGCCGTCACCGAACGACACCAGCACGTACCGCAGGACTGGATAGGTGCCCGCTCCGCTGGTCCGCACCGAGTACACCGGCTGGACGTAAAGCAGACCACCGCCGAGCGGCAGCGTCAGCAAGTTGCCGTACTGCGCTCTTGCGCCGCTGTTCGGCTGGTTGATCGGCAGCAACGCCTGTCTGATGCCTTCGTCGGTCTGGAACTTGTTGTAGACCTGCCCCGGACCAGGTATCTGCAGGTTCCCCGGCAATCGCAGCACCCGGAACTTGCCGTAGTCCGGTGAGGTCGCCTCGGCATCGACGGCAACGAATGCTGTGAGG
>JGI24740J21852_10001709_pt1 | contig 10081 bp, 10 predicted proteins | sample KBSCornC6_FD_21852 | JGI IMG/M metagenome (IMG submission 21852) | reverse complement strand
TTGGCGAGCACGGTCTGCTTCTGCTTGAGCGCGGCTAGCTGCTGCTGCTTCTTGGCGAGCAGCCGCTGGTAATCGCCATAAGCCAGCGCGCCATTGCTGCCAACGACCGCATAGGTCCCGAAAAACGCCATGATCCCCAGCGCGAGCGCGGGAAAGGCGGCACGACGAAAAACGGAACCGAAGGTGGTGCGGCGGCGGGACGACATCTTGGGATAGCCTTGTCGCTCACCACGACTCGCGGATCAAGCTAGTATTTAACCATAAATCGCCGAATCGAATCGGATTGGCGATGAATTGAATCGCGAGTGGCTAGCGAGCAACAGGCCAAGTCGTCACGCCGCTCTTTCCGGCTCCAACCCCACAACGGAACTCAGCCGTCGCCGCAAGTCGGATGCCGACGAGCCCGGCATGACGACGCAGAACTTACTTCCCGCGGATCACACTCCGCCCCGCAAACACCGCGACGTCGCCCAGTTCCTCTTCGATCCGGATCAGCTGGTTGTACTTGGCCAACCGGTCCGACCGCGCGAGGCTGCCGGTCTTGATCTGTCCGCAATTGGTCGCGACCGCGAGGTCGGCGATCGTCGAATCCTCGGTCTCGCCCGAGCGGTGCGACATCACCGCGGTGTAGGAATTGCGCTGCGCCATCGACACCGCCGCCAGGGTTTCGGTCAGCGTGCCGATCTGGTTGACCTTGACCAGGATCGAATTGGCGAGGCCGCGCTCGATCCCGTCGGCCAGCCGCTTGGGATTGGTCACGAACAGATCGTCACCGACCAATTGGACCTTGTCGCCGACCATGTCGGTCAGGGCCTTCCAGCCCTCGAAATCGTCCTCGGCCATGCCGTCCTCGATCGAGATGATCGGGTATTTGGCGACCAGGTCCGCATAATAGGCGGCCATTTCGTGCGGCGTCAGCACCTTGCCCTCCGCCGAGATGTGATATTTGCCGTCCTTGAAAAATTCGGTCGAGGCCGGGTCGAGCGCCAGCATGACGTCGTCGCCCGGCTTGTATCCTGCCCCTTCGATCGCCCGCATGATGAAGTCGAGCGCATCGGTGGTGTTGGCGATGTCCGGCGCGAAGCCGCCTTCGTCACCGACCCCGGTCGACAGGCCCTTCTCATGAAGCATCTTCTTGAGCGTGTGGAAGATTTCCGACCCGGTGCGCACCGCCTCGAACAGCGACGAGGCGCCGACCGGCATGATCATGAATTCCTGGAAATCGATCGGGTTGTCGGCATGTTCGCCGCCATTGATGATGTTCATCATCGGCACCGGAAGGACATGCGCGTTGACGCCGCCGACATAGCGATAGAGCGGCAGGCCGCGCGCATCGGCCGCGGCCTTGGCAGTCGCCAGGCTGACGCCCAGGATCGCGTTGGCGCCGAGCCGGGCCTTGTTGGGCGTGCCGTCGAGCGCGATCATCGCGGCGTCGACCTCGGCCTGATCCTCGGCATCGAACCCGAGCAAAGTGTCGGCGATCTCGCCATTCACCGCGTCGACCGCCTTCTGGACGCCCTTGCCCGACCAGCGGCTCTTGTCGCCGTCGCGCAGTTCGACCGCTTCGTGCGCGCCGGTCGAGGCGCCGGACGGCACCGCAGCGCGACCAAACGACCCGTCCTCGAGCATCACTTCGACCTCAACCGTGGGGTTGCCGCGGCTGTCGATGATCTGGCGGCCGTGAATGTCGATGATTGCGGTCATGGAACGGTCTTCCTAGATTGGGGTAACAGGAATTGACTTGGGGCGTCGCGGCGGCGCTCTAACGGCTTCGCGCGCGGGCGGCAAATCGCTTGTCTCGGCACACGGAACCGGCAAGCGTCGCCTTGGTTGTCGATATGGAACAAGGATTGTCGACGTCCGTCGACAACGAACCAGTAAGGAAGAGTATCATGGCCGATACCGCATCGAACGAGACGCCGAACGGGACCGCCGGCGGGACGACTGGTGACAAGCCCAACGCGACCCAGGCGCTCAAGGACAATGTGATCAAGTTCGCCAACGATGCTGGCGAAAAGGCGAAAGGTTATGCCGAGGACGGCAAAAGCCGCGCCGGCACCGCGCTCGACGAGCTGGCGAAGATGCTCCAGGAGGCCGCCGGCACAGTCGACGAGAAGGTCGGCGAACAATATGGCCAATATGCCCGCTCCGCGGCCGACGCCGTCGCCAATTTCTCCGGCGCGCTCAAGGAAAAGCAGGTCGACGACATCATCGACGATGCGCGCGAATTCGTGAAGAAGAGCCCGGCGGTGGCGATCGGCACGGCGGCCGCGATCGGCTTTGTCCTGGCGCGGTTGGTCAAGGCAGGGCTCGATGGCAGGCCGACAAATCGTCGGACAAGCCGTCGAACGACACCAAAGCCTGATCCGAGCGGCCGCGCGTGGAGGGGGAGCCGCAGCCCGAGGAGAGCATCACGTCGCTGGTCAGCCGGCTGATCGACGATGGCGAGAATTTCGTTCGGGCGGAGCTCAAACTCTATCGCGCACGGCTGTTCTCACGGCTGGACGAAGCGCGCAACGCGATCCTGCTCGGAATCGGCGCGCTGGTGCTGGCGCAAGCAGTATTGGTGGCCGCGTTGGTCGGATTGCTGATGACCTTGCGCTGGCTGGTCGGCCCCGGCTGGGCGACCTTGATCGTCGTCGGTGGCGGCGTGCTGGTCACCGCGATCATGGGTTGGGGCGCCTGGCTGCTGGTCAAGAAGGCGACCGAAATCAAGGACAAGGACGAGCGGCCGTGAATTTGATCGACGACGAACTGGTGAAGGCGGAGACCAATTCCGTCGATGCACGGCGTCAGCTCGCCCAAACGGTCGTCGCGCTGCAATCACGGTTAAAGCCCAGCGCCCTCGCTCGCGACGCGATCGAGGAATTGAAAGAGGTCGGTGGCGAAATGGCGCGATCGGGCATCGAGTCGGTGAAGCGCAACCCCCTGCCCGCCATCGGTATCACGGCGCTGTTGACCGCATTTATCGCGCGTAAACCGCTCGCGCACCTGCTCCGAAGGCAACCGACCGACGCATGAAGAGTTCGACCCCAGACAAGAGGGACATGGATATGACCGAGACAGCAGAGACCAAACAGAGCGGCCGCATGGAAAGTGCCCTGGCGACCGCACGCGGCGCGACGAACGACGCGCTCCACGAAACGCGCAAGGTCGCCGAACGCGCCGGCAAGGCGATCGAGACCAATCCGCTGGCGGTCGTCGCCGGCGGGATCGCAATCGGCCTGGCGGCGGGCGCGCTGCTGCCCAAGACCAAACGCGAAACGGAATTGTTGGGCTCGGTCGGCAAGCGCCTGACCGGTGTCGCGGCGGGCGCCGCCGAAGCCGCGCGCGATGCGGCCAAGGCGGAACTCGGCTCGCTGCCGCTCAGCAAGGACGCCGCCAAGGCGCAGGTTTCGAAACTTATCGACCAGGTCGCCAAAGCGGTGTCGAGCGCGGGCGACGCGGCGCTCAATCGCGGTGCAGCCGAGGCGGCGCCGCCCAAGCCGGCAAAGAAGTCCAAATAGGAGCTTCAACGCCGCCACGCGCAGCGGGAGGGCTCGTCTCCGCCTCTCGCAACGGTCGTGACGGAGCGGAATTTGGCGCAGGGCTAGGAGCTAGGAGTGAGCGATGCCATCAGCATCGTGATCGACGACGCGACGACGCCCTGCGCCAAATTCCGCCCGCCGCGAAGCGGTTGCCCGATGCAGCGCCCCGAGCGTCGTCGCTTGCTTGCGCGTAGCTTCTGCTACGCGTCTGCGCTACGCTCCTCGTCGGAGCACTGCCTCGGGCAATCACGACCGTTGCGAGAGGCGGAGACGAGCCCTAGAGGGTGGAGCCATGAGCAAGCTCCACCTCGTGTTCGGCGGCCGCGTCAAGGACCCGCGAACGCTCGATTTCGATCAGGCGACCATCGAGGTCGTCGGCATCTTTCCCGATTATGCCTCGGCCGAGAAAGCGTGGCGCTCGGCCGCGCAACGCACGGTCGACGACGCCGAGATGAAGTTCGTCGTGGTCCACCTCCACCGCTTGCTCGAGCCCGATCCCGAGTTGCAGGCGCCACACGGCTGAGGGCTATCGTCTGCTGAATCGTCGCCCCGGCCCTGTGCGCGGGTCAACCGCCACGCGAGAATCGAGAATTGTAGCTCTGCGCTCGCGTGAAGCGGCAGTCTTCAAAAATCGGTGTGCTCCTGCGGAAGCAGGAGCCCAGGGTAGCGGAGGACCGGATTACCCTGGGTTCCTGCTTTCGCAGGAACACAACGCAATCCAAGCACGACCCTCAACTCCCGAATGCCGATTGGCCCAACTTATGTAGGCCACTGGTAACGTCCCGGCTCTCGAAAGCTCGGCGGCACGCGAGAGATCACGCCTTACGATATCGCCACAGCAGCAACGGGCGCGCCAGAATCAGGCCGACGATGAACCCGCCGATATGCGCGCCGATCGCGACCGGCTGGCCCATCATGGTGGTGAACCCGATCAGCAGGTTGATGCCCGTCCAGGCCACTCCGAGCCACAAAGCATGGATCAGACCGGCAGGTAGCGGGCCGACGCCTGGCGTGCGGCTTCCGCCATAGAGCATCGCATAAGCAGCGACGAGCGCGGAGATCGCGCCGCTCGCGCCGATCATCGGCATGACCGCGCCCGGATCCTGCGCCCATTGCCCCGCCGCGGCGGCATAGGCGCCGATGACGTAGAGCGCCGCAACGCTGACCGACCCGAGCGCGCGCTCGGCCTCGCGTCCGCAATAGACCAGCATCACCATGTTGAAGAACAGATGCATCCACCCGCCATGCAGCAGGGTGGCGCTGAGCGGAGTCAGCCAGACGGGCACGAGCCAGCCGGCATAATTGGCGATCGGCACGTCGGGAACGCGGCCGGGAATGAACCCTCCGGTCACCGCCGCCACGTCGGGCGCGACGAACAGGATCGCGCACACCGACACGGCGACGGTCAGGATCGCGATCCCGTACGTCGCCGGCGCGTCGCGGAATCGCATCTGGTTTAGACCGAGCTGCATGATTTCTGAATCATGCAGCTCGGTCTATTTATTTGTGGTCGCATCGCTTTTTGCGGAAAACCGGTACCCACTTTTCCGCGCGATGCTTCAAATGAACTCGATCTTGGCGACGACGTAATAACGGTCGCCCGCCGGNACCGACACTTCGACCTCGTCATCGACCTTGCGGCCGATCAGNGCGCGGCCGAGCGGCGAATTGTACGAGATGCGGCCGCTCTTGGCGTCCGCNTCGGTCTGGCCGACGATCTGGTACTTTACCGGCTTCTCGTCGTCGTCGAGCAACGTCACCGTCGCNCCGAACACGACCTTGTCGCCCGACAATTCCTTCGGATCGATGATCTGCGCGCGGCTGAGCTTGTCCTCGATATCGGCGATCGACGCCTCGATCTGGCCCTGACGCTCCTTGGCGGCATGATATTCGGCGTTTTCCGACAGGTCGCCGTGCGCACGGGCCTCCTCGATCGCATCGACGATCTGGGGCCGCTCGTCTTTGAGACGGCGCAGATCCGCAGTGAGCTTTTCATAGCCCTCTTGCAGCATCGGCATCTTCTCAACAGTCGCCATAACCCCTGGTCCCTCGTTTCAAATATTCATCCCCAAGCGACCCCTTCCCGGAACCGCCCGCACCTGTTTCTCTTGTGAGGGGATCAATTGTGCGAGTGCGAATGATAGGATTGCAACGGCCGAACTTCAAGTGACCGTGTTGCAAGCGCGACAATAGCCTTTGCAGCTTCGACCGATGCAGAGGCGGTGGTGAAGTGCGGAATCTTCTGCGCGACCGCCGCCTGGCGGATCGGCTGCGAATCCTTGAGCGACTGCCAGCCCTCGGTCGTGTTGAAGATCATGTCGATGCCGCCGTCCTTGATCCGGTCGACGATATGCGGGCGGCCCTGCGCCACCTTGTTGACGCGTTCGACCGGCACGCCATGCTCGCTGAGATAATCCGCGGTGCCGCCGGTCGCGACGACAGTGAAGCCGAAATCGGCGAGCGCGCGGGCGCCCGGCAGGATGACCGGTTTGTCGCTGTCCTTGACGCTGATGAACACCGTCCCGCTCTCCGGCAGGATGGTGCCCGCGCCGAGCTCGGCCTTGCCGAACGCCGCGGTGAAATCCTGATCGATTCCCATGACTTCACCGGTCGACTTCATTTCCGGTGAGAGGACGGGATCGATCCCCTGGAAGCGGTTGAACGGGAACACCGCTTCCTTGACCGCGAAATAGCCGATGTTGCGGTCGATGACCGGCAAGTCCTTCAGCTTCTCGCCCGCCATCACGCGGCTGGCGATCTTGGCGATCGGTGATCCGATCGCCTTGGCAACGAACGGCACGGTGCGGCTGGCGCGCGGATTGACCTCGATCAGATAGACTTTGCCGTCCTTGACCGCGAACTGGATGTTCATCAGGCCGACGACGTTTAGCGCGCGCGCCAACGCATCGGTCTGCCGCTCGATCTCGGCGATGATGGCGTCGGGCAGGCTGTAGGGCGGGATCGAGCAGGCGCTGTCGCCCGAATGGACCCCGGCTTCCTCGATATGCTGGAGCACGCCGGCGACCACGACATCGGTGCCGTCGCAGATCGCGTCGACATCGACCTCGATCGCGTCGCGCAGATATTGGTCGATCAGCACCGGCGAATCGCCCGATACCTGGACCGCGGTCTGGATATAATCATCGAGCTGCTGGGTACCGTCGACGATCTCCATCGCGCGGCCGCCGAGTACATAACTCGGGCGCATCAGCACCGGGTAACCGATCCGTTCGGCGACCGCGACCGCCTCGTCGCGGCTACGCGCGATACCATTGGCGGGCTGATGCAGCTTGAGCTTGTTGACGAGGGCCGCGAAGCGCTCGCGGTCCTCGGCCAGGTCGATCGCATCGGGGCTGGTGCCGAGGATCGGGATGCCGGCTTTCTCGAGCGCGCGCGCTAGGTTGAGTGGGGTCTGGCCGCCGAATTGGACGATCACGCCGACCAGTTCACCTGCCTGCTGCTCGGTATGAAGGATTTCGAGCACGTCCTCGGCGGTTAGCGGCTCGAAATAGAGTCGGTCCGAGGTGTCGTAATCGGTCGACACCGTCTCCGGGTTGCAATTGATCATGATCGTCTCGAACCCGGCGTCGGCCAGCGCGAAACAGGCATGGCAGCAGCAATAGTCGAACTCGATCCCCTGCCCGATCCGGTTCGGACCACCGCCCAGGATGACGATCTTGCGCCGCGTCGACGGCTGGCTCTCGCACTCGGGCGCACCGAAGCTAGGTGCCTCATAGGTCGAGTACATGTACGGCGTCTTGGCGTCGAACTCGGCGGCGCAAGTGTCGATCCGCTTGAACACCGGGCGCACGCCGAGGCGATGGCGCAGCGCCCTCACCTCGTCCTCATTGACCCCGCCCGCCATCGCCTTGACCGCTTCGTGGATCAGCCCGCTGCGCGCCGGGAAACGGTCGCGCAAGCCCACCGACTGCACCGCGAGATAGGCGAGCCGCTTGTCGCTGAAGCCCATCGACTTGAGCCGGCGCATGCCGGGCGCGTCCTGCGGCAGGCCGTTGGCGATCACTTCGTTCTCGGCCGCGATGATCTCCTCGATCCGCTCGAGGAACCACGGATCGTATTTGGCGATCGCGTGGATTTCGGCGACGGTGAAGCCTTCGCGCAGCGCCTGCGCCGCGACCAGCAGCCGGTCGGGAGTCGCCACGGCCAGTGCCGCCTCGATCTCGTCGCGCGGCGCACCGACCAGCCGGTCGACCGTGTTGAATCCCGACAGCCCGGTTTCGAGCCCGCGCAGCGCTTTCTGCAGCGATTCGTGGATGTTGCGGCCGATCGCCATGACTTCGCCGACCGACTTCATCGCGGTCGACAGCACCGCTTCGGCGCCCTTGAACTTCTCGAAGGCGAAACGCGGGATCTTGGTGACGATGTAATCGATCGTCGGCTCGAACGACGCCGGGGTCGCGCCGGTAATGTCGTTGATGATCTCGTCGAGCGTGTAGCCGACCGCCAGCTTGGCCGCGACCTTGGCGATGGGAAAGCCGGTCGCCTTCGACGCCAATGCCGACGAGCGCGACACGCGCGGGTTCATCTCGATGACGACGAGCCGTCCGTCCTTCGGATTGACTGCGAATTGAACGTTGGAACCGCCTGTTTCAACACCGATTTCACGCAACGTCGCGATCGACGCGTTGCGCATGATCTGATATTCCTTGTCGGTCAGCGTCAGCGCGGGCGCGACGGTGATCGAATCGCCGGTGTGGACGCCCATCGGATCGATATTCTCGATCGAGCAGACGATGATGGCATTGTCCTTGCGGTCGCGGACGACCTCCATCTCGTACTCTTTCCAGCCGAGCAGCGATTCCTCGATCAGCACTTCGGTGGTCGGGCTGGCGTCGAGCCCCTTGCGGACGATGTCGATGAACTCGTCCTTGTTATAGGCGACGCCGCCGCCGGTCCCGCCGAGCGTGAAGCTCGGGCGGACGATCGCCGGCAGGCCAACTTTCTCCAGCCCTTCCAGCGCCTCGGCCTCCGAATGCGCGATCGCCGAGCGCGCGCTTTCGAGACCGATCTTGGTCATCGCGTCCTTGAACTTGAGCCGATCCTCGGCCTTGTCGATCGCCTCGGCATCGGCACCGATCATGATCACGCCGAATTTCTCGAGCGTGCCGTCCTGCGCGAGCGCGAGCGCGGTGTTGAGCGCGGTCTGCCCACCCATCGTCGGCAGCACCGCGTCGGGCCGCTCCTTCTCGATGATCTTGGCGACGACACCCGGCGTGATCGGCTCGATATAGGTCGCGTCGGCCAGATCGGGATCGGTCATGATCGTCGCCGGGTTCGAATTGACCAGGACGATGCGATAGCCCTCTTCCTTGAGCGCCTTGATCGCCTGCGTGCCCGAATAATCGAACTCGCACGCCTGGCCGATGACGATCGGCCCGGCGCCGATGACGAGGATCGAAGAGATGTCGGTGCGTTTGGGCATTTTAGATTGCGAGCTTTTCTATGAGGATCGACCAATCAGCGTCGGTGATTTCCGAGGGCTGAAATGCGAAGTTTCCCTGCACTGTAATGAAGTGCGTCAATGGGTTCGCGATCTTCTTCTCAATCACAGTAGGAACCAGGTCTTTCACCTGAGCCGTCGTCAAAGACCGAGTAGGATTCCCTAACGGCTTTATCCCGAAAGGAAGCACCCAAGGATCCGACCATATATTGGTGATTGTTTCAGCGGGATCCGGACTCGAGTAGACAACAAATGGTGTCGTGTAGCAGCCTGTCTCGCTGCAATAGAGAATGCCAAACGCGCCTATCGGCATCTTCGCGGCTTTTGTAAGCCGGCCTTTGCTAAAGGTTGGGTTGTCGGACGCCCCGACAGCCCAGCGCCCCGCGCCAATTCCAGCCCAGATGTTTGTAAGGCTGTCAGAAGCGAAGCCGTAGATTTTCATTTCTGGCCTGCCTTCAATCCGCCGACGAACTTCTCGAACAGATAGAAACTGTCCTGGGGGCCCGGGCTCGCTTCGGGGTGATATTGCACGCTGAACGCCGGGTGGTCGGTCAGTTCGAGGCCAGCATTCGAGCCATCGAACAGCGACACATGCGTCTCGCGGGCATTGGCCGGCAGGCTGTCGCGCTCGACCGCGAAGCCGTGGTTCATGCTGGTGATCTCGACCGCGCCGTCGCTGAGGCGCTTGACCGGATGGTTGGCGCCGCGATGGCCCTGGAACATCTTGGTCGTGGTCGCGCCCACTGCGAGCCCAAGCAACTGATGGCCGAGGCAGATGCCGAACAGCGGGATGTTGGTTTCGAGCAATTGCTGGATCACCGGCACGGCGTACTCACCGGTCGCAGCGGGATCGCCCGGACCGTTTGACAGGAACAAGCCGTCGGGCTTGAGCGCCATCACCTGGTCGAAGGTCGCGGTGGCGGGGACGACGCTGACCTTGGCGCCGGCCTTGACCAGATTGCGGTAGATGTTGCGCTTGGCGCCATAGTCGATCGCGACGACGTGGGGGCGATCATTCCCCTCCCGCTCGCGGGAGGGGTTAGGGGAGGGCATGTTTGCTTGGTCGGGAGTTCCGTCGACAGGCCCTCCCCCC
>JGI24740J21852_10001708_pt1 | contig 10083 bp, 9 predicted proteins | sample KBSCornC6_FD_21852 | JGI IMG/M metagenome (IMG submission 21852) | reverse complement strand
CGAGGCCTTGCAGGCGGCGCTCGACCTGTCGAGCCGCAATCCGCTGGCCCGGCCCGCGGAAGAGGGCGCGCGCCTGCTGGCGGCCGAATGGGCGCTCGACGACCGTGATGCCGAACGTGCGCTGGAGTTGCTGGCGGCACTGCCTCCGGGCGTGGCGCGCCGCACGCATGCGCTGCGCTTGAAGCTGCAAGCCACCCGCCTGGCGCACCAGCCGCACGAGGCGCTGCGCACGGCGCGCTTGCTGGCCAAGCACCAGGGCTTTTCCAAGGTGGCGGCGCAGGGGCTGCTGCGGGCGCTGGCGTTCGAGTCCCTCGACGGCGCACGCGACGCCGACCAGGTCCGCCGGGTCTGGCAGATGCTCGAAGCCGCGGACCGACGCGATCCCATGGTGGCCGCGCGCGCCGCGGCCGCGCTGGCCTCCCACGGGTCCCACGCCGAAGCGCGGAACTGGTTGCGTCCGTTCTGGGAGCGCCTGTACGAACTCACCGAAAACGAGCGCGCCGGTGTGGCCGACGCCTTGGTGGCGGCACTGGACGGCATGGGGCCTGATTGGTTGCCCCGCATCGAGTCGGCCTTGAAGGCCTATCCGCGCGAGGCGGCCGTGTCGTACGCGGCGGGCTGCGCCCTGGCCGAGCGCCAGTTGTGGGGCAAGGCGCGGCTGCTGCTGGAACAGGCCGCGGCGGATGCGTCCCTCGGCACCGCGTCGCGTCGCCATGCCTGGCTGACGCTGGCCCGCCTTGCCGAACAGCAGGGCGATCAGACCCGCATGGCGATTTGTCATGAAACGGCAGCACGTCTTGCCTGAATCGGGTTTTGGTGTGTATACTGCGAGGCTTCGCGGCTGTAGCTCAGCTGGATAGAGTACTTGGCTACGAACCAAGGGGTCGTGGGTTCGATTCCTGCCAGCCGCACCAGAATTCGCGTTCTGGAAAGACAGCCTAGAGATTTTGGTCTCTAGGCTGTCTTCTTTTGTGCGCGAGGTTTCCATCGTCCGTCGAAGGTGTGCGTCGATGCGCTTGCCTGGATCTGCTTCCAGAAATGCCTTCATGCCCCGAGCTTGACCACCCATGCCCGCTGTTCCCCTCATCGAACTCCCCACGTCCGGTATCCACCTGTGGATGGCGGCCGTCGACGATCGCGCCATCGACGAGGCCCGGATGGCCCACTACCGGACCTGGCTGTCGCCCGCCGAGGCCGCGCAGGGCGGCCGCTACGTGTTCGAGAAGGACCGGCAACGCCACCTGGTCACCCGGGCCCTGGTTCGCAGTGTGTTGTCGCGCTACTCGGGCGACCGCCGGCCCCCGCAGGACTGGGCGTTCGAGGCCAACGAGTACGGTTGTCCCCACGTGGCCAATCCCCTGGATGACATGCCGCCCATCGTCTTCAACCTGTCCCACACCGACACCCGGGTGGTGATGGCGGTGCGGGTGAGCCTGGCCGTCGGGGTGGATGTCGAAGCCTGGGACCGGCGCATCAACCTCGGCATCGCCGATCATTTCTTCTCCCGCGACGAGGTCGCCGCCTTGCGCGCCTTGCCCGAGGCGGCACAGCGGGAGCGCTTCATGGAGCTGTGGACCTTCAAGGAAAGCTACATCAAGGCACGCAAGATGGGCCTGTCGATCCCGCTCGATGGGTTTGGTTTCGAGATGGCGGGGTTGTCCGACGTGGTGCTGGTGCTCGCGCCCGCGCTCAGCGAGGCCGACGCCCCGGAGCGCTGGGCCTTCTTCCAACTGCGGCCCGATACGGACCATGTGGTGGCGCTCTGCGCGGAACGGGCGCCGGGTGCGGCGCATCTTCCGTCGATCGAGTTGTACCAGGTGGTGCCGGGGGCGCTTTCGTCCCCCGTTCGCGTCGAGTGCCCGGTCAGCCGGGTGTCGTCGCCGTCGTCCCCCTGAACCAGCGCAGGCGCAAGCGCTGCGTACGCCGGTGGGGGATCGCGGTACCGGGGGAGTTTGCCGAAGATTTTGGACAATCGGGGCCCGGTGCAACTGCAGGAGTCGAAGACGATGAACAAGGCATTCAAGAAGGAATCCGATGGTGCCGAGGACGACGACGAACCCGCGCTGCCGGCCTTGCCCGCAGGCGGCAAGAACTACATCACCCCTCAGGGCTACCGGCGCCTGCGCGACGAACTGCTCGGCCTGCTCGACACCGAGCGCCCGAAGGTGGTCGAGGTGGTGTCCTGGGCGGCGAAGAACGGCGACCGTTCCGAGAACGGCGACTACCTCTACGGCAAGAAGCGCTTGCGCGAGATCGACCGGCGCATCCGCTTCCTGACCCAGCGGCTCGATATCGCCGAGGTGACCGATCCGTCGGTGCACCACGGGCGCGACCAGGTGTTTTTTGGCGCCACGGTGACCTACGCCAACCAGGACGGCGCCGAGCACACCCTCACGATCAAGGGCATCGACGAGGCCGATACCTCGCACGGCGAAGTGAGCTGGATATCCCCCATGGCCCGCGCGCTGCTCAAGTCGCAGGTGGGAGACGAGGTGCAGTTGATGACACCGGGCGGCCTGGAGCGGGTGGAGGTGCTGGCCGTGCACTACCCGGAGGCCGCGGATCAATGAAGACCGAAACTTTGGAAATTGGACTGGTGGTGGCTGGGTATGGACGGCATTATGTCGTGGAAACCCCTGATGGCAGGCGTTTGACTTGCCATCCACGGGGGAAGAAAAGTGCTTGCGTTGTCGGAGATCATGTCAGGTGGCGCGTTAGCGGTGACGAAGGTGTCATCGAACAGATCGAGACTCGTCGCAATCTGTTGTTTCGTCAGGATGAATGGAAAACCAAGTCCTTTGCCGCCAACCTTGATCAGATTTTGGTAATGGTCGCTTGTGAACCCGTCTTTAGCGAGTCACAACTCGCCCGTGCCCTCATCGCAGCGGGAAGCGCTGGAATTCCGGCCTGTATCGCACTGAATAAAATTGACCTTCCGCAAAACGACACGGCCCGCCATCGTTTAAGACCTTATGTCACGATGGGCTACCAGGTGATGGGATTAGCGCTGAAAACCAGTTCGGATGAAGCCAAGATAATACTTGGATCTTGGTTGGCAGGAAAAAGCACGTTGGTTCTTGGCCCAAGTGGCACGGGAAAGAGTACATTGATTAACTTATTTGCCCCAAACGCTCAAGCACAAATTGGTGAAATATCGCAAGCGCTTAACTCCGGGCGGCACACCACCACGACCACTCAGTGGTATTGGCTTGACGACAAAAGAAATACCGCCTTAATAGATTCGCCAGGTTTTCAGGAATTTGGCATGAAACATATTTCACCCCAAGACCTGCCTGGATTGATGCGGGACTTTCGAGAACATACCGTGCGCTGCAAGTTTTACAACTGTACGCATTTGCATGAACCCGGTTGCGGTGTCCGTCATGCTGTTGAAAAAGGGCAGATTGCCAAAAGCCGTTATCGTATCTATAGCGAAATATTTGAAGAGCTTTCGGAGAAGCGCTGGTAGGCCTCAACGAAGATTCAGCCGATCAAGTTAGCCAAAGAAAGCAGTGCCAGGAGCAGCATCCATAGGACAACTGACCTCCACACCAGCGCAACGATGCTGCGTAAGTGGCCAAGTTCCGGTTCCACTCCTGGGGTACTGCCGTCTGCCCCCACCAGTTCATCGGATGCGCCCGCATCGAAGGTCTTTGAACGATCTGGGGTTACTCCCGGAGCCGCACGGCCTCCAAGTTGTACGCCTACGGCCCCTGCTGCCGCAGACAACAAAATGCCCTCGTTGGCATGCCGCCACAGGCCTGCAGCGCGTCGCCAGCACGTGACGGCTTCTTCGAAATTGCCCACCACTGCAAATCCAAAAGCGGTGAGACGCGCCGGTAGATGGTCTACCAGGCTGAACAATCGCTGGGACAGCGCCAGCAACCGCTCATTGACCGGCACGCCTACGACCTGACTCTTGAATGCCCAATAACGACTGGCGAATTCCGCCATTCGATAGAGCACTGCCCCAGAAGGTCCAAAGCCGAAAGTCGATAAGAGTACAAACCAGAAAAATACCCCGAATACGTGACGATGCGCGGCCAGCAAGGAATGTTCAATCACATGACGGAGCAGTTCGGTCCGCGGCAACTCAGCCGCGTCGAGATGACGCCACTCCGCGAGCAATCGACGAGCGGTGGTTTCATCTCCGCGCTCGAGTGCATCACGGATGTCGGTGAAGTAGTGGCTGAACTGCCGAAAACCCATGGTCAGGTACAGCACCACCACATTCCAAAGCAACGCTGCCACCACATTGAGGTGCAACGCCCCCCAATAAGCCAGGTAAGCGGCCAGTGCAGGTACAAGGGTCGTCACCCCCCAAACGATCCATGAATGATGATCACGGCCAGCATCCAGGTTGCGACCAGTCCAACGCATCCAGGCAGTCAATGCATCGTGCACGACGTTGCGGCGTGGCAAGGGTTTCAACTGCTCAATCAGCAGGGCAAACAAGACGGCAAAAAAGCTCATGTCATTGGATGATAACGGGGCCGCCTCAAGGAGCTTCAGGCAAGAAGGAACCGATAAAGCTCGCGGTGAATAGACGCTCGGCAGGATTTCAGGTGTCCAAGAGGGGGGCGCCCGAAAACGCTTGCGCAAACTATCGGCACGCAATCAGAGTCGATCTACTGCCACACCGCCGGGCATGCGGGCCCGCACCTGGCGGTTCGAGAGTTTGAGGTCATGAGAGCCGGGGTGTTCCCATCCGGTCGAAGTAGTCAACGGTCAGCACACTTTTGAGCAACATGGCGCTGTTGCAATCATCGGCATACCTCGCCAAGCCGTCGGCAGCTTGCGGGAGGACTTGCACCTCCAGGAGTGCGCCCACCATGCTGGGCGCGCACCAAAGCAAAAAGCCCGCGCATGCGGGCTTTTCTTTCACCACCGGGTGTTTTTGATCTGAGCGTTCTGGTCAGGCTGCGGCCGAGAGGGCCTTGACCTTGGCCGAAAGGCGGCTCTTGTGGCGCGCCGCTTTGTTTTTGTGGAACAGGCCTTTGTCCGCCACCGAATCGATCACGCCTTGTGCGGATTTGAACAATTCGGCGGCCTTGGCCTTGTCGCCAGCAGCAACGGCTTTCTGGACGTTCTTGATGACTGTGCGAAATTTCGAGCGCAGCGCGGTGTTGGCTGCGTTCAATTTCACATCTTGGCGAACGCGCTTGAGACCCGACGCGATGCGAACCGTTTTTTTGACTTTAGAAGCTGTGGCCATGCTGTAGCAATACCTGGGTGGTGCAAAGACAAAAAGTATAGCATTTGATTTCTGGCTGAAGCAAACGTGCCCAGGGAGGGTCAGTGCCTGCTCCCTATAATTGGGCCGCTTCAGGCCGGACGGCCTTTATGGGTCGATTTTTCATGAATTTGCTGCGGGCCGCCTCCACCGTTTCCCTCCTGACGCTCGGCTCCCGCATCACCGGGTTGATCAGTCAACTGATGATCGCCTCGATGTTCGGCGCAGGGGCCTGGACCGATGCCTACCAAGCGGCATTCCGCATCCCGAACATGCTGCGCCGCCTGTTCGGCGAGGGGGCGTTTTCGCAGGCGTTCGTTCCCATCCTGGGGGAAAGCCGGGTCCGGGAAGGTGAGGAGCCCACCCGCCGCCTCATCGGGGCGGTCGCGACCATCCTCTTCTGGGCGCTGTTCATCACCTGCGTCATCGGTGTGATCGCTTCGCCCGTGATCGTCTGGCTGATGGCTTCCGGCTTGCAGCGCTTTGACGATGCCGTGCTGATGACCCGTCTGATGTTCCCTTACATCGGGTTCATCTCCTTGGTGGCGCTGTCCGCCGGCATCTTGAACACGTGGCGGCATTTCGCGGTACCTGCCGCATCGCCGGTGCTGCTCAACCTTTCGCTGATTGTCTGTGCGTGGGCGCTGGCCCCAGTGATGGCACGCTGGGGCATTCCGGGCATTTATTCGCTTGCTGTCGGAGTGATGCTGGGCGGTGTTCTGCAGTTGGCCGTCCAGGTTCCCGTCCTCGTGCGCATCGGGCAAATGCCCCGCATCGCTCTGCGCTGGAGCGCGGTCCGGGCCGCCTGGGTGCATCCTGGCGTGCACCGCGTGCTGCGGCAGATGGCGCCCGCGTTGATCGGTGTGTCGGTCGCCCAGTTCTCCCTCTTCATCAACACCCAGATCGCGTCTCACCTTGCCGTAGGTTCGATTTCCTGGTTGGGTTACGCCGATCGCCTGATGGAATTTCCCACGGGCTTGCTGGGCGTGGCGCTGGGGGTGGTGCTAATTCCGCAGTTGTCCAGCGCCCAGGGGCGTGGCGACACTCAGGCGTATTCCGACCTGCTCGATTGGGGCATGCGGACTGTGGTGCTGACGGCGCTGCCCTGTGCCGTGGCCCTGCTGGTGTTTCCGAAGCCGTTGGTGGCCGTGCTGTTCCACCACGGTGCGTTCGGTGCGGCCGATGTCCAGCAGACGGTGGCGGCGTTGATGGGATACGGCGTGGGCCTGATGGGGCTCGTGAGCATCAAGATCCTCGCCCCCGGCTTCTACGCCCGGCAGGACGTGCGCACGCCCGTGAAGATCGCTGTCTCGGTGCTGGTGCTGACCCAATTGATGAACCTGGCGCTGGTGCCTCTGCTTGCCCATGCCGGTCTGGCACTTTCGATCGGGCTGGGAGCGCTGGTCAACGCCACATGGCTGTACGTGGGATTGCGTCGTTGTGGTGCCTACCGTCCCGTTCCGGGGTGGGGTGGATTTTTTGGGCGCGTGCTGCTGGCCAGCGCCTTGCTTGGGGGATTCCTTGCCTACGCAGACCACCATGTCGACTGGATCGGATTGCAACATCATGGTTGGCAGAGGGTGGGGTGGTTGGTCCTTTGCCTGGTGGGAGCGGCGTTGCTGTACTTTGGCAGCCTGCTGGCCATGGGACTGAAACTCGGACAGTTCGCTCGCCGCGGTTGATCGATCCATCCATCCAGTGAGGGCCATGTCCAGCCTTTTGCCTTTTGACGCCCCTGCAGCGGTTGAACTGCCTGAACCAGTATTTTTTTTGGCGAACTCGGTTTTTCCCGCAAGGTCAACGCGCGCTTGAAGCTCGGCGGCCACACGGATTGAAACGGTCGCAAATTGGGCGCAGGCCCCCCTTCGCGCGGGATGCGCCAAGCCGGCCCTTAGAATTTAGTTCAGGTTGCATTTCTGACACAGAACCAAACTTTCTACCGCATGCGACAACTCCCTCTGGCCATCGGCACGCATCCCGACCATTCCTTCGGGAATTTCGTGGCCGGCCAGAACGGGCTGGCAGTGGCGCATCTGCGTCAGGTCGGGCACCAGTCCGCTCCGGTGTTCTTGTGGGGGGCGTCGGGCACCGGCAAGAGCCATCTGCTGCAAGCGCTTGCCGGCGAAGTGCAGCAGCAAGGCGGCCGGGTGGGGTGGTTTCACCCCGGACAGTCGTTGCCCTGGGCGTTCGACGAGTCGGTGGCACTCATCGTGCTGGATGACTGCGACCGTCTCGGCACCGACCAGCAACAGGCCGCCTTCACCCTCTTCGTGGAAGCCACGACCCACGCCATTCCCGTCGTCGGTGCGGCCCGCGTGCCTCCGGTCGACCTTCCTCTGCGAGAAGACTTGCGCACCCGCTTGGGATGGGGGCACGTGTTCGCCCTCCAGCCTTTGGCCGAATCGGATGTGCGCGGCACCTTGCGCCGTGAAGCCGATCGGCGCGGTCTGTTTCTTTCCGACGAGGTCATGGACCACCTCTTGACCCGTTTTGCCCGCGACCTCAAACACCTGATGGCCTTGCTCGACCGGCTCGACGATTTCGCGCTCGTTCAGAAGCGGGCCGTCACCGTCCCGCTGCTCAAACAGATGCTGGCGGAACAGCACGCCGTATGACCTCACGCAACCTTTGCCTCTTCGACCTGGACCACACCCTGCTACCCATCGATTCCGACCATGCCTGGGGCGAGTTCGTCACCCGCCAAGGCTGGGTCGACCCCGTGGAGTTCAGTCGGGGCAACGACAGGTTTTATGCCCAGTACCAGGCGGGCACCCTCGACATCCACGCGTACATCGACTTCGCCACCCGGCCCTGGCGGGACCGGCCGCAGGCCGAAATGGCCGCCGCCCATGATCGTTTCATGGCAGAGGCTATCCGTCCAGCGTTGCGCCCGGCCGCCCTTGAACTGGTCCGCCGGCACCAGGCGCAGGGCGACCTCGTGGCCCTCGTGACGGCGACCAACGAATTCGTCACAGCCCCGATCGCCTGTGCTTTCGGCATCGATCATCTGTTGGCCGTCCGCCTGGAGCGCGGGCCGGCGGGTAACATCACGGGTCGGATCGACGGCGAACCGTCATTCCGGGAGGGCAAGACCGTTCGTGTGCAGCAGTGGCTGTCAGGACTGGGGATGGCGTTGCAGAACTTCGAGCGCATCTCCGTCTACAGCGACTCGGCCAACGACCTGCCCTTGATGGAGTGCGCAACCGACCCCGTGGCGACCAACCCCTCGCCGTCGCTTGAAACCATTGCGCGCGAACGGGGTTGGCGCATTCTTCAATTGTTCTCCTGATGATCAAGACGTTCATAGACAAGCTGCTGGGAAAATCCGGCGCCAAACCCAAGGTCCCCAAGGGCAAACGGGTGGAAGTGCCGTTGGCCGAGCACGGCATCGACCTCAGCCTGGTCGACGACAACGCCATTCGTGTCGTCAAGACGCTCAGCGACGCGGGGTTCGAGGCCTTCATCGTGGGCGGCGCCGTGCGCGACTTGTTGCTCGGGCTGCGGCCGAAGGATTTCGACGTGGCCACCAATGCCACGCCGGAGCAGGTCAAGGGATTGTTCCGCCGTGCCTTCATCATCGGGCGACGCTTCCGCATCGTTCACGTGGTGCATGGACGGGGACGCGAGCACGAGGTGATCGAGGTTTCCACGTTCCGCGCCATGGTGGATCCTGCCCTCGCCGAGCAGATCACCGGCAACGAGAAAACCTCCAGAACCGAGTTGGCCGGCAAGACCCATGCCGTCGACGCCACGGGCCGGGTGCTTCGCGACAACGTCTGGGGGCCGCAGATCGAGGATGCGGCACGGCGCGATTTCACCGTCAACGCCATGTACTACGACCCGCAGAAGCAGATCGTGGTGGATTACCACGGCGGCATCAAGGACGCCAAGAAGAAAGTTCTGCGCATGATTGGCGACCCGGTCACCCGCTACCGGGAAGACCCCGTCCGCATCGTTCGAGTGGTTCGCTTCGCGGCCAAGCTGGGGTTCTCGATCGAACCCAAGACCCGGGCGCCGATCCGCGAGATGGCTTCGCTGCTCGAAAGCGTCCCGGCCTCACGCACCTTCGACGAGATGATCAAGCTGCTGCAGACCGGTCACGCCCTTGCGAGCATCGAGGAGTTGCGCAAGCAGGGGTTGGTGGGCGAAGGGCAAGGCTTTTTCCCTATCCTCGATTTCGTGCTGGACAGCAACAGCCGCCATCCCGATCGGGCGAAATTCGTCAATGCGGCATTGGCCGACACTGACCGCCGTGTCGCCGAAGGCAAGCCGGTTGCCCCGAGTTTCATGCTGGCCTGCATGCTGTGGCACGACGTGCTCGATGGGTGGCAGCGCCTGAGGAGCCGCGGAGAGGCGCCCTTCGCTGCCTTGCAGCAGGCCGTCGATGCGGTGTTTGACGTCCGCATCGGCGACATCTCCGGGCGCGGCAAGCTGGCTGGCGACATGCGCGACATCTGGCTGATGCAAACCCGCTTCGACCGCCGCACCGGCAATGGCCCCTATACGCTGGTCGATCAGCCGCGGTTTCGCGCCGGTTTCGACTTCCTGCGCCTGCGGGCCGATGCCGGCGAGGTCGATCCGGAACTGTCGGTCTGGTGGGAGCAATTTTCCTTGGCCGATGGGGAGCGGCGTGCCGATCTGATCGATCAGGCCAAACATGAGCCGCGGCGCGCTCCGGCAAAGGCGGCCATGGTCGCCGAAGGTACGTCCACCCCTGCAAGCGACCCCGCCCGCAAGAAGCGCAGGCGTCGGCGCAAGCCAGCCTCCGCGGCTGGAGGAGGGCAGGGGTCCGACGCCGGCTCACCGGGCGGCGGTGGCGAGTTGGACTGATCGGGTGAGAGGAAATCATG
>JGI24740J21852_10001706_pt1 | contig 10085 bp, 12 predicted proteins | sample KBSCornC6_FD_21852 | JGI IMG/M metagenome (IMG submission 21852) | reverse complement strand
ATCTTGCCCCGCACGCGAAAGTCACGGGTTCCGAAGTGTGAGCTCTCTGCTGCCTCCGGCAGGCCAAGGGCAAGGGATATAAGGTCCTCGTCGGTCATGCCGCGATGATAACACGCCGCGCCGCCACGCCGTAAATGGGCGTCTGCGTGACCTGCGACGAAACGGTTCGGGAAGCGAAGAGGCCCGTTTATTGAATTGCACCCATACGCATGGTATCGCGCGATGCCCCGCATATGCACAAGGAGCCGCCGCGTGATCCGTCATATCGTCTTCTTCACCATTCCCGATCGCGCCAAGCTTGAGGAGGTCCGTTCCGGCCTCTCGATCCTCACGGCCATTCCGCATGCGCGGCTTTTGGAGATCGGCACGAACGTCAAGACCGATCAGCTCGGAACCGAAGTCGATCTGGTGGTCTACGGCGAATTCGACGACGAGGCGGCATTGGCGGCTTACAAGGCCCATCCGAATTACCAGCGCTCCATCGAGCGCGTTCGTCCGCTGCGCGAAATGCGCATTGCGGCAGACTATGAGACGGTGACGGCCGTCCGTGAACCTTTCTGAACGTCTGGCCCCGCAGAACCATTTCCCGCCAGNCCTTTCAACGGATTGAGCACGCGAGCGGAATCGGATTGTCGGCAACCGGATTCTCNGCTTGAGGTTCTTGAATCAACTTTNGAAGCTCCGGATTCAACTTGAGAAGANATCGCGGCAAGCGATTCAAAGGACTCAAGGAAATCGCCACGCCTTATGTCGANAAGACGCTTGCAGGCCGGTTGCATTGGCCACGAAAGGCGACGTTTCATCCCGCCTCTATGAACCGATGATAAGCAAGAATGATTAAAAATGGCTAAGCCTGCGGCTCCGGGCGTGTGGTGCCCGCGAACGCGGGTACGTATCGATTCACGCATATCGCCGATAGATTGTATGGATGCGGCGCTCCGGAACGACAGCCGGTTGCCGTTGTCACGCTACGGCAGATGCGCGTTCAATAATTTCAAATGGTTAGAGCACCGGTCAGGTGACCCCGACGCATGGTCGGCCGAAAATTACAGCCCATTCATTTGCCATTCAGACGTGTTTGGGTAAATAATCGGCCAAGTTCATATCCCTGTGGGAAGCCCGAAGCATGGCCTCATTTTCAAGCATAGCAGCAGCGGCTCTCGTTCTGGCCGGCTCGTCTGTTCTGCCGGCGCCAGCGCCGACGTCGACCCTGGTCGCGCGCGCCAACAGCGATTGCAGTGAGGCCGCTGACGAGGTGGTCGCCAAGACCGGCGGTCAGCTTCTCTCGGTACAACCATCCGGTGACAGCTGCATCATCACTGTTCTCGTCCAGGGCAACGGCCAGCGTCCGCGCAAGGTGACGATGAAGGTGCCGATGTGATTCCCGCGCATTTTGATGCCACCTAACGCCTTGAATCTTACACGAAATCTTATTGTTTCCGTGATTCCACTGCGCCACGATTTGCGGTACTGTTTATCGAACCGGGGAAATTGGATTTAGAGATGCGCATTCTCATAGTCGAAGACGATATCAACTTGAACCGTCAGCTTGCCGAGGCCTTGAAGGAGGCAGGCTATGTGGTCGATACGGCCTTTGATGGCGAGGAAGGGCATTTCCTCGGCGATACCGAGCCTTACGATGCGATCATCCTCGATATCGGCTTGCCTGAAATGGATGGCATCACAGTGCTTGAGAAATGGCGCGGCGCCGGGCGCACCGTACCAGTGCTTCTCTTGACCGCACGTGATCGCTGGAGCGACAAGGTGGCAGGCATCGACGCCGGCGCCGACGACTACGTCGCCAAGCCCTTCCATGTCGAGGAAGTGCTCGCCCGCATCCGCGCTCTCATCCGCCGCGCCGCCGGCCATGCCTCTTCGGAAATCGTCTGCGGCCCGGTGCGGCTCGACACCAAGAGCTCGAAGGCAACTGTCGACGGCAAGCCGCTAAAGCTCACCTCGCACGAATATCGTCTGCTTGCCTATCTCATGCATCACAAGGGGGAGGTCGTCTCACGCACCGAGCTGGTCGAGCATATGTACGATCAGGATTTCGATCGGGATTCCAATACGATCGAGGTATTTGTCGGTCGTCTGCGCAAAAAGATGGGTGTCGACCTGATCGAAACGGTTCGCGGCCTTGGTTACAGAATCCAAGCTCCGACCAATGCGAATTAAGTCGCTCACCGCTCGCGTCCTGCTGCTGACCACGCTTTGGTCCGCCGTGGCGCTGGTGGTGATCGGCCTCGTCATCTCGAATATCTATCGCAAGAGCGCCGAGCGCGGTTTCCAGGACCTGTTGCGCGCGCAGCTCTATAACGTCATCAACTCGGTGACGATCGGCGACCAGGGCACATTGTCAGGCAGCCCGCAGCTCGGTGATTTGCGTTTTGCCCAGCCGAAGACCGGCTGGTACTGGATGGTCGAACCGCTTGGCACCTATACAGCGACGCCGCTGGTCTCGCCGTCGCTCGGCGCATCGAACCTGCCTGTTCTCTCCGTGCTGGAAGCGCCCTTCGACAAGAATTACGAACGCTATTACATCGTCACCGATGCCTTCGGAAACCGCGTCCAGGTAGCCGAAACGGAAGTCGTGCTCGACACGGACGGCCGCGCCGCACGCTTTCGCGTAACAGGCAATGTCGCCGTGGTCGAGGACGACGTCCGCAATTTCTCCCACAGCCTCTACTTCGCACTCGTCGGCTTCGGCGTCGGAAGCTTGATCGTCAATGCGCTCGCCATTCTCTACGGCCTGAAACCGCTCGACAAGGCGCGCGCCGCGCTGGAGCGCATCCGCGCCGGTGAAAGCGAACGCTTGCAGGGCGATTTCCCGCGTGAGATCCTGCCGCTTGCCAATGAGATCAACGCGCTGATCGAGAGCAACCGGCGTATCGTCGAGCGCGCCCGCATGCAGGTCGGCAATCTCGCGCACTCGCTGAAAACGCCGATTGCGGTGCTGCTCAACGAATCCCGCGTCTTGGAGCGCTCACATGGCGATTTGGTGAAGAACCAGGCAGAAGCCATGCAGGGGCAGGTGCAATCCTATCTCAATCGTGCCCGCATCGCCGCCCAGCGCGAATCCGTGCTGGCACGCACCGAGGCCGAGCCGGCGCTGGAACGGCTCGTCCGTGTCATGCGCCGGCTGAACGCCGACAAGGAGTTCGAACTCTCCGTCTCGCCCAATCTGGCGCTCGCCATGGAGCAGCAGGATCTCGAGGAGACGGTCGGCAATCTCCTCGAAAATGCCGCCCGCTTTGCCGAACACAAGGTGCGTCTGGTTGCAAACGAGGCGCCGGCCGAGATCAAGGGCATCGATCCGGCGCGGCGCCACTGGGTGGAACTGGTGGTTGAGGACGACGGTCCCGGGCTGGAGCCGGATCAGATCCGCGAAGCCCTGAAGCGCGGGCGCAGACTGGACGAGAGCAAGCCCGGCACGGGGCTTGGGCTTTCGATCGTCAGCGAGATCACCAACGAATATCAAGGCCGTTTCGAGCTCTCCCGGGGTAGCTGGGGCGGGCTTCGGGCAAGCCTAATTTTGCCGGGCCTTATGAAGGATGTTGCGTGAGGAACGGCATGATGCCAAAAGACGTTGTGGGTCATGATGATGCCGCAGCGCAGTACCTATTGGTTTTGCTTTTTGATACTGGTTCGGTTGTATGAAGCTTCGTACCTTTTTCCTGGTCGTCCCCTCTCTTTTCGCCGCCCTTGCGCTTTCTGGTTGCTCGACCACGAGCAGCTTGGGAGGCGGCAAGAGCCTGTTTTCGTCCGCGAAGCCTCCGGCCTCCGCGACCTTCATCAATGCTCTTGATGGTGGCATCGTCGAGCGCACCGGCGTCAAGCTCAGCGACAGCGACAAGCAGCGCGCGCTGGAGGCAGAATATCGGGCGCTTGAGACCTCGCCGCTTGGCCAACCCGTGGCATGGAAGGGCAGGAATGCAAGTGGCGAGGTTGTCCCCGCTGCGCCCTATCAGGTCGGCTCGCAGAATTGCCGGCAATATACGCATACCCTCACGGTCGACGGCAAGCCGACGACGGCAAGGGGCGCTGCCTGCCGCAATGACGATGGCACCTGGACGCCGCTTGAATAGGCGCCTGCAATGAAAGGCGCGGCCAAACGCCTCAAATCTTCGTCAGATGGCCTTTCCCGGTTGGAATAAGCGCCCCGTTAAAGTATTGGGCGTCTATGCTGTTCTGGATTCTCGTGGCCGTTCTTACGGCGGTTGTCGGCGCTGTGCTGCTCTATCCTCTTCTGCGTGGTGCGAAGGAGGCGGAGGGCGGTCGTTCCGGCGAGGCTGAGGTCTATCGCGATCAGCTTCGTGAACTGGAGCGCGATCTTGCCGGCGGCCTCATCTCCGCGCAGGAGGCAGGCTATGCCCGCGCCGAAATCGGACGGCGCCTCATCGCTGCCGCCAAAGACGAGAAGACGGCGGCAAAATCGCCGGCGCGTGGTAACTATCGTCTTGCTCAGGCCTTCATCATCGTCCTTCTTCCGGCCGTTGGTCTTTGTCTTTATCTTGTCAACGGCGATCCCGGCCTGCCGGCGCAGCCGCTGGAAGCGCGGCTGGAGAAGCCAGGAAACGATCTCGCCATCTCGATCGTCAAGATAGAGCAGCATCTGGCCAAGAACCCGGATGACGCCAAGGGCTGGGAAGTCCTGGCACCCATCTATTTCAAGACCAACCGTGTCGGCGATGCGGAGCTTGCCTATCGCAATGTCATCCGTCTGTTGGGGTCGAATGCGGCCCGGCTTGGCGATCTGGGCGAGGTGCTGGTCGTCAAGGCCAATGGCATAGTAACGGCGGAGGCGCGGGACGTGCTACAGCAATCGCTTGCGCTCGATGCCGCCAATCCGCGCACGCTTTTCTATCTGGCGCTCGCGCTGGAGCAGGAGGGCAAGGCTGCCGATGCGAAGGCCGCCTTCGAGGCTCTCGCCAAGCAATCGCCGCCTGACGCACCCTGGCTTGCTGTCGTCGATCAACACATCGTCAAGAATGGCGGCCAGCCGATGGCGTCGGCAAATGACAAGGCGCCCGGCAATCCGACCGCGGAGGACGTCGCTGCGGCCAATGCGCTGAGCAGCGGCGATCGCCAGCAGATGATCCGCGGCATGGTCGACAGCCTCGATGCCAAGCTCAAGGAAGATCCCAAGAATTTCGAGGGCTGGATGCGGCTAATCCGCTCCTATGCGGTGTTGAATGATCGGGAGCGCGCAGCGGATGCGTTGAAGCGCGGTCTCGCGGCCTTTCCGGCCGATGGAGGGGAGGGCCAGCAGCTTCTGGCGCTGGCGAAAGAATTGGGATTGCCGACGGAGGTGACGCAACAATGACCCGCAAGCAGAAACGTCTGGCTGTGATCGCCGGCGGCATGGGTTTCATCGCCGTTGCCGTGCTGCTCGTGCTGTTCGCCTTCAGCCAGTCGGTCGCCTACTTCTATATGCCGGCGGACCTCTCCAAGACGCCGGTCAATGCCGGGACGTTGATCCGCCTTGGCGGGCTTGTCGGCGAGGGATCGATCGTGCGTGGTCAGGGTACGCAAGTGCAGTTCTCCGTCACGGACGGCACCGACACGATCAAGGTCAAGTATGACGGCATTCTGCCAGACCTGTTCCGCGAAGGGCAGGGTGTGGTGACCGAAGGCAGGTTCGAGCCGGGCAGCGACGTTTTTGTTGCCGACAGCGTGCTCGCCAAGCATGATGAGCGCTATATGCCGAAGCAGGTCGCCGATAAGCTGAAGGCCGATGGCGTCTGGAAGGGCGAGGAGGCCACCCGATGATCATCGAGCTCGGACACTACGCCCTTGTGCTGGCGCTCGCCACCGCACTCATCGTCTCCATCCTTCCGGTGATCGGCGCCAGGCGCGGCGACGTGTCCATGATGGATATCGCCCCCGTCGGCGCGATCGTCATGTTCCTGCTGGTCGCCTTCTCTTTCGGAGTGCTGACCTATGCCTATGTCGCCTCCGATTTCTCCGTCCTCAATGTCTGGGCCAATTCCCATTCGCTGATGCCGCTGGTCTTCAAGATCTCCGGCGTCTGGGGCAATCACGAGGGATCGATGATGCTCTGGCTGTTGATCCTGGCGCTCTTCAGCGCACTCGTCGCGCTCTTCGGGCGCAATCTGCCCGATGTGCTGCGTGCCAACGTTCTGGCCGTGCAGTCGTGGATCTCCTCGGCCTTCCTGGTCTTCATTCTGCTCACCTCCAATCCGTTCATTCGGCTCAACCCGGCGCCGGCGGAGGGCAAGGATCTCAATCCCGTCCTCCAGGATATCGGCCTCGCGATCCATCCGCCCTTGCTCTATCTCGGCTATGTCGGCTTCTCGGTCTGCTTCTCCTTTGCTGTTGCCGCACTTTTGGAAGGTCGCATCGATGCCGCCTGGGCGCGCTGGGTCCGCCCCTGGACGCTGGCTGCCTGGAGCTTCCTGACGCTTGGTATCGCCATGGGTTCCTATTGGGCCTATTACGAGCTCGGCTGGGGCGGCTGGTGGTTCTGGGACCCGGTGGAAAATGCCTCCTTCATGCCCTGGCTTGCCGGCACGGCGCTGCTGCATTCGGCTGTTGTCATGGAAAAGCGCGATGCCCTGAAGATCTGGACGGTGCTGCTGGCAATCCTGACGTTTTCCCTGTCGCTGCTCGGCACCTTCCTCGTCCGCTCGGGCGTGCTGACCTCCGTCCATTCCTTCGCCAGCGATCCGACGCGCGGTATCTTCATCCTCTGCATTCTCCTGATCTTCATCGGCGGGGCTTTGTCGCTTTTGCGCTGCGCGCACCGAAGCTTGCCGCCGGCGGATTGTTCGCGCCGATCTCGCGCGAGGGCGCGCTGGTGCTGAACAACCTGATCCTCACGGTTGCCTGTGGCACGGTGTTGACCGGTACGCTCTATCCGCTGGCGCTCGAAACACTGACCGGCGACAAGATTTCCGTTGGGCCGCCCTTCTTCAATATGACGTTCGGGCTATTGATGACCCCGATCCTCATTGCTGTGCCGTTCGGCCCGCTGCTCGCCTGGAAGCGCGGCGATCTGCTCGGTGCGCTGCAGAGGCTTTATGTCATTGCGGGCCTGGCCTTCCTGGCCGGCCTTGTCCTGTTCTATATCAAGCATGGTGGGCCGGTGCTTGCCGCTCTCGGCCTCGCCGCCGGCTTCTTCCTGGTCTTCGGCGCCTTGGCCGACCTCTGGTATCGCGCCGGCGTCGGCAAGGTGGCGGCTGGCGTCGCGTGGCGCCGCCTGAGCGGGCTGCCGCGCTCTGCCTTTGGCACGGCGCTTGCCCATGCCGGCCTCGGCATCACCGTCCTCGGCATCGTCGCGGTGACGACCTTCGAGGCGGAACACATCACCAGCATGAAGCCGGGCGAGACAGCCGAGCTCGGCGGCTACAGCCTGCGCTTTGACGGCGTGCAGCCCGGCGTCGGCCCGAATTTCACCGAGGATCGCGCCCACTTCACAGTCAGCCGTGGCGGGGTTGTCTTTGCAGAAATGTCGTCCGCCAAGCGCGTCTTCACTGCAAGCCGCACGGCGACGACCGAATCCGGCATTCTCACCCTAGGTCTCAACCAACTCTATGTATCGGTCGGCGACGCCAACAAGGATGGCGGCATGGTCGTGCGCATTTGGTGGAAGCCGTTCATTCTCTGCATCTGGCTGGGTGCGCTCATCATGGCGATCGGCGGTTTCGTGTCGCTCAGCGACCGTCGTCTGCGCGTCGGCGCCCCGAGCCGGAAGACAAAACCAGTTCGTTCGACCCTGGAGCCGGCCGAATGACCGGCCGTCGGCAGACATCGCGCTTTGCCGGAATCCGCAGTCTTTGCGGCGCAATATGGCTGGTTCTTTGCCTTGTTGCACTTCTGGCGCCAATGAGTGCCTTTGCGGTCAATCCGGACGAAGTTTTGCCCGATTCGGCCTTGGAGGCGCGGGCGCGGACGATCTCGGCCGAACTGCGCTGCATGGTCTGCCAGAATCAATCCATCGATGATTCCAATGCCGATCTCGCGCGGGACCTGCGCTTGCTGGTCCGCAAACGCCTGACCGATGGCGACACTGATCAGCAGGTGCTCGATTACATCGTCTCCCGCTATGGCGAGTTCGTGCTGCTCAAGCCGCGCCTAAGCGAAAAGACATACATCCTCTGGGGAGCACCGATCGCGCTCTTCGTAGCGGGCGCATTGGCCCTTGCCGTCTATGCGCGCCGCCGCGCGGGCAAGCCCACCGGTAGCTCTCTGAACGCCGATGAAGAGGCGCAGTTGAAAGATATTCTCGGGAAGTGACGCGGCCGTCGTCTTTCGTCATAACGTTGCATCGATACCTTACATTACGAATTTTTCATGGGGCGGACAGTTCGTTGTAAGGTGCCGTGCCCTATATCTTCCTTATGATGCACCATAGCCGGTTTCGCCCGGCGCAAATCTGACGAGAAACGAAAAGGTAATTCGCATATGTTCAGGAATATCAAGGACACTTTGTCCCGCAGCACTGCTATGAAGGCTTCCGTCGTCGCAGGCCTCGCTGTTGCTGCCTTGGCAACGGGTGTTCCGGCCGTGGTCCCGGTGCCTATGCCGATGCCGTCAACGTTCAGGCGCCGCAGGTTCCGAGCTTCGCCAATGTAGTGGATGCCGTTTCGCCGGCCGTCGTGTCGGTTCGCGTCGAATCCCGTGTCAACTCGGTTGCCGACGAGGATGATTCTTTCGGTCTCGGCCGCGGCTTCGATGACCTTCCGGACGATCACCCGCTGAAGAAGTTCTTCCGCCAGTTCGAGCAGCAGCAGGGCCGCGGCCAGCAGCGCGGCCAGAACCAGCAGAAGAATTCTGACGACAAGGGCCACCTGCGCCCGGTCGCTCAAGGGTCCGGCTTCTTCGTTTCGGAAGATGGCTACATCGTCACCAACAACCACGTCGTTTCCGATGGTGCAGCTTTCGTGTCGTCCTTAACGACGGCACTGAACTCGACGCCAAGCTCGTCGGCAAGGATAGCCGTACCGATCTCGCTGTCCTGAAAGTCGACCCCAAAGGCAAGAAGTTCACCTATGTCGGTTGGGCCGATGACTCCAAGGTTCGCGTCGGCGACTGGGTCGTTGCCGTCGGTAACCCGTTCGGCCTCGGTGGCACCGTGACCGCGGGTATCGTTTCGGCCCGGGGCCGCGATATCCATTCCGGTCCCTACGATGATTACATTCAGATCGACGCACCGGTGAACAAGGGCAATTCCGGCGGCCCGACCTTCAACCTCAACGGCCAGGTGGTCGGCATCAATACCGCCATCTTCTCGCAGTCCGGCGGCAGCGTCGGCATCGCCTTCGCGATCCCGGCAACCACGGCCAAGGATGTCGTCGCCGACCTGATCAAGACCGGCACGGTTTCGCGCGGCTGGCTCGGCGTTCAGATCCAGCCCGTCACCAAGGATATCGCCGAATCCCTCGGCCTGTCCGAAGCAAGCGGTGCTCTCGTGGTTTCTCCGCAGGATGGTTCGCCGGGTCAGAAGGCCGGCATCAAGAACGGCGACGTCGTCACCGCAGTGAATGGCGACCCGGTCAAGGATCCGCGTGATTTGGCTCGTCGCATCGGCGCGATGCAGCCGGGTTCCAAGGTCGAGGTTTCTATCTGGCGCGCTGGCAAGTCGCAGTCGGTCACGGTTGAGCTCGGCACGCTTCCGGCCGATCAGAATCAGGCCTCGAATGACGACTCGCAGCCGAGCCAGCCGCAGCAGCCGTCCTCCGAGAAGGCCCTGGCTGACCTTGGCCTGACCGTCGGCCCTTCCGATGATGGCAAGGGCGTAGCGATCACGGCCGTCGATCCCGACTCCGATGCCGCCGATAAGGGCGTGAAGGAAGGCGAAAAGATCACGTCGGTCAACAACCAGCAGTCTCCAACGCCGGCGATATTGCCAAGATCATCGAGCAGGCGAAGAAGGACGGTCGCACCCGCGCCCTGTTCCAGATTCAGTCCGGTGACGGCAGCCGCTTCGTTGCTTTGCCGATCAACGCCGGTTGATCCTTCAGGCGGATGAAATGCATTGGGAAAGCCGCGCAGGCCACGGCTTGTGCGGCTTTCCCTTTTAGAACGTGTCAAATGACTGGTTCCAAGGCAGGTGAAAGATGACA
>JGI24740J21852_10001705_pt1 | contig 10087 bp, 9 predicted proteins | sample KBSCornC6_FD_21852 | JGI IMG/M metagenome (IMG submission 21852) | reverse complement strand
TTCGCGCATTCCGGAGCATTTCCATGAGCTTCAACAACGTCTCGCCGGGCAAGGACATCCCCAACGACTTCAACGTCATCATCGAGATCCCGGCGCAGAGCGACCCGGTCAAGTACGAAGCCGACAAGGAAACCGGTCTGCTGTTCGTGGACCGCTTCGTTGGCACCGGCATGCGCTACCCGGCCAACTACGGCTTCATCCCGCAGACGCTCTCGGGCGACGGTGACCCGGTCGACGTGCTGGTCGTCACGCCGTTCCCGCTCATCCACGGTTGCGTGGTGCGCTGCCGTGCTCTGGGCATGCTGAAGATGACGGACGAATCCGGCGTGGATGCCAAGCTGGTTGCCGTGCCTGTCAACAAGCTGAGCCCGGCCACGGCCCATATGACCGACCTGTCGGACATCGGCCAGAACCTGCTGGACCAGATCAAGCACTTCTTTGAGCACTACAAGGCGCTGGAAGCCGGCAAGTGGGTCAAGGTCGAAGGCTGGGGCGGCATTGAAGAAGCCCACAAGGAAATCGCCGACGGCGTTGCCAACTATAAGAAGTAAGCAATTTCAGGATTTTGCCGTACGGCATGTCTGACAAATCCCGGCCTCCGGATGGAGCGCCGGGATTTTTTCTTTGCGGAGAGGTCATGAGCGTCATGCGCGCGGATTTGTCGACACGCGTCAGAACGCCATCTGCTCTCTTGTATGCGTTTCATGATGTTTTTCATGAATTTCGCATACTTACCGCCCGGTAGTTCTGCTACACAGAGATTTAAGAAACGCTCATTTGCCCACCGGAAACGACCCCTCTAGACTCCCCGTCAAGTTTGACTCCACCCCTTGGTACTGCGATGTTGAACAAGACCGTTGTCGTTCCCGTGCTTTCCGCTGTGGCCATGGCTGCATTCACCGTGTGGGCGCTGCTGGTGGGGCCGCCGGACGCAGCTCACGCTGGCGAGCGTGCCGTCGCATCGGCCACCGTGGCTGTCGATTCGAACGCCGCACACTGCGTGATCGCCCAGCAGCAGCCTCCCGCGCACTAAGCTTCACCTCCGCGTCCGCCGGTCGTGCGGACGCTGTCTTTCCCGCCTCCGCTGCTTCCCACTGCTAATCCGATTCGGGTCGTTGCCTGAACGGCGAGCGCTCTGTCAGTTCGTCGAGATACGCTTCCATGCCGGCCGTTTCCCGATCGAGAAACCGGCCTACCGCATCGGCAAATGCCGGGTGCGCCAGCCAGTGTGCCGACAGCGTCGCAACGGGCTCGAAGCCGCGTGCCATCTTGTGCTCGCCTTGCGCGCCGCCTTCGAACGTGCGGATGCCCTGCGTGATGCAGTACGTCAGCGGCTGGTAATACGCCGTCTCAAAGTGCAGGCATGGGTGATGCTCGATCGCGCCCCAGTAGCGGCCGTACATCACGGACGCTTCGGGCCGCGTGTCGATGACCAGCAGCGCGCTGGCGATGTCGTTCCCCTCGCGCGAGGCGATCACCAGCAGCAGGTTTTCCGGCATCGTCTGGCCGATCTGGCGGAAGAACTCCAGGTTCAGATACGGCGACGAATGATGCTCGCGGTAGGTGGTGCGATAGCAGCGGTGGAAGAAGCGCCAGTCCGCGTCCGTGGCCGCTGCGCCGGGCACGTGGCGGAACGTAATGCCAGCCTCGTGCACGCGACGGCGCTCGGCGCGGATATTCTTGCGCTTCTTCTGTTCCAGCGCGGCCAGAAAGTCGTCGAAGCTGGCAAAGCCTGGATTGCACCAGTGGAACTGCACCCCTTGCCGCAGCAGCATGCCAGCCGCATGCATTTGCTCGGCCTCGCCGGCGGTGGGAAAGAGCACATGCAGCGATGACAACTCGCTCTGCCGCGCAACCGCCAGCAACGTGTCGAGGAGCGCCGCGCGCGCAGCCGCATCCCGCGCCAGCAACCGCGCGCCCTGCACCGGCGTAAAAGGGATGGCCGACAGCCATTTCGGGTAGTACTCGAGCCCGTGCTGAGCGTACGCATTGGCCCAAGCCCAGTCGAAGACGTACTCGCCATAGGAGTGGCCCTTCACATACAGCGGTACGGCCGCAGCGAGCACTTCGCCATCGGGGCCGTCTTCCCACAGCGTCAGGTATTGCGGCGTCCAGCCGGTGTCGGGCGATGCGCTGCCGCTCTCATGCAGGGCGTGCAGGAAATCGAAGCGTAGGAAGGGCGTTGCCTCGGGCTGCAGGGCGAGCAGGGCGTCCCACGCATCGCGGCCGATGTCGCGCAGATCGGTCACAAGTCGCGTGCGATAATCGGCCAATTCGTGTCGCGAACCAGCGCGCGCTTGGGGCTCGGGAACAAGGGGGCGAGAGGTCATGCCGCCGATTCTAATTCCAGCTTCGGATGCCGCGCTTGCAATCCACATTGCCCCCATGACCGTCTCTGTCGCTCTCGCCCAGATCAACTGCACCGTCGGCGATTTCGCCGGCAATGCTGCCCGCATCGTCGCCGCCGCGCGCGAAGCGCACCAGGCTGGTGCGCGCATTCTGCTCACGCCCGAACTGTCGCTCACGGGCTATCCGCCCGAAGACCTGCTGCTGCGCCCGGCCTTTATCGATGCCAGCGCGCGTGCGCTCGACGCGCTTATTGCCGAGCTGGCGGCCTTCCCGGGTTTGCACGTGCTGATCGGGCACCCGCAACTCTCGCTGGAAGCCCCGGCGCCCGGCCTGTTGCCCAAGCCCACGAACAGCGCCACAGTGGCCGCGGACGGCCGCGTGGTCGGCCGGTACAACAAGCTGGAGCTGCCCAATAACGAGGTCTTTGACGAGAAGCGCTACTTCCAGCCCGGCACCGAGCCCTTCGTGTTCGAAGTGGACGGCACGCGCTTCGGCGTCGTCATCTGCGAAGACGCCTGGTACGCCACGGCCACGGCCTATGCCAAGGCTGCCGGCGCGCAGGTGGTGCTGATCCCCAACGCCTCGCCGTATCACCTCGACAAGGAAGACCTGCGCGAGCGAATCATCGGTGACCGTGTAAAGGAATCGGGCTTGCCGCATGTGTATGCGAACCTCGTCGGCGGGCAGGATGAGCTCGTGTTCGATGGCGGCTCGTTCGTGCTTGATGCCGAAGGCAACGTCGTCGTGCGGATGGGGCAGTTTGTGGAGGGCGTCGGCTACGTGCAGTTCGACGGTGGACGCGCGCTGCCGGGCGCGATCGTGCCGGAGCCTTCGCTGGAAGCCCAGGTGTACGAGGCGCTCAAGCTGGGCGTGCGCGATTACCTCGGCAAGAATGGCTTCCCGGGCGCGATCATCGGCTTGTCGGGCGGTGTCGATTCAGCGTTGGTGCTGGCGATTGCCGTCGACGCGCTGGGCGCGGATCGCGTGCGCGCGGTGATGATGCCCTCGCGTTACACCGCAGATATCTCGTGGGTTGACGCGCGCGATATGGCCGCCCGGCTGGGCGTGCAGTACGACGAAATCGCCATCAGCCCGATGTTCGACGCCTTCAAGGGCGCGCTGGCGGAGGAGTTCCGCGGGCTGCCGGAAGATGCGACGGAAGAAAACATCCAGGCGCGCATTCGCGGCACGCTGCTGATGGCGCTGTCCAACAAGAGTGGCCGCATCGTGCTGACGACCGGCAACAAGAGCGAAATGGCGGTCGGCTACTGCACGCTGTACGGCGACATGGCGGGCGGTTTTGCCGTCATCAAGGACATCTTCAAGACGCTGGTCTACAGGCTGTGCCGCTATCGCAATACGTTGTCGGAAGTGATTCCCGAGCGCATCCTGACCCGCGCGCCGTCGGCCGAGCTGCGCGAGAACCAGACTGATCAGGACAGCCTGCCGGAATACGACGCGCTCGACGCCATCGTGCAGCGCTACATGGAGCAGAACCAGCCGGTGGCCGACATCATTGCGGCTGGGTTTGCCGAGGCCGACGTGCAGAAGATCGTGCGCCTCATCAAGATCAACGAATACAAGCGGCGTCAGGCGCCAGTGGGCATTCGCGTGACGCAGCGTGCGTTCGGGCGCGACTGGCGGTATCCGATTACGTCGCGCTTCAAAGAGTAAGCCGCCGCCATGCTCGACTACTACGCCAAGCGCGCCCCCGAATACGAGCGCATCTATACGAAGCCTGAGCGGCAGGGCGATCTGGCGTGGTTGAAGGCGCGTGTGCGCGATCTGACGCGCGACGCGCGGGTCCTGGATTTGGCGTGCGGCACCGGCTTCTGGACCGAAGCGATGACGGACGCGCGCAGCGTTGTCGGCGCGGATTTCAACGACACCGTGCTGCGCATCGCGCGCGACAAGGGCATCCCTGGAGCATCGTTTGTGCGTGCCGACAATGACGCGCTGCCGTTCGCGCCGGGCACATTCGACGTGATGACGGCAGGGTGCTGGTGGTCGCATGTGCCGCTGCAGGACTTGCGCCAGCACGTCGAAGGTCTGCACCGCGCGCTCGGGCCCGGCGTGCGTGTCCTGTGGTTCGATAACCAGTATGTGTTCGGCTCAAGCACGCCCATTGCCTACAACGACGAACATGGCAACACGTGGCAGCGCCGCCCCCTGCGCGACGGCAGCGAGCACGATGTGCTGAAGAACTTTCCGGACGATCCGACGCTGCTGCAAACGGTGGCCGGCATCGCCCAGGATGTGCGCATTAACCGGCTCCAGTATTATTGGACGCTTGAATACTTCACCAACTAGTGAGCGAGACACCCATGAAACAGATCACCGCCATCATCAAGCCCTTCAAACTGGACGAAGTGCGCGAGTCGCTCGCCGACGTGGGGGTGACCGGCCTGACCGTCACCGAGGTCAAGGGNTTTGGCCGCCAGAAGGGNCACACCGAGCTGTATCGCGGTGCGGAATACGTGGTCGACTTCCTGCCGAAGATCAAGATCGAGGTGGTGGTGGCCGAGAGCCAGGTCGAGAACGTGATCGANACCATCGTCAAGGCNGCCAAGACCGGCAAGATCGGCGACGGCAAGATCTTCGTGATGCCGGTGGAGCAGGTGATCCGCATCCGCACCGGCGAGAAGGACGAAGCAGCGGTCTGAAGCCGTTGTCTGCGGCCGGCGCGCTCGCGCCGGTCAGCGCTGATCAACGCGGCAGGGTGATGTTCCAGCGCAGCGTTGCCAGCCGCCCGATCACGATCGCCAGCGTGGCGATCACCACGGACACGCTCGGCAGCAAGTCCGTGTGCGTCAGCCCGACGTAAAGGAAGCACCCGAGAAACGCGCACGTTGCGTACGGGTGATTGTCCCGCAGCAGCATGGGCACTTCATTGCAGACCACGTCGCGCAGCAGGCCGCCAAAGGCCGACGTGATCACGCCCATCATCACCGACACGAAGATCGGCACGCCCGCATCGAGCGCCAGTTGCGTGCCGAGCACGCCAAAGAGCCCCATGCCGATGGCGTCGGCCACGATCAGCACGCGATCGGACACCAGTTGGCTCACCAGCCGGATCACCCAGTTGGCGAACAGGCTCATCACGAACAGCGCGAGCAGGTATTGCTCGTGCTCGATCCAGTAGAAGGGCCGTCGATCCAGGAGCAGATCGCGCAGCGTACCGCCGCCGAACGCGGTCAGGAACGCGACGATGAACGCGCCCACGGCATCGAGCCGACGCCGTTTGGCCTCCGCCAGCCCTGAGATGGCAAACGAGAAGACCGCGAGGATCTCCACCCAGTGCATCACCAGCTGCAGGCGGGTCACGTGCATATGCGTGTTGTTCTTGTGATAAGCGGGCGAATGGGAGACTGCGCTTCAGGAACCGTGTGGCTGGCGCAGCAGCACCAGTACAGCGCCAGCGCCGCCGGCCGTGTTGCGCGGCTCGACAAAAGCGATCACTTCTTCCTTCTGCACCAGCCACGAGCGCACCTTGCCCTTGAGCACGGGCGTTTTGTCGGGCGAGCCTAGGCCCTTTCCGTGGACCACGCGCACGCAGCGGATGCCACGCTGCACGGCACGGCGCAGGAAGGCGGCCAGCGCCTCGCGGGCTTCTTCGCGGCGCATGCCGTGCAGGTCGATCTGGTCTTGCGTGGCCCACTCGCCGCGGCGCAGCTTCTTGAGCACGTCGTCGCCAATGCCGGGGCGACGGTAGGAAAGCGTGTCGTCGGTTTCCAGCAGGTTGTCCACGTCGAATTCATCCGATAGCGAATCGCGCAGCACGGTTTGCTCTTCGGCACGCGAATGCACGGGGTCGGGCGCTGGCGGATTGCGTGGATGCTCGACGCGCTTGTTCTGGCGCAGTGCGCTTACCTCGCCGATGCTGGCACGAAACACGTTGGCTTCTTCTGCGGCCTTGCGTGCCGCGGCTTCGGCGCGCTGGCGTTCGGCTTCGCGTGCTTCTGTCTCGTGCTTGAGCTGGTCACGCAGGCTGGCCAAGTCGGTCAGGCTGAGCTTGTTGGCGGGGGAGGGGGCGCGTTTCATGGTGAAGGGCAGGCGAGCACATCGAGGTGGAGCGTGTGTCGATTATACGAAGGTGCCGCACATGACAAAACGGCCGATGGTCACCCATCGGCCGTGTTCTTTGCGCCCGGAAGCCCCGGCGCGATGACGCTTATTCCAGGCTTTCCAGGTAGCGCTGGGCGTCCAGCGCGGCCATACAGCCCGTCCCGGCGCTGGTGATGGCCTGGCGGTAGATGTGGTCCTGCACGTCGCCCGCGGCAAACACGCCCGGGATGTTGGTGGCCGTGGCCATGCCGTCCAGGCCGCTCTTCGTGCGGATGTAGCCCGTGTCGTTCATGTCGAGCTGGCCGCGGAAGATGTCGGTGTTCGGCTTGTGGCCGATGGCGATGAACACGCCCGCTACCTTGAGCTCTTCGGTCTTGCCTTCGTTCTCGTTCGTGCCCTTCAGGCGGGCGCCCGTCACGCCGGAGTCGTCGCCCAGGATCTCGTCGAGCACCATGTTGATCTTGATCTCGATCTTGCCTTTCTTCTCCTGCTCATGCAGGCGGTCGATCAGGATCGGCTCGGCGCGGAACTTGTCGCGGCGGTGGATGAGCGTGACCTTGCTGGCGATGTTGGCCAGGTACAGCGCTTCTTCCACGGCGGTGTTGCCGCCACCCACCACGGCCACTTCCTGGCCCTTGTAGAAGAAGCCGTCGCACGTGGCGCAGGCAGACACGCCGCGGCCCGCGAAGGCCTCTTCCGACGGCAGGCCCAGATATTGGGCCGAAGCGCCGGTGGAGACGATCAGCGCATCGCAGGTGTATTCACCCGAATCGCCCACCAGGCGGATCGGCTTTTCATTCAGATGCGCGGTGTGGATGTGGTCGAACAGCACTTCGGTCTTGAAACGCTCGGCGTGCTCCAGGAAGCGCTGCATCAACTCGGGGCCTTGCAGGTGCTCCTTGTCAGCGGGCCAGTTTTCCACGTCGGTGGTGGTCATGAGCTGGCCGCCCTGCGCCAGGCCGGTGACCAGCACGGGGTTCAGGTTGGCCCGGGCAGCGTAAATCGCGGCCGTGTAGCCGGCGGGGCCGGAGCCAAGGATCAGCACTTTTGCGTGTTTTGCCATGATGCGTTCTGTGTGTGCACGGCACGAGGGGTGGAGCGCCGCCGTGCAGGCTAGGTGAGGGTGATGGGCGCCATTATAAAGTGGCACCCCCTCGTCCGCCCGGTTGTAAATTCCAATGGCGATGATAGGGCCGCGTTACAATCCTCGGCATCGTATTTGTGCTGTCCCAAGCCGCGCGGCCTTGCCCAAGCGGCGCACCCGTCTCCCGCATGGCTCGAGCTTCCACCACTCCGACAACCCGTACCGATCCCTCCGCACTGCCGTCCCGCATTGGCCGGCTGCTGGGGGAGGTCCGCTGGTTCCTGTTGCTGGCGGTGACCATCGCCTTCCTGATCATTCTTCTGTCATACAACCGGGCCGACCCCGGTTTCACCCACGCCAGCCAGGTCGACGAGATCCGCAACCTGGGCGGCCGCGTGGGCGCGTGGCTGGCCGATCTGCTGCTGTTTGTCTTTGGCGCGTCCGCCTACTGGTGGGCGGTGCTGCTGGTGCGCAAGGTCTGGCGCGGCTGGCGCGAGCTGATGTCGGACGAGCGCCTGCCGCGCACGGCCATGCCGCGCGTTGACGCCAGTGTCACGTGGATCGGCTTTGCACTCATCCTGGCTTCCAGCATGGGTCTGGAAGCCATCCGCATGTATTCGCTGCACATGAAGCTGCCGCGTGCGCCGGGCGGCGTGCTGGGCGACGTGATCGGCGGGGCGATGCAGCATTCGCTGGGCTTTACTGGCGGCACGCTGGCGCTGCTGTTTACGTTCCTGGTCGGGCTGTCGCTGTTCTTCCATTTTTCGTGGCTGAACCTGGCCGAGCAGATCGGCGGCGGGGTCGAGATGCTGTTCGTCGGCTTCAAGACGCGCCGCGAGAGCAAACAGGACCGGGCAATTGGTGAGGCAGCCAAGGTCGAGCGCGAGGAAGTGGTCGAGACCCGCCGTGTGCGTATTGAAGAATCGCCTCCTGTGCAGATCGTGCGCCCGACCGCCGTGGTCAAGAGCGAGCGCGTGGAGCGCGAGAAGCAGCAGCCGCTGTTTGTCGACATTCACGATTCCGACCTGCCGCCGCTCGCGCTGCTCGATCCGATCCCGCCGGTTGTAGAAACCGTGAGCGCCGAGACTCTGGAATTCACTTCGCGCCTGATCGAGAAGAAGCTGAAGGACTTCGGCGTGGAAGTGCAGGTGGTGGCGGCTTATCCGGGGCCGGTCATCACGCGTTACGAGATCGAGCCCGCCACGGGTGTGAAGGGCAGTCAGATCGTCAACCTCGCGAAGGACTTGGCGCGTTCGCTGTCGCTGGTGTCGATCCGCGTGGTGGAGACGATTCCGGGCAAGAACTGCATGGGTCTGGAGTTGCCGAATCCGAAGCGTCAGGCGGTGCGCCTGTCGGAGATTCTCGGCTCGCAGGTCTACAACGAGAGCGCATCGCAGCTCACGCTGGCGTTGGGCAAGGACATTGCCGGCAAGCCGGTCGTGGCCGACCTAGCCAAGATGCCGCACTGCATGGTGGCCGGTACCACGGGCTCCGGTAAGTCGGTCGGGATCAACGCGATGATCCTGTCGCTGCTGTACAAGGCGAAGGCCGACGCGGTGCGCCTGATCCTGATCGACCCGAAGATGCTGGAACTGAGCATCTACGAAGGNATTCCGCATCTGCTGTGCCCNGTCGTGACNGACATGCGCCAGGCNGGCCACGCGCTGAACTGGGCNGTGGGCGAAATGGAACGCCGCTACAAGCTCATGAGCAAGATGGGCGTGCGGAACCTGGCGGGCTTCAACAAGAAGATCGAAGAAGCCGCTGCGCGTGAAGAGAAGATTCCCAACCCGTTCAGCCTGACGCCCGACGCGCCGGAGCCGCTCGACAAGCTGCCGATGATCGTCATCGTGATCGACGAACTGGCCGACCTGATGATGGTGGTCGGCAAGAAGGTCGAAGAGCTGATCGCACGGATCGCACAGAAGGCGCGCGCCGCCGGTATCCACCTGGTGCTGGCGACGCAGCGCCCGTCGGTCGACGTGATTACGGGCCTGATCAAAGCCAACGTGCCGACGCGGATCGCGTTCCAGGTCAGCAGCAAGATCGACTCGCGCACGATTCTCGACCAGCAGGGCGCCGAAGCGCTGCTGGGCATGGGCGACATGCTGTATCTGGCGCCCGGCACCGGCTTGCCGGTGCGCGTGCACGGCGCGTTCGTGTCGGACGAGGAAGTCCACCGCATCGTCGATAACCTCAAATCGCAAGGCGAGCCGAACTACATCGAAGGCATTCTCGAAGGCGGTGTGGCCGATGGCGAGGGCGGCGGCGATGGCTTTGGCGGCGGAGCGGGCCTTGTCGGTTCCGGTGGCGGCGAGGCTGACCCGCTGTACGACCAAGCGGTCGACGTGGTGCTCAAGAACCGCCGCGCTTCCATCTCGCTGGTGCAGCGTCACCTGCGGATCGGCTACAACCGCGCCGCACGTCTGCTTGAGGACATGGAAAAGGCGGGCCTTGTGTCGGCCATGTCCGGCAACGGCAACCGCGAAATCCTGGCGCCTAACCGCAACGGCAACGTCGTCGAAGAGGAATGACGCTGCCGCACGCTGCGCGCATTTGCCGTTACATCGCGTTACCGCGCCGGCGGAA
>JGI24740J21852_10001704_pt1 | contig 10090 bp, 8 predicted proteins | sample KBSCornC6_FD_21852 | JGI IMG/M metagenome (IMG submission 21852) | reverse complement strand
AAACAATTGTACATCCTGTTCCAGCTGGCGCTGCGTGAATACGTTGCCGGTCTGGGTTTGGATGAGCTGCTGGAAAAGAAAGATGCCCTGGCGCCCTTCATTCTGCAAACGGTAAGCGATAAAGCAGCAGACCTGGGTGTGCAGGTAACCGGCTTCGGTATCCGCGATATTATACTGCCGGGCGAAATGAAGGACATCATGAACCAGGTGCTGGTAGCGGAAAAGAAAGCACAGGCCAACACCATCATGCGCCGGGAAGAAACCGCCAGCACGCGTAGTTTGCTGAACACCGCAAAACTGATGGAAGATAACCCGATGCTGTGGAAGCTGAAAGAAATGGAATACGTGGAAAAGATAGCAGAGAAGATCAGCAGCATTAGTGTAAGCGGTAACGGCGTACTCGTTGATCAGCTGCGGCAGATCTTTACGCCCCAAAAATAAACGGGCTGGTTGCAAAAGGCAGCCAACCCGTTTTTCGTTGTTGTGTGTATAGCAGGTGAAAGTATAGTCCCTCTCTTATCGGCCCCAGGCCCTGTTGATCACCCGTCCTCTTTCCCTTCTGTTATCCCCATGGTTATCCCTATGATTGTCCCTATGGTTGTCGCGCGCATAGTTATGGTTATCGTGATGATTGTCGCGGTTTATAACCTGGTTATAATGGCCACGGTAGCCGGCGTAACGGCTCCTGTACACATCATGGTGCAGGTAAGGCCTGGGCTCATTGACCACTACCTTATAACTATGGTACAGGTCAAACCCACGATAGCGTGCCGGTAAGCTGGCAGCAGTGATCCAGCGCGGACCATCCGCATATATGAACTGCCGCGCAGGCACATTATAATAAGCATCAATATCAGGTAAGTAATAGTACTCCGCGTAATCATATCCTGCCGGGCCCCATTCAGGCTGGCTGCCAATGTTAAAATTTACGTTAACTCTTACCTGTGCGTTGGCACTTTTGTGAAAGGCGATGCTGCCAGTAAACAGCAGGGCTACAAGTATTAAGCGTTTCATGTTCGCAAATTTTTGATCTAATAGTTAGATGTGCGCAGGTAACAAGAGTTTAAACTGTTAACGTTGTTTAACACTCCGGCTTAAAACAAAAAAGGCCGCCTGGAAAGGCAGCCTGTTGCATGTTTATCTAATTTGTAACCTTTAGCCCTTTTCAGGGAAGCGTTTAATATCCTACGTTCTGATATAAGTTGGGATAAGTACTCAATATGCTGATGGGAATGGGCAGCAGCTCATGATACTTCTGGTAGCCAAGCGGCGTCAGTACAGCCACGTCTGTATCCCAGCGGCGTAAAGAGATCAGGCGGTTACCTTCCGTACGCATATTGCGTTTCCAGGCGGTCATCAGCTCCGCGCGGAAATTGTCTGGGCTGATAGTGTTTGCCAGGTCTGATAATTTTTCGCGCTGGCGTACTTTATTCAGGCTGGGCACCGCATCATTCATAACTCCTAAACGAAGATTAGCTTCTGCATTGATCAGGTACATTTCTGTTAAGCGCAGCTCCGGTAAAAAAGTACCTCTCTTAAATACGCTCTGCACCCAGGTAGTTGTCAGGGTGTTAGAAGTATTCCACAACAGCTCTTTATTACCGGTTTGGGTAAATATCAAAGGTGTATCCACCAGCGCATAGGCCGTATTGGCAATCACTGCGCTGCTATAGGTTTTTGCATTTACAAAATCGTCTGCTTCCAGCGCCAGCTTAGCCTGTATGGCTTTACAAGCCACGGCGGAAATAATATCCGTATTGGTGCCCAGCTTTGCTGCAGCAGCTGTTAACAGCGTATCAATATAGTTGTGGATGTCATTAGTGTTGGGCCGGCCTGCGGTAGTAGGTAGTGCAAGGTCGTTCTGCATAGGTACATTGCCAAAGTAAGAAGTAAGCTGAAAATATACGTATGCTTTTACACCCTTAGCCTGTGCAATGGCCAGCTCTTTCTCAGCGGTCTGCATATCGCTTACCGCATTGGTGTAATTAATTACCTTGTTCAGCTGTGATATTAGCTGGTAACCTTTTTGCCAGAGCAGGAGCGCCGTACTATTGGCAGCGTTCATACCGGTGTAGACATCTATAGCACACCAATCAGGGCCCATGCTGCCACAGGCCGCATCATCCGTATACACGGCATCAAGGGTTACCTGCACCTCATGAAAGTTGTTCAGGTTTGTAATGCTGCTTTGCAGGGCCGCCGTTACTTCTGTCTTACTACGGAAGCCTATAGGCCGGTTATCTACCTTACCGATCAGGATGCGTTTGCTGTTGCTGCTTTTAGCGGCTATGTGAATAGATTGTGCAGGCAGCTCTGTAACATCATTTTCATTCACTATCCCGTCCATGTTCAGATCTTCTAACCGGAAATTGCCGGGCGCCGCATACTTATTAAGGGGCGAGTTGGCAATTTCTGCGGTGGTCTGGTACAGGGAGTCTGCCACATAACCTACATACACGCCATCTACCTGTTTAGCGCCTAAGAGGTTATTCCCGTCAGTGCTGGTGGCCACAATAAAATACTGGCCGGTATCAATGCTGGCGAAACTGGCTTTACCATTGGCATCGGTAGTTTGTGTGTACGCAGCTGTGCTGCTGTTAAAGGCAGCCTTTGTTTTAAACAGCTTCACGGTAGCATTGGTAGCAGCTGAGCCAACTGGTTTATCAGGGCTCCAGGTTAAAGTGTTGTAAACTTGTACTTCCAGTGATTGTTTGTCCTGCTCAGGGGTAGGCTGAGGCTTGTCGTCGTTTTTCGAACAGGCTGAAAGGGCAGCCAGCGAAAACGCGTAAAGTGCAATTTTCTTCATGGATAATAGGGTCATTTTTAATCCATAAAGATAAATACATTAATTGTTTTTCATATGTATTAAGCATTATTTACGCAATATATTTTTCAACACTTCGGCTTTCCCATCCACCGGTTCTGTGATCTTTAATCCTAAAATGCTGGTTATTAACGGGTACACATGTACGTTGGCAAAAACAGGCTGCGTATAATGACTTTTAAAGGCAGGGCCCCAGGCCATAAAAGTGGCATTCATACGGGTTTCATTGTTATCATATCCGTGATGGCCGGGATATGTATGCATATTCTTCTTACCAAAAACATACCCTGCATCCGCAACTAATATGAGGTCGCCAATGCGGTTGTAGCGGTCTTCCTGTCCATAATGCCAGCGGGCAGGGGTTTCTTTTTTCAGGAATACCCGGTAATGTTCGGCCTTTGCTTTTAATGTATCATATAATTGACGGATGCGTGTAGTGTCATTGTTATAGATCATCACCTTTTCATTCCCCAATGACAGGTTACAATCACTTAGATTAAGGGTGCTGTCTAAGTAAATGGGGTGTTGTATATCCGCCTGCGCCATACCATGATCCGATACCACTATAAAATTTACAGGTAATTGCAGCTTGCCTACGGCCTGCACCATTTTGCCAATGCTCTCATCTACAAACTGAACGGCCTTGCGGGTGCTGTCTGAATCAGGCCCGCCATAGTGTGCTGCATGGTCTACATCCGGGAAGTAAAAAGCAACCAGGTGCGGGCGCTTATCTGCCGGCAGGCTTAACCAGTCCACTACCTGCTGTATGCGCTGGTCTATACCCTGCTTTTCATTATAGGTAAAAGAATAGGTAGGGCGGGTATCCTGTATGGCTGCTTCAGAACCTACCCAGAAATAGCTGGCGCTTACCATTTGTTGTTTTTCCGCCAGCACCCATAAAGGCGTGCCGCCATACCAGCTGCCATCCTCCACCGCATCGCGGTCATGCACATAGTATCTTTTACTCCGCTGCGGATCATAAAAATCATTGTCAACAAGGCCGTGATGGGAGGGGTATAAACCCGTTACCAGCGTATAATGATTGGGAAATGTTAAGGTTGGAAAGCTGGGCTGCATACTCTTTGCACGCACCCCATTGGCCGACAGGCGCAATAAATTTTTTGCATGATATTTCTCCGCAAAATCATATCGCATGCCGTCAATGGAAATAAGGATCACATAAGGCTTTTGCTGCTGTACGGCGCTGTTGCTGCGGTTGGGTACTGTATGCAGGGAAGTATCCTGCGCAAAAGATAATAAAGTAAAAAAACAACCAATGCAGGATAGTAAAAAAGAACGTTGAGTCATACGCCGGTATTAAAGCTATAAATTTAAATATCCTTTGTTACTTTAGAGATTACTTTTTAGTTATGAACATGGTTCCGCATTATATGAAACTACTAAAACCTACCTGGCGCTGGTTTGGGCCGGATGATCCCGTAACGCTGCAGGAAATAAGGCAAACAGATGCCACCGGTATTGTTACCGCTTTACATGATATTCCGCATGGCGAAGTATGGCCCATGGCTGCTATTGCCGCCCGCAAACAGCTGATTGAGCGGGCCGGCCTTACCTGGGATGTGGTGGAAAGCGTAACCGTGCATGAATCCATTAAAACACAAACCGGCGATTATACCGGCTACATAGAAAAATATAAGCTTACGCTGGAGAACCTGGCGGCCTGCGGCATCCGTATTGTAACGTACAATTTTATGCCGGTGCTGGATTGGGTGCGTACCAATATCAGCTACCGCCTGCCCAATGGTGCAGAAGCATTGTATTTTGATAAAGCCGACCTGGCCTTGTTTGATATTCATTTACTGGAAAGAAAAAATGCCGCTAACGATTATGATGCGGCAACAGTAACGGCTGCCGCCCAACGCTGGCAGCAGTACACGGATGCGCAAAAACAGGCCATTGCAGATACCATCCTGCTGGGCATTCCCAGTGAAAAAAAGCTGGATATCCCCGGTATCCGGGAGCGCCTGCTGCATTATAAACATATTACCCGCCAGCAGCTGCGGCAGCACCTGCAATACTTTTTACAGCAGGTAGTGCCGGTAGCAGAAAAGCTGGATATTAAGCTGGCCATTCACCCGGATGATCCCCCGTTTGATGTGCTGGGCCTGCCCCGCATTGTAAGCAGCCATGATGATATTGCTTTCATATTGCAAATGGTAGATAGTCCCGCCAACGGGATCTGCTATTGCACCGGCTCCCTGGGCGCCGGCACACATAACGATCTGCCGGCCATTCTGCGTATGATAGGTAACCGCGTAAACTTTGTGCATTTACGCAACGTACAGCAGGATACCAGCGGTAATTTTTATGAAGCGGATCATTTGCAGGGAGACGTAGACATGTACACCATTATGAAAACCCTGCTGCAATTGCAGCAGCAACAACCACTGCCCATTCCATTCCGCCCGGATCACGGGCACCGTATGCTGGACGACCTGAATAAGCAATGCAACCCCGGCTATACTGCTATTGGCAGAATGAAGGGGCTGGCAGCCCTGCTTGGGTTACAGCGGGGCATTGCAGGCGGCCGCTAAAGCGCTAGGCCAGCCGCCACTCTAACCAATACTGGCGCAGCGGGCCATCGGCCCCATACACCGGGTCTATAGCAGGTAACTGTAAATGCTCAATGCGTTCATCCGCCTCCGGTCTTTCACTGGTATCGCCCCGGCAAACATCATATTGCTCCTGCCCGGGAGGGTAAGCGCCAATACAGCTGAAATCAGCGCTGGTATTCAGGCTGCAATGCGCCACACCGGCAGGTATGATCAGTACGTCGCCCATTCTTATTTCCAGTGTAATGCCGTGCGGGCCGCCCAGCTGCACGGTGGCTTCTCCGCTGCAAACGCCCAGTACTTCATGTGAGGTGCTGTGATAGTGATGAAAATTATAGATCCCGCTTTCCCAGATCCCCGTCCACCCATTGCTGGTGAACAGCGCTTCTATAGCAGCTGCAGCGGTAAAGTCATCCGGCACCTGCAAACAATCTTCATAGAACAACGCAGGCAAGTGTGGGTTATTGGGAAAAATGCCATCGTCCCGGAAAGCATATGGTTGTATTTCGCTGGATAATAAAACAAGCTGGGCCATAAACACTTAGATTTTTCTAAATAGCCTCAACTCTTGTACCACAAAAACGGTTACTTTTGAAACAAGAGAAAAAATCTAACCGTCGTGGACAACTTTACACTGAAATTTGAATACAAGGGTCACCCGCATATCCTGGATGTACAGACCTGGGACCAGCAATATAAAACCGTTTATAAGGTAATGATCCAGGAGCATGAAATTACCTTTGAACCGGACGAAGAAGGCTACCCGCGCGCCATTGCGGATCATCATGCCCGGGCAGGAAATATAGATACCGGCTTACTGGAAGATGTAGCACAGCGTATAGCCGCACACGTAAATGGCGAAGGAACTGCAACTGGTCAGTAACAGGAAGCGAAAAATAAATACTACGTATTTTCTTTTTTCACATTCAATATTTCTTCACTACTATTTGCATCCGGGATCCCTTCTATCTCAGGGTTTCCTTCTTCCTCCATCAGGGAGCGCTCATCCCAGCTCAGTATTTCATCGTTCCAGGGTTTAACCTTATCTGTTTGAATGAGCTTGGACATTTCTTCAATACGCTCCTTAAAAGTATTCAGATAGGTTTTGCGGTCATCGCGCAGGGCGGATAGCTCTTTCAGCGCTTTTTCATCATGCTGCCGGAAAGTGCTGGCGGCCCGGCGTGCGTTATAGGCGCGGAAACCCAGCATATGCAGCGCATCGGCCCCCATGCGCAGGGAAGTATCCAGCGATTCCCGGTAAATGTGCAGCACACCCAGCTCCATCAGGTCAAAGGTATCCGGTATGGTAGCTGCCTTTACCAGCATTTGCAGGTTAGGAAAATGCTGGCGCACCACTTTTACTATTTCCGCTGTTTGGTCAATAGTGTCCGTAGCAATAATAATTATTTTAGCCTCTGCTGCACCGGCAGCATGCAGCAGGTCCTGGCGGGATGCGTCCCCGTAGTAGGCGCGTATGCCCAGGTTATGCAGCATATCTATGCGGTCGGAGTCCAGGTCCAGTATAGTAGTAGGCACCCCATTGGCCAGCAAAAAACGCCCGATCACATTTCCTGTTTTTCCGAAACCCGCCAGTATCACCGGGTTCTTTTCGTCAATGGCATCTGCCTCCCGGGTGCTGCTTTCTGTAATGGTAAAGCGGGGTTGCAATAATTTTTCATAGAGCAGTATCACCAGTGGTGTAAAGGCCATGCTCAGCGCCACTACGGCCGTCATCATACTGGCAGTGGCATCCGGCAGTATACCGTTTTGGCGGGTAAAGGACAGCAGCACAAAAGCAAACTCACCTACCTGCGATAAGCTGTAGCCGAACAGCAGGTTTTGATCCGTGCTTAGCTTAAATATTTTTCCCAGGCCCATTAAGATCAGGCATTTCACCATCATCAGGGCCAGCACTAAGCCCAGCATCACCAGGGGTTGGGAAAGCACCAGCTTAAAGTCTATGGAAGCGCCTACCGCAATAAAGAACAGGCCTAACAGCAAACCTTTGAACGGTTCTATATCACTTTCCAGCTCATGCCGGTATTCACTATTGGCCAGCACCACCCCGCCCAGGAACGCGCCCAGCGCAGGGCTCAGGCCCACTAAGGTCATGAGTACGGAGATGCCTACCACCAGCAGCAGCGCAAAGGTGGTGAACAGCTCCCGCACCCGTACCTGTGCCACCAGCCGCAGCAGCGGCCTTACCAGGTAACGCCCGGCCAGTATAATAGTGATCACTGCGCCAAACACCATGAGCGTTTGCATCCAGCCGGGCAGGCCCTCTCTGAACGTCGTATGCCCGCCGGTGCTGGTAGCAGCGCCCACCGGCGCCAGTAAGGGGAAAATAGCCAGCATGGGGATCACTGCAATATCCTGGAACAACAGCACGGAAAAAGCGCTTTGTCCGGCAGCAGAAGGCATCCAGCCTTTTTCTTTCAATATCTGTAATACAATGGCGGTAGAGGAGAGGGAGAACGTCATACCCAGCGCCAGCGCTGCATTCCAGGGCTGCCCCATCCACCAGGCAATCACGGAGATCACGGCGGTGCTGATAAGCACCTGCATTCCGCCCAAACCAATAATAGGCGCACGTAGCTTCCAGAGCAGCGAAGGCTCCAGCTCAATACCTATCAGGAACAGCATCATTACCACGCCAAACTCCGCGAAGTGCAGAATGTCCTGCCCTTCAGCTCCAATGAACCCCATTACATTCGGCCCTATGAAAACACCGGCCAGCAGGTAGCCCAGCACAGATCCCAGCCCCAGCTTTTTAGCCACCGGTACACAAACTACCGCCGCGGCCAGGTATATCATGGCAGTAAAGAAAAAGGAATGCTCGTTCATCTATACAAGGTTTAAGAAGGTCAGCAATTGGCGGCTGCCCGTATTATATTAAACATCAGCCCACAAATTCCGGGTGAATGTATTATCAGTTACTATCGCTGGTTTGTGCGATCAGGTCATTCAGGTACGCAGCTTCCTGCAGCATAGCCGGGCTGTACTTATCATCCCGCAGGGCTTCCAGTGTTTCCCGGTACTGCATGCAGCAAAAAGGCAGGTCCGACCGTTTCAGGCGGTGGGTGCCATGTATTACAAAAGGCGGTAAATATTCCATGTTGCAAAGGCGTGCCGTTTGCCGGAAGGGCAGTAAAAAATCATGAATGGTACAGCCGTGGTGCCCGCCAACAGTATATGACTGCTGTGAGCCGCCGGTGCTGATCACATTGCCTATCCGCTTGCCGCTTAAAGCTTTGCCGGTATGCCCGTAGGCCCAGCCATGTTCCAGCACCAGGTCCTGCCACTGTTTAATAATGGCAGGTGCGCTGTACCAGTAAAACGGGTGTTGGAAAAGAATAATATCGTGCTGCAGTAGCAGCGCCTGTTCCCGGTCTGCATCTATATTCAGATCAGGATATACCTCGTACAGGTCATGCACCGTAACGCCCTGCAGGCCCTTCATGTTCTTTAACAAGCCGGCATGTATGCGTGATTTCTCCAGCGCAGGATGCGCAAACAGTATGAGTATCTTTGCCATGCAATAAATTAACAATTAAAAATGAACAATTAATAATACCGGAAGAAACACTGCGCTTAATTATTCATTAATCCGAGTACTCTTGTAACAGTTGACGATAGCGATTCAGTATCCCCGATTTTGACACAAACCCCAGCAGGCGGCTTTGCTCCACCACCGGCAGGTTCCAGCTATGGGTCTCATCCAGCTTTTGCATTACAAAAGCAGCGCTGTCCTCCGGGTGCACCAGGGCAGGCGGGGCTTTCATCAGCTCCCTTACAGTAGTAGTATCATACAGGGCCGGGTTAAACATAATGGGCCGTATATCTTCCAGTGTAATAATACCTTCCAGGAATTGCTGCTGGCTTACCACGGCTACCATATTACGTTTGCCCTGTTTCACCAGCTCCACCAGCTGCCGCAGGGAACATTGTATGTCTATCTGCTGCACGTCTTTTTCAATCAGCTCCTCAATTTTCAGGATGGATAATATGTTGCGGTCATGCTCGCGGGTAAAGATCTTACCCGCATCTGCCAGCTCTTTCAGGTCCGGTGAAATGGGCGCAAACCATTTGCCTATGAGGAAGGAAATAGTAGATACCAGCATCAGCGGAATAAACAGATCGTACCCGGAGCTGGATTCCGCGATCAGGAAAATAGCCGTTAGCGGGGCATACAGCACACCGCTCATTACGCCGGCCATACCCACAATTACCAGGTTCACCATTGGCACTTCCTTCATTCCCGCCTGCTCGCATACCATGGCAAAAAAGTAGCCCAGGAAACCGCCTGCAAATAACGATGGTGCAAAGTTACCGCCATTACCCCCGCTATGAATGGTAAAGGAAGTGGCAAACACCTTCAGCAGGCATACGCTGCCCGCAAACAGCAGCACAATCCAATTCTCCAGGTGTATGTACCGCAAAAAGCTGTGCTCTATGATATTACCGGCATCGCCGTTCACCAGCAGTTTTACAGAGGTGTAACCTTCTCCGAACAAGGGCGGCATCATCACGCACAGCAGCGCTACCACCCCGCCGCCCAGCATGGCTTTTTGCAGCTTGCTCCATTGCCGGCGGTGGAAAAAACGTTCCACCCGCTGGGAAAACACTACAAAGTAACGGGCATACAACCCGCATAAGATGGAGAGTATAATGTAATAGGGAAGGTTATGATAAT
>JGI24740J21852_10001702_pt1 | contig 10095 bp, 11 predicted proteins | sample KBSCornC6_FD_21852 | JGI IMG/M metagenome (IMG submission 21852) | reverse complement strand
TACTGGCGGATCGGCTCGTCCTCGCCCGCCTCCCGCGCGGCGCGCGAGACGGCGGCGGAACCGCTGGGCTGATTCCCTCCCGAACCGCCTCGAACCGCCTCCGGGCGCACGGGGCGCCGAAGGCGGTTCGATCCGGTTCGGACCGGCAGCGGACTCAGGCATCGAGCCCGCTCAGCTGATCTTCTTCTTGTAGATGGCGATCGCGAAGCCGTAGGCGACCACGAGGATCCCGACCATCCAGGCGAGGGCGATCCAGATGCTGGATCCCACCGGCTGCTCGTTGAAAAGCGCGCGGATGGTGTTCACGATCGACGTCACCGGCTGGTACTCGGCGAACCAGGCCACCGGACCCGGCATCGATGAGGTGGGCACGAACGCCGAGCTGATGAACGGCAGGAAGATGAGCGGGTAGCTGAAGGCGCTCGCGCCGTCCACGGTCTTGGCGCTCAGACCCGCGATCACGGCGAGCCAGGTCAGCGACAGGGTGAACAGGATGAGGATCCCGACCACGGCCAGCCATGCCCCGACCGAGGCCCCGGTGCGGAAGCCCATCGCGAACGCGACGCCGACCACGATCGCCACGGACACGATGTTCGCGACGAGCGAGGTGAGCACGTGCGCCCAGAGCACGCTCGATCGGGCGATCGGCATGGACTGGAAGCGCTCGAATATGCCGCCCTGCAGGTCGAGGAACAGCCGGTACGAGGTGTACGCGATGCCGGAGGCGATCGTGATGAGCAGGATGCCCGGCAGCATGTAGTCGATGTACGACTGGTCGGATCCGGTGTGGATCGCCCCGCCGAGCACGTAGACGAACAGCAGCATGAGCGCGATCGGGGTCACTGCGGTGGTGATGATCGTGTCGGGGCTGCGCAGGATGTGCTTGAGCGAACGGCCGGTGAGCGTGCCGGTGTCGCTGAGGACGTGACTGGTCATTTCACTGCCTCCTTCTTGGTGTCAGGCCCTTCGACGGGCTCAGGGGCCGGGCCCGCGGACGGGCCGACCAGGGCGAGGAAGACCTCCTCGAGAGTGGGCTGCTTCTCGACGTACTCGACCTTCGCCTGCGGCAGGAGGCGCTTGAGCTCGGCGAGCGTGCCGTTCTGGATGATGGTGCCCTCGTGCAGGATCGCGATCCGGTCGGCCAGCTGCTCCGCCTCGTCGAGGTACTGCGTGGTGAGCAGCACGGTGGTGCCGCCCTTCGCGAGCTCCTTGACGGTGTCCCAGACCTCGATCCGCGCCTGCGGGTCGAGGCCAGTGGTCGGCTCGTCGAGGAAGATCACCGGCGGATTGCCGATCAGGCTCATCGCGATGTCGAGCCGGCGCCGCATGCCGCCGGAGTAGGTGCCCGCACGGCGTCCGCCGGCGTCGGTGAGCGAGAACCTGGCGAGCAGATCGTCGGCCACGGATCCCGGATCCTTCAGGTGCCGCAGCTTCGCGACGAGCACGAGGTTCTCGCGGCCGGTGAGGATCTCATCGACCGCGGCGAACTGGCCGGTGAGGCTGATCGCGTCGCGCACGTCGTTCGGTGCCGAGGCGACGTCGACGCCGTGCACGGTCGCGGATCCGCCATCGGCCTTCAGCAGCGTCGACAGGATCCGCACCAGCGTGGTCTTGCCGGCGCCGTTCGAGCCGAGCAGGGCGAAGATGCTGCCGCGCTCGACCTCGAAGTCGACGCCGCGCAGGACCTGCAGGTCCTTGAACGCCTTGGTGACGCCCTGCACGCGGATCGCGGGGGCGGTGAGGGTGGTCATGGTCACTTCTCCTTCCGGGCGGCGTCGTCGACCGCCTTGTTGAGGCGGGTGCGCTCCTTGTCGAGCCACACCTTGCCGTTGTAAGCGCGGGCGAACGTCTCGGCGAATTCGGCCGGGTCGTCGCCCACGATGTCGCGCACCGGCGTGCCGTCGGCCGCCGCGCGCTCCCAGAGGTCGGCGAGGTCGCTGAGCATCGTCACCATGACGTCGCCGTCGGTGATGCCGCCGGCGATCATCAGGTAGCGGTCCGTGGCCTTGGCGACCGTGCCGTAGGGCTCGGGAAGGGCCTCGATGCGGGCCTTGTACTGGCGGTACTGCTTCTTCTGTTCGAGGGACCCGGTGAGGGCTTCGATCCACTTGGCGGCCATGTCAGGCTCCTTCATTCGTGTCGGTCGTGCTGCTGTCGGTGTGGCGGAGCTGTTCGATGTGCTCTGCGAGGAAGCTCCAGGTCCTCCAGAACTCGGCGAGCTGATCCCGCCCCTGCGTGTTGAGCGAGTACACCTTGCGCGGCGGACCCTTTTCGGACGGGACCTTCTCGACATCCACGAGGCCCCTCTGCTCGATCCGCACCAGCAGCGCGTAGACCGTGCCCTCCGCGATGTCGGAGAAGCCTCCGTCCCGCAGCCGCGTGGTGATCTCGTATCCATAAGCCGATCGCTCGGCCAGGATCGCCAGGACGATCCCCTCGAGAGTGCCCTTGAGCATCTCGGTCATCTGACTCGCCATCGCGATCGCCTCCTTCTTCTACTCAGTGATGTTGACTACCGGTAGACAGTAACACTGAGTACCGGTACATAGCAACACTGAATACCAATCTTTTTCAACCAGCCTTCGACGGCTGAAGGACACCGGTCGAGAGACGGAGAACGCCCTCGGATCCGAGGATCCGGGGGCGTCGATACCGACCGTCGAGACTCGCGCTCAGACCCAGTCATCGGCATGCAGCTGGCGCACGCCGCGATCATGCAAGAAGAACTGCGCCCGCAGCGCAAGCCCGAGCGCCGCCGCCTGACGTCGCATCGCCCGCGCCCAGATCCGGACGTCATCCTCCTCGCCACCCACGACGTCGCCGCCCGGCCGCTCCCACACCAGCACGACCGCGGCGTTGCCGGTGAGCTCCCGGAGCAGGCCCATTCGATGCGCGAGCAGCTGCGCCTGGCCGATCTCGCCGAGGTCTTCCACGAACACGGTCTCGAGCGGATCGCTCGGGTAGTCGGCCATGGGCATGATGGGCTCGCCGAGCCGGCCTCTCCCGTCGATGAAGAGCAGCCACATCTGCCGCTGGTTCGCCTGCTGGAGTAGCAGCTCCAGCGCATCGCGAAGGTCGTCGTCGCTTTCGAGCACCTGCTCGCGCAGTGATTCAGGATTCATGCCGCCCAGCCTGGCGAGACGGCACTGCGCCTGCGGGCCTGTTCGCGCAACCGGTGCGGAACTCGGCGCGCGCCCCACCTGTGCAGGACGATCACCGAAAGAACGCCCCCGGATCCGGAGATCCGAGGGCGTTCCTTTCACGCGTCAGGCGATCAGCGCTTGCCAGCGATCTGACGTCCGACGAGATCGCGCATGATCTCGTTGGTGCCGCCGTAGATGCGGTGCACGCGGGCGTCGGTGAAGGCCTTCGCGATCGGGTACTCCATGATGTAGCCGTAGCCGCCGTGCAACTGCACGCCCATGTCGAGCACCTCCCACTCGCGCTCGGTCGTCCAGAACTTGACCTTCGCGGCGTCCTCGGCCGACAGCTTGCTGTCCTTGTAGGCGAGCAGTGCGCGGTCGACGTACGCCCACATCACCTCGGTGGTGGTGACCATGTCGGCGAGGCGGAAGCGGGTGTTCTGGAAGTCGGCGATGCGCTCTCCGAACGCCTCGCGATCCTTCGTGTAGGCGATGGTCCAGTTCGTCGCCGCCTCAGCCGCAGCCGCCGCGGCGACGCCGATCGACAGGCGCTCGAGCGGCAGGTTCATCATCAGCTGGATGAAACCCTGCCCCTCCTTGCCGCTGATGAGGTTCTCCTCGGGGATGAACACGTCGGTGAAGCTGAGCTCTGCCGTGTCCCAGCCGTGGAAGCCCATCTTGCTGAGCTTCTTGCCCTGGTCGAAGCCCTCCATGCCCTTCTCGACGATCAGCAGGCTGAAGGCGTCGGGACGGTTGCCCTCACCGGTCTTGACGAAGGTCACGACGATGTCCGCCGTGGTCCCCGACGAGATGAACGTCTTGGCGCCGTTGAGGATGTAGCCGCCGTCGACCCTCTTCGCATTGGTCTTGATGCCGCGCAGGTCGGAGCCGGCACCCGGATCGGTCATCGCGAGCGCGCCGAGCACCTCGCCGGTCGCCATGCGCGGCAGCCACTTCGCCTTCTGCTCCGGTGTGCCCATGTGCACGAGGTAGGGGACGGCCAGATCGTCCTGGATCCCGAACGCGCCGGCGAGCGATCCCGCACCGGCCGCGATGACCTCTTCCATCACGATGGTGCGGAAGCGGTAGTCCTGCAGCATCCCGGCGCCGCCGAACTCCTCGGGCACGGAGAGCCCGATCAATCCAGCCTCGCCCGCCGCGAGCATGGTCGCGCGGTCGATCTCGCCGGCCGCCTCCCAGCGCTCGATGGCCTCGTTCGTGACGTGGCGCTTGATGAAGTCCTTGACCAGGTCGCGGAATGCCTCGTGGTCCTCGTCGTAGATGTCGCGTTCCATCGCGCTCCTCCAGATCGTGTGTGCGTCTTCGCTCTCGCGATCCTATGCGGAAAATCGCGGATCTCGGCGCAAATTGTGGGAATGCATCCCACTGATGGTGAGACTCGGTGTCACGATTTGTGCGATCGCTCCAGCGGCGCCGAGGGGCGCTGGAGGCCCGCCTTCGCCGACGCGCGAACAGGCGCGGCAACGCAGACCGACGATGCCGATCAGCCCAGGTACGCGGGAGCTGCGGCGAGCCCGAAGAACTGCTCGAGCGTGACGTAGCCCCCGTCGTGATACGCCGTCGCGAGGGGTACGCCGATGTAGCGGAGGTGCCAGGGCTCGGGATCGTATCCGGTCACCGGTGTCTGGCCGGCGACGTAGCGGACGATGAAGCCGTACTGCCAGCCGTTCGCGGCGACCCACGCGCCGGCCGACGTGCTGCCGAAGGAGTCGATGTCGCCGCAGCCACCCGCGCACGAGACCACATCGGCGGCGAGGCCGGTCTGATGCTCGCTGTGGCCGGGGCGGGCGGAGAGGGCATCGCCCTGCGCCTGGCCGAATTGAGCGATCTGCCCCGAGTACGTCTGCACCTGGGTGTCGTACGAGCGATAGCCGCTGGCGAGCGCGATCGAGCCGACGCCTGCCGCATCCGCCGCGGCGGAGAGCTGGTCCAGGGCGTGCGCCGTGTCGGAGCGCAGCGATCCCGCTCCGTCGACGGAGAGCGCAGGATCACCGAGGGAAGTCGGCGCGTAGGTCACCGGGTTGAGCGGCCGGGTCTTGTTCACCACGACCCAGTCCCGGCTCGGGTCGGCCAGGTCGATGCACGGGGCGTTGCCTGCGGCGACCGCGTCCCGGAACGCCGCGCCGCCGCCGAATGCCGTCACCACGGCGTCGTCGCCGCCGGACGCCAGCGCCTGCTGCACGCCAGCTTGCGCGCAGGGGTTCGCCGCCGGCGTCGCGTGCAGCTGCACGGACGGGAGACTCGTGGCAGCCTCGGGCATCGTGATCCCGGCCGGCTTCGGATCCGCCGCGGCGTGCCCACCAGGGCCGGCCTTGGCCGAGCCGTCCGCAAGCGCCCAGAGCGCACCGATCAGCGCGACCGCCAGCCCGAGGATGACGAACAGCCGGAACGTCACTCGCGGATCCATGCGGCGCGCGCGAGTCGGGTGCCGCGGGTCTGCCACGGGTCCATTCTCACCGGCGGACCTGGACATCCGCGACATTCGAAGTTTTTGACGATCTCTTCTTGACTCCTTATCGTTGTTATGTTCGAATATTGCTATGAGGTGGCAAGGGCAAAGGGTCGACGAGACGGACGCGCAGGCGCTGCCCGGCATGGAGAACCGCACGGGGTTCCTCCGCACCGTGACGACGCCGGAGTTCGCGGGCATGACGTTCCACGAAGTTCTCGCGAAGTCGGCGCTGAACCATGTACCCGGCCCCTCGAAGATGCCGTTCGACTGGACCGTCAACCCGTACCGGGGATGCAGTCATGCGTGCGTCTACTGCTTCGCCCGGGGGACGCACACCTATCTCGATTTGGACGCGGGGCGCGATTTCGACTCGCAGATCGTGGTCAAGGTGAACGTGGTGGAGACGCTCGAGAAGGAGCTGCGCCGCGGATCCTGGAAGCACGAGACGGTCGCGCTCGGCACGAACACGGATCCATACCAGCGCGCGGAGGGGCGTTACCGGCTGATGCCGGGGATCATCCGCGCACTGGCCGATTCCGGGACGCCGTTCTCGGTGCTCACCAAAGGCACACTGATCCGCCGCGACATCCCGGTGCTCGTGGAGGCCGCCGCCCGGGTGCCTGTGGACGTGCAGCTGTCGATCGCGATGTTCGATGAGACGTTGCGCGAGGCGATCGAGCACGGGGCGCCGTCCACGCAGGCGCGGCTCGACACGGTGCGTGCGCTCAGCGATGCCGGATTCCGGGTCGGGGTGTTCCTGATGCCGATCCTGCCGCACCTCACCGACTCGGTGAACGCGATCGACGACGCACTGCGACGCATCAAGGAGTCCGGCGCCGACCACGTCATCTACGGGGCACTGCACCTGAGGCAGGGCGTGAAGCCCTGGTTCCTGCAGTGGCTGTCGCAGCACCGGCCCGATCTGCTGTCGTCCTACCGTGTGCTGTATCCCGGATCCGCGGCCGAGGCGCCGAAGGACTATCGCCGGTGGCTCGCACGGCGAGTCAAGCCACTGATCCGGATGCACGGGCTGGAGGCGCTGCACTCCGACGATCGCCCGGCGCGGGGCAGCAGAACGGCTCCGGAGCGCGCAGTGCGCGCCCCGGAGCCGTTATCGACCCTGTTCTGACCACGGCGCCGGCTCAGAGCGGCGCCATGGTCAGAGCCGCGGCGAACTCAGGGCCGTACCGAACCGGCAGGTGGAACCGGGCTCAGTACCAATTCGTGGCCTGCGAGTGACCCCAGGCCGAGCACGGGGTGCCGTAGACGCTGGAGATGTAGCCGAGGCCCCACTTGATCTGCGTGGTGGCGTTGGTCTCCCAGTCATCGCCCGCGCTGGCCATCTTGCCCCCGGGCAGCGCCTGCGGGATGCCGGTCGCGCCGGACGGGTTGTAGGCCTGGTAGTTCCAGCCGGACTCCTTGTTCCACAGCGAGTTCAGGCACTGGAACTGGTCATCGCCCCAGCCGTAGTCACTGGCCATGATCTGCTGCGCGGCGGCGCGGGCGCCGTCCGGAGTGTTCGCCGCGGCCTGCGCCTCGGCGGCGGCCTGAGCGGCAGCGGCGGCCGCAGCAGCCGCGGCATCCGCCGCCTGCTTCTGTGCGACGGCGTTGTTCAGGTTGGTGCGGACCTCGGCGACCTGCGACTCGACCTTCTCGGAGTAGTCGGCGACGGCCACGGCGAGCGCGGTGTGCACAGAGCCCTTGTGCGATGCCGCGTCCGACAGCACCTCGTGCGCCGAAGTCAGGCCGGTCGCGTCGACGAGCTTGCGCGCCTGGCCGAGATCGAGGCCCGAGGCCTTCACATCGGCGTTCACGGAGGCGGCGTCGGTCATCGCGGTCTTGGCGGTGTCGAGAGCCGCGCGCACCTGCGCCTGCTGGTTGTAGGCGGTCACGTCGTCGACCTGCGCCAGGGCCGGAGAGGCGGCGGCGACGGTCGGGGCGACGAGCACGGCACCGCCGACGACGAGGGCGCCGAGCACGGCCGTCGCGCTCACGATGGCGACGGTCTTACTGCGGGCAGAGCGGAAGAACGGGTTTCTTGACATGACGAAGTAACGATCCTTGAAGTCTTCAGCGCCGCTCGGGTAGCGACGTCAACGCCTCGGGTCGGGCGTACAAGGTAACGATCCTGCATCACTGTCCCTGGGAGCCCACCGAGGATCCCGGGATCCTGCAGAATAATTTGTCCGAATTCTCAGGTTTCGATTTCGTCGCCGATCTCCTCCGACGACCCGCCCCTCGGGCCGCTCGATCCGTGGTGTCGGAGGTTGCGAGTAGCGTCGCGGGATGGTCACGCTTCGCCCCTGGCAGCCCGAGGACCGGCCGTTGCTCGACGCCTTCAACACGCCCGCGATGACGGCGCACCTCGTCGCGACCGAGAGCGCGGAGGAACTGGAGCAGCGGCATCTCCGTTACCTGAAGGACGACCTGCCCGGGCGCATGCTCGTGATCGTCGACGGATCCGAATCCGTGGGAACGATCGGCTACTGGGAGACCCTCGAGGGCGGTGAGGTCGTCTGGGAGACCGGCTGGGGAGTGCTCCCCGCATACCAGGGCCGCGGCTTCGCGGGGCTGGCGCTCCAGGAGCTCCTCGCCATCGTCCGCGACGACGGCCGGCACGACGAGATCCACGCCTACCCCTCCGTCGACAATGAGCCCTCGAACGCGCTCTGCCGCCGTGCGGGGTTCACGCTGCGCGCGACCCGGCGGTTCCCGTTCCGTGGCGAGGAGCTGCTCAGCAACGACTGGGCACTCGCGCTCTGACACGTTCCCCGGCTGGGCCCCCGGGTGCACGGAAGGGCCGGGAGTGCGGCTCCGGAATCATCCGGACCCGGTGCTCCCGGCCCTTGCATGTGATGGCGCGGCGCGCGGCCGCGCGGCGCTCAGGACGTGAGGTCTGCCGCCGACGGCATGCGACCGGCGATCTCCTCGATGACGTCGTCGCCGAGGCGCGCCTCCTCGAAGGGAGCATCGATCTCGGCACGGTTCAGCAGTTCGGTCATGCGGCGACCGCGCGGGCGGGTGATCAGGGTCACGACGCGTCCTGCGTTGCCGGCACGGCCGGTGCGGCCGGAGCGGTGCAGGTACGTCTTGTACTCGTCGGGCGCATCGGCCTGCACGACCAGGTCGATGTCGTCGACGTGGATGCCGCGCGCGGCGACGTCGGTCGCCACGAGCACGTTCACCCGGCCGGAAGTGAGCTTCTGCAGGTTGCGCGTGCGCTTGGCCTGGTTCAGGTCGCCGTGCAGCGAGACCGCGGGGATCCCGGCATCCTCGAACTGCTCGGCGAGCTGCTCGGCGAAGGCGCGAGTGCGAGAGAAGACGAGCGTGCGTCCGTCGCGGTCGACCAGCGAGGCGAGGATCTCCGCCTTGTCCCGGTGCTCGATCACGAGCACGCGGTGCTCGATCGTGCCGGAGTCCTGCGTCTCACCGGCCACCTCGAACACGGCCGGGTCCACGAGGAACTCGTCCACGAGCGCGGCGACCTCGCGGTCCAGCGTGGCCGAGAACAGCAGCTTCTGGCTGCCCTCCCCCGTCGCGCGGAGGATCCGCTGCACCGGCTCGACGAACCCGAGCTCGCACATGTGGTCGGCCTCGTCGAGCACGGCGATCCGCACGTCGGAGAGGTCGAGCTTGCCCTGGTTGATCAGGTCCTCGATGCGGCCGGGCGTGCCGATCACGATGTCGACGCCCTTCTTCAGCGCGCCGACCTGGCGCGCCTGGGGCACGCCGCCGTAGATCTGCGTGGTGAACAGGCCGACGCTGCGCGCGATCGGCTGCACGGTGCGGTCGATCTGCAGCGCGAGCTCACGCGTCGGAGCGAGGATGATCGCCTGCGGCGCACGACCGAACTCGCGCTTCTTGCCCTTCTGCGCCTTCAGGATGCTCTCCACGAGAGGAGCGCCGAATGCGATGGTCTTGCCGGATCCGGTGCGCCCGCGGGCGAGCACGTCGCGCCCCTCGAGCACGGCGGGGATGGAGGCCGCCTGGATCGGGAACGGCGTCGCCGCGCCCATGTTCGTCAGCACCTCGACGATGTTCGATCCGAGTCCGAGATCGCCGAAGGTCACATCCGCGACCTCTTCGGCCTGCACGGTCTGCGCCTCGAGGCGCTCGTGCACGACGTCCTCGATCTGCTCGTGCTTCGGACCGCGATCGGCGGTGCGGTTCCAGTCGCTGCGGCTCGGTCCGTCGGTGCGGCGAGGGCGGTCATCCCGACGCGGACGATCGTCGCGGCTCGGGCGCTCGGTGCGGTCGAAGCGCGGGCGGTCGAACGACGGGCGGCCCGCGCGGTCGTCCCGCTGCGGACGGTCGCTGCGAGTGCGGTCGTCGCGGTCGTGCCGCGGGCGGTCATCGCGCTGCGGACGGTCGCTGCGATCGAACCGCGGACGGTCATCGCGCTGCGGACGGTCGCTCCGATCGAACCGCGGACGGTCATCACGCTGCGGACGATCGCTCCGGTCGAACCGCGGACGGTCA
>JGI24740J21852_10001701_pt1 | contig 10099 bp, 8 predicted proteins | sample KBSCornC6_FD_21852 | JGI IMG/M metagenome (IMG submission 21852) | reverse complement strand
TCCAACCTTTCCTCTACCCAGGCATTAAAAGATATTACGCTGAAGAATGGCGGGGAGTACTACCCTTCTGCCGTAGGTGAGGTGAACGTAGTAAAGAAAATGAAGGAAGTGAATGCTGTAATAGGCGGTGAAGGCAACGGCGGTATTATTGTACCGGACCTGCACTATGGCCGCGATGCACTGATTGGCATAGGCCTGTTCCTGAGCCATATGGCGCACAGCAAAAAGAACATCAAGAACCTGCGCAACAGCTATCCTGACTACTTTATTTCCAAAAATAAGATTGAGCTGGATAAAGGCGTGAACGTAAAAACCATCTTTGAAAAAATACAGGGTAAGTACAAGAACCAGCCCACCAATACAGAAGATGGCCTGAAGATAGAGTTTGAAAAGGACTGGGTGCACCTGCGCACTTCCAATACAGAACCTATCATCCGTATTTATGCTGAAAGCCAGTTTGAAACCACGGCCGACAATATTGCCCGCCGCATTATGCAGGATATTAAGGAGTTTATGCATTAACAGACCATAGTGGACTGTGGTATGCGAACCATGGTCTTTATATAAAATTTTTTCGGACATTTGTGGGCGCTTTCGGGCGCCCATTTTTATTATATCAAAAACCACCATCCACACCTTGAAAAGAATTTACTTCGACAATGCAGCTACCACACCGCTGGATAAGGCCGTGCTGGATGCAATGTTGCCGTACATGACAGATCATTTCGGCAACCCTTCCTCTATTTACTCCTACGGGCGGGAATCCCGGCTAGGTATAGAAAATGCCCGTAAAACGGTAGCTAAGATCCTGAACGCACACCCGGGAGAGATCTTCTTTACTTCCGGTGGCACAGAAAGCAGCAATACTGCTATTAATGCCGCCATCCGCGACCTGGGCTGCCGCCATATTATTACTTCCGAGATAGAGCACCATGCCACCCTGCACAGCGTAGAACAGCTGCACAGCGGCCAGCATATTGCTGTTTCTTATGTAAATGTGCTGCCCAACGGGCATATAGACATGGAACACCTGCGTGCACTACTGGCCGGTTCTTCCAAAAGAAGCCTGGTTAGCCTGATGCATGCCAACAACGAAATTGGCAACCTGCTGGATATACACGCGGTAGGTAAATTATGTCAGGAGTTTGATGCCATTTTCCATTCTGATACCGTGCAAACCGTAGGGCACTACCCGTTTGACCTGCGCAATACGCCGGTACATTTCATTAACGGCGCCGGACATAAGTTCCACGGCCCGAAAGGAGTAGGCATCCTCTATATTAATGAGAATGTAAAGATCACGCCTTTTATACAGGGCGGCGCACAGGAACGTAATATGCGGGCCGGCACAGAGAACCTGTATGGTATTATTGGTTTTGCCAAAGCACTGGAGCTGGCCACCACCCATTATGAAGAGCATAGCAAATACATTAATGACCTGCGCATGTACATGGCCGCACAATTGCAGCAGCACATACCGGGCATAGGCTTTAATGGCGATCTGCACGGGCGTAGCCTGTACACCGTGTTAAACGTATCGTTCCCTAAATCTGAAAAGAGCGAAATGATCCTCTTTAACCTGGATATAAACGGCATTTGCGCTTCCGGCGGCAGTGCCTGCACATCCGGTGCAGATGCGGGCTCTCACGTGATCCGCGCGCTGAACAGCAATCCTAACCAGATCAGCGTACGTTTTTCCTTCTCTAAAGACAATACAAAAGAGGAGATAGACCAGGTAGTAGAGAAGCTAAAGGAGCTAGTATAAGTAACTTTATATATGCAAAAATCCCGGCCCGGCGGCCGGGATTTTTTTGATTTACCGGAATTACATATCTTTGTATCGGTCTGTTACAATTGAAAGTCGCTCTCTGAGCGTGGCAGGGTACCCTGCTTAGGTTGCTGATGGGCCTTTTTTATTTGTGATAATTATAGCACTGGTTTTACTGTAATACATATTTTCCCCTTCTTCTATCTCCTCGTCTTCATACATATCTACAACCAGTTTAATCTTATCCTTCATATAATTATAAAATCTCGTTTCCCCTTTTTCAAATACCCGTTGAATGCTCCAGCACAGGTAGTCTGCAACGTTTAATAATGGCTCTGTTAATTGATTCTGTACATTAAAGACCACATTAGGGTTAATTACTGAATCAGGATTTTGCTTTGTAAACCTGGCAATGGCCTTCTGTAAGCCCAGCTCAAGGTTATCCTGCCGGGTACTGGTATTCCTTTCCGCAATATTCAATACCAATCTTTTATCAATCGTTAACTTCTCATGCAATAAATGCGACAGCAGATCTGCATAAAACTCTTTCTGGTTTGCATTATGCTTATGCACGTACAGGCTGGGAATTTTGGCAGCTACCACGGCCTCAAAAGAGCAGTTCAGCGATTTAATAAAATCAAAGAACAGTTTGCGTACTTCCGGCATATCATCCGTAGCGTGAAAATAAAACCCTTGCTTTTGTTTCTTCTTTTCTATGCTGCCAATACCGGTGAAGTAAGGATTGGTAACAATCTCCTGCTGTAGTTTTACTACCTGGTTGCGAACAGGCTGCAGGTCGCCTTCAAATTGTACCATTCCCAAAATGTAGTACAGCGAAACACCCTGCTGCCCTACAATAATAGTTTTCCCTTTTCCATAAAAACAGGGATCTCCTGCTTCGTCAAGGAAATAGTGCTGCTTATGCAGTTGTGTAACAACGGAGGTAACAAGCGTCATATGTATTCGGTTGGTTTTGTGGGTAAACAAATGACAATCAGTAATTAGTAAATATAAAGGATATTTCCACGCAAGCCGTTTCCTACCCTTTTTTTCCGTAAATTTAGATAGCCTGTAAACCCACGTATTATGCGCATCATCCCCATTTTAACCCTGAGCGCGATGGTCATTTGCCATCAGCCCATTTATGCCCAGCAGGACATACAAAAACAATTACAACGCCAGCTGATCATGGCCGAAGACGGTAGCGTAATTGAGCTGCCGGCCGGGAGTTTTCAGCTCTCCTCCACCCTTTCACTGGAAGGTAAAAAGAACATCCTGATCAAAGGCGCCGGTATGGATAAAACCATCCTTAACTTCAAAGGACAAAGCGAAGGCGCTGAAGGCCTGCGGGTATCCAACGCGCAGGACATTACCATCCGCGATCTCACTGTACAGAATACCAAAGGCGATGGTATTAAAACCATGAACGTTACCAACATTGCCTTTAAACAGGTGAAAGTAGAATGGACCGGCCCACCTACCAAGGAGAACGGCTCCTATGGCTTATATCCCGTGCAATGCCAGCAGGTGCTGATAGACAGCTGCACAGCCATCGGCGCATCTGACGCCGGTTTGTACGTAGGGCAATCCAAAGACATTGTAGTGCGCAATTGCGTAGCCAGGAACAATGTAGCCGGTATAGAAATAGAAAATTCACTGCATGCAGAAGTGTACGATAACGAAGCGCTTGAAAATACCGGCGGCATCCTGGTTTTTGACCTGCCGGACCTGGTGCAGAAAAAAGGCGGTTATGTAAAAGTGTACAACAACAATATTCACCACAACAACTTTCCCAACTTTGCACCCAAAGGCAATACCGTGGCCAAAGTGCCGGCAGGCACCGGAGTAATGATACTGGCCACCAGCCACGTGGAATTGTATAATAACAAGATCCATTACAACAACAGCGCAGGCACGGCTATTATCAGCTACTTTATGACGGAAAATCCCATCAAGGATTCAACGTACAATCCATACCCATCCACCGTGTACATTCATGATAACGATTATGTGCGCGATCCGGTGAAGTTCCAGGGCAAAGGGCGCATAGGGCTGATGTTTAAGTTCAAGCTGCGTTTTGGGAAAAATGTACCGCACATTTTTTATGACGGCATACTTAACAAAGAATGGACAGACAGCAGCGGCCAGTACAAACCGGAGTACCGCATTTGTATTGGTGACAATAAGAACGCCAGCTTTGCCAACCTGGATGCAGGAAATAATTTCAAAAATGTATCGCGCAGTGCGGCACAGTATAACTGTAGTAACCCCGTTACCACTAATATAACGGTACCGGCTAAAAGTGGAGATTGATGAAACGTGTTATCGGTATAACCCTTACACTGGGTTTATTAGCAGCGCTGCTGGCGTCAGGCATACAACGGGAAGCGCCTAAGGAAACATTATCTGCCTACGGGTTTTTCAGTGGCAATATAGCAGACCAGGTACCGGTAGCAGGTATTATGCCTTACCAGTTAAACACGCCGCTGTTCTCTGACTATGCGGATAAGCTGCGCTTTATTCAGCTCCCAAAAGACAGTGTGATCCTGTATGACAGCGCCGATGTAATGCACTTACCTGTTGGCGCTACCATCATTAAAACCTTTTATTATCCTAAAGACTTCCGCCACCCGGAAAAGGGCCGGCGCCTGATGGAAACACGTTTGCTGCAACATGAGCCCACCGGCTGGAAAGCGCTGGTATACATCTGGAACGATGAACAAACCGATGCGTTCCTGGAAGTAGCGGGCGACCGGAAACCCACACAGTTCATTGATCACAACGGGCATACTATTTCCTTTGAATATATTGTACCTAACCTGAACCAGTGCAAGGGCTGCCATAATACCAATGAAGTAATGACGCCCATTGGCCCTACCGCACGGCAGCTGAACGGTGATCTCAATTACACTACCGGCCGCGAAAACCAGCTGCAGCACTGGCAAAAAGCAGGCATCTTAAAAGGATTGAATGATGTAGGAAAGGCGCCCAGAGTGCCGGTATGGAATGATCCGAAAAGCGGTACCCTGGCCGCCCGCGCCCGTACCTGGCTGGAAATTAACTGCGCCCATTGCCATAAACCGGATGGCCCGGCCAAAACATCGGGCCTATTCCTGAATGCCAGCGAGCAGGATCCTGTAAAGATAGGTATCAACAAAACGCCGGTGGCCGCGGGCCGTGGCGCAGCTGATCTGCAATTTGATATTGTACCCGGCCACCCGGAAAAATCAATTCTGGTATATCGTATGGAATCTACAGACCCCGGTATTATGATGCCGGAGCTCAGCCGCAAGCTTACGCACAAAGAAGGCCTGGAGCTGGTGAAGGCCTGGATCAGGGAGATGAAATGAATTACGAATTCCTCGTGATCACCTCATAAAACCTTTCCCTGTATCCATCACTGATCGGGATGGATTGATTGGCGATCATTACTGTATTCTTTTCTACAGAGTTGATCTTATTAAGGGATACCAGGTAAGAGCGGTGCACGCGTATAAATTTATCTGCCGGCAGGCGGCTCTCAAAAGATTTCAGGCTGCGCAGTGTTAACACAGGCTGGTAGGGTGTATAGATCTTTGTATAATCTTTCAGTGCTTCAATGAACAAAATATCTTCCAGGTTGATCTTGATGATCTTGTATTCCGTTTTTATGAAAATATAATCATTTACATGGCCGTTGTCGCCATTCTTTTGCTGGCTCACCGTCATGTATTCCTGAGCTTTGGTGGCGGCCCGCAGGAAACGGTCAAACGGAATGGGTTTCAGCAGGTAGTCCACTACATCCAAGTCAAAGCCATCCAGCGCATACTCACCGTAGGCCGTTGTAAAAATAACCAGGGGCGGGTGTTTGAGGGATTTCAGGAATTGAATACCATTAATGTCCGGCATTTTAATATCCAGGAATACCAGATCTACCTTTTCATCCTGCAGGAACCGCATGGCCTCAGCGGCGTTTTCAAAAGTTTGCACAAGTGAGAGAAAGGGCACTTTGCGGGCAAAGTCCGTTATGATCTCCAGTGCCAATGGTTCATCGTCCACTGCAATACACTTAATCATTTTTCAACACTATTTTAAGATCAGCAATAAATTGGTGCTCAGTTTCCGTAATGGTTACCTCGTGTTTGTTGATATATAACAATTCCAGTCGTTTTAATACATTCTGCAGCCCAATGCCGCCCTGCTCCCCTACCCGCTGCGGGAATAAACTGTTCTTTACCAGCATCCGCACTACCTGTTGCTCAACCGTAACCACAATACTGATAAAAGAATGATCTGTATAGCTGATACCGTGTTTAAAAGCATTCTCCACAAAAGGTATCAGCAGCATGGGCTCTATCCACAACCCGTCCGGCGATCCGCATTCCTGGTAATCCACCTGTATACCGGAGGGCAATCTAAGTTTCTGTATATCAATGTAATCCTGCAAATACTGCAGCTCATGCTGCAGCTGCACCATATCCTCATTGGACTCATAGATCATATACCGCATAATGGTAGACAGCTTGATGATAGCGTTCTCCGTTTGAGCGGAATGTTTATGCGCCAGGGAATAGATAGTGTTTAGACAGTTAAAAAGGAAGTGAGGATTAATCTGCGACTTTAAAAATTTTAATTCCGCATGTAATTTCTCCACTTTCAGGGCTTCCCGCTGCTGCTCACTCTTGAACCATTCCTGCGCAATCTTAATAAAACCACTCATCAGCAGCATCAATAATGCCGCCAGCACCGACTTTCGCAGCACTTCCGGGAAAAACATGTGCTGCCAGAAAGTGGGCGGTCCTATGGGCATCAAGGTCATGGTGCCATTAGGGCCGGGGGCCATTACGGAATCCCTTACAAATTCCGGCGGGCGCGATCCGGTCACATACCGGCCGTTACCAAAAAACCGGGCCCGGGGCGCTGTGTATACCCCATTTTCCCCTGCTGCAAAAGCGCGATAACGCATAAACGCACGAGCCGGTACTAAAGTTACTTTCCCCGTGCTATCTCCCGGTAGGCTCAGATCTACCTTATGAGTGGCCAGGTAGCGCATGAAGTAATGATCCATCACCGCTTGCTGTAACGTAATGAATACCAATACTAACAGCACGCAGCCAAAGTAATAAACAATCTTTTTAAGGGTAAAAAAGCGGGGTATGAGTACGTAAATATTCAGGTAAAAAACACCTATGAGGAACAGGTTATCAATAATTTCCCGGGTAAAGAACCAGGGATGCAGGATCCGCAGGCGATAAATAAAAAAGGGAAGTAACAGGAAACAGGTCCACGCAATAATGTGCAATCCAATAATGAAGAGCCGGTTCCTGTAAATATTTTTAAAATTGATCATACACCGCCTGAAAAGCGGGGTAAACATACATCACTATCGGGTTAATCAACTGTTAAAATTTGTTACTCAATTATAAGCATATGTTAAAATAGTCCATGGTCGATGGTCCATGGTCCATTGCCTACTTCGTAAGGTACTGTTTATAAGAAAGTTATATATAGCGCAGTGCTGTCAGCGTGTAATATGCCATGGCCCACTCCTACTTCACAATCCCCATTTCCACCAGCTCTTCTTTACTGATAGTAGGCAGCTGGTTACTGCGCATTTTTTCTGCTACACGGTTGCCTACGCGCAGGGCATCGGCCCGGGTCTTAAACACATTCCTGCCGGGCAGGGCCGGTATAATATCCTGGTAAATATATGGGCGGGAGCCAACATTAACGGAATAACCCCAGCCACCACCGGTCTCAAAAGGTACAACCGCAATGCTGTCCTGCACTGCGGTTGTATTAGTAGTTTCCTTGGCGGATGGCTGACTGGTGCACCCTAATGCTATGATCACCAGCAACAGCCACCCTCCTGTAAGGAGGATGATATGTTGCCTTCCTTTAGTCATTTTTGTTATAATCCTGTGTGGGGTTAAATTCCCAGGTATCGCTCAGCTGTACGCTGCCACTGGAGCCGGTGGTTACAAAACCGCGGTTCTTAACGGCAAAGCCTACGGCGCCGGTACGGGCAGTACCTTCAAAAGGCTGCTTCAGGTCCCACAGGTCAGTTACCGGGTCATATTCCCAAACCACGTTTGAAATGCTGGGTTTAGCACCGGTAGCCAGGTATGCTTTGTTGTTCATTACAAAAACAGAGCAATTGCTGCCGGCTATGGAAGTATAGTCGTTATCGTAATCGTCGTCGCTCACGTTGGTGATAGCCCTTTTCAGGATCCAGCTATCGGTTTTGGGATCGTAGCGGCTCAGCTCATTAATGGTTGTAAGGTTAGAAGTACCGGTTACAATATAAGCAGAATCACCGATCACGAAAGCGGAAGCATCCTGTCTTTTAGAGTTAGGTACGTCAGACTTGGCAGACCAGCTGTTGCTGCCCGGGTTGTACTGGTAAGTGTCGTTTAACCAGGTACCATCATAACCGGTGGCTATGTAGCCATTGCCGGCAACGGCAAAACCTACGGCGCCATAACGGGGTGTACCGGGGAAAGGTGCTTTTGCGGTCCAGGCGTTTGTTGCCGGGTCATATTCGTAAAAGTCGTTGAACTTGGTTACACCATCGGTGCCGGTACCCATATAACCTTTACCACCTACGGCAAAAGCTACGGCGCTGTTACGGCCGGGGGCAGCATCCGGTAAAGAAGCTCTCTGCGTCCAGGTATTTCTTTCTGCATCATAGGAATAAAAATCCTTCAGGCGATTGGTTCCATCATAACCTGTACCTACAAAAGCAGTATCTACAATGGTAAAGCTCACCGCTTCGCTGCGGGCAGCACCTTTATAATCTACCTTATGAATCCAGTTCCCCACCGTTGTAGTACTATCACTGCTTTTAGAGCAGGCCATCCACGTCAAGGACATCAGCAAACAAAAACCTGTTGAATAACGCATTAGCATTTTATAATTTTTATAGCTGCCAAAATTATCCGCCCTTATATTAGCATAAATATAAAATAGATATACCACCCCTTTCACCGGACAAAAGGGTGTATTTCATCTGCCAATTGCTTGGTTTAACCTATTACCCCCCTTTAGGGGGCAAGCGGCTATATAAAGAAGATTCCCGCGGATTCATCGATGAAAAACCGCTATTGGCATATTAAATCAACGGAAAGTAGGCTTCCTGTCTAAAATTGCGCTCCATGAACAATATTATTTGCCGTGTCAGGTGCGCCCATGCCTACTTAAAAATTGGGGTGGCCATGCTATTGCTGGCCACCAGCAGCGCTTGTGAAAAGAACGGATTTACCTACGACCTGACGGGCAGTAACCAGCCGTCCAGCTATATAGTTGCGGATACCTTAACTATAGATATGAAAACCGTGGCCCTGGATTCTGTTCCTACCAACGGCACGGGTGTTATGTTATGCGGCCGCCACCAGGATCCTTACCTGGGCAAAATAACCGCTTCGGCTTTCTTTCAGCTGCAACTGCCTTCCTCTACTGTTACCAGCGCCATGCAGGCGGACCTTAGCTCCCGGTATGATTCCGTGGAGCTGATCCTGAAACCTAACAGGCAGATATATGGGGATACGCTGGCCATGCAGGAGATTGGCGTATACGAAGTATTACAGACCATTCAGAGAGCAGAGAACAGCGCCTATTTATATAATAACAGCAATTTCCAGACAGCCGCGCAGCCTATAGCCAGCGTGCAGCAGGTAGTAAGGCCCAGCAGCGACAGCAGCATTCACATTAAGCTGCCTAACAGCTACGGAAGTACGTTATTTAACCTGTTCAAGAATAAGAATAACGAGGTATCCACCCAGGATATCTTTCTGCAATACTACCGGGGCCTTGCCATTAAGCCCGGCGCCAGCAGCGCCAATATTATGGGCTTCCTGACCAGCGACACCTCTGTGATCCTGCGTATGCACTACCATGTAAATGAAGTGATCATAACAGACCGTCACCTGGACCTGAACCTGTATAACCCGGATGTACAGTTTAACCAGATCTCCGCCGACCGTACCGGCACCCTGCTGGCCGGCCTTACCGGCACTACCAAAAGCCTGCCCAGCACTGCTACCAATAATATGAGCTTTGTACAGCCGCTCAGCGGCATCCTTACCCGTATAGACCTGCCTTCGCTGAAAACCCTGGCCTCTGTGGGTAAGTTCTTTAAGGTAATGCGGGCTACGCTTACCCTGCTGCCGGTTGCAGGCACTTACCAGAACTATTACACCCTGCCCCCTGCTGTGACCCTGTGTGAGACGGATGATAAAAATAATGTGATAGATACCCTTACTGCCAGCACCGGTGGTGTGCAGCACGGTAACCTGGTAATTGATAACCTGTATCAGTTAAATACTACCTACACCTACGATATTACGCACTACG
>JGI24740J21852_10001699_pt1 | contig 10101 bp, 10 predicted proteins | sample KBSCornC6_FD_21852 | JGI IMG/M metagenome (IMG submission 21852) | reverse complement strand
GGCCCATACGGCATCGGCGGGCTGTACGGACGTCGCGAGGTGCTTGCCGCGCTGCCGCCGTTCCTCACCGGCGGCTCCATGATCACCCGCGTCACCTTCGAGCGCACAGAGTTCCTGCCGCCCCCGCAGCGGTTCGAGGCCGGGACGCAGCCGGTGTCGCAGGCGATCGCGCTCGCCGCCGCCGTCCGCTACCTCGACGGCCTCGGGATGGACGCGATCCACGCCCACGAGAAGGATCTCGAGCAGCGGATGCGCACGGGTCTCGGCGCGATCGACGGCGTGCGGCTTCTCGGTGCGGCCGACGGGGCCGAGCGCGTGGCGCTGCAGGCCTTCGTCGTCGACGGGGTGCATGCGCACGATGTCGGCCAGTTCCTCGACTCCCGCGGTGTCGCCGTGCGCGTCGGCCACCATTGCGCGGAGCCCGTGCACGCCCGCCTCGGCGTGACGGCGTCGGTGCGCGCCTCTGCGGCGCTCTACAACACGGCCGACGAGATCGACCGGATGCTCGACGCCGTGTCCGGTGTGCGCGCGTTCTTCGGCGTCTCCGGATCCTCCGACCAGCAGGAGGTGCACGCATGAGCGGCCTCGAGGACCTCTACCAGGAGCTGATCCTGGACCACTCCAAGCGCCCGCACGGCAAGGGCCTGCTCGGCGCGGAGGACGATCCGCACACCGGCGAGTCGCACCAGCGCAACCCGATCTGCGGCGACGAGATCACGTTGCGCGCCCGCGTCTCCGACGACGGCGAGCGCATCACCGAGGTGAGCTGGGAGGGATCCGGCTGCTCGATCTCGCAGGCCTCCGCGTCGATGCTCACCGAACTCGTGGTCGGTCACTCGCGGGAAGAGGCGGGGGAACTCATCGACGGATTCCGTGAGGCGCTGCGTTCCCGCGGTGCGACGGAGCTCGATGAGGACGTCTACGGCGACGCGGCCGCCCTGACCGGCGTCTCCCGCTACGTCGCGCGCGTCAAGTGCGCGATGCTCGGCTGGGTCGCCCTGGAGGATGCGCTGCGCCGGGCCTGAGGCGGGGTTCTGCCGTTCGAAGCGCGCAAATGACCCCTTTCCGGGCCTGGATGGAGCCATTTGCGCTCTTTGAATCCAGGAGGGGAGTCGGCGAACTGTTACGCGGGCTGTTGCGGCCGAGTCTTCGGATCCGGATCCGGTGCTGTACCTTGACACTGTGGCCCTGACCTGTCGTTGTTGTCTCTGAGCGCGATCCGCGCTTCTCCGACGACCACAGACAGCCCTGCGCTCTTCCGGCGCGACCACCGTTCAGGACAACTTCCGTGCGCTACGCCAGCCATGTCGCCGACCTCGTCGGCGCGACGCCCCTCGTCCGTCTCTCGTCCGTCACCGGTGCGACCGCCGAGCGCGGCGCGATCCGCGCGACCGTGCTCGCCAAGGTCGAGTACTTCAACCCCGGCGGATCCGCGAAGGATCGCATCGCACGGTCGATCGTCGATGCCGCAGAGCGCGAGGGACTGCTCCAACCGGGCGGCACGATCGTCGAGGCCACGAGCGGCAACACCGGGGTCGGCCTCGCGCTGGTCGCGCTGCAGCGCGGCTATCGGATGGTGTTCGTGGTGCCGGACAAGTTCGACGGGCCCAAGGTCGCCACGCTCCGCGCCTATGGCGCCGAGGTCGTCGTCACACCCACGTCGGTGCCGCCTGAGCATCCAGAGTCGTACTACTCGGTCGCCGCGCGGCTGGCCCGCGAGATCCCCGGTGCGTTCAACCCGAACCAGTTCGCGAACCAGAACGGCCCTCGCGGGCACTACGAATCCACCGGCCCGGAGATCTGGTCTGACACGGACGGCCGGGTCACGCACTTCGTCGCGGGCATCGGCACCGGCGGCACGATCAGCGGCACCGGCCGCTACCTCAAGGAGGTGAGCGCCGGACGCGTGCAGGTGATCGGCGCGGATCCCGAGGGCTCCATCTACTCCGGCGATGAGATCCACTCCTATCTCGTCGAGGGCGTCGGGGAGGACTTCCTGCCGGCCACGTTCGATCCCGCCGTGGTCGACGGCTACGAGCGGATCTCCGATGCGGAGTCGTTCGCGATGACCCGTCGGCTCGCGCGCGAGGAGGGCCTGCTCGTCGGCGGCTCCAGCGGCATGGCCGTGGTCGCCGCGCTGCGCGTCGCCGAGGGCCTCGGGGAGGACGACGTGGTCGTCGTGCTGCTGCCCGACCACGGCCGCGGCTATCTCGACAAGCTCTACGACGACGACTGGATGACCGGGCACGGGTTCGCCGTGCCGTCCGCCCCGGCGAGTGCACACGCACTCGCCGAGCCCACATCCTCTTCGCGCCAACAGGATGTGCACTCGCCGGGAGCACATTCTGTCGACGCGCACGCGCCGCACGCCGACCGCCTCCCNGCGCCGACCGAGACCGCACGGCCGTAGCGCACGACTGAACCCGAGAGGATCCCACCATGACCATCGAGACCGACAAGACCGCCACCGCCGCCATCCACGCGGGCCAGGCCGCCGACCCCTACACCGGTGCGGTGATCCCGCCGCTGCACCTCTCGACGACGTTCGTGCAGGACGGGATCGGCGGCCTCCGCCAGGGCTACGAGTACGGCCGCAGCGGCAACCCGACGCGGGACGCGCTGCAGGCGCAGCTCGCCGCGCTCGAGGGAGGCACGCACGCCTACTCGTTCGCCTCCGGCCTCGCCGCGGAGGACACCCTGCTGCGTGCGATCCTGCAGCCGGGCGATCACGTGCTGCTCGGCAACGACGTCTACGGCGGCACGTTCCGGCTCATCTCCCGGGTGCTCGGCGGCTGGGGGATCACGGTGCAGGTCGTCGACATGAGCGACACCGAGGCGGTGCGCGCGGCCGTCGCCGCGAAGGCCCCGCGCGTGCTGTGGGTCGAGACCCCGTCGAACCCGCTGCTGCGCATCTCGGACATCGCCGCGCTCGCGGAGATCGGACACGAGGCCGGATCGGTCGTCGTGGTCGACAACACCTTCGCCACCCCCGCGCTGCAGCGCCCGCTCGCACTCGGAGCCGACGTGGTCGTGCACTCGACGACGAAGTACCTCGGCGGGCACTCCGACGTGGTCGGCGGCGCGGTCGTGCTGCGCGACGCCGAGCTCGCCGAGAAGGTCGGCTTCCTGCAGTTCGCGGTGGGAGCGGTGTCCGGGCCGTTCGACGCCTGGCTCACCACGCGCGGCATCAAGACCCTGCCGGTGCGGATGCGCCAGCACAACGAGAACGCGCAGGCCGTGGCCGAGTTCCTCGCCGAGCATCCCCGCGTCACGGGCGTCTACTACCCGGGCCTGCCCGAGCACCCCGGCCACGAGCTCGCCGCGCGGCAGATGTCGGGCTTCGGCGGCATCGTCTCGGTCGCGCTGGAGTCGGGCGAGGCCGCCCGTCGCTTCGCCGAGTCGACGCGCGTGTTCCAGCTGGCGGAGTCGCTCGGCGGCGTGGAGTCGCTCGTCAACTACCCCGACGCGATGACGCACGCCTCGGTGCGCGGGACCGAGGCGGCCGTGCCCGTGGAGGTCGTGCGCCTCTCAGTCGGTCTGGAGGACGTCGCCGACCTGCTCGCCGACCTGGAGCAGGCCCTGGCCGGCTGAGCGGCCCGCGCCTCGGACAAGGGGTTCGGCTCACGCCCGGACGGCGGCCTCCAGCGCCGCCAGCCGGGTGGCCGGATCGCCTGCGAGTTCGAGGATCCGCGTCGCGCCGGTGAGTTCCTCGTCGTCGGTCAGCGCGCGCAGCGCCTCATCCATGGCCTCGCGCAGCTCAGGGTCTTCCTCCTCGGGCACGGTGATGCCGTCGTCGAGCCCGAGGAGCACGAGCAGGTCGACCTCCGCCATCGCTTCCGCAGCGAGCGGGGCCTCGCGCCGGAACAGCTCCGCGGCTCGCGAGGACCGGCCCAGGTCGTCGAGCGCGGCGAGATAGGCGAGGAAGTCGAGCGGCCCGCGCTCGGCGATCACGGATCCGGCGAGCTCCGGGTCGAGGAGCCGCTCCGCACTGATCCGCAGCTGCGCGACGAGAGATCCGGATCCGCTTCCCTCGTCCACGAACTCGAACGGATCCGGGAGGACGACGAACTCGGGATGTGCGAGGGAGAAGTCGGAGATCAAGGTGCTCTTGCCGGTGGCGTGCGTGCCGGAGACGACGATGCGCATGTCCGGAGTCTACGGATCCGCAGGTGCTGCAAGGGCCGCTGCGGGCTGCCGCAGGGGCCGCTGCAGTCACCGCGGGGTTGCAGCGGCCGCGGGGCGCGGGGCTGCAGGTGGGATGCCGCCGGGGCCGTAGCCTGAGGAGATGACGGACATCGCCTGGTCGGACGGACGCTGGACCCACGAGCCCGCAGCGCTCGCCGAGGATCAGGGCGACCTCGTCGTCACCGCCGTCGAAGGCAGCGATGCGTGGCGGATCACGTCGTACGGGTTCGTGCACGACAGCGAGCACGCGCTCGTGGTGCCGTTCGCCGTGGACACGGCCGTGGAGGTGGAGTTCACGGCGGCGTTCTCCGCCCAGTTCGACCAGGCGGGAGCGTTCGTGCGCGTCTCGGACGAGCGCTGGGTCAAGGCGGGCGTCGAATTCGCCGACGGGCGGCCGCAAGTGGGCGCCGTGGTCACCGACGGGATGTCGGATTGGTCACTCGCCCCGGTACCGGAGTGGGCCGATCGTCGCATCCTCGTGCGGGTGAGCCGTGGTACGGACGCGCTCACGGTGCGCGCCGGAATCGTCGGCGAGCCGCTCCAGCTCGTGCGCGTGCTGCCGTTCGCGTCGTCGCTCGTCGCGGAGGCGGGGCCGTTCGTGTGCGCGCCGACGCGGGCCGGTCTCGCCGTGCGACTGCACGCCTGGCGTGTGGTCGAGGCCGACGGCTCGCTGCACTGATCCGTCGCCGGCGCGAGACGCGTCGGTGCGGCCTTCCGATCGGCGGGAACGTGATTCCTCGTGGGGCGCGGAATACCCCTGGGGGGTATATGGTTGTGACCATAGGATACCCGGACGGGGTATCGAACGGAGGAGATGACATGACCACCACCGAGTACCAGGTGACCGGGATGACCTGCGGGCATTGCGAGATGTCCGTGCGCCGGGAGGTCGGCAAGATCGCCGGCGTCGAAGGCATCGAGGTGAGCGCGTCGACCGGCCGCCTCGTGGTGACGTCCACGACGGGTCTCGATGACGCGAGTGTCTTCGCCGCGGTCGACGAGGCCGGCTACCGGGCGGTTCACGCCTGATGAACGCCGCGGGACGACTGGGCCTCTACGGCGCCGGGCTCGCGGCGGCGTTCGCCGTGGCGTTCGGCGCCGCGGCACTCGTCGCCCCGCGCGACGCCGCACCGCAGAACACCATGCACGAGGAGGAGACCGAGATGGGCCAGCACGACGCGCACGGATCCGGCGCACAGGGATCCATGGACCACAGCGCGCACGCGGCGGCGGGGGAGAGCCTCGCAGGCGTGTCCCTCTCTGCCGGCGGGTACACGCTCCCTCCGGTCTCCGCGCCTGGCGCTGTGGGGGAGCTGGGGGCGCTGAGCTTCCGGATCCTCGACGCCGCAGGCGCCCCGGTCACGGCCTACACGCCGCAGCACGAGAAGGATCTGCACCTGATAGTCGTGCGCAGCGACGGCACCGGGTTCCGGCACGTGCACCCCGTGCTCGACACCGCCACCGGCACCTGGAGCATTCCCTGGGCGTGGGACGCCGCCGGGACGTACCGGGTCTTCGCGGACTTCGCGGCCGCGGGTGCGGATCCGGTCACCCTCACCCGCACGATCGACATCGCCGGCCTGTTCGCACCCGTCGTCCCCGCGACGAGCACCCGAGCGAACGCCGACGGCTTCGACGTCAGCATCGACGGCTCTCTCGAGCCCGGATCCGCCTCCGTGCTGACCGTGACGGTCCGTCGCGACGGCGCTCCCGTCACCACGTTGCAGCCCTACCTCGGCGCCTACGGGCACCTCGTCGCGCTGCGCGAGGGCGACCTCGCCTACCTGCACGTGCATCCGGAAGGCGCGGCTCCGACGCCCGGCGCGACGTCGGGACCCGACGTCCGTTTCTCCGCCCACGTGGGCACTGAGGGCCGCTACCTGCTCTACTTCGACTTCCAGGTGGAGGGAGCCGTGCACACGGCCGCCTTCGTCCTCGACACGACGACGCGCGCCCACTGACCCGGCGCGACCGACCTGCAACGAAAGGAGACGCACCCATGAACGCGAACAGCGTGGAGCTCGAGATCGGCGGGATGACCTGCGCCTCCTGCGCGAACCGCATCGAGAAGACCCTGAACAAGCTCGACGGGGTCACCGCTGTGGTGAACTACGCGACCGAGAAGGCGAAGGTGTCGCTGCCGGACGGGTTCGACCCGTCCACGCTCATCGCCCAGGTCGAGGACATCGGCTATTCCGCCGTGCTCCCGAAGCCCGCGCTCCCCGAGACGGCCGAGGGGCCGGATCCGGAGACCGATGACCCGGAGCTGCGCTCTCTGCGCACCCGGCTGCTGGTCAGCACGATCCTCACGGTGCCCGTCATCGCGATGGCGATGATCCCCGCGCTGCAGTTCACGTACTGGCAGTGGGCGTCGCTGGCGCTCGCCGCACCCGTGATCGTGTGGGGCGCGTGGCCGTTCCACCGTGCCGCGTGGCTGAATCTGCGTCACGGGGCCGCGACCATGGACACGCTCATCTCGATGGGCACGCTCGCCGCGTTCGGGTGGTCGCTGTACGCCCTGTTCCTCGGCGCCGCGGGCATGCCGGGGATGCGGCACGAGTTCTCGCTCACCCTGCAAGCCGGTGATGGCAGCGGCAACATCTACCTCGAGGTGGGTGCGGGCGTGACCGTCTTCATCCTGGCCGGACGGTACTTCGAGAAGCGCTCCAAGCGGCGTGCGGGCGCGGCGCTGCGCGCACTGCTCGAGCTCGGCGCGAAGGATGTGGCGGTGCTGCGGCCTTCGGCGGGCTCCGGGACCGGGGCGGGCTCCGGGACAGAAGAGGTCCGGATCCCGATCGCGCAGCTCGCAGCCGGTGACGAGTTCGTCGTGCGTCCGGGTGAGAAGATCGCCACGGACGGTGTCGTCGTCTCCGGATCCTCCGCGGTGGACGCGTCGATGCTCACCGGTGAATCCGTGCCGGTCGAGGTCGGCGCGGGCGACGCGGTGGCCGGAGCGACCGTCAACGCCGGCGGGCGCCTGGTGATCCGCGCGACGAGGATCGGATCCGACACGCAGCTCGCGCAGATGGCCCGACTCGTCGAAGACGCCCAGACCGGCAAGGCCGAGGTGCAGCGCCTCGCGGATCGGATCAGCGGCGTGTTCGTGCCGATCGTGATCGCGATCGCCGTGGTGACGCTCGGCGCCTGGCTCGGAGCCGGCTTCCCCGCCACGGCGGCGTTCACCGCCGCGGTCGCCGTGCTCGTGATCGCCTGCCCGTGCGCCTTGGGCCTCGCCACGCCGACCGCGCTGCTCGTGGGTACAGGGCGGGGCGCCCAGATGGGGATCCTGATCAAGGGTCCGGAAGTGCTGGAATCCACCCGCCGCGTGGACACGATCGTGCTCGACAAGACCGGCACCGTGACGAGCGGGCGCATGGAGGTCACGGGCGTCATCGCGGAGGAGGGAACGGATCCGGCCGAGCTGCTGCGTCTCGCTGGTGCGCTGGAGAACGCGTCGGAGCACCCCATCGCGCAGGCCGTCGCCCGTGCTGCGACGGCGGCTTCGGCCACTCGGGCACTCGACGGGACGACCGCGGATCCGCTTCCCGAGGTCGACTCCTTCCAGAATCTCGAGGGCCGCGGTGTGCAGGGCATCGTCGACGGGCACGCCGTGCTCGTCGGCCGGGAGGCGCTGCTCGCGGACTGGGCGCAGCACCTGAGCCCCCGGGTCGCGGCCGCGAAGGCCGAGGCCGAAGCGGGAGGCAAGACCGTCATCGCGGTCGGGTGGGACGGATTCGCCCGCGGCATCGTCGTGATCGCCGACACCGTGAAGCCCACGAGCGCCGACGCGGTCGCCCAGCTCAAGCGCCTCGGCCTCACGCCGATCCTGCTCACCGGCGACAACGAGGCGGTCGCTCGGCGGATCGCCGCGGAGGTCGGCATCGACGAGGTGATCGCCGAGGTGCTGCCCGAGGGCAAGGTCGACGTGGTGACCCGGCTGCGGGCCGAGGGGCGCGTGGTGGCGATGGTCGGGGACGGGGTGAACGATGCTCCTGCGCTCGCCACGGCCGACCTCGGCATGGCGATGGGCACGGGAACCGACGTCGCGATCGAGGCGAGCGACATCACGCTCGTGCGGGGCGACCTGCGGGCCGCGGCCGACGCGATCCGGCTCTCCCGGCGCACGCTGGGCACGATCAAGACGAACCTGTTCTGGGCCTTCGCCTACAACGTCGCCGCGATCCCGATCGCTGCGCTGGGCCTGCTGAACCCGATGCTCGCGGGAGCCGCCATGGCATTCTCCAGCGTGTTCGTGGTCGGCAACAGCCTGAGGCTGCGCCGATTCCGCTGAGCGCCCTCCTCTCATCGAGTCGTCCCCCTGAGCACGACCTATAGACCGTGCTCAGGGGGACGACTCGTAAATGGGGGGCGCCGGGCGACCGGTCAGGCGCCGTGCCAGAAGATCGCGATCCCGGCGTTCAGCACGGCGAGGGCGCCGATCGTCCAGAAGGCCGTGGCGGTCGGCCGGCCGGCGCGCTCCCGCGTGATGACGACGCCGAAGGCGCCGCCGATGGCGAGGGCGACCACCAGCTTCACCCCGAGCTTGAGGTAGTCGAGGTGCACGCCGGCGGGGAAGGGGATCGCGAGCAGCAGTCCGGACGCGATCATCACCCCCAGCCCCGTGCGGAACAGNGTCGTGGTGACGTAGCGTCGTCGCACCGCCTGTGCGGCCCAGCCGCCGAGCAGCAGAGCGAAGCCGACGAGGTGCACGAGCACGAGGAACTCGCGCAGCAGGGTCAACAGGTCCAAGAGGTCTCCGTTCGGATCGGTCAGAGCGCGGCGGTCTTGCCGCCGTCGACGGGCAGGACCACGCCGGTCACGAAGGATGCGGCGGGTGAGGCCAGCCAGGCGATCGCCTCGGCGACCTCCTCGGGGCGCCCCATCCGCTGCATCGGGATGAACCGGCCGATGCGTTCGCGCACCTCCGCGGGCTGGTCGAGCACCGAGCCCGACGCGATCGGCCCCGGCGCGACGGCGTTCACGCGCACGCCCCGGGCGGCCTCGTCGAGCGCCGTGGTGCGGGTGAGGCCGACGACGCCGTGCTTGGCGGCGGCATAGGCCGACATGCCGGGGGCACCGCCGATGCCTGCGGTGGAAGCGACGTTCACGACGGCCCCACCGTCGCGGATCGCAGCGAGCTCCGCGCGCAGGCACCGGGACAGGCCCAGCAGGTCGACCGCGAGCACCTGGGCGAACTCCACGTCGTCGATCTCGGTGAGCGGACGAGGCAGGTGCGCGATGCCGAGGTTGTTCACTGCGACGTCGATCCCCTCCGGGGCGTGCACGGCCAGGAACTCCGCTAGCGCGCCCGCCTCGGCGGCGTCGAACGCGACCGCTTCCGCGTCGTGACCGTCGCCGCGCAGCGCGTCCGCGAGTGCGGCCAGTGGATGCGGTCGGCGCGATACCAGGAGAATCCGATGCCCTTCCGCAGCGAGCCGGCGTGCGACGGCCTCGCCGATGGCGCCGTTCGCGCCGACGACGAGCGCGGTGCTCATGATGCGTCCTCCGCGGCCGCGGTGCGCGGACCTCGCCGCGGCCTGTCCCGGGGCAGCAGGAACGTTGCTGCGATCAGCCAGGCTCCGCCCCCGAAGCGCACGATCGGCAGCAGCGCCTGCAGCGGGTCGATCACGAGCGAGAGGAACGACAGCTCGCCCACGGCCGCGAGCACGAGCCCGGCCAGCGCGAGCCAGCGCGGGATCAGCCGCAGGATGAACGCCGGCACGGCGATGCCGGCGATCAGCAGTCCCATGCCCACGGCGTAGCCGACACCGCCGAGCCCGAAGGCGAGTCGCCCGAGGGTCGCGGCGCTGCCGGGATCGGCGGCATCGGGACCGGAGGCGAGCGCCCAGGTCACGAGGGCCGAGACGAGCAGCAGCAGTGAGGCGCCGATCCCGCCGTACAGGCCGATGACCGGGC
>JGI24740J21852_10001698_pt1 | contig 10102 bp, 9 predicted proteins | sample KBSCornC6_FD_21852 | JGI IMG/M metagenome (IMG submission 21852) | reverse complement strand
CCAAGGGCTCGTCTGACGGCGGGCGCCGGCTCGGGGGTCGGCGCTTCCCGCTGCCGCTCAGCCGGCCGTGCCGACCCGGACCACGGTCGACTGCCATCCGGTTGATCCGTTCGGAGCGATCGGGGTGCGCTGCTGTTCCTGCATCCGGCCGTGCCGATCGGTGGCGCGGACGACCAGCGAGTGGCTGCCGCTCGTCGCGTTCCAGTCGAGGAACCACTGCACCCAAGTGTCGTCGCTGACCGGAGCCGACAGCGTCGCAGTCTGCCAGGCCCCTCCGTCGATCTGCACCTCGACCCGCTGGATCCCGACGGTCTGCGCCCAGGCGACCCCGGCGATCCGGGCGGCCCCCGGCGGGATCTCCTTGTCGATGCGCGGGGTGTCGATGCGGCTCGACAGCTTGATCGGCGCCTGCGCGCTGTACCCGCGGGGCGTCCAGTAGGCCTGGTCCTTCTCGAATGTCGTGACCGTCATCCGGGTGAGCCACTTCGTCGCCGAGACGTACCCGTAGAGCCCGGGGACGACCATCCGCACCGGGAAACCGTGCTCGGGCGGCAGGGGCTCGCCGTTCATCGCGACCGCGAGGATCGCGTCGCGGTGCGGATCCGTGAGCGCGTCGAGCGGTGTGCTCGCGGTGAACCCGTCGATGCTGCGCGAGAGGACCATGTCGGCCCCCTTCGCGGGGAGCGCGCGGGAGAGGATCTCGCGCACCGGCACGCCGAGCCAGCGTGCCGTGCCGACGAGATCGCCGCCGACCTGGTTGGAGACGCAGGTCAGGGTCACCGCGTACTCCCGCAGGCCCATCCGCAGCAGTTCGTCGAAGCTCAGCTCCACCTTCTCGCCGACCATTCCATCGACCGTCAGGCGCCAATCTGCGGGTGCCAACGAAGGCACCGTCAGCGCGGTGTCGACACGGTAGAAGTCGGCGTTCGGGGTGAACAGCGGCGAGAGGCCCGGGATGTCGAGCTCGGCTCCCTCGGGGACCGTGACCCGCGACAGCGGCTCCGGCAGTCGCAGCGCCTTGCGCACCGCTGCGATCGAGGTGGTCGCCGCGGTTCCGAGGCGGGCACCGGTTCCCGCCACGATCGCGGCGACCGCTCCCACCGCGGTCAGCAGGAGGAAGCGCCGCCGATCCGGGCCGCCACCCGCGCCATCCGCGGCCCGGAGGGCGCGCCATCGGCGCAGCGCTGCGATCGACATCCGCAGGAACACGCAGCCCGCGATCGCGCCGATGAGCGACGGCAAGGCGGACAACGGCGTCGCCCCCGTGCGGGTCAGCGCGGCCAATGTCCCGGCGGCGCCGGCGACGGCGAACACCGCGACGCCGATCCAGCGGCGTCGACCTTCCAGGAGGCCGGCGGCCGCGGCGGCGACGAGCACGCCGACGCCGAGGGTCAGCAGGAGGAAGAGCTTGTCGTTGGCGCCGAAGAGCTCGATCGCCAGCTCCTTCGCCCACTGCGGCACGATGTCGATGACGAACGAGCCCGCCGCGAGCAGCGGACTCGCGTCGCGCGCCACGAGGAAGGCCGTGATCTCGGCGGCGGCGACGAACACCATGCCGCTGACGACCCCCGCGACAGCGGCCCAGATCCGTGCGCCTGCTTTCCCTGTGCTCTCACCCATATCCGTGGTTCCACCCATATCCGTGGTTCGTCGCGGTCGGCCGATCGGATGGCGATCGGGCCGGATCCAATCCGGCGCGGGTGCGGCTCCGAACGCATCGTGTCGGCCGATGAACGGTCGCGATGCACCAGTCAAAGGAGAAAGATCATGCGATCCACTGTTCGCCTGCACGCCAGGGCGTCGCTCGCCGCCGCCAGCCTGCTCGCCGCCGCGGCCCTGGCCCTCACGGGCTGTTCGTCGATGTCGGGCTCATCTTCCGGCTCGTCCTCCGAGCCATCGACCAGCGCGCCGGCCGCGTCTCCGTCTCAGACGATGGATCCGGCGGCCGATCTGGTCGGACCGGGATGCGCCGCCTATGCGCAGCAGGTCCCGTCCGGCTCCGGCTCCGTCGCCGGGATGGCGCAGGACCCGGTCGCGACGGCCGCCAGCAACAACCCGCTGCTGACCACGCTGGTCGCGGCGGTCTCGGGCAAGCTCAACCCGAAAGTGAACCTGGTCGACACCCTGAACGGGAGCGAGTTCACCGTCTTCGCACCCGTCGACGACGCCTTCAAGAAGATCGATCCCGCGACGATCGACACGCTGAAGACGGATGCGGGCGCGGACACCCTCAGCAAGATCCTGACGTACCACGTGGTCGCCGGTCAGATCTCGCCGAAGGACATCGTCGGCAGGCACAAGACCGTCGAGGGCGGCGACGTGACCGTGACAGGTTCGGGCGACAACCTCAAGGTCAACGACGCGAACGTGATCTGCGGCGGCGTCCACACCGCGAACGCGACCGTGTACCTCGTGGACTCCGTCCTGATGCCGCCGGCCCAGTAAGAACCGACGCATCCGCAGGGACGACCGGACCGGACCGCATGCTCGAAGGCACCGCCCGAGCATGCGGTCCCGTGGTCGGCAGCACGGCGCGGTGGTCCCTTGGGTCGCGCATTGCCGAACCGGGCGAGGAGGTGAGGCATGCTGGAGCCTATGGTGATCGACGATCGGGAGCACGCCGAGCAGGACGGCGGCGATGATCTCGCGTCCGCGCTGCTGGTGCGGGTCGCGGAAGGCGATCAGTCGGCGTTCGCCGAGCTCTACGAGATGCTGTCCTCGCGCGTCTTCGGTCTCATCCTTCGCGTGCTGGTGAATCGCTCGCAGAGCGAGGAAGTGCTGCAAGAGGTCTTCCTGGAGATCTGGCAGACCGCGGCCCGCTTCGCCTCCGACCGGGGCCGGGGGAGGACCTGGATCCTGACGATCGCGCACCGTCGGGCGGTGGATCGCGTGCGTGCCTCGCAGTCCAGCGCCGACCGTGACGTGCGGATCGGCGCACGCGACCTCGACGTCGCCCATGACAGCGTCGCCGAACAGGCGGAACTTTCGATCGAAGCCGACCGGGTCGTCGACGCCCTTTCTGCCTTGCCTGACGCGCAACGCGAGGCGCTCGTGCTCGCGTACTACGGCGGTTACTCGCAGAGCGAGATCGCCACACTCACGGGATCACCGCTGGGAACGGTGAAGACCCGGATGAGAGATGGACTCACGCGTCTGCGGACGCACTGGGGGGTGAACGCATGAACGAGTCGGAGTTCGCCGAACTGGCCGCGGGCCACAGCCTCGGGTCGCTGTCTGCGGAGGATGAGCGACGCTACCGGGACGCGCTCGCCGCGCACCCCGAGTGGTCGTCGATCGTCTCCGACGACGCGGACACTGCAGCCCTCCTTGCCGACGGGGTGCCGCCGGTCGCGCCCCCTCCGGCGCTGCGCGACGCGCTTCTCGCCCGCATCGCGGTGACGCCCCAGAACCTCGGCCACGACGCAGCGCCCGCGGACGAGCCGCCGGCCGTTTCCGACCAGGGCGATCCGGCCCCGGCTCCGGAGGCCGCCGCAGCGGAGCCCGCGCGTCGTCCGCGCAGGCTGCTGTTCGCACTGGCCGCGTGCCTCGTGCTGATCGTCGGTCTCGGCGTGGCCGCCTCCGTCGTGATCCCGCAACTGCTGCGCCCCGCGGCGGTCGTCGCGCTGGACAAGATCGAGAATGCGCCCGACGCGGCGCAGAAGACCGTATCGCTGCCCTCCGGCGGCCACGCGACGGCGCACTGGTCGGCGTCGATCGGCTCGGCGGTGCTCGTGTCCGACGGGCTGCAGCCGCTGGACGCGAAGCAGACGTACGAGCTGTGGTTCGTCCGGGGCGATGGACCCGTCTCAGCCGGCGTCTTCGCCGCGGAGCAGGGAACGACGACCGCGCAACTGAGCGGGAACATGCACGCCGGCGACGCGATCGCCGTGACGGTGGAGCCGGCGGGGGGATCCCCCACGGGAAAGCCCACAAGCCAGCCGATCATCGTCATCCCGACGTCCTGAGACGGCCTCGGCGACGCGCAACGCGCGGTCGGCCTCCCAGGATCGATGACGACGCTCGGGTTCAGGAGGCCGGGGCCGTCCAGACTGCGGTGTAGCGCCAGAGGAGCCCTCGGCGCATCCGGGCGCCCGGAAGCACAGTGCGTGCCGCGTCGCGGATCTCCTCGAACGTCTCGCGCTGCTCGGCCGTCGGCGCAGTCATGCCCTCGGAGCGTCGCGTTGCACGACGTGGATGACGGATCGCCCCGATCAGCGGATTGAGCAGCATCGAGACCACCGTCCAGGGCAAGTCCGCCTCAGCCTCTTTGGCAAGACCGACGATGAGGATGCGTCCGCCCGGTGACAGCAGCCCACGCGCCTTCTCCAGCGCGGGGACGAGATCAAGGTGATGCAGCACCGCGACGAAGGTGATCAGGTCGTAGCGCGCACCTGTGATCTCCAGATCCTCGAAAGCGAGGTTCTGCACCGCGATCGATCGCGCGTCACCGAGGTGTGCGTGGGCGCGGGTCGCCGTCGCCGGGTCGGGCTCGATGCCCGAGACGTCGTCCAGAACACCGGACAGGCGCCGCAGCAGGCCACCCGTGCCGCATCCGACGTCCAGCGCGCGCGTACCACCGTGGCGCCGCACCTGTCTTGCGTGCCAAAGAACCCAGGGGGCGTACGCGTCATTGTGCGACCAGGGGTGCTCCGCGTTGAAGCGCGCGAGCCTCGCGAGCCAGCGCTCTTGCATCGTCACCACCCGTGCAGTGTAAGCGGTCGTTCCGCCGCTGTCCCGAGGATCCGTCACCGGATATTGAGCCCGCGTTCAGAAACATGACAGGGTCGGCTCCGTAGCGTGGAGGAACGGGGCGGATGCCCCGAGGCGAGCTCGCAGCTCGTGTCCTGCCACGAAGGAGCTGTCCGGAATGACGAACACCACGAAGCCCGCCGCCTCTCTCGGACTCCTGGTCCTGCGCCTCGTGATCGGCGGCGTCTTCGCCGCGCACGGCGCCCAGAAGGTCTTCGAGTTCACCCTGCCCGGCACGGTGCAGGCCTTCGCGGGCATGGGCGCCCCGCTGCCCGAGATCGCCGGCCCCGTGATCGCATTCCTCGAGTTCATCGGCGGGATCCTGCTCATCGCCGGTCTCTTCACACGCCCCGTCGGCGTGCTGCTGGCCGCCGACATGGTCGGAGCCATCGTGCTCGTGCACCTCGGAAACGGCATCTGGGTCGGCGACGGCGGCTGGGAGTTCGCAGCCGTGCTCGGCGCGGGGGCCCTCGCGCTCGCCTTCACCGGCGCGGGCCGCTACGGCCTGGACCGCGCCGTTCTGCGCGGACCGGTGCGCGCACTGGCCTGAACCGCTGTGGCCTGAACCGCAAGCGGCGCCGAAGATGGAAAACGTCGCTCCCAGGGCCGTGGGAGCGACGTTTTCCATCTTTCGGATCCCGCGCCGCGGGCTGCGAGATGGATTTCGCTGCCCGACGCGGCTCGGAGCGACGTTTTCCATCTTTGGGGATCTGCCGGCGACGCCGGCGCCGGCTCCGGCGTTTCAGCGCGGGGTCAGGGCACCCGCACGAGCGCCACGTCGTCCATCTGCATCCAGATGTCGCCGCTGTTCGTCCAGACGCCGCCGTAGAGCTGCACCTGATCGCGGTCTCCGGAGTCGAACGTGACGGTGAAGCGCGTCCATGCGCCCACCGAGGTGAAGTGCGCCTCGGAGATCACCGTGCCGTCGAGCGAGCGGGCGCCGAAGTAGCCGGCGTCGCTGTTCACCGATGTACGGACGAAGCCCGTCAGGCGGTAGGTCGTGTGCGGCTGCACCGCCACGTCCTGCCAGACGTCGCGCCAGCCCTGGTTGTACCGCACGAACACGCGGTGGTCGCCCGTGAAACCCGCGGCAGGCGCGTTGTCGATCCCCGAGTTGGGCTTGGCGCCCCAGGTGCCGTTGGTGCCGTCGCCCAGAGCGGTCGCGCGCTCGAAGCTCGGATCCGCGACGAGATTCGGATCGATGATCGTGCCGTTGCGATCGATGCGCAGGTGCATCAGATACACGTTGTACGGATTCCACTGCGACATCGTGAAGTAGATCTCGCCGTTCTTGTTCCACGGATGGAAGTAGCCGCCGTACAGCGCGGGGTAATCGGTCGAGCTGGCCACCGTCTGCGCCGGCGTCCACGGACCCTCGGGGCTGGTCGCGGTGCGCAGGATGATGTCCTCGCCCGAGAGCGTCATCATCAGGAACCGCTTGCTGTAGTCGTCCCACTGCACCGACATCTCGCTCATCGGCGCGTCCATGACCGGCTTCGCCGCGGCTTCGTCCTTGCTCCACGACGATCCGTCCCAGTACCGGTACGAGGCCTTGTCGAGCAGCTTCTGCGCGGGAACCTTCGCCACCGATGCCGGGCCGTTGCGGCCGTTCTGCGTGCCGAAGACGTAGATCGTGCCGCCCTTCTGCACATAGGCCTGCATCTGGAACGGGTCGTGGCCGTCGGGGTTGTCCCAGCGGGTGTCGGAGACGGTCCAGGTCTCGCCGTCGTCGTCGGAGTAGGCGATGCCCGCGTGGTTCGTGTCCCACACCCCGGGAGGACCCCACTGCCGCACCGACATGAAGCCGAGGTACTGCCGCCCGCCGACCGAGATGCCCGCCGTGGGGATGACGGTGATCTCGTCGCCGTTGATCTTCTTCGACGGGATGATCTGCTTCGCGATCCCCTGCGGATCCTGCGCGGCGTGATCGAAGAGCATGCCGTCGGCCAGGTCCGTGTCACTCGAGCGCAGCAGCACGTTGCTGCGCCAGTTCCCGTTCGGCGGCGCACCGCCGCCGGGGCCGGTCCAGGAGTTGCCGAAGGTGTCGCCGAACGCGGTGAGCACGTGGCCGGATCCGTCGTCCCACCCGATGCCGAGATCGGTCGCCTTCACGTCCCAGCGCCCCCAGGTGTTGTTGGGAGCATCCGGTCCGGTGAGCTTCTCGACGACGGTGGCCGGGGTCGTCGCAGTGGTGGCCACGGCCGGCGGAGGCGCGGTCGCGGCCGCGAAGGCGACGACGGCGAGGGAGGTGATCGCGGCGCCCGCCGCGATCCTGGTCAGGGGCTTCATCGCCCTCTCCTTTCTTCGCGTCGCCGGCACTCGCCGCGCGACGGGTTCAGCTGCGCGGTGCGCGCGGGGGAGTGGATCCGAGGTCGGGCACCGGGGCCGTTCCTAGGTGCACCTCCATGTCGTCAGCGCTCGGCGCCTTCGGGCGGCGGGCTGTCGGGCGATCCAGGTAGAACATCGCGGTGGAGGCGATGTCGTCGCGGAGGGGGAGGTAGCGCCATCCGCTGCGCCATCCGAGCGCCTGGATGTCGACCTTCGGCAGGCCGGTGGAGAAGTGGATCGGATCCGCGAGGTGCCAGCGGTACATGCCGAAGCGCTGCTGCGAGACGTAGAGCCCGTCGGGGCGGATCACCTGGGGCATGCCCAGGTAGGGCGTCGAGAACGCCGTGTACCCCTGGCTGGGGATGTCGAAGTTCCAGGCGCCGCCGAAGTAGTCCTCGGTGCCGGTGCCGCAGATCGTGGGGTGGTCGGTGTCGTCGTCGAGGTAGAACTTGATCTCGCCCTCGCCCCACCAGCCGTTGGAGTTCACACCCCACGCGATGTACGTCCCGACGTACTGTCCTTGCCCCTCGATGCCCTCCAGGATCGTGTGCGGGACGAGCTCCTCGAGCGGGTTCGAGCGGCGCCACTGCGCATGGAAGTAGCCGTCGGCGGAGTAGTCGCCGCCGGTCTCGTAGGTCACCTGGTAGTAGACGCGCACATCGACCGCCGAGGTGTTCTCGATCGTGAGGCGGGCGCCGTCGCGGAACGGCATCGGCCAGTACGAGTTGAAGCCGCCATGCGGGTTCGCGGCGATCACCTGCGAGTTCACCTGCGCGAAAACGCCCCAGCCGTTGCAGAAGAAGTCGCCGTAGGGCACCTCGACGGCGGGCTCGGCCGCGCCGTCCCAGTACGCGCGCAGGATGAGAGTGCGCCAGTTGTCGGTGTGCGTGGTGATCCAGATGTGGGTGATCCTGCCCGCGCCCTCGATCACGGCGAGATCGAACGTCTCGCCCGCTGCGATGTCGACGCTCGGCGAGATCTTCCAGCCGGGCCCCAGGTCGCGGGCGCAGTCGGCCCCCGTCCCCTCGGTCGCCCTGGCGCCGCCGCCGACGGAGCCGTCGAAGTTCTCCGGGGAGATGGACCGGGTCTGCACGGTGCGCAAGGCGGACAGGGACGACAGGTCGGAAAAGGTCATGGCGGGGCACATCCTCGTGTCGAGTGGGTGAAGACGCGTGCAGGGCGTGGCAGCGCGTGCGGCCACCCTACCGATTCCATCCCACTGTTGCAATCGATTTCATCACGGTAGTGTGTCCTGACGGACAACAGAAGGCAGGGCGGGATGGCGACCATCTACGACGTGGCGCGTCTCGCGGGCGTGTCTCCGGCGACGGTTTCCCGCGTGTTCAACGGCGTCGGCGTCTCCGAGGAGAAGGTCACGGCCGTGCGCCAGGCCGCCGCGCAGCTGAAGTTCTTCCCGAACCGCACCGCGCGCACCCTTCGGCGGCAGAGCTCCGAGGTGATCGCGCTCGTGATCCCCGACATCGAGAACCCCTACTTCACCGAGATGGCGCGCGGAGTCGAGGACGTCGCCTCTGAAGCAGGCTTCTCCGTGGTGCTGTGCAACTCCGACGCGCAGGTCGAGAAGGAGCAGACGTATCTGCGGATCGCGATCGCCGAGCACATGTCCGGGGTGATCCTCGCCGCGGCATCGGATCACACCAGCCTCGAGGAGATCATGGCGGCGGGGCGGCCTGTGGTCGCCGTCGACCGCAGCACCGGGTACGACATCGACGGCGTGGTCATGGCGAACCGCGACGCGGGCCGCAGCGCGACCGAGCAGCTGATCGACGCCGGATACACCCGCATCGCGCACATCGCCGGGCCCGAGCACATCGAGACAGCGGTCGAACGCGTGGACGGCTGGCGGATGGCTCTTGCCTCCCACGGTCTTCCTGTCATCCCCGACCTGCTGCGGTTCTCGTCGTTCCGGGTGGACGGGGGCCGCGAGGCCATGGAGCAGCTGCTGGCGCTCCCCGAGCCGCCTGACGCCGTGGTCGCGGGCAACAACCTCATCGGCGTCGGTGCCATCCAGGTGCTCACCGAACACGGCCTCACTCCGCCCGCGATGGGCGTCGCGGTCGTGGGCTCGCTGCCGTTCACGACGCTGTCGCCGAGCGTGGTCACCGTGGTGCGTCTTCCTGCGCGCCACATGGGCGTGACGGCCGCACGGATGTTGCTGGACCGGATCGGCGGCGACGACCAGCCCGCGCGCACGATCGTGCTCCGCAACGAGATCCAGGCCGCGACCGTCTCGCGCTGAGCTGGTCCGAGCAGAGCAGAGCAGAGCCGAGCGCGGGGACGAACCATCCGGCGGGGATTCGTTTGGCCACTGAGCATGTGGATCGGTTTCACGAAATCAGCGCGAAGACCACGCAAATGCCGATGCTCGCGAAGTGTTTGCAGGCCGATTGCACTTGAAATCGATTTCGCGTAATGTGATCGCCGTCCGGTCAGGGCGAGCGATCGAGGAGGATGCGCGTGCGGTGCACCATCGGTGTCGACATCGGCACCTCCAGCAGCAAGGGCGTCCTCGTCGACGCCGGCGGCGCGATTCTCGCCCAGGCCACGCGGACGCATGACGTCAGCCGCCCGCGCACCGGCTGGGTCGAGATGGACGGCGGGACCTGGTGGGACGAGTTCGTCTCCCTCGCCCGCGAGCTGCTCGCGGCCGTGCCGGACGCCGAGGTCGCGGCGGTCGGCGTGAGCGGCATGGGACCGTGCATCCTCTTGGCCGACGACGCGGGCGAACCGGTGCGCCCCGCGATCCTCTACGGCGTCGACACCCGGGCCGGCGAGCAGATCGACCGGATGACCGCAGACCTGGGTGTCGCCGAGATCACGCGGGTGGGGGGATCCGAACTCACCTCTCAGGCCGGCGGCCCGAAGATCCTCTGGATCCGTGACGAGGATCCGGTGGCGTGGAGCCGCGCCCGTCGGCTCTTCATGCCCGCCTCATGGCTCGCGCACCGCCTCACCGGCGCCTACGTGCTGGACCACCAGTCCGCGAGCCAGGTCTCTCCGCTCT
>JGI24740J21852_10001697_pt1 | contig 10102 bp, 7 predicted proteins | sample KBSCornC6_FD_21852 | JGI IMG/M metagenome (IMG submission 21852) | reverse complement strand
CCCGGCTCGGCGGGCTCAGCGGCTTCCTCACCCGGCGCCCGCGGGTCGCGCTCCTCTCCTGGGTCGTTGCCGTCGTCGCCCTGGCGATCGTCGGCAGCGACCTCGCCAGCCAGCTGCACGCGCACCCGCTCTACATCAGCGGGACCGAAGCGACCAAGGCGCACGAAATAACGCTGGACCAGTTCGGCAGCGACGAAAGCATGGTCGTCGCCCTGCGCGGCCCCCGCGCCGCGGTCGCCCGCCAGGGCCGCGAGCTGGCGGCGCGGATCGACTCGATGCCGAAGACGCTGGTCGTCTCGCCCTGGTCCTCGGGCACGGCGATCGGCGGGCTGCGGCCGAAGCCCGGGGTCGCCGGGATCGTCGTCAGGGTCGGCCACCGCAGCGACGCGGTGCTGTCGGAAATGCTGGAACGGGTCGAAGAACGGGTCGAGGCGACCGTGCGACCGCCGGTGCAGGCGAGCATCGCCGGCCTGCCGAAGATCTTCAGCGCCTACGCGAACGCCAACTCGCACGCTTCCCAGACGGGCGAGCTGATCGCGATCCCGGTCCTGCTGCTGGTGCTGCTGTTCGTCTTCCGCTCCGTCGTCGCGGCGCTGATCCCGGTCGTCGTCGGCGGCTCTGTCGTCGCCGCGACCGAGGGGGTGATGCGGCTGCTCCTCGGCACGGTGGAAATCGACGCCTTCGCGCTCGGCGCGGCCGGGATGATGGGCCTCGCGCTAGGCGTCGACTACTCGCTGCTGATCGTCTCCCGCTTCCGCGAGGAGCGCAAGAAGGCCGACCTACCGGAGGCGGTCCGGGTCACGGTCGAGAAGGGCGCGCGCTCGATCGTCCCCGCCGCCGGCGGGCTGATCCTGGCGATGCTGATCGCCTCGCAGGTGCTGCCCGGCACCGTGGTCAGCTCGAGCGCGTTGACGATCGTGATCGCGACCCTCTTCAGCAGCTTCTCCGCGCTCTTTGCGGTGCCGGCGGCGATCATGCTGCTGGGCAGGAATCTCGACCGCTTCTCGCTGCCGCAACGCCGCTCCCCCCGCCGCAGCGTGATCTGGGTCTCGAGCCGCATTTCCCGGCGGCCGGTGGCGGTGACGGCGATCGTCCTCGGCCTGCTGGTGCTGGCGGCGATCTCGACCACCTTGAACACCGGGGTGGCGACGCCGGGGCTGCTGCCGAAGGGGGAAGAGGGGCGGATAGAAGAGGAACAGGTCGAGAAGTCCCTCGGCCCCGGCTGGGTCGCCCCGATCGAAGTCGTCGTCAACGGCCGCGGCGCGCCGATGACCGCGCCCGGGCAACTGCACTCGCTGGTCTCCCTCCAGGACAAGGTCCAGCACGAGCCCGGGGTCGAAACCGTCGGCGGCTTCAACGCACTCCAGCGCAACCTCAAACCGCTGTTCGGCTTCGAAGAACAGCTGACCAGGCAGCAGCGGGGGGTGACGAAGCTGAAAGGCAGCTTGGTCCGCACCAACGACGGCGCGACCCGGGCCAGCGACGGCATCCGCAGCGCGGCGGCGGGGGCGGGGGAAGTGGTGCAGGGGATGGAAGCGGCCGAAGACGGCGTCGGCCTGCTGACCAAAGGGCTGGTGCGGAGCGATACCGGCTCGGCCCGGCTGTCGCGGGCGCTCGGCCGCGCCAGCGACGGCGGCAGCAAGCTCGCCCGGACCTCGGCCAAGGCCGGCCACGGCGCCGGACGCCTGACCGAAGCGCTCGAAAAGGGCGAAGAAAAGATCGGCGAAACCGAAGGCAACGTCGAGTCGATGGAAAAGGCGATGCAGACCGGCAACACCGAACTGACCGAAGCCAAGACGCCGCTCGCCAGTGCCGAAGAACACCTAGCCGCAACTGCCCAGGCGCTGCAGCAGATGACGGTCGGGGCCGAAGATCCCCAGTACGCGGCGGCGCAGCAGGCGCTGGCGGAAGCGCGGTCGAGCCTCAGCGGCCTCGCCCCCGGGGCCGAACCCAACCCCGAAGAAGAGCACGGGGTCGGCGGCAACATCGTCCGCGCCCAGCGGCAGGTCGAACTCGGCCTCTACCTGGCGGAAAAAATCGGCTCGAACAACGACAAGGCGGCGGAAGGGACCGAAAAGCTGGCGAAGGAAGCGCACCGGCTCGAAGCGGGGATCGAAAAGCTCGAAGCCGGCGCGACCAAGATGGCGAAAGGGGTCACGACGATCTCCTCGGAAGGAGAGGAACTGTCGCCGGCGCTGGCGCGTTTGAAAGACGGGACCGAAGCCCTGGCCCGACACCTCGGCCTCCTCGCCGGCGGCGCCGGAGAACTCAGCGACGGCCTGGTCGGCGGCGCCGGCCAGGCCGATCGCCTGGCGACGGCGCTGCGGAGGATGCACACCCGGCTCGCCGCCAGCACCGCCAACAATGGCCTGCACCGGCTCCGCACCCGCTCCCCGGGCCTCTTCCACTCGGGCTACTTCTACCTCGCCAGCCTCGACGGCAGCCACCCCGGGCGGCGGGCGCTGGCCAACTTCATGATCGACGTCGAACGCGGCGGCCACACCGCGCGGATGATGGTGATCCCGCGCTACCCGGTGACCACCTCGCAGGGGAGGGAAACGCTGGCGCGGGTGCGCGAAGACGCGCGGGGCTTCGCCCACTCGACCGGCAACGTCGCGGTCGTCGGCGGTCTATCCGCCAGTCAGCTCTCGATCAACAACACCCTGCGGGAACGGACCGAGCTGGCGCGGCTGGCGATGATGCTGGTCACCCTTCTGGTGCTGATCCCGGTGCTGCGCTCGCTGACGGTGCCGGTGCTCGCCGCCTTCCTCAACCTGCTCACCGTCTTCGCCAGCCTCGGCGCCGTCGCCCTGCTGTTCAACGGCTCGTTATTGGGTGGCCCTGGGTACGTCGATGCCGCCGATGTACCGGCCTCGATGATGGTGATCTTCGGCCTGGCGATCGACTACGAGGTGTTCGTCTTCGCGCGGATGCGGGAGGAGTACGTCCGCACCGGCTCGCCGACCCAGGCGGTCGACAACGGCCTGGCGCGAACCGCACCGGTGATCACCGGTGCGGCGGTGATCATGATCACCGTCTTCCTCTGCTTCTCGGTCTCCGAATTCGTCACCTTGCGTAATTTCGGTGTGGCCCAGGCGGTGGCGATCTTCATCGACGCCTTCATCATCCGGCTGATCGTCGTGCCGGCGGTGATGAAGGGGTTGGGACGCTGGAGCTGGTGGATGCCCGGCTGGCTCGACCGGCTGCTGCCGGGGGGCGGAGCGCCGAGCCCCGCCTCAGGACCAGAACGCTAGGTCGCCCGCTTCGGTGACGCCGATGAAGGAGCCGACCGCGACCCGCGAGGCGCCGTCGGAGGAGGGCCCGACCGCGTGTGCGTTGCGGGAGTTGAAGACCATCAACATCCCCGGCTGCGGCGCCACTTCCACCTTGCGCGAGGACTCGAACAGCGCCGGGTCGTAGTCGTTGAAGCGCTGGCGCGCGTGCTGCTCCAGCTCCGGCTTCCAGGGGTAGTCCCAGACGATCAGCTCGCCGCCGGCACCGGGGGAGTCGAAGAAGAGGTTCCAGGCGAACTGGCCGCTGATCCGCTCGATCGCCCAGCCCTCGCCGTCACGCGGCCCCCAGTCGGCGTGGATGGCGACGCCGCCACCACCCCCCTGGCGAAAAACGCCTGCAAAGTACGGCTTACCGTCCTCTTCGGCGAGGCCGGCCCCGCCCGGCCAGGCGCTATCGAAGGCGTCGATCACGGTCTCGACCGGGTCCTCGGCAGAGGCAAGGATCTGGGCCCGGCGCGCGGTCGCCGCCGGCGCCGACTCGAGATAGTCGTCCTTCGATTCGAAGTGCTCGTACTGGGTGATCCCGAGCCGGCCCAGCGGCGGCTCGGTCCCCGCGTAGAAGGACCAGTCCTCGGCCTCCAGCAGCGGCCCGAGGATCGCTTCGCTGCGCCGCTCGTCGACGAACTCGGGGACGACCACGACCCCGACCTCGTTCTCCAGCAGGGCTTGCAGCGACTCCTGCGTAAGTTCGTCGAGCTCCAGCACGTCCCAAGCGCTCATCCCTCTCCCCTTCGTTCGATCAGCTCCACCCGGTAGCCGTCCGGATCCCGCACGAAGCAGAGCCGCGAACTGTCCTCGCCGACGCTGTACGGCGGTCGCTCCGGCTGGATCCCATGTTCGGCCAGCGACGACAGCACCGCGTCGAGGTCGGTCACGGAGACCGCGATGTGACCGTAACCAGTACCGATCTCGTAGGCCTCGTCGCGGCCGATGTTGTACGTCAGCTCGAGCCGCGGCTCCTCGCCGTCGCCGGGTTGGCCCATGTATACGTTTATCGCCTCGTCCCCGATCGGGAACCGCGACATCTCCTGGAACCCGAGCGCCTCGTAGAAGGCGACGGAACGATCGATGTCGAGGATCCGGTAGCAGGTGTGTATTAGGCTCACAATGTCAGAATAGCGACAATGATCTTGCGCATAATGCTCACCTCTCTCGACGACGTCGATCTGGATCCGGCTCAGGGTTCGTTCTCCGCCGAGGAGGTGAAACGGGCCGAGTCGATCGCCTCGCCTGAGCGGCGCCGGCGCTTCCTGGCGCGGCGCTGGATGGCCCGCTCGCTGCTCGCGGCCGAGACAGGGGAAGATCCCGCCGAGCTGGTGCTGGAGCGCCGCTGCGAGCGCTGTGGCGAGCTCCATCCCGCCAGCCCACTGGCGGGCGCCACAGGGCAGGAGGTGTGGTGGTCGGCCTCGAGCTCGGGGGGTACCGCCGCGGTGGCGATCGCCCCATCGCGGATCGGGCTCGACCTCGAGCAAAAGAGAGAACGGCCGGGCTGGGAGCGGATCGCTCATCGCCACTTCAACGACGAGGAGGCGCGCGAGGCAGGCTCGCCCACTCGCTTCCTCGAGCTCTGGACCCTGAAGGAGGCCTACCTCAAGGCACTCGGCCTGGGACTGCCGGGAGGACTGCGCTCACTTGACTGCGCGGCGCTGGCCCCGGCCGAGCACGGGTGGGCCGCGAGCGACGCCCATCTCGGCTGGCGCTTCCGCAATCCCGATCTCGATCCCGACCTCGTCGCCGCGCTTGCGGTCGAAGGGGTGGCGGATAGCATCGAAGTCGGCAGTTGGAAGGCCGAGATCGGGGGTTCGGGATGAAGTCGCGGGCGTACGAGACCCTCGAGCTGGAGGCGCTCGGCTCGGTCCTGCGGGTCACCCTGAACCGCCCCGAGCGCCGCAACGCCCTCTCGGTGGAGCTGATGGCCGAGCTGCTCGACCTCCTCGCCACGGTCGAGCGCGACGCCGAGACCAGCGTCCTGGTCCTGCGCGGCGCCGGCAAGGGCTTCTGCTCCGGCTACGACGTCGGCGGCGACGGGGAGGACGAGGACCGGCCCTCGCCGATCGCCAAGGCCCAGGAGGTTCGCGAGGACAGTCGCGTCTTCGACCGCCTCTGGCGCCTGCCGGTGCCGACGATCGCCCAGGTCCACGGCGCCTGCCTCGCCGCCGGCACCGACCTCGCGCTCAGCTGCGACCTGGTCGTCTGCGCCGAGGACGCCCGCATCGGCTACCCGGCGGTGCGCTCGATGGGCGCGCCGGCGACTCACATGTGGCTCTACCACCTCGGCCCGCAGTGGACCAAGCGGCTGCTGCTCAGCGGCGACTCGCTGACCGGCGCCAAAGCGGTCGAGGTCGGCTTCGCCCTGGAGGCCGTGCCGGCCGCTCAGCTCGACGACCACGTCCTCAAGCTGGCCACCCGCCTCGCCGCGATCCCCCGCGACCTGCTCACCGTCAACAAGCACGTCGTCAACCGCGGCATCGACCTGATGGGCCGGACCCTGCTGCAGGAGACGGCGGTGACCCAGGACGTTCTCGGCCGCCTCGCCCCGGGCGCCGAGGCCTTCTGGGAGACGGCGGCCCGCGACGGCCTCAAGCGCGCCGTCGCCGAACGCGACGCCCCCTTCGCCGACGGCGACCCGATCGAGTGACGCGCCGCTAGACCGCGGCCGGGTCCTGCTTCGGCAGCATCGCCGCCGCCCGCTCGATCGCCTTGACGTCGCGGAAGGCGCCGGTGTCGGCCGAAGTCGCCATCGCCGCGTAGGCGCGAAGGGCGGGGGAGACCTCCCGCTCGCGTGCGACCGGGGCGTAGCCGCCGTTCTCCTCGAGCGCACGCCGCCGGTCGGCCAGCACCTCGTCCTCGACCTCGAGGTGGATCCCACGATTGGGGATGTCGATCGAGATCGTGTCGCCGTTTTCGACCAGGGCGATCGCGCCGCCGCCGGCCGCCTCGGGCGAGACGTGGCCGATCGAGAGACCCGAGGTGCCGCCGGAGAAGCGGCCGTCGGTGATCAGTGCGCACTCCTTGCCGAGCCCGAGGCCCTTGATGTAGGAGGTCGGGTAGAGCATCTCCTGCATGCCGGGGCCGCCGCGCGGTCCCTCGTAGCGGATCACCACCACGTCGCCGGGCTTGACGCCGCCGCTGAGGATCAGGTCGACCGCCTGGTCCTGGGACTCGACCACGACCGCCGGGCCGCTGAAGGTCAGCAGCGACTCGTCGACGCCGGCCGTCTTGACCACGCAGCCGCGCTCGGCGAGGTTGCCGTAGAGGACCGCGAGGCCGCCTTCGGCGGTGTAGGCGTGCTCGACGTCGTGGATGCAGCCCTCGGCGCGGTCGAGGTCGAGGGACTCCCAGCGCTCCGACTGCGAGAAGGCGCTGGCCGAGCGGACGCAGCCGGGGGCGGCGTGGAAGAGCTCGACCGCGACCTCGGAGGGCTTCGGCCCGCCGACGTCCCAGGTCTCGAGCCACTCGTCGAGGCTCGCGGCGTGGACCGCGTGGACGCCGTCGTTGAGCAGGCCGCCACGGTGCAGCTCGCCGAGGATCGAGGGCATCCCGCCGGCCCGGTGCACGTCCTCCATCAGGTAGTCGCCGTTCGGCGCCACCTTGCAGATGCAGGGCACCCGCCGCGAGAGCTCGTCGATGTCGCGCATCGTGAAGTCGACCTCGGCCTCGTGGGCGGCGGCGAGCAGGTGGAGGATGGTGTTGGTCGAGCCGCCCATCGCGATGTCCAGCGTCATCGCGTTCTCGAAGGCGTCGCGGGTGGCGACGGAGCGTGGCAGCACGCTCTCGTCGTCTTCCTCGTAGTAGCGCTTGGCGATCGCGACGACCGCGCTGCCCGCGTCCTCGTAGAGCTGGCGGCGGGCGGTGTGGGTGGCGAGGGTCGAGCCGTTGCCGGGCAGCGCCAGCCCCAGCGCCTCGGTCAGGCAATTCATCGAGTTGGCGGTGAACATGCCGGAGCAGGAGCCGCAGGTCGGGCAGGCGGCCTCCTCGATCAAGTCCATGTCGTCGTCGCTGACCTCGTCGGCGACGGCGTCGGCGATTGCGGTGATCAGGTTGACCCGTTTGCGCACGGTGCCGTCGACCAGGACCGCGGTGCCGCCCTCCATCGGGCCACCGGAGACGAACACGGTGGGGATGTTCAGCCGCAGCGCCGCGTTGAGCATGCCCGGGGTGATCTTGTCGCAGTTGGAGATGCAGACCAGCGCGTCGGCGCAGTGAGCGTTGACCATGTACTCGACGCTGTCGCTGATCAGGTCGCGCGAGGGCAGCGAGTAGAGCATGCCGCCGTGGCCCATCGCGATGCCGTCGTCGACGGCGATCGTGTTGAACTCGCGGGCGATGCCGCCGGCGGCTTGGACCGCCTCGCAGACGACCTGGCCGACCGGGCCCAAATGGGTGTGGCCGGGGACGAACTGGGTGTAGGAGTTGGCGACGGCGACGATCGGCTTGGTGCCGATGTCCTCGCGGGCGACCCCGGCTGCGCGCAGCAGCGAGCGGGCGCCGGCCATGTTGCGGCCGTGGGTGACGGTGCGGGACCTCAAAGCTGGCATGGGTTCCAAGGATAGCCCCCGGTCGGCCCGGGCCCGGGCGTTTTCCCTCTCGGACGCTGGCTCCCGCGGTGTTGCCCAACTATTTTCGCAACGCTCTGAATCTTTTGTTATGGTCAACATTGCGGTACGCAACAACTCGAGCACGCGGGGATGCGGGGGGACGGAAGGGAAGATGCTGGGTCGGAAGAGCCTGATTCGCCTGTGCGGATGGACGCTCGGCTGCGCGATGCTCGGGCTGCTGCTCGCGGCGCCGGCCTCGGCCACCTTCCACCTGATGAAAGTGCGCGAGGTCTACCCGCACGGGGCCGAAAGCTACGTCGAGCTACAGATGCTCGACAACGCCGAGAACCAGGTCGGCGGGCATCACCTCGTGATGTACAACCCGGACGGGACGGTCCTGCAGGACTTCACGATGCCGCACAGCGTCAGTCCCAACAGCCGCACCAACGCGACCATCCTGATCGCCGGCCCCGACTACGCGACCGCCTTCCCGACCGGTCCCGCGCCCGACGAGGCCGACGCCGAGATGAATCTCTCGCCGAGCGGCGGTGCGGTCTGCTGGCTCGAAGGCGAACCGCCGGACTGCGTGGCCTGGGGCGACTTCACCGGCCCGCTGCCGACGCACAGCCCGCCGCTGGTGGTGGGAAGCCCGGCCAGTCCGAGCGGCGTCACCGCCGGCATGGCACTACGGCGCTCGATCGCCGGCGGCGCCTGCGCGACGCGCTTGGAAGCGGCCGACGACACGGACGACAGCGCCACCGACTTCAGCGAGCAGACGCCGGACCCGCGCAACAACGCCAGCGAAATCGTCGAGAAGGACTGCGACTTCGCCGCCGTCCAGTTCTCGGTCAAGCCGCCGAACCCGACCCGCTCGACCGCGGCCGAATTCCTCTTCGAATCGATCCCGGCCGGAGCCGAGTTCGAATGCAACCTCGACCACACCGCCTTTGCGCCGTGCGCCCATCCCGACGACGAACCGCTGGTCCTGCCCGGGCCGTTCGCGGACGGCAGCCACAGCTTCGAAGTCCGCGCGGTGAACACGGTGGGGGCGGGGCCGCCGATGGGCTACGTCTGGATCGTCGATACCGAAGCGCCGACGGTGACGATCCAGTCCAGCCCGGCCAACGGGAGCTCGGGGACGGTCGCCAGCTTCGCCTACAAAGCGAGCCAGCTCGGCTCCACGTACGAATGCAGCCTCGCCGCAGCGGGGCAGCCGGAGGCTTTCTCCCCCTGCTTCGAATCCGGCAAGTCCTACGCAGACCTCGCCGATGGCACCTACACCTTCGAGGTGCGGGCGACCGACAAGGCCGGCAACCAGGGCGCCGCCGCGGCCTACACCTGGCAGGTCAGCAATGCCCTCGCCCCGCCGGTCGTGCCGTCGGGCTCGACGCCCCCGGCCAGCTCGCCGCCGGCGACGACGCCGCCGAAACCCGCGCCGCGCTGCAAGAAGGGCTTCGTGAAGAAGCGGGTCAAGGGCAAGGCGCGCTGCGTCAGGCAGAAGAAAAAGAAGAAGCGGAGATGAGACTGGCCCGCGGCGTCGCCCTCGCTGGCGCGCTGCTGGCGCTGCTGGTGGGCGGAGCCGACTCGGCCGCCGCTCACGCTGTCAGGAAGTCTGGGCCCTACGAGATCGAGATGGGCTGGAGGGGAGAGCCGGCCCTGGCCGGCAGTCCCAACTCGGTCGAAGTCACCGTCTCCCGTGACGGCGCGCCCCTGATCGTGCCGGCCGGGGCCCTGTCGGTGGAAGTCTCATACGACGGCGCCGCGGTCACGCTGCCGCTCGTCCCCACCGATTCCCCCGGCATCCTCGAAGCGTCGTTGACGCCGACCCGCCCGGGCACCTACGCCTTCGCGCTCAACGGCAGGGTACGGGGGCGGCAGGTGGCGGTGCGGGCGAGCTGCGGCGACTCGTCCTTCGACTGCGTCGAAGCTTCGGCCGGGGCCGAGTTCCCGGTCAAGGACCCCTCGGTGGGGCAGCTGGCGCAGCGGTTGAGCAGCGAATCGAACCGGGTGGAGAAGGCGAACCACCAAGCGGATGACGCACGGACGATCGCGCTCTTCGCCGTGGTCCCGGCGGCGATCGGGTTGGTCCTGGGGGCGATCGCGCTGGCCACCTCGATCCGCTCGCGCCGGCGGGGGGAGGGCGAGGCCTGACCTTGCGGCCGGCCGCGGCCCTGCTGCTGGTCCTCGCGGGCATGGCCGTCGCGCCGGCCGGCGCCCTCGCGCACGCGGGGCTGGTCGACGCCGAGCCGGCGATCGGGGCCAGGCTCGGCG
>JGI24740J21852_10001696_pt1 | contig 10104 bp, 8 predicted proteins | sample KBSCornC6_FD_21852 | JGI IMG/M metagenome (IMG submission 21852) | reverse complement strand
GAAAGCCCGCAGGCCAGCCCGATCTGCACGTTGCGGCTTTCATAGGCCTTGATCCAGGCGCTTTCCTTCATCGCGCCCTTGCGGATCATCGGGCCGGCCTGCATCGAGGTGTGCATCTCGTCCCCGGTTCGATCCAGGAACCCCGTATTGATGAACACGATTCGGGTTTTAACGGCTTCGATGCAGGCCGCGAGATTGACCGAAGTGCGCCGCTCCTCATCCATCACACCCACCTTGAGCGTGTTGCGCTTGAGGCCAAGCAAATCCTCGATCGCACCGAACAGGCGGTTGGTGAAGGCGGCTTCCTCCGGCCCATGCATCTTCGGCTTGACGATGTAGACCGAGCCCTTGCGGCTGTTGCGCAACCGGCCAAGCCCGCGCAGGTCGTGCATCGCGATGAGGCTGGTGACGATGCCGTCGAGTATGCCCTCGGGCGCTTCCGATCCATCAGGCAGCTTGATGGCCGGCGTGGTCATCAGATGACCGACGTTGCGAACGAACAGCAGGCTACGGCCCGGCAGCACAAAGCGGGAGCCGTCGAGACCAGTCCACTCGCGATCGCTCTCGAGAGCCCGCGTCATCGTCTTGCCGCCTTTTTCGAAGCGCGCTTCGAGATCGCCCTTCATGAGGCCAAGCCAATTGGAATAGGCGGCGACCTTATCGTCGGCGTCCACCGCCGCGATCGAATCCTCCAGATCGCAGATGGTGGTGAGGGCGGATTCAAGGATCACGTCAGCGATCCCGAGCGGATCTTCGCGGCCGATCGGATCATTGGGGTCAATGACGATTTGGATGTGAAGGCCATTATGGCGGAACAGGAGGCCATTGGTCTTGCGCCCCACCAACGCGGGATGGCTCGTGCCCTTCAGTGCAGCCGCCCAGCCGTGAATGGTTGAATCGAGAAATTCGCGAACCCGGGCAACCACTTGGGCGCCCCGCTCGGCATCATAGCCGCCCGGCTTCGCTTTGCCGGGCAGCGCATCTGTTCCGTAAAATGCGTCGTACAGGCTGCCCCAGCGTGCGTTGGCGGCATTGAGCGCGAAGCGATCGTTGAGAACGGGCACGACCAGCTGCGGGCCGGCCATCGTCGCGACCTCGTCGTCGACATTTTCCGTCGTGATCGCGAAGGGCGCCGGCTCCGGCACCAGATATCCGATTTCACGCAGNAANGCCTGATATTCCCGCTGATCGATCGGCTTACCGCGCCGCTCCTTATGCCAGCCATCGAGCTTGGCNTGGATCTCGTCGCGCGTCGCGAGCAGCGCCCTGTTCTCCGGNGTGAAAGTCGCAAAGACCTGCGCCGCGCCCCGCCAGAAAGCCTCGCTGTTCAAGCCGGTGCCGGGCAGCGCTTTCTGCTCGATGAATTCGGCCAGCGGAGCCGCCACCTGAAGCCCCGCACGATCGATATAAGCTGTCATCAATCCCTTCCTCGGTTCACAGTTGGGCGCACGAGCACGAGCGAACGCTGCTCGTTGCCTGTGGCAAGCCTGGGGAGAGCGGTGGAGGCTCTAGCCGGATCATGCCTTGTTAGCCAACTGAAATCGAAAGCCGCTTGTCGCGGGAAATGGCAATAGACTTGCACTGCTCTCGAAAGCGAATAGTCACGCGATCGTGTCCATTCTCGATCAGCATCGCACGCGGCTCAATGGGCTTGCTGCGCATGACAGGCTGCGCATGTTGATCCCGCGCGCGGGACGGGATTTTTCCTCCAATGATTATCTCGGGCTCGCGCGCGCGCAGGAAATGCGGAACATCGTCAGCGCAGCGCTTGAGCGAGGAGTCGCCATTGGCGCGGGCGGATCAAGGCTGCTGCGCGGTAACGATCCGGAACATGAGATGCTCGAGGCGGAAGCTGCGGACTTCTTCGGCTGCGGGGCAGCGCTTTATTTCGCCAATGGTTTCGCAGCCAATAGCACGATCTTCGCAGCCTTGCCCGATCGCCACGATCTCATCGTTCATGACTCACTGATCCACGCAAGCGTGCATGATGGCATGCGACTCAGCTTCGCAGAAAAAGTCGCCGCAAAGCATAATGATGCCGAGGCTTTTGAGGACGCGATTTCAAGTTGGCGCGAGCGTGGCGGAAAAGGCAGGCCGTGGATCGCTGTCGAGAGCCTCTACAGCATGGACGGCGACTTTGCCCCGCTCGAGGACCTTATCGCCGTCGCCGACCGCCACGAAGCATTTCTGGTTATCGACGAAGCGCATGCGGTGGGGGTGTTTGGCCCCGAAGGACGCGGTTGCGCGGCTGCCGCCGGCACTGCTGAAAATATCATAAGGCTTGCCACATGCGGCAAGGCGCTGGGTTGCGAAGGCGCCTTGGTGCTTGGACCGCGCGTGATAGCGGAAACGCTCGTCAATTATGGCCGCGGCTTCATCTTTTCGACCGCCCCTTCTCCGCTCATGGCGGCGGCGGTGCGCGGTGCGCTTGACCTTCTGAAGCAGCCGGAGAGGCGAGACAGACTTCAGAAACTCGTCAGTTTCGCGGGTGAAAGGCTGCATGTCCACACTGGCTCACAGATCCTGCCCATCATTGTCGGCGACGATGGCAAGGCCATGCATATAGCTGCGGCGTTGCAGAAATCGGGCTTCGATGTGCGCGGGATCAGGCCGCCGACCGTGCCGAGAGGCAGCGCGCGGCTGCGCATTTCGATCACGCTCAATGCGGATGAAAATGACATTGCCGCGCTCGCGAATGCACTGGAAGGATTGGGATTATGACCCAGGGCTTCATTGTGACGGGCACCGACACCGGCATCGGCAAAACCGTGTTTTCCGCTGCCCTGACAGCGGCGCTCGATGGTTGCTATTGGAAACCGGTTCAGGCCGGTTTCGAGGACGGCACTGACGCGCAAGCCGTCGCTTGCCTCGCGGCGCTGAACGCCGATCGCATATTGCCGGAAGCCTACTGCCTCAAAACGCCCTGCTCGCCGCACCTTGCCGCCGCAATCGACGGCGTGGAAATCGACCCCAACCTGCTCGGCTTGCCCGAAAGCGAGAGGCCGCTCATCGTGGAAGGGGCCGGCGGAGCGCTTGTGCCGCTTACGCGGTCGCTGGTCTATGCCGACATGTTCAGCCGATGGGGTCTGCCGGTGATCATCGTTGCCCGCACCACGCTAGGCACGATCAATCACAGCCTGCTGACCATCGAGGCGCTTCGGTTGCGCCAGATCATGGTTCATGGCGTCGCTTTTGTCGGGGAAGAAAATGCCGACAGCGAGGGCATTATATCTGAGCTCGGCAAAGTGAAACGGCTCGGCCGATTGGCGCCCCTGCCCGCGCTCGACGGTGCATCGCTGGCACGCGCTTTCGCATCGGGCTTCGATATAGTGGATTTCCTGCCATGACGTCGCCCATCTGGCATCCTTTCACTCAGCATGGGTTGAATGAACCGATTCCGCAGATTGCGCGCGCAGAGGGGGCAGCGCTCTACACGACGGACGGGAGGCGTATCATCGACGCCATCTCGTCCTGGTGGGTGACGACCCATGGCCATTGCCATCCGCGCATCATGGCGGCGATCGCCGAACAAGCGGCCAAGCTCGATCAGATCATCTTTGCCGGCTACACGCATGAGCAGGCCGAGGCACTGGCCGCAGGGCTGCTCGAACTGCTGCCTGCGCCGCTCAAATATATATTCTTCTCGGACAGCGGATCGACCAGCGTCGAAGTCGCGCTCAAGATGGCACTCGGCTATTGGCGAAACCGCGGCGAGCCGCGGCATCGCATCATCGTGATGGAATCAAGCTATCATGGTGACACGATCGGCGGCATGTCGGTCGGCGAACGCGGCGTGTTCAATCAGCCTTATCAACCACTGCTGTTCGATGTTGCCCGTCTTCCTTTCCCCGCTGAAGGGGCGGAGCAGGCGACGCTCAATGCGCTCGCGCATCTTTGTGCGCAGGAGCGTCCGGCGGCCTTCATCGTCGAACCCCTCATTCTTGGCGCGGGCGGGATGCGCATTTATTCCGCCACCACCTTGCGCGAGATGCGAGCGATGTGCGCGAAGCATGACGTGCTGTTCATCGCAGACGAAGTGATGACCGGCTGGGGCCGCACCGGCACGTTGCTTGCCTGCGAACAGGCCGACATCGTTCCCGATATCCTCTGCCTCTCGAAAGGAATCACCGGAGGCGCGGTGCCATTGGCGGTGACGATCGCAACCGACCCGATTTTCGACGCACACCGGAGCGCCAACCGCGCCGATATGTTCTTCCACTCTTCGAGCTATACCGCTAACCCGATCGCCTGCGCGGCCGCCAACGCCAATCTTGCCATCTGGCGTGAAGAACCTGTGCAGGAGCGCATTCGCATCTTGAGCGAACGCCAGGCCGCACATCTCGCGCAGCTCTGCAAACTGCCGGCAATCCGCAATCCGCGACAGATCGGCACGATCACCGCGTTTGAACTCGAAAGCCCCGACGGCGATTATCTCTCCGATCTCGCCCCATGGCTGATGCAGCATTTCCGAGAGCATGATCTGCTGGTCCGGCCGCTCGGCAACACCATCTATACCATGCCGCCCTATTGCATTGACGAGCCTGATCTCGATCGGGTTTATTCGGGCGTCATCGAAGCGATCGACCGCTTCATCGAAAACAGGGGGAACATAGAACGGGGCTGAACCGGTAGGACGCGATGCCGGATCTGCTCCATTGGTTCTCCGAAATGCCCGAACCATTACGCACGGTGCTCTCGTTCGCGGGCGTCGTTGCCATCGCCACGCTAATAGCACTGGCGGCGGCGCGTCTCACTGTTAGGTTGCTCGGCAGACTCGTTGCGCGCAGCCGCACACAGACCGATGACATTCTGCTCAGGCAGGTAACCGGCCCTCTCAGATGGATCTACATTGCTCTGGGTCTCAATTTTGCCGAGCGCGCAGTGCCGCTCGAAGGCGCGCCCGGCGAGATATGGCGTCAAACCGCCATTTTTCTTGTTCCCGCACTTGTCGGCTGGTTTGCCATCGCCGTCCTTCAGGCGGCTTCCGAAATCCTCGTCTACAAGGCCGATATCACAGCCCCGGACAATCTCGCGGCACGGCGGAGGCACACGCGGATCAGCATTCTCTCGCGGATAGGCTCGCTGCTGATCCTGTTCCTCACCATCTGCATGATGCTGATGACCATCCCCGGCGTGCGCACTGTAGGCGTGACGCTGATCGCTTCTGCTGGGGTGGTGGGTATAGCGGTCGGGGCGGCCGCGCAGCCGGCGCTCAAAAATCTGATTGCCGGCATCCAGCTCGCCTTTACCGAGCCGATCCGGATCGATGACGTGGTGATCATGTCCGGCGAATGGGGCCGCGTCGAAGAGATTCGCCTGACTTACGTGGTCCTGAAGCTGTGGGACGAACGGCGGCTGGTGGTCCCGATCACCAAATTCCTCGAAGAACCCTTCCAGAACTGGACCCGCAGCACCAGCGCGCTGCTCGGAACGGTGCTGTGGTATCTTGACCCCGCGAGCGACATTGACCGGCTGCGGATCAAGCTCGCGGAACTGGTGAAGAACAATCCGAAATGGGATGGGCGCTTCTTCAACATGCAGGTGACCAGCATGGATAGCTGGACGATCGAAGTGCGGGCGCTGATGACTGCCGCCAACGCCGACAAAGCGTTCGATCTGCGGTGCGATGTGCGCGAAGCGTTGCTCGCATTCATCCGCGACGAGATGCCGCAGGCGCTGCCCCGGCGGCGTCAGCTGCAGCTGGATTCCGAAAAATCGCGCGCGGTCGAGGAAACGGGCGCCTGAGTGAGCGCGTCAGTGAAACGACGGCGCCACCACATCACGTCCTGCTCGCGCACGACATCGAGCAGCGCCTGCCAGCGCCGAATGCGCTCGCCGCGCGGCATGGTGAGTGCAGTCTGGATGGCGTCGGCGATTTCCTCGGCGCTGTAGGGATTGACCAGCATCGCCTCGCTAAGCTGGGCAGCCGCCCCCGCGAATTCCGACAGGATCAATACGCCGGGATCGTCGGGATCCTGCGCGGCGACATATTCCTTGGCGACCAGGTTCATGCCGTCGTGCAAAGGCGTGACAAGACCGATGCGTGCGGCACGATAGATTCCGGCAAGCTGATCACGCGGGTAGCCATGGTTGACATAGCGGATGGGCACCCAATCAAAATCGGCGAACTCGCCATTGATCCGCCCCGAAAGGGCATCGAGGCTGGCGCGGATCTCCTGATAGCTGCGCACATCTTCTCGCGAGGGCGGCGCGATCTGAAGCAGGAAGATTTCGCCATGCTGATGCGTGTGGTGGCGCAGAAAGCGCTCATATCCGAGAAAACGCTCTTCGAGTCCCTTCGAATAGTCGAGCCGGTCGACACCGATAATCATGTCCCGCCCGGCCGCGCTTTGCCTCACCCGATAGCGCGCATAACGAGCGGCCGGTGAATTGGCGGCGTCGGTGAAGGCATCGAAGTCGATCCCGACCGGACAACTGATAACCTGAATGGTGCGTCCGTTCGCCGTCACCCGACGGTGATCATCGACCTGCGCGCCCATTTGCTCGGTAGCATAGTGAAGGAAGCTGTCGAGCCAGCCCTCCGATTGGAAGCCGACCACGTCATAATCGAACAACGACGCTACCAGTTCGCGGTGATTGGGCAGCGACAACAGGAGATTTGTCGGCGGCCAGGGGATGTGGAGGAAAAAGCCCATCCGGTTGACCGCGCCGCGCATTCTCAATTCCCGGGCCAACGGGAACATGTGATAATCGTGCACCCAGACCAGGTCATCAGGCTCGATCAGTGGCGATAGCGTGTCGGCGAAGCGCGCGTTTACTCGGGCATAGCCTCCCGCAAAATCACGCTCGAACTCCGCCAGGTCGATCCGATAGTGAAACAGCGGCCACAGCGTGCGATTGGCGTAGCCGTTATAATATTCATCGACATCCTGCTCTTCCAGATCAACGGTAGCGGTGGTGACGCCGTCATTGGTCTGCCAGTCAATCTCACCGGAGTACCGATCGGTCACCCCGCCCGACCAGCCGAACCAGAACCCGCTATATTCCCGCAGCGCCGCCTGAAGTGCGACCGCGAGCCCTCCCTGCGCCCCGCTGCTATCCTTGGCGGGAGGCTGAACACGGTTCGAAACAAGGATCAGCCGCGTCACGAAACATTCCACGGCGCCGCGAGCACGACAAGGATGGACAACAGGCTCACCGAACGCTGCTCCAGGGCTTGCTGAGCAGGACCGCGCAATTGATCAGCCCGACGAGCGAGTAGGTCTGCGGATAATTGCCCCAAAGTTCTCCGGTCACTGGATCAATGTCCTCCGACAATAACCCGGCCGCAGTCCGGCGGGAGAGCATCTCCTCGAACAAGGCGCGGGCGTCGGCGTCCCTTCCCGTAAAGTGCAACGCCTCGATCAGCCAAAAGGTGCATACATTGAAAGCGGTTTTCGGCAGGCCGAAATCATCTTCGGTCGCATAGCGGAGCATGTGGGAGCCACGTCGCAATCCCTCCTCCACTGCGCGCAGCGTCGAACGGAAGCGTGGATCGTCGGGCGCAAGGAAGCGCAGGTCGAGAAGCTGGATCAGGCTGGCGTCGAGATCATCGCCGCCGAACGTAGCGGAAAGCCGCTTGGTTTCTTCGCGCCAGGCCTGCGCGATGACGGTCTTATGAATATGATCGGCGCGCGCCTGCCAGAAGATGTGGCGCTCTGCGAGCCCGAGCGCTTGCGCCGCATTGGCGAGGCGATCGCAGGCGGCCCAGCACATCGCCACCGAATAGGTGTGCACATGGCTTTTGGTACGGAGTTCCCAAAGCCCGGCGTCCGCCGTGTCATGTACCTGCCAGGCGCGTTCCCCCACTTTCTCCAGCGCGCGAAAATCCTCGATGCCGGCCATGCGATAGAGGCGCTGATCGAAAAAGGCCTGCGCGTTGGAGAGAATGATCTGGCCATAGGCATCGTGCTGGACCTGTTCATAGGCCTGATTGCCGATGCGAACAGGCCCCATTCCCCGATAGCCGTTCAATCCCGATGCTTGATATTCTTCGATCCGCGCTTCGCCGCCGACGCCGTAGAGCGGCTGTACGTGGCCGCCAGCCGCATTGTCGACAATATTGCGAAGGTAAGCGAGATAGGCTTCGAGCACGTCGAGCGCTCCGAGCCGATTGAGCGCCTGCACGGTGTAATAAGCATCGCGAATCCAGCAGTAACGATAATCCCAGTTACGACCGCTATCGGCATGCTCGGGGATAGACGTCGTCATCGCCGCGACGATCGCGCCCGTTTCCTCATGCTGGCAGAGCTTGAGCGTGATCGCCGCTCGGATGACAGCCTCCTGCCACTCAAGCGGAGTGGCAAGCCCCCTCGCCCAATGCCGCCACTCATGCACGGTGAGATCGAGCATCGACTCGGTGGCGGATTTGACGTCTTCGGAAAAGCTTTCGTCAGGGCCGAGGAAGAAATGCAGCGGACGCTCGACCCGAAACAGCCGCTCATCCTCGATCCAACCGACCGGCGCGCTGGTCGTGAGGCGTAGCGTCATTTCGGCCAATATATAACGGATGTGATTGGATCCGCGGGTGTGCCCGGCCTGCTCGGCACCCCAGTTGCGGGCCGGGCGAAGCCGGACGCGGATGCGGGGACTGCCGGCGATAGGACGGATGATGCGAACGAACGCGACCGGGCGATAGGTACGGCCCGCGCGTTGAAAACGCGGACAGAAATCAGTGACCTCGATCGCATTGCCCTCGCCATCCTCGTGGCGGGTCGTCAGGACCGGCGTGTTACGCAGATATGCCTGCGTCGTGGACACGCAGCCAACAAGATCGATTTCCCAGAAACCGAAAGCGCCTTCACCAGCGGGAGGATTATCGTCCAGCAGGGAGGAAAAGGCGGGCTCGCCGTCGATGCGCGGCACGCAGGCCCACACGAAGCGCCCTCGGCGGTCCACAAGCGCTGAGGCCTGGCAGTTGCCGATCGGCCAGAGATCAAGCGTCGCCGTCACGCGAGTTGGGTCGTTGCTTCCATCAGCCAGGCGCGCACCGACGCGACGTCAGCAAGCCTATAGGTGGCGGCGGTTCCACGCGGAGCGCCCACCAAAATGCCGCCTCCCCCCCGGTTTCTTGCCATAGCAAAGCCGGCCTCGTCAGTGATGTCGTCGCCGATGAACCAAGGTCGACTTCCCGCCATCGAAGGTTCGGCAAGCAGCGCCGCGACCGCTTGCCCCTTGTCGCCGTCCACGATTTTCATCTCAGCCATCATCTTGCCCATCTGCGTTTCAAATCCGAATTCCCGCGCCAAACACCGCACCGTCGCCCGTGCCTCTTCCTCGACATGGGGCGCCAGCCGATAGTGCAACGCAACACCATAGCGCTTTCGCTCAACGATCGTTCCGGGATGCAACGCGGCAAATTCGCTCAGAGCTTCGAGGGCTGGCGCGACATCGGGCAGCTCAATGGGCGCGTGAAGTTTTCCATCAGGAATGCGCCATTCTACACCATGGCTGCCGGCAACTGCGATGGTTTGCGCGAGGCTCCCAAGAAATTCATCCATTTGCTCGATCGTCCGGCCGGTGACGATCGCGAGCCGTCCGTGCAAAAGCTTGCCAAGCGTGCCGAGAAGATCCTGAAGCACCCGATCCACAACCACAAGTTCCGGTCGGTCTACCAGATCAACGAGCGTGCCATCGAAATCGATGAAGAGACTGGCCCCGTCGAGCAAGGCCATCGGTGGTGAGGAAAGCGATGCAAGAGCAGGATCAATTGGCATAGTGCCCCTTGCCTCGCACGGCGAGAAACCACAATCGCATCAACAAAAAGGGCCGGGCAAAATGCCCGGCCGCTTCATGATCATCTCTCGATCAGTTGACAGCGATCGTCGAAGCTGCGGGCGCATTCTGGGTGGGTTGCGATCCGCCCGACCACCATGACGAAACCCGATCGGCATAATCGCGCGCCATCCCGGTGAGGCGGCTGCGCCGATCTCCGTCCCGCAAATAGGCGTATGTCGCCGCGCCGGCTGCCATCGCGCCAAGCGCTGCAAGCCGAGGCGTCGTTGCCTGTTGGGAAACCGATCGGCTCATTTCGCTCAGCCGATTGCTGATACGATCGCGGCGGCGTTCTCTCTGTGCCATCCTAACCTCCTGATTTCAGTTACT